>Ga0182238_1000029_pt1 | contig 65339 bp, 56 predicted proteins | sample hydfrates6_PW_90_FD_132439 | JGI IMG/M metagenome (GOLD analysis project Ga0182238, IMG submission 132439) | Subsurface microbial communities from deep shales in Texas, USA - hydraulic fracturing test 6_PW_90 | ecosystem: Environmental > Aquatic > Deep subsurface > Shale gas/oil reservoir >... | reverse complement strand
GGATATGAAAATATACACTTGTTTGTACTTAGCGTATAACTGTTGGTTGGAGTTATAAAATTAGCTGGTTCTGAATAATTAAGAATATCGTTTTCGTCATAGCCTCTAACAAGTATCGTACCGTCCTCAATCGTTCCGTCAAGAGCTTTGTTCAACAACACACCGCCAATGAGTGTGTTGGTTCCAGATACATTTAATATCTGGGCTATGTACATCATAACGATGTTTCTTATCCATTCTTCACTTGCCCCAGATTCTGAAGAAACGAGCAGTTCCCACCCGCTACTCTTGCGTATATATATTGATTCTGGATCAAGCACAAACGCTATCTTGCCATAATCTGGAAGATCGGACGGCGTGGGAAAAATGCCCGCAATACCCGTGGCGTAGCGAACAAATACATTAAATTCGCCCCTATTTTGATCTATGAGGTTGCGAAATAGTTTCTTTGTATTCAAGGTTTAAACCTCCGTGTGTTATCTAATAAACGTAACTCTGAATTGTACATATCTATCTTTTGAAGCTACGTCTATTCCGTTCGCCGTGCTTAACCAATCGTCCGGCGAAACCATTGCGTCTGTTGGATATAGGTAGTAACTTTCATCTCCACTTGATACAGCTCCTATGCTGGAAGCTGATGCACTTATAGAATTGGATATTCTATATTCTATTTGTTTGGGTGCTATCATATCTATATCTACCCTTGTATCTCCAGATTCATCAGCTGTCCATCCATAATACATACTGATGGGCGATTCTTTTAAATCAATGACAGGACTTAACCATGTTCCGGTTGGGTGATAGGTTGTATATGTTTCATCGATATTAACTCCCGCAGTAACAGTACCTGGTTCTGAATCTGTCATTTTATTGTCGTTGGCGTTGTATCTTGTCAATCTAAAGGTTCCGGTATTGGACAACGTAATTTCTGAATTATCGGAACGCTTTTTGAACTGAAATCTTATGTAATGATCTGTTGTTAAATTAACAGAACCATCCGTTACCAAAGCTGGTGATTCTCCGCTGTCATCATATACCCAGTAGTATAAGATGTTGTAACTGTTGTCGGTTATTGCAAAATCCTCTATTGCAACTTCTCCGCTGGAAACACCAAATTCAGAGAGGATGCTTGATGTTATTGCTAGATCAATAACGGGCGCCGTTTCGCTTGAACTTGCCGTTGCGCCGAATTCTATATATGGAATGTCTCCTGGTCTATCCAAAACCACCGTCTGGTTATTTGAGTTATAAGCTGTGTTGGTAAAACTATTGCTATCCAGTGAAAAATTACTTCCTTCTATAGTCAGTGTGACTGTTTCTGCCATTTTAATATACCTCCTGTACGTTCATCGCTCACTGTTAGAAATAACATCAATAAATGTATGCTGTGTTGTTAAAAACAATCACAATGGGTTTTCCTGCGGACTTTAACATGTATAGAGGTGAATCTGGATTGTCAAGCATATTTACAAGCTTGTCTTTGTCAGCTTTAGTCGAGGCCTTTAATATTACTCCTCTGGAGTTGGTAGCTCGCGCGATATCCCATCTCATGCCATTGTATTGACCGATAACAGCGTCTGTTTCTCCATCAACCAGCGTGTATGAATAGCTGTTTGATGACGGCTGTCTAACGTCAATACTGCCGAGATAGCTACCGCTTTCACCTCCAAAGAGTATTTTGTGTTCATTTTCAGGCACTGCTACCGCAGATATGGTGCTTGTTATGCATGGTGGTTCGTATGCCTGCGCCTGAAGTGTAGAACTTATTGAGTTTGTAGCCATAGAATTCACTTCGATTGTTCCTGTCAGTGACTGTTTTTTTAGTGTGGATACCCTTATTCGCTTTCTTATTGTGGTCGGAGTTATTATTACTCCCATGGCATCCAGCGAAGATGTTATAAATTTACTTGTAAATAATCCTGAACTTGCTGATATATTCACTGTTGTTGTTGCGCTGTCAGGAATTTGTTTGATAGCTTCAATTTGTGTAGAAGCATTTACAGTTGTTTCTAATGCCAAAGATGTTGCTTTAAAACCGTTTCCTTCAGTAGATGTAACAATGTTTGTTTCAGATTGGTTCGATATTTGTTTGTAACCATTTGTTTCACAAGTTGCATTTACATTGGTAGTATTGCCGAGTTCTACATCTTTACTTACACTGCTTGTGGTGGATACTCCAACATTTGTTTCTGAGCCTAAAGAAATATGTTTATAACCATCTGCGTCTGTGGTTGTGTTAACAGTAGCTTCGCCAGCACGGCTTGAAGATTCTGAATATTCTGATTCGCTAGAAACAACAATTTCCGTCTGTGCACTTTGAGAAACTGTCTTAAATACATCTGAGGTCGAAGAAATATTCACTGTTGTCTCTGATTCATCGACTATTATTTTTTGTCCAAATATTTCTGGTGTTACGTATACAGTTGTTTCGGAATCGTTGTCCGTTTGTTTTGACCCGTTTCCAGATGTATCAATGGTTACAACAGCTGATTTACCTACAGTTGGATTTTTATATTCAGCGGTTTCGGAACTTACAAATATATCGGTTTCATTAAAATTGATTATCTTCTTTTGCCCGTTTTTTTCTGTGTTTACAAGGACACTTGTTTCACTGCTATCTGTAATTTCTTTTTGTACAGAGCTTTCTGTACTTGTTATGACAGAAGTTTCAGCACCAGCAGAAACATACTTTGTAGCAGCATATTCAGTAGAAATTACCACTGCCGTTTGTGCAGAACGTGTATATAGTGATTCTGTGGAAACATTTATTTGTGTGTCTGAACCGTTAGATACATATTTTTTAACAGAGCTTTCAGTAGAGGTAGCAACCTGTGTTTCAGCACCAGCAAAAGCGGTTTTATAACCAGACATTTCTGTTGTTGCATAAACATCGGTGTCAGAACCAAGCGATACTTGTTTTTCACCGTAACCTTTTGTAGAAACAAAAACAATTGTTCCGCCAGTGTAATATTCAGATTCGGTATTGACAGAGATATCGGTTTCTGCAAAATCCGACACGGATTTTTTGGGTGTTCCTGAAGCTTGTACGTCTACAGTTGTTTCAGAACCAATAAAATTACTTTTGTAACCGTCCCATTCTGAAGCGACGTTAATAGAGGCTTCATTACTATTTTCAATAGATTTTATTAGTCCTGCTTCGGTAGATATTGATATATTTGTTTCGGAGTTATTTGAAATTGATTTATAGCCATTAATTTCTGTCGTTGCAAGGGTTTCAGTTTCAATACTGTCAGCTGTAAATTTCTTGACAGATGATTCGCTGTTTGCTGTTACTGAAGTCTCAGCACCTACAGAAACTGATTTGGTTGCAGCTTGCTCTGTGCTTATAATTACACTTGTATCTGCACCACGTTTTTCCAGCTTTGTATATGCTGTTTGTGTACTTGTTGTAATACTTGTTTCAGCACCAGCAGATACACTCTTGTAACCATCTATCTCTGTTATGGTAATTACATTAGCTTCATTACCAACAGTTGCTGTTTTATAAAAATCATGCTCGGTTGAAGTTACTACATTGGTGTCTTTTCCAAGTGAAGTAGTTTTTAAACCAGAACGTTCAGTAGCTGCTGTTATTTCTGTTTCATTAGCCAATGATATTATTTTATAACTATTAGCTTCGGTACTGATGTAAGTATGTGTTTCCTGACTGTTTGAAGATGATTTTTGAATGTCTGATTCTGTATCTATTATAACTGATGTTTCATTGCTATCTGATATTTTCTTAAAACCATCAATTTCAGGAGCAATTAGTACACTTGTTTCAACATTAAGCTGTGTAGATTTTTCTACACCACTTTCAACAGAAGCATTTACTTGTGTTTCTGAGCTGTCTGATATTTCTTTTTGGAAGGAATATTCTGTATTGATATTAACATTTGCATCAATGCCAATATCTGTTGATTTATAAAAATCACTTTCCGTTCCTGCTATTATTGTAGATTCTGCAGGAGGCGCACGAATTAGAATACTAAATTCATGCTGTGTGGATATGCTTACAGATGTTTCGGAATAGAGACTTGTCGATTTACCAACAGAGCTTTCGGTACCAACAGAAACTGTTGTCTGAGCACCAAGTGAAATACCTTTGTACCCAGATATTTCTACAGAGGCGCTGATATTTGTTTCAGAACCAGCTGATTCTACTTGAAGAGCTAGTCCGTTAAATTCTATTTGGTTAAAATTAGCTCTATTGGTAAACACTTATAAGACCTCGTTTGTGTTTTTAGTTTTCGTTAGTTGTATTTACTTGATGTCTATTAGTGAACATCCACCTAACCCCTTATATGGTTGTAACCACGCATTGTATTGCGTGTTCACTAATTTATTACATATTAGTCAATTGTTATATTCATTATTCTTGTAGTTCCCACAATCTACCTTCATACTCTTCTGGATTCCGGACATTACCATCTACTAAAGACTTATATGTTTTACCTTTGTAAGAAACCATATCACCAGCATTGTAACAATCATGAGCTCCTGTTGGTTGAACCCAGTCTGATATTCCAGTTGTATAAACAGCAAATAAGCTAACTGCTCTTTCTGGAGTCCAGTCTGATTGTGAAGTGTGAGCTTGTAAAACCTTGTAAAGCTTTTCATTATACTTCACTATGTTACCTGCTGAATAAGCAATTCCAGCTTTCCATTCATCTATGAAGGATTCATATTCATAAACTTCGCTTCCTGAAATTTCACCATTTGCTATCTGGTCATTTACATTCTTTTTGATAATCTTTTTTACCGCTCTATCCTGTAATTCTTCTTCTGTTATCTGTGGTGGCAATATTTCCTCAAGTGTATAAACGGCTTCAACTCTATCTGGGTAAATATCAAAACCAGTTCTAACAGGTCTATGAGTTTCGCTGTTATAAGCAGGAATATTATCTATCAGAGGTAACCAGCCTTCAGCAAGTAAAGTTTCTTCAGGCAACAAATGATAATTGGAAACCCATCTACCATCGCTTAGTTGTCCTGTTTTGGGTAATCCTTTCTTTACAACTTCATTATTCTCAACTAATACATACATCTATATCACTCTCCGTTTACTCTAATTTCAAAATTATCAATCTATTTGCTATCATAATTACACCTTCCAATTCTTTATATTAATCTAACTGAGTATAATTTACTGGCAGAGTAGGGGTATGATGATCGTGTAAGTACATAAATATACTTTGAGCTATTGAATGAAGATATGTCCAAAGTTATAGTATAAAGTTGATTAACAACATTATCTATTCTTTCTTCTGCGTCAAACGTACTATCAAGGGTTGACATATTACTATAAGTACTTATGGCTACTTTAATCCAATTAGTACATTCAGCCCTAATATTTCCAATCATAACTGCTTCTACACTATTATAATTTTCAAGAGAGTATTGTGCTGCTGTAACTACCCAAGCCGAAGCTCTTGCATACATATAAATATAATCTTCTTCTTTAGTACAACCATCAGGAGCATCTAAATTATCATTGCCTTCACCATAATAATAAATATATGAAGAAGGTTTTTTCTTCATTCTCAATCTATCGGCTATCATTAGAAATCACTTCCTGAAAGCCAGCCATACCAAGTTGTTCCACCGTCAGTTGTTATAAACGTTAGGATATAAAGAATTGAAACAGTTGATAAATCTGGGACTGACCCGCCTTCCCATTTAACGCTTGCTGGAAATGTAACAGTTCTCGCTGTACTGTCTTGATTTAGCATAAGTGTGAACGAACCTGCTGTTCCACTTGCGGGTGGGTTGGAGAATGTAAATGTTGTATCAGCATTAAGCGTTATGGTATGAATATTTCCATCCTGCATATCACAGGTTATTGAACCGCCAGTTGTACCATGAGCTTTAATTTCCTCTCCATAGTCTTTTATAACTGGTTTACCTATTATTTTGTCATTTGCGTCTAAGTTTCCTCCAAGTTGTGGAGTAGTGTCGTCTGATACTTCAGTTATATATGTTTCAGAATGATGTGTATTATCATGGCTTGTTGGTGTTCTGGCATCACTTAACCTACTATCATCATTAGTTACATAGACATTTGTACTACTCGGTGTTCCAGTTCCAGCTAAAGCGTCTTTCTCATCACTTGTTGGAAATCTACTATCTGTGCTTTCTGCTTTAGATGTCCAAGGAGTAGTACCATCATCCAATTTGGCTGCCCTAAGGTTATCTACCTCTGCCTGTGTGAAATCATCGGCAGCTATTGTGCTTGAATAAGCAATATCGGTATTTGGAACATTGCCCAATCCAACGTCGCTCTTGGTAACGTTATGAGGGTTACCGGTTGTTGTACCTATATGTGATGATATATTACTTTCAGCTGTATCAAGACGCCCTTCTACTTCATCTATGGCTGTCTGAGCGTTAGTGGCAGTTAATCCAGAAGTTGTGTTATCGTAGCTGGCTTGAGTTGATGTAACACTGTGAGGATTGCTTGTGTCTCCAGTATGACTGGAAAGGTTTGACGCTGTTGCAAAATGAGTAGCTTCGTTACCATCTAGTGTATCTGCATCTAAACCATTACCTGTGCCCTCATCAGCTGTGGTGAGCAACCTGTAATAATTTGTACCGTCTTCCGTCATTTCCCAGTAATTGCTTGTTTCATTCCATCTCAATAGGACATTTGAAGAGTCTCCTCTTGAAACTTCTATTCCGGCATGTTCGGTAGGAGTTCCGGAAGTAAAATTTGAATTCAAAACCATTACATTGTCAGCAATTTCTAATGTTTCTGCATTAACGATAGTTTCAGTACCATTAACTGTTAAATTGCCATCTATAACAAGATCGTTCACGACATTACCACTGGCCATTGTTATTGCTCCAGCGCTAAATCCACCGCTTGAATCTCTCTTGACAATCATATTGGCTGTGTTGGAATCGGTGGCATCGGAAATATTGGAACTTGTATGTGTATGTGAATTGTTAGCTACTGTCGCTGAAATAGATGCGTTGCTGCTACCATCAAACGAAGCAGAACCAGAAACGTCTCCTGTCAACTCGATTGTTCTTGAAGTTTCTAGAGCTGAAGCCGTTGAGGCATTTCCGTTCAGTGCAGCTGTTATTGTTCCTGCGCTGAAGTTTCCGCTGGAGTCTCTTTTAACTATCTTGTCCGCTGTATTAGAACTGTCTACGTCAGAGTCGCTGATAAGTTCATCATACTGTCCTGCAGTACCAAACAGTCCGACCTTCATACCAGCATCCCACGATTGAGCTGTTGTGTCTTCCATTCCGCGTGTTACAGTGAATGTAGTTCCATCAACGGCTGAAACTTCAACTATCTCTCCATTTTCAGGATATCTTTCATATATAGTACATCTAAAAGGCGCTGCCGGAAATTCGGAAGCGTCCTGTATTGTAAGCGTAGTATCAACATCAGATATTCCAGCAGCTAACGTAGAATTAGCATTATTGGCTGAATTGAGTCTTGGCATTAAATCACCTCAAAGAAAGAAAGGCAGAATGGGGGCGTTGCAGCCCCCGTTATGTCATTATGTTGCGCTGTGAACAATACCTGTTGACGCAGCGATTATTGTAAATTCACCATCGTTTTCAAACGATTCGGGTGTGGCGAAATCTGCTCCGCCATAGTTTGTTACTTCTTCAGAATCGTATGCTCTCCAGCCTTTGACAGTTGTTCCAGCCGGTACACTAAATGTAAGGTCTGAACCTGGTCTTATAGTACCGTTGCTGGCTGCAGTCCAATTGGCTGCTTTAAGAGTATCGATTTTTGTGTCGGAATTATCGATGAGCATTATGTGTGTGGCTACTGCTCCTCCTGCGTCGGCAATTTCATTTAGATAATCTGTGTTCATTGCCACTAGAAATCACTCCTTGTTTATGTTTTGTTTATTTCAACAGGCTCAACTTGCCCGTTGTCCTTGAACCAGTAAAATTGGTCGTTTTCAATACCAGCTATTGTTTTTACGGTTTTGTAATTCCATCGATTGGAATAGCGAATATAATTTCTGTAAAAATGCACTGGTTTTCCTTTGAAAATATCAAGCTCAAATTCTTTGCCTGATGTGTGTCTCATCTTGAAACCAATTAAGTTGTCAAAATCTATATCCGTGTAATGTCTGTTTTCGTCCTGAACTATCTCTGCATCTGGATATACTTCAACCCATTTCCACTTCATTTAAGCCACCTCGTCATATACGAAATAAATATTTGTGCTGCCACCGGAATTAGTGGAACCATAAGGAAGAGCTAATTGCAAAACAAGAAAGTTGGAATATTCTCCCGTTGTGAGATTTCCGTCATCAGGAACCGTTATCGATACAGCTTCTGCTTCGGTCGTCGGGACAATAGAACCCTCTGCTACCGTACTGCCTGCTTCATCAGTATCTACAGGAGCCGTGTAGCTGTCCTTGGATTTCACCTGGGCATATAGTGTGGACCCGGGTATTAATTCGGTTGAATCAGTAAAGAAACGAATGTTATTTATATGAAGACTGGTATCTATGTCTGCAACATAGAATTGTATGTATCTTTCATAGCTGTAATTGGTTTCTCCTACCTGTGATGGAATTTGAATAGGATGGTCCGAAGGATTTACACCATCTGCGCCTACATCTGAAGACAGTAACGGAATGTTTAAAGCGTGTTTTTCTTCAACCGTTCCCGGTGCTGCTCCGTAGGTTATTCTTAACTGTACTGTTGCGGCCATATATGAAACGCCTCCTGATCGCTGTCTTGTTGATAACTCTCAATTTAGAAATAACAGCGAAGAGGAGGCGCCTCTTGGAAGGTTAAATGTCAGATTGCAGTGAGTTTGTACTCGTTAAAATTGTTTATGGTGGGTCTGAAATCGTAAGGAAGATAATTACTTGTGACAATGTTGCGTTTTGTCTTTATATTCACGCTGGTTGTAACTACATAATCGTTGGTTTTCATACGCACAAAACCGTCGTTGGAACAGCTCAGTACATTAATTCCGTCGCACTGAACAGAATGAACGTCTCTTGCATCAACCTTATACAGATTCTTTTCCAGTCTTCTTGCCGGAAGCTCAATAGTGATTGTTCTGCTTGTTGGGAGAATCTGAAGCATCTTTGTGGTTATGTTGTTTATAAATACATACCATGGTACCGTTGCATCGGCGGTATATAAATGGGTGAGTACGCCGGTTTTGTCCGGATCGGGTTTCACGTAAAGTTCCTGAGAGAGCCTGTAATTGCCGTTGTAACTGATTGTATAATCATCGTTTAGAGTTAAAGCTGGTTCAACACTCAACAACAATCGTGAACTTCGTGATAGTGTGGAATCCGGATAAGGGGCATAAATAACCTCATACGGCCTGTTTGTGTTTCTGAGATTGGTGTAGAGAAGTATATTGGACGTGTCATGAGTAACATAGTATTGTTTGTCATCTACTTCTTCTCCGCCCTTAACCATCTTCACAGCAGAGCGAATATCTTTTTCTTTTGTGTAGCTGAAAAGAGGCAGTTTCATAACATAAAACAACGGTTGTTCCGTATCTGGATGAAACACGTCCGTGGCCAGAATATTGGGATAATCAACCGAATCGGTTAATTGTACTTTGCTGTGGGTTGTAAACCATTCCTGATCAAAACTTAGCAGTTCCGTGTTCTTTAGTGAAGACGAATAGACATGTATTCTGTCGCCTTCATCTGAAAATCTATATCCTATTCTCATACAGCATCAAACTCCAGTGGTAGATATGTCTTGTGCAAACGCCCAGAATCCCTTCGAAAATAGCCTGAGAGCGTAGTTTGTAGTGAAACATAGGTTTTGGTACCTGCAAAGGGATAAACCTCATCTATATCCACACTCACGCTGTAATCGCCCTGTGGATTTTCGTCTATAATCAGCGGGCCGTATAAAAGCGGACTTAGTGTTTTAACAGAACCCGCATTGTCTACCTCGATCGTTCCTCTTGCTGGCACAACAACATCGTTGTCTTTAACCTGTGCGTTAAGGTAAAGATAACCATCTTCTCTATAAATTTCCGCCTCGAGTGTATAGGAAGGATCGGCATCAACAATTTCCGGTTTGAGATCGGCTTCCAACAGTCCAAAAACATAGTCCTTTATATTACTCATGCTTAACTCATCTGATGTGTCATAGACAATATATCCCGTCGCCGATTCAGAGAAATTAACCGTCTTTCCGTCAAAGGAATACAGTATCTCGTCCGTGAGTAAATAGAGATCATCTTGTATAACGAGATCTCTGTCGTAATCAGGAACGGTTGCTTCAAACACATCACCGTTGGGAGAAAAGCTTAGCGTAGCTTCACTCACCACATTGTCTTTGATATAACTTATCTCAAGACCTGATTGATCTTCATTAGCTGTCAGTGTGTTGCCCGAAAGCTTAACGTATTTGTTTTCGTCTCCTTGCGGCACTTTAATAAACTCGCTGGTTCCGTACACAAAAATGCCTGTGTCTGCAACATGATACTCTGGATTGTGAGTGGTACCGCTAAACGATTCTATCTGCAATTTATCAGAGACAATCACGGGATTATCGGCACCGTAAATAACTTTAGGAATAGGATCTTCGGACAGAATATCTATAATTCCCGGCTGACTGGTATCGGTTAAGTCCGTGACGGCGTGTTCCAATCCGCTGCGGATATGGTCGTAGTTTATAACAGTCAGTTCCGAATAGGTTACCTCTTTATCCATAGCGTCCAGAACCGCTGTTTGCTCATCGTCTGTTAGGGAATAAAGATCTTCCGTGGAAATGACTGTACAGTCTATACCCATTGCCTCTAAAGCTTTTGTTAGTGATTCCTCGCTATGCGTGGCGTTCTTGCTTAAAAAAAGCTCGCCTCTTATATTAAAATCAATTAAACTCTGGTGATACGAGCGGAACAGGCCCATCATCTGTTTTCTGTCATCTTCAGATGTCCATATAAGTGAGTGTTCAGGATTCAATGTGATAGTTACCCTGTCTGTTGCGGTTATGAAACTGTAATCATCTATGACATGGATACTGTCGTTGATAATTGTGTAGTAATCGTATCTGGCAGAATACAGTTTAAAACCGCTGTCGTATATTGCAAATCCACCCGGGACAACGATAAGATAATGTCCTGTTGTTGATATGGAAGATATCTGCGTGGGTGTTTGTTCATCGACAGAATGTTCCAGATCCAGATAATATAACCCGTCGTTTTGCAGGATAAAGAACATATCCGGGCTGTAAAAAAATCCTATGTTGCTGCCGGAAATACTTAAAGGCACGCGATAGACAACTTCTCCACAGCCACTCAAAAATCCTATTATTTCGTTAGTGCCGGTGTTCAAGTAGAACTTCACATATTCATTGCCGTTTACTGTATTGAATTGCAAATGTGGAGCTTCAAAGACTATTTGAGGTTGTTTGGGTATCCGGTCTATAGTCTCTTTATATGTGAACCTGCTGGGAAGAACGTTATCGAGGCTGGCTATGTTATCCAGCGTAATGTCATCACCCTTCAGAACATAGTTATCGCCAACCGGTTCTGCTTCGCTAACCAGAATCGTGTTGTCACACCACGGCTCAAAGAAACTTGGTGGTGTTGCAGAGTGTTCTAGACTTGCTTGAGTAGAAGATTCGAGCAAATCAGCCATCTGCTTTGTCATGCCTCTGAGTAACGTATTCCAGTTGGAATCTTCATTTTGTTTGGCAATATACGTGCTGGGTGTGTTCTCTTTTGCGGAATTATAGTAAGGATTGTTGTCATTAACTGTGTTTACTGGAAATGCGAGATCTATTCCGTATCCAAGTTTCCAGCCTTCAGGAACTATCCTCACCATGTGTTCGTCTCCTAGATCAAGCTGTTTTGACGTGGTGGTGTCGTAGTATTCCCAGCCTGTGTGTTTCTCTATATTTCTTTTGTAAACATCATATTCAACACTAAATGGAGATTCCAGTGTTAATAATCCATCCACGTACGATATTCGGGATGGATCAGGTTTAAGCTGAGGAGTGAAGTTTAATTCAAGAAATTCCATATCATATCACCACCGCGCTTGATGGTGCCAACATCAACTTTTCGTTGTCAAGACACTGGTAACTGTCTGTTAACAACCTTCTGTGTTCGACTCCGAGTGTATCGTCTTGTGCGGCAAATACCTTTATGTCGCTGGTTGTCCCGTACGAAGCGGTGGTCTGGGTTATAAGGCGCTCGAAATCCTTGAGGTTCAACTCACTGCCAATTCTCACATCATCAACATAGTCTCTCAGAACGTCTTCCAATTCATTTAGCATATCTGTAGTCGAACTGTAGTTGCCACTAAGCTCAACATAAATTTTTGTTTTTGTAGGTAACGTGGCTTTAAACTGTGTTCCGTAAGGAATGATAGAGTTTAATCCATTTGCGACCTGTTGAGGCAAAAGAGAATCATTGTTGAGATCCTCCCCAACCACATAAATAGTAAAGCTTCCGCCCCCGGAAGTGTATTCTTTTATATAAATATCTGCTACACCACTTACAGTCAAAGCTGCAATTCTTAAAGAAGCTTTGTTGCTTAATCTGTACTGCCTATTGTCAGCCATCCGGTTGATAGCAAGATGTCTCGAAACCCTGTATCTAAATTGCTCGTCCGTTTCTTCCATTGTGTAAAGCTTTATATCCGCAGGATTGGTTACATACAACCCATCTGTATCTGGTGTATAGGTAGTGATAGTGTTTCTTTCCGCCAATGCATCTGAAACATCTGTTTGTTCACAAACAACCTCCACATATTGTTTGGATAGATCGTTTGCGGTCAGGGTAATTGGTTGCACGGCAAATTCATTTTTACCGTCAGTTACCGTTACATCGTTTGCGGTAAAATAGTCGGCTGCTATCACATCACCTAGAGTACCGGAGTTAACATAGAACCTGATCCCTGTTATGGTATCAAAGTATCTGGCAGGTCTGCGCACGAGTCCAAAGATGGAACCGAAGGCATCCAGCAATTCACCACCGGCATCGCCGATATACAGATTATTTGTAACCTGATTGAGAAAAACGTACAGCTTGGATATCTCACCACCAACGATATTGGAAAGCGTTTGAACCACGCCTCCTGGTGGTGTGGTGATATCCAGCTCATTTTCTATCTGAGCAACGATTTCATTTGCTATTTGACTGTAATTCTTTATTTGCATTAGTTACGCCTCCTGTATTCCTCAACGTCGTAGTTGTATTCAAATCCCTCGTCAGTGAATACAAACCCGCTTATTTCAGCAGCGTGTCCTTCATAAATGATCTGAAAGCGAACAAACAGTTTATCGTCTTTGATCTTCACTATGGGATTAATATTCAACGTTGAGCCTGCCTGTGATTTATGTAAAGCCCTTTGAACTTCACGGCTTATCATTTGCTCTAATTTTCTGCGATCTGCGCCATGTGTTTTCACACTGGATAAAATGGATTGCAGTTCTGAACCAAGACGGGTGTTGTATCTGAATTCCCCGCTGGGCATGGCTATGCGTGTCATGAGTGATTGAGCTATAGCTTCTATATCACTGGAAACTTCTATGTCGTTGCTGTTGATCTTTAAATCGCCTGTTTTATCAAACGCAAAATCTCCGGTCATACTCCCAGCCTCCTCTTCATCTTAATGATGGGTTTAAGGGGATTGCCGGGCAAGTAGCGCATAATTGGTGTTACCATTGTTGGTGGAATGAAAAGCATGTCTGCAGGATTGTCCACGAACATGCCGAGTTTCTTGTTGTCTAAAGGCGTGCCGTTGAGTTGAAACTGTCCCTGTGTGTAAATACCATCTGGTGTAATGACGATTCCAACCTTCTCATTAACAACAATCTCTATACGATCTTCCTTGACCCTTACAAACGCGTTGGCGTTTTTGGAGTCAGAAGCCAACAACTTACCGTTCTTTTGAGACTGTATGCCTGTTTTGGTTTCATTTTCTTTCTGTTCAAATTTCTTGTCCAGTTCACTTTGTTCGATAGCCATGTAAACACCTCAAGTCATGATGCAGCATTTGAAATCTCTTATGCTCAGTTCTCTCATTTTGCTTTTCTTGGGAAATACAAGCGCAAATGCAGGTACGTTTCCCTGCAAAATAACCGCAGCTGTATATTTTGTTTCATCAATAAGATCACTCTGAAGTCCGAAGTATGCAAAAGATACTTCTTTAATCTCCTTGTCCAACTTAACCTTTACAGTGTTCTTGGAAAAATCTATGTTTAGCACGTTGCATATTGTTATATCAGTCACGTTCATACCCCTTCATTCTTTCAACAGTCATCTTGGCTATCTCAATGTCATGGAGTGCCGAGTTGAGCCACGATCGAGCGTAATTAAATATCATGCTCCATGCCGTTCCGAATACTTTTGTTCCCAGTTTGACGTTGTCCCACATTTCTCGCCATTTTTGTAATCTGTAAGAAAGAGCGTTAAGTTCGTTCAACTTATATCCACCCAATCCAGCTGTCATTGGTTTGTTGTGTTGCATAAGCGGTTTTATGATTATGGGGTTATACAAAAAACTGCTTGTTCCATAAGTATCATTCATTTGACCACTTTCTATAACAGAACTGTCCTTTGGGTCTATCTCAAGACTTGGTTTTACAATATCCGTGTAGTCCAAAAACTGGCTTTTAACAAACATAGGCGCCAGTCTGAAAACCATTACAGAAACAGCGGATCCCATCAATGCTGCCGGTGTTATTGCCCCGGCAAGCGGTGGTATAAAGAACCATAACGCTGCTATTGCTGCTATACCAAGAAGTGTTTTTAATATAGTCGCGCTCATTGATGAATGCAGGTCCCTGAACGACATCATGGGTTCAATTTCTAGCTTGGTAACAAAACCCAACTGACCTCCAAGATGGTGTTTGACGCTCTTAACAACAGCCATACCGTACATGTCATTGAATTCATCCGAAAGCACAATGACATCGTGGGGTTTTATCTCGGAATTACCCAGTATAGTTATCTCACCCTGATACATATTGCTTAAACTCTGTGCAAGGACGGTGGCTCCAACCAAGATCCTTGTCTGTGTTGTGTCTGCCCATTCATCTTCGTAAACAAGAGAGCGTTTCATATATTCAGGAATGTTGTCGTCAAACATCACTCTGTACAACGCCATGTTTCCATCAACTTCGTCTGCTCCTGGTGCCAGTCCTATAAGCCACTGGAAGAATTTAAACACGGCTCCGAACAGGGGAATCTGTGCTGTTCTTCTTAATCCTCTGACTGTTATACTGTTTGCAACATTATCAGAACTGGTAAACACGCCGTTGTCAATCAGATTAAGCCCGCCTGTCACAGTCCAGTAATTACGGAAATGTTTTGTTCCAGGGAACGGCTTAACCGTACCGGTATAAAATGGTTGCTTTAACATTTGATCCGAGGACTGGGTGCCATCTGAAGTCATTTCTTTCAGGTTCTTAATCTTGTACTGTGTTCTTACCCCTTCCATGTACGTACCTATTGCGTTTTTGAAGTTGTTTTGCAGCTCAGTCATGGGCGATTCTAAAATCATTCGCAGTGTATTTATGAATCCCTGTGGTCTTCTTAACAAACCAAGAGCAATTCTGTCGATACTATCAGATTCTTTTCCCTCGTTCAGTGAATCTCTCAGATCTACCAGTTTGCGTTTGCATTGCATAACAAAGGAATCCACGTCTGAGTAGTATTTAGATATCCAGTGCAACGCCCTATGTATATACTTGCCGGCGCCTTCGACAACCTTTTTGCCGTGATAATATCTGTTGAGCCAATCTTTAACGGACAGATATTTTTCTTCAAGATCATCTGCTGTTTCATCCAGTATCTTTATTCTGTTATTGATAGAATTGTCTGTGGTGTTAACTATGGCGTTCACATTTTCGTCGCTCAAACTTTCTTTGACGCCGAGCTTGTTAACAACAGCATATTTTTCGGCTCTCATGTAAGGCGTGGAAAGTTCGTGGTATTGCGGCATGAAGAAGTCTCCATATCCATTTAACAATAATGTGTTTGCAACATCTATGTACTCTCCGTTTATCTCAACATATATTCTACAAACCTTACGACCATAGGAATCTGTGGTTCCTGTGTAATATGCAATTATATTTCTGCCGTCAAAACCATTTGCATTGCTATAATTGGTATTTTCTGTATCCTGAGCTGGTTTTACCCCAAGAAGTTGGCATAATGTTTCATATGCTTCTTCGGCATAATACTCATCGTTGATTTCTGGCGTATCCACACCAAGTAACCTTATTTTTTCCTGACCGTCAGGCGATTTGAAATAGAAAGTGTCACCGTCAATAACGTGAGTTGGAGTAATATACGGTGTTCCATTGTAATCTTCCAGTATCTTTCCGGCAATCCAATCTCCGTTGCCTTCGTAATATTCAGGCAATTCATAGACGGGGCAGGATGTGTCTATATATAATTCTTTTTTTCCGACATTGATTTTCTTTACCATGCTGTCGGGCGTTTTTGTTATCTGATATTCCGTTGAATCTGTTTTTATGTCGTCCGTTAACTTACCCAATCTATCTTCTGTTTGCTTCTTAAACGTTTCTACTGCTGCTTTAAGCTTGTCGTAAGCACTCTCTTTCTTTTCCTTACCGATGCGTGTCCAAAATTCTGGTGATATGATCTTGGTGAATTTGTAGTACCAGTCGGGTTTTCCATAAAACAGTCGTGAATCTCCACTGTCGTAATCTACTACGTATGCCACAAAACCCGGTACTCTTCTCACAGCGTCTGTAACAACATCCCATGCACTGTACCCCGGTTGCGCTGAATAGTCTGCGCCATACTGCTCAAAATTGTTTGCTCCTGTGTGATCACGAAATTGTCCGAGTATAGGCCAGTATTTGTCGGGGAAGTATATGCTTGATAGTGCATCTCGATATCTCAATTTTCTGAATATATATTTATCCGAGTACGCCTTGAGATAATCGAGCGATGATCCAGCAAACACGCTCTTGAGAAGCATTCTGAAGAAACCGTTTTCGTTAACCCCAAAATGTTCACTTCCTGTTTTCATGAGCGCGTCAACAACCATTTCTCTTGGGCTGGTAGCCATCCCGCCAAGTTTTTCGTTTGACGCAAATACGGGGGTCATCAATTCTCCTCCGTGACCCGTGGCAACAATGGACACTTCTGTTCCAAATTGCACATTGCTTATAGTTCCCCTGAATGCGAGCTTTTTGTTCGTGCCCACACCTTCATAAACGTCAACATCTACCCCCGGAGTTATGAGTAGGCTATCTAGAGTGTTTCCTATCTCCTGTCTATTGTTTTTGGTTTCCTGTACCAACTTACCTGTGGTGTTTGAAAGAACTATTACCGCTGTGTGTCCGGGATTGTCCTTTGCTTTCGATATATCGACGCTGACTACGCCATTATAGGAGAATAGATGTGAAGATGTCAGTAATATATTGCGCTTAGGCCAACGAAACTGTACGGTTATTACTGGACAAAGCATGTCTAGAGACATTATGGATTTATCTATGTTGTCTATAGCCTGCTCAAACGTTGTGTTTCTAAAATCTGTTGCGGTATCGTTTGGAATTATCAGTGCCTCTTCTTCTGTTTGCCTTCTAGTTTTGTTTATTTCTGTGGTTGCTTTAATAATGTCGCGAATCTTTTGGTTTATAAGATCCGTTCGTGGTTCTTCGTCTTTTAACTCCTCTTCAACCCATTTTTTTGCACTTTCTACATCCTGTACTTTTTCTTCTACAGTACTGTTAGATGGTGCTGCAGAGGTTCCAGATCTAGGAACGGTCAGTGTATCGTGCGACAGTAGATCGATCCTTAGCGATTTAAGTTGATCGTGATTGGTATACTTCTCGTTGCCGTGTTCCAGTGATTTTGCTGCATCTGCAGCGATCTTATCCAGCCACGCCTTGAGCTGATCCAACTCGTTATCCTCAGGAATTTCCGTCAGTTCTCCCTTGGCGTTTACCTGTCCGCTCTTGTCAACCGCGTTTTTGTAATCGGTAACGATGTTTTTAATCTCTGCAATATCAAATGCGTTGCCAATATAGAATTTGCTTAGGTCAACCATTGGCTTGGCGTCTTCAATGTAATAATTGTTTACGATATCAAAAATCTTGGTTCCAAAAGCGGGAAGATATTCGATGTTGTGTGGATATGTGATGTACTCGAGACCTTTGGCCATATCGTTGATATATGTTATATAAACGGGACTGCCAAGCTCCGGAAAGGAAACAAGTCGCCTGATTCGGTCCATTTTTGAATTTTCTGTATCGTCGCCATTGCCATTGACGATATAAGAAATCAAAATTTTTCCCACTTGCCTAAACGTATCTTCAAGCACGGTACCGGAAACATCAGGAATGGAAAAGAAATAATCCGAGTCTTCGGAGAATACATCTGTTATATCCGGCGTTTCAAATGCTGAATCTTGTTTTATGTTATGCACCCTCAACGGAACGAAGGATATATCTTCCATCTTTTCGGCGCCTTCGAAGTCGCTAAACAATTTGTCTGCCATGCTTACATCAAAGTTGTTTATAGAAGATTTACCAACACGATCACATACCGTTTTCATTGGTTGTGAATCGACTTCTGTTTCTATAAGGATAGGAATATAATCTTCATTTAGGTTAACATCGCTGCGTCTGGTAACATCATTGATTCTGCGAGGCTCCTCGGCAAGAACGTTAAATTGTTGTTCTAAGGCCGAAGCTGCTTCTTCTGCGGTACTGTATCTGTTAAAAAATTCCCTTATATTTGTTTGACTGAGACCGGAAAGGTACTCAAGTTCCCTTAGATTCTCCGGTGATGTTGTATTGAATCTGCCGAATTCAATTAAAGCTTCAATATAAAGTGCCTTTAAAAAATGATATTTGATCTTTATTTCCTGTTCTGTCATGGGTTCATTGGTGTTAATTACTTTGGAGAGCATGTCTATGTTATGTGTGTATTCAGTATCTACATCGTTAACCATCTGTCGTATTTTATTCAATTTTGGATATATCTCTATATCGTTGTTTGTTTTTGCAAATTCCAACGCTTTGTTTTCATATGTGGCGATAGAATCGGATAAGCCTCGGTCAATAACTTCTTTTCCAAATATCTTTGTTGTTCCATCCTCAAGTGTAATTTCTCTTCCTGCCAGCAAAAATAGATTTCTGCTGTTAGCATTTGCACCGCCGGGAATAGAAACCGTAGGAAATAAACCACTAAGTTGCCGACGACTGGAAGTTTCCTCAGGAACAATTGTTCTTGTTCTGAAACCCATAAGGCGTTGTAACGATAAAGGTAACGTTTTGTCTTTAGAGGCAAATGTTAAATCAATTGCTGTTTGATATGTAGCCCCTTTAATGCCTTCTTTATAGGCTTCTTCTCTAAATAAACTCAAACCAGCTAAAAGAGCCTTGCTTGCCTTTTGGGAATACTTGGGATATTCTAATGTGTATTCTAGAACCAGCTTGTTATTTTTGGACCCAGGGTTTATTAGATTGCTGAATTTATTGTTAGTCATCTTGTTTAAAGCTTTGACAAGAGATTCGACTGTATCTGGATCGCTTCGATTGATCAGTTCTATTAGAAGTGTTATGCCCAGTGTCATTGAAGATATTCCGCGATATGTTGAGCGTAATAATTCAACATATGGTTTGACCATGAAAGCTGCCACTTCATCGTCTTTTTTGTAATCTTTCATCCATCCATCGTCCAAGATTTTTCCTATGGATGTGCTATTCTTAGGGAATATTGCTTCATCTATAGCCTTCATTACTTCTTCTTGAATGGCATAATTTACATAGGTTAGTTTCTCGTTTATATCTGAGTAATATCCGGAAGCAAAATTGAGTCTCATAATAAATGTGTTTTGTGTCTCTTCTGGTGTTTGTACATCCATTCTGGTGAGCGTTATGTTATCCATATTGAACATACTGGTCAGTTCATTTTCAACCGAGCACGGCAATGTGTTGTTCATAAATTCCAGCTTTCTGATCATTCTTTGTAACTTAGAATGGAGTGCCTTTACCGCTGCTATATCACGTGTATCATTAACTACAACTGATACCGTACCGCTGGTTGGAGAACGTCCTGTTAAAATATGGATTGGAACTTCTGAGTCCTGTAAATAAATTGGAGAAACAATGTTGTCATATCCAATAGCAACACTGGACAGGGTATTGAATCTTATTCTTGTTGCGGTACTTGAACCTTCGTTTGCATTGTAAACTTCAACTGCGTGACTGTCCTTTGCCAGATCACTGGCTTCTTTGAGCAAAGCGGTATTTGAAGTTTCTATGTTTTGCTTGAGTTCGCGATACATACTTTGCATCTTTTCAAGTTCGCTCTCTACTTCTTTTTCTTTGTTCGTACCCCACGTTTGTTTTGCCAATTCAGCTATTTTGTCTTTATACTGTTCTATTTTGCTCTGTATGGTATATAAATCGATTCCTAGATTAAACGTTTCAAACAAAGCACTTGTGCGTAGTTCATCTGCTAAAGTAGTTTCTCTTTCACCTTTTGGATCGTCTATGCGCTTTATTATGTCTTCAGACGAGTACATAAACAGTCTGCTTGTTTCCTTGTCGTCGTCTTTATCAACAAATGATACAAGTCCGCCACAAGCTGCGTTCATATTTGTTAGGTTGAACTGCATATCTACCTGATAAGCATGGTTGAAATCGTTTATGCTTTGAACCTTTATAGATGTAAGGACAGCAGTTAAACCGGTATCATAGCTGTAACTATCTTCATTAAAACCAAGAAGAGAATAAAGTTGTTTTGAATAAATAGGGACATAAGGGGTTGCCTGAAGTTCACCAAGTAGAGCAGTCATACTGCATGGGAGAGGCAACGGAGCAACAGGGTGTTCTATATAAACCCTGTCTTTGACAAACTCATCTGTGAATATAGCGGTAATGACAAACATAGTCTCTTTGCGACCGGTGTCTTTGACGCTTGTATTACCGTTGATCGTGCTGCTAACCGCCGTTTTAGGGAGATCTGATATGTTAATATTGGCCGGCCCGCCCGGTAGGGCAACCGCGCCTATTATTGTCAAATCGTCTATGTCAGCATTGAAGTATTCGGGTGTGTAAACGTTTATGGCAACCACCGCCTCTCAGTGTAGAAATAACAATGGCGGTTTAACCGTGTCTCACATATGCGTTGCTCATGCCAAGAGCCTGAGTGTAAGCACTCAACTGCTGTTTTGAAGTATTTTCTGCATTTATTGCTGCGGAAACTTCCGGCTGACTGGGCTGATATCTCATTTGTTTTGCTAACGAGGGAGTCAGCGATATGGTGTTCATTACCTGTTGTTGTTTTGCCTGTTCTGCTTCCTGTTTTGCCTGAACCGAAGACATAGCTCCCATGAGTCCAAAGAACCCAAACATACCTACAGCAACAGGAGCGTATCTACTGGCTTTCTTCCAAAAATTGTAATCCATCTTTTTCATCGATTGTTGCGTTGTTTCTTTACCCTGTTTAGAGGTATCTATCCCCATCTTCTCTGCCAGTTTTCGTGTCTCGTGATCACTGAATGCCTGTTCTGTTGTTTGGCGAGTGCCAAAATTCAACGACAATCTGTCTATTTTTGGGTCGGTGCCGTACATATATCCGAAATCAGAAATGGCTTTCTCTACACTTTCATCGCTCAATGTCCCCAGATTATCCACGATGTTTCTTGAAACCTCTTCTTGTGACATAATAGAGAGTATCCTTCTATATGTATTGATGGTGTCTTCGGAATAGTTACCGCTCTTTATTCTTCTCTGCAACTTATCCACATAATTCATAAGTGATGACGATGAATACTGTTTTGTATTATTCATATAACCGTGAAGGACACGCGTGAACGCTCTGTAGTCATCCAGAATTTTCGGCGCTTTTTCTATCATTTCATCCGGGGTTTCAAATGTTAGATCTTCGCTGAAATTCTTGTAGAATGTATCCACCAGTGCCTGTTGCGCTTTGGCGTCAGCTGCGTTGGGTTGAGCTTCTGCATATACATTTGAAAATAGTGCAGAGAAAGAACGCTCCGAAAACTTTATCTTCTGACTACCAACACTAACCGCAGTAAGTTCGTCTGTTTCTATATCTCGCAAAAGCACGTTTGTGTTTATCCAGCTTTCAACAGAGTAACGTCTTCCGCCTCTGGTTACTTCCATACCTTCTGTGAGCGTGTACATAACTTCCGGAGGAACTTCTCCACCTTCATTCAGTCCCATCATGGCTCTTACAATTTGAGAGTCTGGAATGTCCGCACCTTCAGCTTGGTAAGCATCTGCAACTTCATCAGAGATAAGCGCCTGCATTCTGTAGTAATTTTCAAGATCTTCAGGAGTTGCGTTATCTCCTAAATCCTGTGTGTCCATGGTGGAAAAGAATACCATGTTTTCGATATCCTGTTTTTGCATCATAGCCGAGGTTGTTTTAACTCCGTACACGCTGGCAAGTATTTCTGGAGAATACGAACTCAGCTTTATAAAACTACCTATGTCCAAATTCTCTACTTTACCACTCAGTAAATCATTCAATCTAAGATTTCCTAATCTTAAATCGCCACTTACTTCCTGTAAAGTCTTATCACCAATCGTAACGAGATCGGGTCTTTTTGCAATTTCTACTGCTATTCCTATATTTGTTGCCATCTGTGCGATTGGCGTATTGCGAATGCCTTGTATCTTGTTAGCCCGTCTCATGAGCTTGACAAAATCATTGGATTCTTCCATGAGCCCTGTGACATCGTAGGTTTTTCCCGCCACTGTAACTGTATTTTCGGTCAAAGACACCCCGAATCCAGCCACGGCTTCGCTCTGGTTTGTAAACTGTCTTCTGTATTCCATCAATTTGTTGAGCATGGATACTTCCATAAACGCTCTGTCGCCGCTTCTTTCTAAAAGACCGCCAGCCTCTTCCATTCCATTGAGAACCATGAAAGCGTTTTGACTGGCCCTTTTTGAAGCGTGTGTTGCGAGAACCTCATAATCCGTATCGAGATTGGTGATAAACTCATCGAAGGATCCTGAAATATTTCTACCGCCAGGAGAGTTGTATGTCAAATTCAATTCTGCCCATAAAAACCTGTTGTACAACTTGGTATAGTCTTTGTATGTTTTGCCCATATCAACGGACGTACCTATATATTTGGACATTCTTTCTGAGAAAGCCTGCTTACCCATTTTGATCAAACGTTTAGAAGGAGGTATATATGAATCTGAATATATGGTCTTTGTGAGATTGTTAACCCTTGTCAGAGCTGCCAATTCTTCCCTTGTTCCCGATTGAAATTCTTCTATTTCTGAACCCATAACCTGCAATATTCTGTGTTTTAGAACATCTCTGGTATCAATTGAACCGCTCTCGATGCTTCTTCTAATCTTTTCGCTTGGATTAAGGAGATGTTCTGGTGATATGGGCTCAAACGCTGTTGTTGAGTAATCTGCCCTTGAACGCAGTAAGCTCGAAGTGCCGGGTATCAATTCCTGTATATGTCTTCTTTTTATCGGTTCATAAACCGCTTCGCTAAGAGTGGTTTCTGTATACCTATATTTTTGTGGCACGCCTGCAACGCTTGAACCTATTCCTCTTGCGGGGATAATAGTGGGACGGTAAAGTGATTCGTAATCAGTGGCACCTTCGGCCGCATCCATTGCATTGTATATAAAATTGTCGTCTCCAGCTATTCTATTAATACCTTTCTCTAAAATCTCAAGCTGGTCCTGATTGAGTCTGTTTTCACTTATATCCGCAAGTTCTTGAGCCAACACACCGGCTTTTACATCTCTTATTCCTTCAAGTCCTTCAACATCAAGTATGTTGGTCAGTTCATCTATGACGTCTTCGGGCATGGTTCGTATGCTTGTTCCTACCATCCCAAAATGTTCCGTAACGTATGGGACGTTGATGACCTGATCGGATAATCTTCTAAGTACATCGATTTGTTCATTAGAAAGATTCGCACTGGCTGTAATTTTTCTAACAGCACCTTCTACATCAATTTTGCCTGTCTGCCGTACTTCATCGCTTAACAACTGAGCATATTTACTGATAACATCCTGAGGTATGTTCCCCTGCTTCAGCAAGGAATACTGAAGATCGCCAATGTTCTCAGCCATATCTGCAATGCCTCTCTGATATGTGGTGAATATTTCCTTGGTGAAATCTTCAAAACTCCTGCGTATATTCGATACCTGGTCAGTAAAATCTGTAAGTCCAACGCCCAAGGATTTTCTAATCTCTGACGGTGTGATGTTCACATTACTGCTTTGGAACATCGTAGATATGGACTGCATTATATCTTTTAACACCATGTCTCTTGGTTTGCGAGCGTCCTTCATTGCGTCTATCATCTCGGCAATTGAAATCGGTCGTTTCACGCTTTCGGAAGCCTGTCTGAAATACCAGTTCTTATCAGCGTAAATATTTATGCCGCCAGCTGTGGTTATTGATCTGAGGTCTTCTAAAGTAACTCTGGCTCCTGCCTGCACTCCAAACGCACTGCTTAACAGTTCAACCATTTGTCTTCCACCAAGTTGATCTGCATACATCTTTCCAAGTTCCATGCTGGCAAAAACCTCTCCGACTTGGTTGCCGTACTTTCCATAATAGCCAGCGGATAAGTTAATGGATTTAGCAATGTTTTCTTTGCTAGCCAATCCTGTGCGTTGTGCCATTTCCCCCATAAAGGCGTATGCCTGACCTACAAATTTTGGGTTACCCGAGATACCTACAGTTCCGCTTGGTATCTTTCCGCCAATAACAGAGTAGATATCTTCATCCGCAGCTCCTGCTATAGATTCTAATAATCTATCTGTGTTAACTGCTTCGAATATTTGACCAACTTCTCCAGCAGCACGTGTGGAAATTTTTTCTGGAGTAAAGTCTTTTAGCATATTATCCAGCTGGCTTGCGCGTGAATAGTATGGTTTAAATTCGCCGGCATACTCTGTGTTCTCTATCGTTAACATAGCGTCTTTGCCGGCAATATTAAATTTACCTCTAATATTACCTTTTGTATAATCGTATGTTCCTTCGTGAAAAAGTCCCAGTCCTCCTCTGCGCTCCATTCTAGTTTTGGACAGCCTGGTGCTGTAAACCAGTCTGCCCATAGGATCGAAGCTGTATTGATTACCCATAGGAGAAAGATTTCTGTCTTTAATAGCGCCACTGAATATACTCTCAAGTCTATTTCTTGTTAACATCTGTACTCTGGATGTCGGTGTATTTAGTTTTCGCTTTGCTTCCATAAATGGCTGCAATCTTTTGTACACGTATCTGGTCATTTCAACGTCAAATGCAGCGTTATGTGATTGTCCCGCCATTGCTTCTTTACCTTCAAATCTTCTATACATTTGTTTGTAAACATTCTCTAGGGACAATCCTTCGCTCAGATCTATTCCATAAACCTGTTCTACCGCTCTTCTGTTTTGCTGTATAGTTTTGAAAAGGTCCACAACCTCTAGTTCATCGGCTTCTTGCTTTGTTAGGACGCCTTTTTCTATGAGCGCGGGAATATCAAAACCGCCATCACGCGATATGTTATATCCTATAAACCTTGGTTTTCCTTCTCCTGTAAGTCCAAGAGCGGCACGCATATCAGCAACACTGCCTGCTATCTGTTCACCCTTTTGTAATCTGGGGTTCTTTCTATTAATCACATTTATCATGCGTCGTGCAACTTTACCTGCTTCTTGTAACTTTCCTCCGGGTGTATATTCCAGTGCTTCTCTTGCGGCTTCTGTGTTGAACATGTAGGTTGGAAGGACACTATATGGATCCGAGGCACCTTTCGCAACACCAAGCTGAGTGATATAAAAGTCACCCTTCGTCGGTCTTGAAACACTTTCTATGTCAAAGAAAACATCGGAATCATTTATAGTGAAATCGGTAAGTTTTCTTCCGCTTTCTTTTATATTTCTCGTTATTTCTGTTGCTATCTGCCCACCATACGCTTGATCTGCATACTGTGCGGCCATTCTTCTCACAGCCTGATCGGATTGATTTAAAGCAACGTCACCAGCTTTAACATCCGAAAGTTGTTTAATGATTCGTCTCTCTTCTGCTTCAAGTTTGCCAATGTCATACTCTTCTTCAAAAACTAATCCCTGTTCTGATTCCAGCCGTAGTTTCACAATTGGCTCTGGTTTATCTCTTATACCTTCATGCCAAAATTCTCTTCCTTCAACATTTTCGTGAAAGCCCTGTTTACTGAGTCTTACCATCTCTTCAGGCGTGTAACGCTTGTTACCAACACGATAACCGGTTACTTCGTATGTAAGATTTTTCACATCAGGCGAATTGGGATAGATACGTTGTGACGAAGTCAATCGAACCCTGCCTTCGGAATCAACGATTATCTGTGGTTTTGTAGATTCTATTTCTCCGTGCCTGAAAGGATTGCGTTTCGCAAATGGAAGGTAAACACTCTGGTCTAGAGAACGTTGGCCTGCAACATCATTCAAAAATTTTTCTGTAAAAACATATGGTTCCATGCCCTCGCGTTCTGGTATCAACTTCCCTGTTCTAACAAATATTTTAGGGGAACTTCCTCTGGAACCGAGCATGAGCGGTGTTGTTTCCTGACCGGAACGCTTAACAAGAGGCAGCAGAGGAATCATGGTGAAATCTCCGGTTGGTCTCCCGGCAACATCAAACTTGGATGATCCCATCATGTGCATTGCCATTTCGGTGGAAACCTCAACACCGTCTGCACTGGCAAATGGCTTACCTCCGGTACCGGCAAAGAAGTGTTTTAGATTACCACTGTCTATGCTTCGAGCTAGCAGTAGATCATCCAGTGTGGGTTTTTCGCCACTTCTTATCTTTTTGTAAAATCTATCTCCGAACGCTTTTCGCAATTGCTCTAACTTATCATTTTCCTCTGCCATCTATCTCACCTCAATAGCTGTTGTAAACAAGATTGACACCGTCGTAGTGGGGAGCTATGGAAAACTTAGACATATACCCGTTGTTCATGGCTGCGATGTCTTGCAAACCTACATAGGATGTCAATAGTTGGTTGTGCTGGTTCCATTGCTCACCGTACAGCTTCTCCATGTCTATCAAGCTTGTTTTGGCACTGGTTATCTCATCAGCGTACACACCAAACTTTGTGTAGTCGCTGAAATTATTCACAACCTGCAACGCCCTGTATTTATCCAGATCAATAAGCGGGTTGCTCACAAGAGCCTCATCATAGTTACCTGTTACACTATCTGTATATTCTCTATATTCGCTCAGATCTATCTCATAAGCATTCTGGGGTATTGTTCCTTTATTCAACTTTGCTTCGACTGAAACGTCCTTTAACTGCCAAAAATGTTTTAAATACGCTTGCATGTAAGGCGGTGTTATATTCATTAGTTCCTCACGTTTGCTTATAGGAGCGTTGACAAATTCTTCAAAAAACTCGCGTTCGACCCTCGGCAACCTGTAACTTGCGTTCTCAATATCGGCGATGTGATCGGCTCCCAGCATGGTTCGCTCTCTTTCGCCTGTGTACTCATTCCGTATCGTCTGCATGGCGTCCATGCGTGCTTCCAGTGCCCATCTTTCTTTGGTTTTATTAGGGACCCAACCTGGGGGCGTCGCTATAGAGGCACCAAGACCCATAGCACCACCGAGCATGGTACCAAATATTCTATTGCCCATCCCTGCGCTCAGCAGTCCCAAGTAACCGCCGTGCAACATGGCGTCTAAAGGACCGGAAGCAGCGATGTTACTCAATACAGGTTTGACAAAATCCTCTATAGGATGCTGCCACAACCGTCTTTCTTTCCCGTACGTCACATAGCGTTTATAATATTCTTCTGGTGATTGAACACCGGCAAATTTTTCCATAAAGAACACGTTGGCGTGTGCAACGTCTTCCCATAACGCACCAACAACACTGTCTCCGAGTACAGCCCTTCTGTCCATCCAGTGTTTTTCTTTTTGCGTCAGCTCCTGCCTTGACCTCATCATTCCGCTCATTTGAGGGAATATGGCTGGCATGGTTATGTCTTCAGACGATCGGTAGACAAACCTTTCAGATTCGTCAGCTGCCACCCTAACATCAACTGTCTTGCCACTGAGCGCAGCCAGTTTCTGGTTAATGTCTTCCATATACCTCTCTGCTTTGCCAAATGCTTCTGCAGAGCTAACACCAAGCTGTGTTTCATAAATTTTCGCCGCTATCTGTTCAGCACTTTGTGCAAGACCGGCAACCCTGACTTTAATCCCCGTAGGTTCTCCTTCGCGAAGCATTTCAAATTGTCCGCTGCCCAGATAACTACCAAGCGTTACTTCGGTAGTCTCAAGTTTTTTGGAAAATACCTTCTCTTTGAAGTTGTATTTTTCCCTCATATCTTCGGCTCCGAGCTTGGCTTCATAAAGCCTGTATCGCACTTCCGGGCTTACCTGATCAGAACGCATCAATTTAACGGCATCCTTTTCAAGATACTGCTGTTCTCTTGAATAAGGAGCAATATTGGACATAATAAGATAACGATCAATCATGCCGTAATTATCGTAGAGCTTGTGAGTTGCCTCATAACCCGGACCGGGGCCTCTAACTTCACCGTAAGCCCCTATCTTTCTGTAAACATCTCCCTGATAGAAACTGTAGTAATAATCTTTAGGCAACCATGGAAAGTTCTCTTTAAAATATTCGTTCGGTACAGGATTTATGTAATCAAGCGTGTATGTTGGGTTGGTTCTAACAATAAAACGTCTGAGCAGCTCGGTGTTTCCAAACGGATCACCCAGTTGCATGCGGTAATATTGCCACTGTCTGGAATAAGCCAATCCCGAATGCGCCAGTCTTGGTTCTTCTGACTGAGGTGTTGTGTTGAAACCCAAAACATTGGCGCCCATAAAACCAAACAGACCAAGGTAGTCAGCGACATCGTCAACAGCATTGCGTACCTGTCCTGCTAGAGCAGATTCAATTTCCGGTGCATAATCTATTTGAGGGTACGGCAGTATGCCGGTTCTTTCGTCTGTTTGCCTCTGTTTGGCTTCTATAAGACTGAATCCCGGCATAGAACCTACCTGCATCGCGTTTTTCTGAGTCGAACCATATGAAGGTTCTATTGAAATATCCGCAAACTTTCTGAGTGGTTTCATTGCACTTGCTAACGGAGCAGCAAGATTTCCAACGATAGGAAAGTCTGTTATTCCAGACTCTCCGGTTACCGGATACGGCCTCATATACTGATTTTTCTTTTCGAAGTAGTAAGGTTGCAATACTTTCTTAAGACCAAAGAGATTTTCAGGTGTTGGCATCCACGAGCGATGCTGCCAATATTCCTTCTTGGATCCCCACAAAACGTCGGTGTACTGCCAGTCTGTTTGTGCCAGGTGCATCAAATGTGGTCGCCTTGTTACAACCTTTCCGCCGACAAATGGCTGAACGCCAAAGTGCCAGTATCTACCTCTTCTTACATCAACATCCTTCATGCCCTCAAATTCGAGAATCGTTTCTTTGGCACGTGGCATGTTTTCTGCTAAAGCTCCAGCACCGGCACCCATAAAGAACCCAAAAGGTCCGGCGGCATAACTTGCTGCCATACCTGTTGCAAGAGGCAAGAGGCCGGGTAGATAGTTGTGCATATATTCCATGGCGCCAACCATGCCGACCTTCTCGGCTGCTATATTAAGACCTTCTATAACCTTCTTGGCTCCCTCAACCGCAAGGTCTGAAGGGCTCTCTCCCATCAGTTGTTCTGTCTTGTAGTCCAGATATTTGAACAATTCATATGCAAAAAATACCGGCATGACACGTTTGAATATCACAGATGATATTGAGTACAGCGCATTTGGTCCGACGAACTTACCAGCCTGTTTGAACCCCAGCTGATTGAGAAGTTTTATAAGAACACCTGGACGATCGTAAGATGGTCTTCCCAGTCCTATTTCTTCGAGCAATTGAACGGGTCTGTCGGCAAAGTAAAAGCCTAGTACACCGGGTATTGTTGTGCTGGCTCGAGTATCGGTAGTAGGAAGCAGTTGCTTGGCAAAGCCTTCCTTTGTGCTGAAAGGACCCTGTGTACGTCGAATAAACAGGTTAACGTTGGCGCTGGAAATCTTTGCCCTTTCCTCGGGTACCTGCTCGTAAGCGGTCATAATGCGCACATTTTTGAACCATCTTGGACTGAACGGTCGTGACTTTATGCTTCCATAGAAACGCTGAATTCCACCCATATCAAGAATCTGTTCGGTCGCCTTACTGGCACTCATCTCACCTATCGCAGCACTGTAAACCGCTCTTTCCCTTTTTGCGTATTCTGCCATGCTGAGCAGGTTGTCTATGAATCCTTTATTATATGAGCCGGCCATACCTTTTATAACCTGTTCTGGGTTTTCTACATTCTGCAGAAGACCCATGGTTACGGAACGCTTCATAATATCCAGCCGGGACTCTCCGGAACTTGATATGATGGCGTCAAGCCATTCTCTGTTTGGCTCCATGCCTGTTTGTTTAAAATGTTTGAGTTCTCTATATATATGCCACTCGTAATCTGTAGGACCAACAGTTCTGAACAGTTTCGCAACATCATCAGAAGCACTTCTGAAGCGTGGGACCGTTCTTAGATAGTTGTAGAACGAGTTGACTATGTCCTGAGTGTTCTTTATACCACCAAACTCTATAGGTCCATCGCCGATGTTTCTTGATATCTTCTGTATGACATCCTCGGGAATATCACCAATTCCCATTTGTCTGAACAGTTTGTATATCTCTCTTGCTCCCCAGAATTGGTTGTTTAATCGCTGTTCGGTTGTTTTTCCTGCATGCCCACCAGCTGCAGCAAGAGCTCTTTTGAGTTTTGAACCGCCAACAAATCTCTTTATACTTTTATAAAATCGTTTAAATATAGGTTCTTCAATATTTTCGGTGTTGGTAAAGGGCAAATCGGCTCTTTGCCACCAGTTCATATCGGCTTCTTGTCTGCCTGGCAGCAACATGCCTGACTGCATGTAGTATGAACGTGCGAATGCGCCGCCTACATCACTCTTTGGAAGCAGATAGCCCTCTCCAAAATGCTCTGTAACATCTACAACAAGCCTTCCGCGATTGCGGTTTAGAGCATTTTCGAGCATATCCCTTGCCTGTTTGCCTGCGTGATCGGTATCCAAGAAGGATTCGATGTCTTTTAAATCAACCGAAAGGAACGACCTGCCACCAGAAACATGTAACTGAGAACGGGTTGCGGCTTTTAACAGGGCTCCTTCTGCTTCTTTGCCTGACTTTAAAATACCCAGCTTCTGGAGATATTCATAGCTAAATTCACCGATCGTTCCACTCTTGGATTTTCCACCCATGATGTAAGGGATAGCTTCTTTTGCGTCCATAACACCGTAAACAGGACGCCTTGCATACTCTCTGAACAGTCTTGGTTGGAATATTGCAAGTGGATTGAAATTCAGATATGGTATATGGAAACTCGTTGCTGCTTTGTAGAACATATCCAGTGTTCGTCTTCTGCCAGAAGCAATAGGCAACAACGATCCTGCCCTACTCATTGAGATGCCCTCGCCAGCAGATACCTTGGATAGATCAACCCCGAAGACCTTCGAGAATCTACGCAATGCCTTAACATTATCTTCGCTTATAACGTCTCCCTGCTTGATAATCTGTTCAACACTAGGGGTTTTCAATCCAAGCAGTTCGTTCAGCAGTCCGGGCGAACGTACCTGAAAACGGTCTTCTATCTCCCTCGCTGCAGGTTCAAACATTTCATAAAGCTTACCTGCCTCATCGCCTGCAGAATCAACCTGACTACTGTATTTTCTTGCCACGCTGATCAACTGTCTCAGACTGTCTGTTGATTCAACGATATCGTCCTCTGCCATTTCGCCGGCAAACTGGCGATACAATCCCTTTAGCCTAGACCATTCTCCCGGAGCGCCTTTTATAATCCTACCCAGACTTATGCCCGAACTTGACGCTTCACGTATCGCTTTTCTAAATGCAGTTACCTTCAAACCGGCTTTCTTTACTTTCGAGAGTCCCTTTGCTATTACCTCGTCATAACCTGTTCGTTTGAGAACCTCCTGAACCATGTCGCCGGCCTTTCGATATCCGAAGGCCATACCGGCAATCATAGGTCCTATGGTAGCAGCATATTTAAAGTAACCTTGATCGTTATCGCGCTGTCCGGTAACTGTGGAGGCAACCCTGAATGCGAGATAAGATTCCATAGAAAGAGCGCCTATATCGAGCGGAAAGTCGTCTATCTTTTTTATTGCATCCGCACCAAGTATCTTTTTTCCTGCTGCTCTGGTAAATCCACCCAACGTGATATCGGGCATCTTTTCAATAGAGCGCAAGAATATGCTGGAACCTGCTTTTGAATAATTACCGCCTATTGTTCCAAAAGCTTGTTCCAATCCTTTTTGAGAAGCTTCAACACCTGCCCTCGAAAGTAACTTCCGACCCCAGCGTGTTTCGAGCAAAGACCCAAATACACTGAATTCCACACGTTTGAGCATGCTGCGAACGGGAGTTCCCATAGCAAGCGCAGCGGTACCTGCGAGCAACAGACCGCCAAGATTGAAATTGCTTGACGCTTCTTCATGAACTTGTTCTGCCTCTTGTGCATACTTTCTCAGTTCGTCAAGGTTCATGCCATCGCCTCGATTTAGAAATAACTACCCAAAACAAAACCCGCCGCTGCTAAACGACGGGTTGCAAAACTTCTCGTATATGTTCCCAGAATACCCTCATATCCTTGCGAGGATGCGTTCTAAGAGGACTTTTACCTCTGGTAGACTAAATGTACCTAGAACTCCAAACTTACCGTAAAATAATTGATCACTTTACCGTTGGCGTAGCGCCATTGGATGTCATATGCAAGGCGTTCGAACCAGTTGTCCATATAATAATCGTGTCCTATACACCATTGTTTGACACTCTCCAGTGTATAGAAAATAGTGAATATGATTGTACTACAAACAGCGTTCTGGTATAGATGTTCCCTTTCGTGTGCCACTGTATTTAGTTGCGAGCTATATGATGCTTCGCTGTCAACCACAATAAAAGGTCCCCAGTTTATGCCGGAGCAACGTGTGGTGGGATATCTTATGACAAGTGGGTATGGACTGATTACCTGATATGCCATTAAAGTGTAATATCCCCCTACAATCGTTTTGCCAAGAGGATGCTCCACAAGTTCGGTAAATGAAAATCCAAAGAATGTTGCACATAGACTGAGAACAATAGCTGTCAATAAAAGTTTTTTCATCATCAATCACCCTCAATGGTTAAAATAGGTATAAATTTAACTTCAAGCGATCCATCTTCAGACCAGTCTCCAACTCTTCTGGCAAGTACCTCGAACCAGTTATCTAGATACCAGTCGTTACCTGTAAGATGCTGTCTCGCAGCTTCAAACATAACAAAAGGACCGTGTCCCCACATGCCAAATACGGCGTGTTGACAAAGGTGCTCATATTCATGACCCACATAAATGTCTTTGTACTTGTCGGTAACATTGCTGTTCACAACAATAAATGGACCGGCATTCATTCCTGCAATTGTGTTTCCGAGTGGTATTTCAAATACAACGGGGTTGGGTGCAAGTATCTGATAGGCCATGAAGGCAAAATAACCCCCAAATATTGCTCTACCCCAGAAATTGTCGACGATGTCGGTAAAAGTAAACCCAAAGGAAAGTGTAGCAAGCGAGAGAATAAGTAGAATAGAAACAACATACTTCATCTTTATACCTCCTGTGTGATTTCATCTCAGGGTAGAAATAACAGGGGTGATGCGTATATTTGATCAGTCGTGGACCGCGCTAAAGTCGAGCAAGAGAGCCGGGTAACAAAAAAACGACAGCCCTCAAAGGACTGCCGCTTTCTCTATGATATGCTCACTCTATACCTAATTCTTTCAGCAATTGTTTGTTTTTTGCTTTAGCGAGTTCGAGCATAGTGAAGTCATCCATCATATATCGCACCTCCAATTTATTGTTCTCAATATTAAATATAACACTGTGGAAGTGCAAATATTTGAACCCGCATTTTAATTATTTAAAGTATTACTTAGATTTCTTGCAATGTTTTTCGTATAATCTTTGAGCTTTCTTTTTGATCTTGGTATCGCCCTGTAATCCTGCCACTCTTATTGCACTTCTGAGACCCTCGCAAGAGATCTTTCCATTCTTTTTGTATGGATACTTGCGATTTTTTGGATCCAGGAAGTAACTTCTGGGCATTTCCTTTCGTTTCTTGGAACCTGACTTTGGTGGATCCCAAGCATTTAACACTTCAAGCGCATTCATAATTTCGTCTGCGTTTTCCAAAAGAGAGTCAATCATCTTGTTGTCCACTATCATCACCTCTCAAAAACTTTTCAAACTCCTTTTGTACCTTTTCGAAATTTTCCGTTAAATCTTCCTGTTTGAATTTACCTTCTTGTTGTGGTTGTTGTTCGGCTTGCGGTTGAGTATTGCCTAGCTGCAAGCGTTTAAAGATATCTTCCTGACCGGTCGACTTGATAATGAAATCGTACAGTTTCAGTAAAACCTCGGTTGACATATCCTTTAGGTCGTCTATAGGCTGTCCAGTTAGCGTAGCTATATCATACGCAACCATTCCGGCAGCGGAAAGTTTTGTTTCCTCTTCCAGTGTCTTTGATATATCATCAAATGTTATAGGAGTTTGTTCCAAGACAGTTAGGCCTAGATCATATGCGATGGAATCATCAAAGTATGGATCTTTTATTTTTGCGTAATACTCGCTGCCGTTTTGGGGCTTCTTTCTTTCGTATGCTGCCTCAAAACACATATAACCAACCACAGACGAAGCTGCTACATCGTTTAGATCCAAATTGTCAACCGTGTCCTGCCAGTTTTCTACCTCGTTCACGCTGGGCGGACGGGCAATATACAAAATACTTTTGTTGTTGACAGGCAGCTCAACAAAGTACACATTGCCATATTTGGCCTTGTACTTTATCAAAATGGATATTAAAGCAATATCCTTCAACTTACAGTTTCACCACGGGATTGTTTGAAGCGAAGTTCGACGCGTACATGATTAAGTTAACAAGCACATCGATGGTTCCGGCTTTTGTAGAATCATCAAACTGAACCTTCGGATAGAGAACACATGAGTTGACAAGTAAGAGCTGCGTATCGTCTTCGTCCTCAGCTTGACTCATTATTCTTACATACTCTCCTCGCTTAACGGGTCTATAGATATAGAACTGTTCTGGATCGAATATGTACAGATAAACCTCGCCGTGCTCTTCCTTCAATTCCTTAATCTTATTCTCAAGTTCAGGATCTTTTTCTTTGATAATATTCAACGCTTCGTTTTTGACCGTTTCGTTTGCCTGTTGTATCATTTTGCTAGCATCTACTTCCATATCAAAGTCCTGCGTTTCTTCCTGTCCTTGTTTTACTTCCTGTTCTTCTGCCACAATGACACCTCCGTTATATCACGTCTGTTTTTATATCGTCTCGTCTATATGATTTGGACATAAATTGATAGATATCCTGCACGGGATTGCCGTCAGGAGCCCCTGTAACAACACCTCCGGTAAAGAATGTGTCGTACAGCGTTATGGTTGGCACGATAACAGGAATTTCTGTTTCAGCCATAGTCTGAATAGTGTTACCAACAAAAACTATCTTCCACATAGGCACGTATATGCTTCCGTTGTCCATAACGGTAACTTTTTGTTTCCATGTTGCCTTGCTGCCTTCATAATATTCAGCATCTTCCTCGTTTGCCAGACCAGTTAGATAGGTAGCAAGCGTGAAATTAAAACCTATTGTACCCCTGGCAATGGAATTCCCCTGACCGAACAGTGTTGGTTCGGATGAGTAAATGCCATAAACGGGCAGAACGGTCTGGTTTGGTGAAAATTGAACATAAGAGCAGGAAAGTTCTACGCCTGAAAATGGCTGGCTTTCCGTTCCGCCAATGTACAGGTTTATAGAGCTACCGGAAAAATACATATTATTTTTAAGTTCTTCTAGCTGCCACTGTTCCATATCATCAACCCATTATCACTTTTATTCTTCGTTCCAGATATGAACCTGTATTGCTACTGGATTCATAACTCATTTCATCACCCAGCGTAGAACGGTGATACATATTACGAGCCATATATTTGTAAGCAACAGCACTTATTGTGTTGCCCGATTGACTTTGTTCATCCGACTGCATGATCCTCACGTCTTTAAACACAGTCATTGGTATGCCGTTTGATGGATCATCAAGTTCGCTTAGAGAAATGGTATATATATCAAAAAGAGAGCCTGAACTTAGCTCGTGTTCCTGAACCACTCTCAAATCATTGGTTGCTTTTACCTTGCTTAATCTGTCTTCGGACAACAAAAATCCTCTTCTCGCCTTTGCTAAGACATGTTCGAACGTTGCACCAGATGTCTTTGGAAAAACAAGGGATCCGGCAACTATTAAATTTCCTGTTGTATGTCCAGCGACAGAATTTTCGCCAAGATTCCACACAGGATTCATACTCATGTCCGTGCTGACAGACATAGAAAGCAATGTGTCCAGCCAAAGCTGTTGCTTCTTAGGCCAAACTTCTACGTAAATTAATGTGTCTGAAGGAGATAGTATCTGCGTACTATCCATATATAATCACCTTATTCGTTGGGCATTACCACATCAAGTTCGCTCATGGGCTTGTTTGATTGTGCTATGAATTCAACTCGTTCTACCATTGTCGTTTGATCCATCGAGATAGTCGTTCTGTGTGTGGTAAATTCAGCGCCGTTGATAACCGTCTTTACGAACTTTCCTTTTTCACTGGCGCCTAACATAATGATGTCAACAGGAAGCAGTTGGTCAAGATGGACCGCAGAAGGCATTTTAATAGCAAATGTATTGCCTTCATTATCCTGAATCTCTTCTTTCTTGAAAGGAAAATCCTCACCAAACATATTGGCAAGTGCCTGTTCGTAAAGAACGAGATCTGATTTATCTGAAATAAAGATGGGTCCCATTTCCTTCATCTTCTCATCGAGAACCCTTTGGATACTCTTTCCACTTATTACTACATTATCTAAGACTCCGTTTATTAGCCTTACCCCCCTGCCAAAAGCTTTGGGATCAACACTACCAAATGTATAGACAGGCAATTTTCTTCTGGAAACTGAATAACTAAGACTTGTTGCCGTTGCTATCATGGTCTGATCTATCGATATAATTACGTCCGAACCAGTTACGGGCATTAGATTCACTCCTTAATCCATTTATTGAGGATGCCAAATGATTTTTTATCCAGAAACTCGATCATAAGTTTCATATGTGGTTTCTTTAAAATGAGTTTGGGATGCAAGTCTCTGTCGATTTTCTTTTCCGATTCGGTCAAAACATTTTTGTGAGTGATAAATTCATCATCGCCAAACACAATGCAACCGTCATCGAAAAACCTCATCTGGGTAAACAGTAAAGATTGATGACAAAGAATCTCGCCATCATCTCCCATATGAACGATTACATGCAGGATAGCTTCAACCCGGTGATAATATTCGAGCATTCTGGACACGGCTATTCACCTCAGAGTAGAAATAACAGCAATGAAAAAGAGCCCCCTAAGGGGCTCAATTGGTTTTATTTAAATGTTATAAGTAATCTGGTCCGTAATCTTCTCCGTCTGTAAGTGCTAGAGGTTGGTAAGATCTAGCGATGAATGAAACTCTTTCTGCGCTGGCTACATCATCCATTGTTATGGCCCACTGTACGGATGTAAATTCAACACCGTTAACTGCCATCTTGGTACTTAATCCTGCCTCATTCATTCCTATGAGAACTAAATTAACAGGCGGCAGTTCGTCCAATAAGATGGGTTTTACATCTGCAGAAAGCCAGTGGCCTCCATACTCTCTAGGTTGCCAACTACCATCAAGTTTGTAATCTTGAAATCCTCTGCTAAGTTTTTCTGTAGATCCTTCTTCAACTTCATCTTTTTCTACAAGCATGGATATCGTTTCATTTGTCTGAGACATTATTTCAAAGACTACACTGGTTTTTATGTTAACCGCATTCATCATACCTGTGATCTGTCGTACGCCTCTACCTATGGCTCTTGGATCAACAGAACCAAATGTGTAAGCCGGTCTCTTATCTCTTGTTACATCCAAAACCAAACCGGTACCGGTTCCTATTACAACGTCTCCAACAGCAACATAAATATCACTACCTGTGATGGTCGAAGAATCTTTCCAATTGTCAGTTATAGGCATTCGCAATCACTCCTTATACTACCTGTTCGAAGGTAGAGTAGATCACTACGTCTTCGATTTCTGCGTATGGCCTGAGAACGCATCTTACGTTTACCGTTCCAAGAGATCTGGCTGTGCCTACGTTCACGTTTATAGTTCCGCCGGCATAAAGTCCGCTTTCAACGCCGTTGACAATAACTGTCTGCATCTGTGTCTTCATCGATTCTCTGTTTATCGCACTATTACGTTTACCCAGATATCTCTCGGCTATTCTTCTCATTGCGTTCAAGGTGTAGTTAACTACCTTCATGGTTCCGACTTTGGTGAAGGAACTTGAAGATTTAGCGGCTGTTCTGCCTACCATGATCCTTACGTTTCCGCCAACTAGATTGTCGTAGTAAAGTGGTGTTATTCTGTTTCCAACTGCAGTGTTTGCTTCGTTAAGGCTGAGATCGTAGGCCAGTGAGCATTGAGGCAATATAGTTTTAACGATTCCCTGTCCTACACCAACAGACGCAATAACTCCGCCAGCATAATTACAAAGATCGTCAAGTCCGTCTCTGCCCTGTACCTGTCCGTGTCCCAGAACAACGACAACGTTTTTGCCCATGTCGATGTAAGAACCTTCAGGATCGGTTAGAGCTTCGCCGCTCATGGTATCTGTATCTGTTTTGTAAAGATCGGGTAATGTAAGTCCATCTACCCATGTCTTTATGTAGCTTCTTCCATAGTTGGTTGGTGTCTCCACACCGACAAAACCGATGCACTGTCTGCTCATTGTGGAATTGTCATATGCAAATCTCGCAAACTGGTAAACAAAGCTAAGATCTGCAGCGTCCTCTCCGTTATCAACAGAACCACTTGGGGCTGCTGTTGTAGCGTCTGATACTTCCATGCCAAGTTTGGCCAGTGGTGAGAATACGTAATCTGCTTCGTAGCCTTCAACTGCATCGTATGCATCCTGAAGCGCAGCATAAAGTTCATCGTTATTTGCGGGTGTTGAACCGTATGTGACGTCAAATGTTATGTAATCGCCTGCTGATAGTGCTGTGTCTTCAACTGCTCCTGCGGTCAATGCAACTTCTAAACCTATGGAAGGTATGCTTATTGTATTGTTTTCATCTGTCACTTCAACTTCTTCCAGCCCGTACTCATAAGTGTTTCCACCGTCAAATGAAACGCCTATCGTGAGTCCGGCCAACGAATCTGCTGCTGTCTGATCGGTGAGTACATCGAGTCTTACCGTACCATTCCAATCACCTGTATATTCAGTGTTTATTGCACTAACAGCGCCTGTCGCACCGGGACTGGCTATTTCAGAATCATCTGTTCCACTCTTTGCAACCGTGGTTGCATCAAATTCTGTTGATTTGTAACCCACTCTGACGCCAACAGGCGTAACTGTTTGGTTGGAACCTTTGTAAACATCGCCAAGTGCTTTGCCTAATGATTGTGCAGAGAACAGTGCGGTTATCGCTGAACTGTTTGGGATTGGATAGGGTTCGTTGAATCTAATGGGCGTTCCATCGTCAAACGAATCGCTGGTTACAGTTCCAAACACCAGAGCCACTGGAAGAGAGTTGTTTATGTAAACCCTTGCCCCACCGTCGTAGACGTACTCTTCAACGCCGGGTAAGTTTGGATACTTAGTCATTGATTTTTCCTCCTTTAATCAACTGTTACGCTAACTTCTATGCTCTTAAGCAATCCTTCGGAAGCTGTTATTTCTTTGCGTGTTCTTGCAAAATACCTGACTGTTGAAATGTAAGTGTTAGTGCCATCAACATCTATCGAATCGTCAGGCTGATGCTCCCATAGATAGATCTGCTTAATGCCGGCCTCTCGTAAATTGACCGACGCCACCAGCATGAAGTCTTCAAACTCATCTCTAACAAGGTCCCTCATTCCTGCGTTTGTCGAACCGATTGTGAATTCTAAAAGGTTGTCGTAAAATACATATCTGCTTGTTTTGCACGAAAACCGGTATTGATCAAAATCCTCTTCGAGTAAAATCGGGTTCGTAAACGTGCCACCAGTAAGAGGGTCGCTGTCTAAAGACGCTAACTTTCTCTCGTATAGTCTGTATGTCAAAATAGGACCTTTTGCTATCATCTCGGAAAACTCGTTGTATGGTTTGTAGGGAACGACATTTACGTTTTCTGAACAGTAATCGGAGAAATTTTCCTCAATGACGGGATATATAATATTTAGGTCATAACTGTTTGCGTTTACCTGTTCCAAGATCCCATCTCCTCTCTGTTACAGACCAGTTCTAGAAATAACAGGGTATTATCGATTTCCACATACCCCACGTGATTTATTCTGTAAGCCTCTCTAACCTGTATAGGCACAGTTATTCCATCCGGGCCTCTGTTAACATCGAAGATTATGTCTTTTTCTTGTGGAGCAGCATCTAAGCTGTATGGGTCAATATAAAAACGTATGGAAACGTCTTTGTTAGAACCCAGATTGAAATATTTCAATGCATCCGCAAGTGAACGTTGTGGAGTAATTAGATCGTTTATACCCCTGAAAATAATATCTCTAGGACCGGTGTCAGTTCGGTGACGCAATATGTAGTCGTTACCATAGTCCTCAATTGCTTTTTTTAACCTTTTTAAAATTGGTTCGTTCATTGTACGGTCCTCCAGTCACGGGAGAACAGTATCGTTCTGTTTGCTGATCTTCTAGCATAATCAAGTGTTGAATCGGCTTCAATGGAACGTTCCTCGCTCTTAACCTTCTTGTTGAGATACTCAACCATGGATGTTTTGGAAGGACCTATGTCTACCCTGAAAGAACCAACACTCATAGAATCTCCGGATTGAGCTTCTTTGGCAGCTATAACATTTTCGTAAAGCGTAAGCATGGCTCTATCAACAACATAGGATCTATCTGTTTGCGTAATATTTGCGCTGGTGTTGTCCAGTATCTGCTTACCTGCCAAATTCTCAAGCCTTATTATTGCGTCAAACAAAGCCATGTAAACGTCTTTCTCCATAATCAAACTGCGAAGATTGCCAAGCCTCAAATAAATGGCCCGTGTCTGGAAAAACGTAGGATATATGCGAGTGAAGTAGTCTACTTCTACAGGTTCGCTGAGCGTATTACCATCATCTGCTTCAAGACCCTGACTGACGTAAATACTCACATAGCAGTTTCCCCTGAGGGAATCAAAATTTATGGTAAGCACGTTTTCATTAACTGAATAACTGGGCGTAAAATCAAACATCTCGCCGTCTATAAGAGATGCATGCTGTATATCAATTAACGAACTGAATGCCTGTGTGGGATCAAGTTTCTTAGAAAACTCGAGTTTTATCTCCGTGCCGAACACAACTGCGTGTCTGGGAAATGCGCTCATAAAACGCAATTTGCCTATATAACCTTCAGGTGCAACAATATCCGAATACATGGGATCTTCATCCGAAAGAGGTCCTGATTCGTCTGCTGAAGATGTAGAGGTTGTTGTGAAGCGCGATATCCAGTCGCTGGTAAGAGCACTGCTGGTCTGAGACGTTATAGTCTGACCGGTCATATAATCGGTTGCAACTACCTTGAATGTGTAGGTTGTTTCCGGGTCAAGGGCAAGGTCTGGCTTGACGTACATAATTGTTTCATCATTAGAAAAACTTATGGTAGAGGCTATGGCCGAACCTGTGCCACTTTCCTGAAGTAATACATTGGCATCGCTAACTGTGGTCGTGTCCACAGCCATATCAAACTCAACTTCTATCGTAACCATCCTGCTTATATTGGTCGCACCACTAGACGGATATACCGAATTTATCTGCATTATTCTCACTCCCTAAATAGAAATAACAGCCAAATAAATAAAAATGCCGGCTCTCCGTTCTCCGGTGCTCACGGCCCGAAGTGAAGATAACCGGCTGGTATATGTCCTGTAAAAAGGGCATATGCCCTCGTGATTCTGGGGCCAGCGAAGGGATTTGAACCCCCAACCTGCTGATTACAAATCAGCTGCTCTTCCGTTGAGCTACACTGGCATAAAAAGGGCCGCCCGTTTAGAGCGGCCTAATGTAGGAAAGTGCTATGTGGATGGGTTATCTATTAAGCTGAGCTAAGATCAAGTGTTGCTATTGGATCGTAACCCTTAACAGCCTTAATACCGCTCATAAGCTCTACGCCTTTGTAATCGTTCTTAGGCGTTACGGTATAGCGTTCGATGATCTGGAATCTGTCAATACCATGTTTGCCGTCTCTCATTTTTTCAGCTGTTGGAAGTTCGTCAACCATGAGATATCCAAGTTCTTCTGAATCTGCGACTATAATTTCTGTTGCGTCAGTTGATGTATTGAAGCTCATGTAGTTTGAGAGAACTATTGACATCGGTCTTCCGAATATTCCAGATGGGAAGTTTATCTTGCTTACCTGCTGACCCTGTGCAGGTTTCTGTTCCCATGTTCCTAACTGTTCAAAAGTCTTCTGGAACTGTGGCCCTTGCCAATTTATAACATCGCCCTGTCTTCCGCCTGTAAGCAAGAAGAATGCTCTCAATGATGGGTTTCTTAAGAATATTGAGAATGCAAGTGGGTGCATGATTATAAGATTTGGATTGGCTCCGTTGTTTATAATGGCTACCATGGCATCTACGAGATCGTCAAATGTGAGTGAGTCGTTATCAGAGCCGCTTGCGTCTAGTCCGGAACCGCTTGTAACGGTGTTGTTTGATGTTGAGTTGAGCATCTGGGCTACCTTGTATTCCTTCCATCTCTTGAGTGCTTTTCCTGCTTCTGTTATAAGGAAGTTCATAACAGGGTAATTGGAATATTTCTGTGCTTCGTCGGTTAGCTGGACAGCCACACCTGATTTTCCCATGGTGACCTGTTTCCAAGCACCGAGTTTCGCTGTTAACTCGGGTGGTTCGTCTCCTTCTGCTATATCGAAGTTCCATGCATCACCTGTAATTGCTGGTAATCTTGTACTGATGCCCTTAAATGGAACTTGCTCTAACATAGGAGTTAGCGTTACAGATGGTTCTGTTGCTTCTATTACCATCTTGGTAACTGTGGTTGGAAATACTGAAGAGAAATCGGGCATACCAACAAGGTCTTTGAACATTATTTTCTTGTTGCCTTCTGAATCGAATTGTGCATGATCCATACTGACATAACCGTTGTTCTCTATAATGTTTCTGACCAGTTCGGCTTTTGTATCCCTTTCGAGAAATTTGTCAAAATCTTCAACGCCCAATTGTTTATAAAATTCTTCAAGCTTATCTAAATTTATGTTTTTATATGCCTCTTCAGCGACAAAATCCTTAAATTGTCTGTACGCGTTATTTACTTTGTTAGGCATCGCTTTTCCTCCTTCGTGCGTGATAATCTACCTTGCGGTGTTAAATTCTTCACTGATTAAAATTGGAGCTGTATTACTACTCCTTCTCCTGTTGTTGCATCTACGCCGTCTCCGTAACCGTCTGTTTCTGTTCCTGGTAATCCAAGTCCGGGAACTGGTATGACTTTGTCAAAACCAGAAATCATGTCTGAATCGTCACCGGAAAGGTCAACATGTCTTACAACTCTACCTACGAGCTGGTTAAGTACGCCTTCAACATCTGATTCGACTGATTCTATTGCTGTGTCAACATCTGATGTCCAGTAAACAAGCGTATAATCTGCAGCTGAGGCTCCGCCAACATCTACGTTTCTGTCTGCATCTACAGAACCTAAATAGACAGTGTTTGTACCGGAAACGAGCATGAATGTTCCGACATAACCTGATTCAGGATATTCGCCTTCTACAAGTGCGGGGATTGCTGTACATGCTTCAATGTCAACAGGATCTCCTGAAAGGGTTACCGTTTCCGTTACCATCTGTGGTTTTGGGTTGGTTACTGTAACTGTTGCAGCAAGTGAATCTGCTGTTATTGGAACGGGATAACCGTTTCCATCAGGAACTACCCAATGTCCTGGAGAATATGTGTAACCTGAATAATCTACTGTTCCGTTCTGATTGAAGATGTTGTTGTATGTACCCAATGCGTAGAGAACCATTCTGTCTTCCAAAATGGCTACATTTCTTTGAATCTGGTACCAAGGATCTGCTTCCATGTCCCACTGGAACATGTCGTATTGTGCGACTCCAATCGGTGTGTTTGCTGGAATGTCCGATCCACAATCTCCTGTTGCAGCAACCGCGTCATTTGTTGCACCAAATGAATCAAGGTCAATAACGCCTTCTTCGATATCTGTGGATGAATAAAGAACATCCTGAGCAGTTCCGCCATTGGCTGGAACAATATATCCGTTGGAGTCGAGTGAAACGATGGTACCTTTCTTGATGACGATGCCCATATCTGTTTGTTTGTCCATTGTTATAATGGGGAGATATGGAGCGGGCCTAAATTTCAAACCTCCGCCTATGCGATCGCCATCAGAATACTCTTTCATCTTATTTATCTTTGCTCCAAATACTTTCTTAGGCATCTTCTCTTACCTCCTGTTTAAATACCTAGTTTTCGTCTTGCGACATCTTGTGAATTTTCGACTTTCTTACTGGTGGCACCATTAGACATAACACTAGGTGGGTCTTCACGAGTGATACCCCCGTTTTTAACGTCTTCTTTATCTTCGTTTGTCGCCTCTTCTTCGCTGTCAGTCTCAGTTTCGGTTTCTTCACTATCTTCGTTTTTGTCATCTTCGGAAACATTTTCTTCATCTGAATCTTCATTCTTATCCGTATCTTCATCGGTGTTATCTGTTTCTTCTTCGTCTGTTTCCGTTTCTTCTGCATCCTCATCTGTTTCTTCTGATTCTTCAGTATCTGTTTCTACCTCTTCTTCGTTGTCTGTTTCCTCGGCATCTTTTTCTTCATTTTCGCCGTCTGCTTCAGTAGTTTCTTCCTCATCTGTTGTTGTCTCCTCATTTGTTTCTTCCTGTGCATCTTCTTCTGTTTTCTCGTCGCTCTCGCATTCTTCACATTCTTCTTCAAACATCGTTTCGTTCAATTCGTCAACGATGGTGGTAAGAATCTGAAGATCTCTTTTTAGGTACATCTCACGCTTTTTTTCAACAAACTCTTCGTCATCGTAGCCCTTAACACCCATAGCTTTCTTTGCCTCTATGATCTTGTCTATAAGTAGGCCTTTAACGAAATCGTAGAGCTCATCGAAACGTTTCTGTAAAGTCTCAAACTTCTCTTGTGAAACCATTTCGCTGTCCTCCTCATTGTTTTGTTCTTCATCTATATATGCAGCTTGTTTCTCGTTTTCTTCCTCCGTGTCTTCCTGTAAAACAACCTGATAGAATTCCTCAAATGTCATATCCTTTAATTTCTTTGCTTTGGGAATCTTCACTGCGTGTTTTTCCATTTCGTCGCCACTTACAGTTACGTTGTCTTTGTTTGCGTCTATCTCCATTGAAGCGTCCTCCTTTTCTTTGATAACAACCTGCGCATGTACATCAGCGGGATTGTTAACAAAACTGATTTCTTTGAAATCCATACTCTCCATGATCAAGAGAGCCTTTTCGTCATCGTACTTTCTTCCGGGTATGTGCTTACATGGTTTTTCTGCCCAGTTGTTGCCACATATAGAACAAACGGCACGGTGTGATGCGAAACCTATACTCACCGTCATATAACGATCGTCAAGAATCTTGTCTATTGCCCTGGGATCGCTTATATTTGCTCTGAGAAGAATGAATCCAGAAGCACCTGCAGGAACATCTATTTCCTTATTTATAAGTCTTTCAGCAGACATCTTGTCGGCACTGTCAAAGTAATAAGCCTCTAAAACCCTACCTATGGCATCAGCATTATCGTCGTGATGAGCCAAAACAGGTTTGCGATAGGGCGATGTCCAAGTTTTTACTTCTCTTTTCATCACATATCCGGGATAAATTCTATTGTTTATCTCAAGATCTGAATGAGTGGCTACTATCCACGTTTTCAGGTTCTGTGAGTCTTCGTTTTTGTTATCCGGTATAAACGTGGCGTTGGTTACAAAACTTCCTTTGTCCATCATTCATTACCTCCATTAGAATGTTGATTCTGTGGCTGCACACGGTTATCTGTATCAGCAGAACCGCTTTCCATGGCAGCTTTGGCTTTGGCTCTAGCCTCGGCCTCTATAATCGGTATCTTTACCTGATGCAGGTAAGTACCCTTATCATCATCGGCGATTGGTTCCATACCTAACTTTCGTCTCATCTCTTCACGTGTTATGGCAAAGTGTTCGTATAGATGTGTTGCCTCGTTTTCCAGCTTGATAGCCTTATCTACGTCGGGATCGGGGAACACTACCTTTGGCATGGAATGCTCGTCCAGATCTTCCGGCGAGTAACCCAAATCCATAACGATATGAGTCATCAGTGTGGATTCCAAAACGCTGGAAAGAATCATCTGAAAATCTCTTGCTTTGTCATACATACCTTCGTTAGAAGAGTCCGCTGTGGCTCTATTGGCTGCTCCGGGTTCACCCATGGAAACCGGCGAAACACCAAGAGCACCGTAGTAGCGTCTCTTGAAATATTCGGCATATTCCTTGAGATCCTTCAGCGAAGACATTTCTTTGAAGTCAATATCGTGGTTGCCGGGTATGAGCAAGAACTCTTCCGGTACGCTGTCCTCTATAATCTCTTTGGCAGCCATGGTCTGTTTTTTCGTACCGGGGGATTCCTTTGTTCCAACCGTGTAGATCTTTACGTAAAATTCGCCTTCGTCGATCATGCGGGTAATAACGGATTCAATACGTCTTAAGATAAGAAGATCTTCTATGGCTTCCAGCAAGAAACTCCTGCCAAAAGCAAGATTGGATTCATCATACTTAACGTGCACTACATCATTGGGATCAAACGTAACCACGCCAGATGACCTCTTGCCACCCGTACCAAGGGGAATGATTTCCCTGTCTGGATCTGCATACCACGTGTAGTCATATTTCCAGTCGTTCATGTTGATATCCTGACGATATCCAACGATCCTGCCATGTTTGTTTCTGGAAACCATCATGTTGTAAGGGTCAACGTGAAAAACAGCCGAAACCGGTTCCAGCTTCGAACCGTCAATAAACACGTATGGTTTGCCTGAAGAATTGGCAGCATTGCGTTTCAGTGTAAGAAAAGCGTTGCCATATGCAATCAGATCATGCATCATCTTGCGTAAGATCATGTACAGTTTGCTTCCTGAAGCGATCTCTATTTCCAGCAATCTCTTGTGAAGCTTTTTGTTTATCTCCTCGTCGTCGCTTTTAATGGTAAATCCTTGCCTGAGAGTAACCTCTATATATCTGGCAACAATTTGCCTGAGAGTGGAATCTGAAGAGATGGCCTTAAAAACCTCAAGGCTGGTGGTATCGTAGTCGTACATCTTCTGCCAATTTTCGCTTTCATTCTTAACTACCCTCTTGGCAGATTCTAATTCAGCGTCATCGTAAATATTGTGTTTTTGTGCATTGGTGTTATTTTTATTCCTCTTAAAAAAATCGAAAAGACCCATGCGTTCACCACCCGAAGGTAGATATAACAGCATGGGTCCTTAGTTTACGTAGGGCGCTTCAAAAAGTGTTTATGATTTCATCTATCCTGTCACTTAGCCGTAATATTCTTGATTTGTCTCCTACATGCCTGTCCCCAACACGCTTTAGGAAATCGTATAGTGCCATAAGTATTTCCTGTGTAGAGGCATTAGGATCGAGACCAAGTAATTCTAAGAGAGAGCCCAGGTCACCATCGGTGGACTGTAATAATGCGTTAATCAAACCCTCTAAATCTGATGAACCAAGGGTTTTATACAGTTCTTCAAGTTCCGGCAACATGCCTCCCAAGTCCGTAATACTGCGTTCAACTATCTCAGAAATGTTTGTGGGAACACCAAGTTCAGCTTCAATTTCCGGGGGTAGCGGCAATCTTTCTGTAATATTGCCTGTTGTTTCTTCTTTCGGTGTCTGGCTATCTATATCGACACCAAACAAATTACCAATTTCGTAATCATTGTCCTTGATAGGTTTATTACCAGTTTGCCTTTCGTCTGTTTCGCCGGTAGCGGGACTCTCGAGATCACCGGCGGGTGCTTCAGATATATCCCTCACACCGCCGAAACGTTTTGTGCATTGGTTCATCGTTACGTGAAAACCTTCCAGATCTAGTTCCAATATCTTATCGATTATCTTTATAAGTAGTTTTGAGTACCTTAGCAACACAGACTCTCTGGGTAGTGAAGGTAACGATGGAATAGAGGCAAGGCATTTGTCCATCAAATTCAACACGGTTGCGTCAAGGTTATCAAAAGACTTCACAACTATCTCTTTGGTCATACGGTAAAAGGGCAGACAGGTGCCACAGATATCCTGCTGGGTGAGTTTTTTATCCCCCAGAATTGATTGTATACGCCTGTTAAGTTCTCCTTCAATATCTGAGACATTGTCATTGGTACTTTTTAGAAAATCAAACAAGGCTGATACCTTTTCCTGAGCGTCTGCTCCCTTTATATCAGGATTTGAACTGAGTATCATACTGATATAGCTCATTACCTCATCGGTGCTCTCGAAGTCGGATGTGCTCAGTATGTTTACCACGTCATCGGAACACATGCTGATTCCGACATTCCCCATGGCGTCTGTTATCCATTCACGCACCCCTTCGGTAAGGTCGTTGTATATTTCCCGCACTGCATCCAACAATGCATATGTTGCCATCATCATGGCAGAACGTATTATCTTCATAAGTGAGTTTGCAAGACTGTTTAGAAGATCAAAAAATGAGGATGCAGTTTGGAGAACCTTCTTCCATTTCTTAAGCGCTTCCTTGATTTTCTCAAGATCTTCCGCTGTGTTTATATCCACATCAATTGAGTTTTTACGTATGCCCATCATGCGAAGGTAAACTAGTAGGCAACATCCCATTGCTTCCATGTCTTCAGAATTCTGCATTAATCTAAGCACATCGACTACGTAATCATACGCAGCTTCGCTGTACTCGAGCATCATAACAATGGGTGCGTCCGCTTCTGGATCAAAACCTTTGAACGTTTCTACAAGTTTCTCTGTACGGTTTTTGAACTGTCCTGCAAGTCCTTTTACATTCGCGGCTATGGGCAAAAAGCTATTTCCTTCTGATTCCTGTTCGGATTTGAACATATTCATTGCCGCGTCCATATTTTGCTTTTCCCCATTCTCATATTCATCGGTGTGGTAAACCATGTCCTTTACCTGTTGCTCATCGCCTTTTGGAACCTGCAATTTATCCTGATTTTCCTTGAAGTAATTCATAACAGTCATTGCGGCAACTCTTACTTCGGGATCACCGCCTGATTGCAAAGGATGTACCCTGTAATCACTGTTCTTTTTATTTCTGTTGTACGTTACATTAACGCCATTCTTTCTTCTTTTCATTATCTATCACCCGGGAAAATTCCGTCTTCAACATAGTAGAATCCTGTATTCATTCTGTATTCGGAAATATCTGCAATGGTAGTTTCCAAATCCCTGCTCTTTCGCATGTTGAACAGCCTCATAATTCTTTTGTTTAAAATACCGTTTCCTTTATCTCTGTTACCATTTTCAAAAGCATTGAGGGCACTGCTGAGCGTATTTGAACCGCAGAGAATGAACAGGTCTTTAGGTACTTGCACATCTATCTGATACTGTATATTTTCGTACTGATCTAACGTGGGTGGAGTTACTCCAGTGAACAATTGCTTGCTCATATTGACAAATGCCAGTATGGCATCAGCTGTATTTTCGTTGTACTTGCTGTACTCTTCCAAGACATCAGAGTCTCTGAATTTCTTTGCTACCGGTGAATCTATTTCACTGACAACCTCTTGTGCCAGTCTGTCATTTGGATGCGCTTCGAGGAATGCGTTTCTGGAAATTTTATGGCAGCTGTAACTCTTTAAAAGGTACACAGGTCTGCACATTGTCTCCTGCTTTTTCTTGGCCAGCCAGTAAGCAGCTTCTTCAGGAAGATAGATGTAGGGAATCCAGCCGAACAGTTTTTCACCGATGTTTATATCACCAACGGGCCACGGAAGGCTCAATTTAATGCCTTTCAATTTACTCCATATGGTGTTCCAAATCTTTGTCATGGGACATAAAGAGATCTTTCCGTACAACCATATAAAGTCCACTTCCAGTCCTTCGTTTAACACTAACTTAAGAAGGAAGCGTTTGAACCATGAACCAGATGGGATACACGGTTCCACCGGTTCTGGATCGCCTTCTTCCAGCGTAACGACATCACCGTTTTCATCCACAAATACATTGTCGCCGTACCTGACATGTCCACCCGTAAATTTAGGCATAAGGTCTTCAGAATTTTCAAATGCCTCTGCAGGTGGTATGGAATATTTGACTATATCCGCAGCGTACATGTAATCGTCGAATGTGATTTTACTGGGGTCGCCGGGATCGTATTCTTTGATTGGTATATCATGTTCTGTGGGTTCTTCGCCAGAAGGAGATGTTGGCTGATTACCGGATCCGAGATTTCCGCCCGTGGGCTGTTCTGTAGATGGTGGCGAAACCTTTCCTCCGGCTTCCCTTAACTTTTGTAACGCTTCTATCACGTCATCTCTGGTTGGTGTGATCTCCACGTAGGAATCGTTCGCTTCCTGCGTGGTGGTGTCAGAAAGGCTGTTCATAGCACTTTCTGCCAGCTCTAACTTTCTAATAGCTTTACGCAGTGCGAGTTGTCGTTCGTCTAATTCCTCTTCCTCAACGGGCCTTTTTGCCTTTTCTTCTTTGCTCGAATCGCTTTCACCAACATATTCGCCTATATATTTATTCTTTTTTAGATCAGATAATTTCAAGTCCAACGCCTCCTACCGCCAAGCGCTCCACGCGATAAGTCCAGAGCACCACGAGAGCGTCTGAAACTACGTCTAACGCTTTGTTTGCTGTTCTTGTCTCGTTCTGTTTTAACAATGATTGGATTTCTCATATTGAATCCACCGCCATCTTCGCTTATCTTCCACATGCCGTACATGGCGAGTATCCATGCTTCCAATATGTGAACCTTTCCTTTGGAATATTGAGGCTCACCGTTGCTGCCTATCTTTTCAATGGCGTAATTACGCATAATACCTACCAGCTTGCCAGGATAATCTTCTGAAGCTGGCATGATAATACGATTGTTTTCCACATAACGCGCACTTATAGAAACCATGTGGGTCTTTATGCTTCTGCTAACCTTGTTGCCTGTCGCGGGATCTACAAGATGTACCTTGGACTGGAACGGTATCATCTCCAGCCTTTCTTCCAGTTTTGATTCCGGGTGCTGTTCAGCATGTTTTTGAAGCATCTGGAACTGGGTATTACCATAACCGGCGTCCAGCATTATCTTGCGCGGCTGATACATGGTGTTGAGGTCGATAATCTTCTCCACAGCCTCTATCTGAGTGAATTGAGATGGAGGTATTTCCAACACATTGCACGTTCTAAACTTGCCTTTATCAGGCTCGTAACGCACCACTACAATCTGTACACCAGCAGCTGTTTCATTCCAGTCAACCCCCATGGTGTATAGCCCTTCAGGTACGTTGTATGGGTCATCAAAACTGTAATTTTCTATACTCTGCTGGATCTTGTCAGGCCTGTAAACGCCCGATTCCATAAGGGTAAACATGGCAAGGATTTCACGCTCGTACGCCTCTTTATCGTACTGTTCTTTAAACTCTCTGTCCTGTTTGGGATCGTATATTTCTATATCCTGATAGGAATAATGTATTTCTTTAAATGAAGAGGAATGACACCACTGATAGAAGTAATCTCGTCTGCCCGAGGGTGTGGAACTTGCTATAAGCGTGGTTTTTGGACTGGTTGCTAAGATAGCGAGTATGGCTTCTATATCCGGTCTGTTCATATAGTCAACCTCGTCCAGCACAATCATAGAACCGTCCTGACCACGAATATTCTTGGCACCCTGAGACCCAGTAGTAAAACCTTCTATCTTAGACCCGTTGTTGAACGCAAGTTCAAAAGGTTTTGAACGATAGAGCCGTGTTTTGGTTGTGGATTGTTTAATCACGGAATTACGCAACGCTTCTGAATTGATAAGATGCTTGTTCATCTTTTCAAACAGATTTTTAACCTGTGATTCCATGGGAGCAGCGACCAGTATTTCCTGATCTTTATGTGTAATGGCGTGCTTGATAGCAGCTATAGCCATCGCTTCAGTCTTACCGGCTCTACGACAAATCCTGAGCACTTTCCTACGGGACGTGCAGTACAATATCTCTTTTTGAAATCCTCGCAATTCCATTTCAAACATCTCTTTTGAAAAGAATGCGGGATCTTCCGCTAATTTAAGTAAATAATCATCTTTAGTTTGAGGTATCTGATCATCTATCGTACCTTTTTCAAGAGGTTTACAAGGTATTCGGTGCTCGTTTATATCGTTCTCAAGTCTTCTGAGAACACAGTCAACACACATTTGCTCAAGCTCATAATCCACACCAAGATACTCCTGAGCCATCTTCTGGTATTGCTGTTGCATATTAAGTGTTTTGGTTGACAAGAAATCAACCTCCAATATATCTGTAAAATTTGTATGGGTTGTTTTTCAGCATGGAAGCTTCGTTCGTGTTTTGCATAACCGTCTGCTGTCGGGACTGCATAAGTTCCTGCACATTCGCCTGTCTCATAGCCTGATTGGCCTGAGAATCAACAAAGTCCGGAACAGCAACAGAGTTTTCGGATCCTATGGACTCGCGCGCATAAGCTTTGGCAGCCTGTCCCAAACCTTCAAAATAGTTAAATGCTCCACGTGCCAGATTGATTCCCATAGCCACCGTGCTGGCGACATCAAAGGCAATTATGTAAGAACCTATAGACTGACCAAGTACAGAAGTGGCATAGGCACCGAGTTTCTTTGCAGCTGCATAATTTTTACTCTTAATAAGACTGGCTATCTTGCCTCTCGCCTGACCTATAAATCCTTTAGAAAATTTCTTTCCTCCGCCAGTTAAATTCATATTGAAGAGCAACCCCTGATTTTCAGTTTTAAAACCAAATAGGGTTGTGGGTGTTTTGAGTGAAATAGTCTTATTTCCAGCCTTAACCGCAGAACTCAAGAACTCACCGGCAGCTTTCCCTTCGATCGAAGCATTTACGTACTTAGCAGCTTTACGGGCGTACCTGTTACGCCACAACAATACATTGGCTTTTTCTTTAAATGCAAGTGGATAGTTAACATCTGAAAGTTGATGCAATCCTACTCCCTTTAAACCAAATATCCTTTCGCTAATAGCACTGGTAATTCTCCCGGTTTTTTGGAACGGAGCCAGCTCCATGCGTTCAGCAAGCATTTCTTCAACAAACCACGCTCCACCAAGTCCCAGCCCGGCTTTTAATGCTCCACCGGTAGCAGCAAGAGCATCACTTTGAGACTGTGCTGTTACGTCATTGTTGAGAAAATATGCAGCAGAAGGCATGTTATAGCCCTCCGTTTCTCTTTATCTCTTCGGTAGCAACATCAATCATTTCGAAAGGTTTCTTGAAAGCATATATGGTACCGCCTATTCCCACGAATGGTAGCGAAGCCCTTGCAACCCCTCCAACAAGACCGCCTCTTGTTATTCCAGCTACAGCTGATTTTCCCCAGAAACTCAAACCAGTGTCTGGTTTAATAGCACGCAAGGCTTTTAGATCAGAAGCAGAGGCATTAGCAGCCCAGTTCGTTAAAGCTTTTTCATCTGCAATTTCTGCCCCAACTTGATTCAAACTACCTTTGAGACGATCATACGAAGAGTTGTATCGTGACATTCCTCTTGCATTGAGTAATTCACCAAGACCTGTCTCTCTAAATTGTTTTGCGGCTTGTTCTCTGTAGTCTGCGTTTTTCAAAGTTTTTATGTAATCAAAAGCATCTTTGTTGGCTGCCTTTATAGCATCGACATCGCCATTTGCATAGGCATTTTCAACCTTTTTGGCTATTGCTTTAACTTTCTCAGGAGTATCTTTGCTAAGCTTTTTTGTTATTCCAGCAGCTTTACCTTTCAAGGTTCTATAGTATTGAACATCACTAGCATATTCGGCTAATGGCTGGGAAACAGCAGCGATGGTGTTCTTAGCTTCAAAACCAGCGTCACCACCAGCAAAACCAAAGATACCTCTAAACAACTTACTGCCACCACCAGCAGCCTGTCCTGCATCAACCACAGCCTGTCTGCCGGCTCGACGAAAACCTATTGCTCCAAACACCTTATTTAAAGCACCCTTGGCGTTTTCAACAGCTTCAGCACCAGCTGCCTTCTTCCATCTCTTACCCATTCCGCCAATAGCACCAATTAAATAATCAAGAACACTTTTACCAGCAACCATTATTTATCACTCCCTTGACCCCGAGATTTCTGCCCCTGGGCTTTGTGTAGCTCGTTTATTCTGTTGGATAAATCAAAGACATCCCTTTCCACATCGCGACTTTCCCGCGTGGCTTTGAAACTCTTAAGCATCTTCATCTTCTGATTGTGCAAGGTCTCAAGCGTCTTCAGCAAATGATGCTGTTTTTTCTCAACAAACGTCGAACCGTCCTGTCCCTGCTTGTACGTGCTCTGCTCCATCCCATCTTCACTCAATTGCGCATTCGCACGCATGATCTTAAGCTCTAAATCCAATAGGGACTGTAACTGCGTTATCTCCGCAGCATCCTGACCATCTATACCAAGACTCTGAAAATAAGCGTCAAACATACGATCCAGCGACGCCATCTCCATAGGACACTTCTCCCCCTTGGGCTCCAACCCAATAAATGGACAACCGTCCCGGTAAGGACACGCCTTGTGCCCCTTGCAATTCAATACACCAGTAAAACTAATTCCCCTGCTAAGTAACCTGAGCCTCTGCTGTATCTTCTCCCTCGTCTCATCATCCACACCACTTAAATCAATGTATGGATCAACATCGCGTATCTCTAACGGCCCCGTGTTTGCCCCACTACCAACACGTGCCAACGCTAACTTCTCACGTAAACTACGCTTCTGCCTCTCCTTGCGCTCTAACGCATTACTCACTTCAGACAGGAGATCTATTTCTTTATTTTTAGACTCTCGTCCATTGTTTTGGGACACTAGTCGCACCTCCACCTTTCTTTCCTTACCTACAGCACGACCTGAAACTCAAGGTCGTTACCCTTCAGGCAACGGCTTTTTCAAGGTCGTTATAAGGTGTTCACGTCTCATATGTAGATATAACAACAGTTAGATAAAAAGAGAGGATTATTCGTGGAAGATACGAATCTACTTCGTATACAGGGAGGGAGTACTGGGAAAAGTGAAGAAAACAGAGGGGGGTACTGAATGTAAAAAGAGAGGATTACAGGGAGGGAGAACTATGCTCCTATATCCGGGTGGTAGAGGGGCTGAGATTTTTGCCCGTGCCCTTCTTCTCAGCCGGTGTAGGAGACATTATTTGAAAGGAGGTGACATCATGGATTGGAAAAAGGGTCTTGAATTTCTTGTCCGCCTAGCAACGGTGGATGAGAAAAGCTTTGCTGGCGAATATGCCAGTATAAGCGAAATCCTCGAGGGCAATATGCCCATCGAGGAGCCTGAGGAAAACAAGGAGGAGGAATAAATCCTCCCCCTTGGGTATCGCAGCTTTCCCGTGTGCTGTGTAAATCAACACGGGGTTTGTCCTCGGCCCCACGCCGGGGACACATTTTTATTTTACCACGCTCATTCCTCATATGAGCCTGACTGTTAACAGTTGGGTTGATACGAGCAATGGGCTCGGGTCCTGGGTAATGACCCTATTGACTAAAAATAAAAGACCTAAATTCTACTCCTGTGACCCACACTAGTCCATGGGTGTGGCGAGGAGAAAGGGGGAAAAATCATGGATTTGTTGAAATTGAAAAGAGACCTTGAGAAAGGTCTCGAAAAGAAAAGGAGGGCGGAAGCCCTGAAAAGGGTTGAAACCCTGAATGAAAAATACGAGAGGGCCGAGATGGTCCTCTCAAAGTTAGCGGGTGCAAAGAGCACCTTGCTGACGATTAAAAGGGGGATGGATGAACTTTATCCGGACCCCAATAGTAAGGAAGGCTACGCCACAGTAGTGGCTAGCCTAAAAAGAACGGAGCGCTTGAAAGATAAGTGGCTCCGTGAGAGGAGGGTAGCCTTCGTCCAGACGAGGGGGCTGCTCAGCTCTCTAAACAAAGAGGAGGTCGAAAGATTCTCCTCAATGACTGTCGTAAAGGCAGTCAAAAAGGAACAGAGGACTGAGAAGTCCTCGAAAAAGAAAACTAGGAAAAAGAGGACCGAAAAGTCCTCAAGGGGCAAAAAGCCCCAAAAGTCCCAGGTGAAACTGGGACAGACGGAGGCTGGAAAGCTTCTGTCGGAGGTTCGCAAGAACCTTAAGTGATATTTTTTTGGCGAGGGGCTTCGGCCCCCGCCTTTTGCTTTATTTTGATTAACTCTCTGATACCTGCCTCAGGCAGATATGAGCGGGTTAATCGCTCTGGAAAGGAGGAAACTCCATTGGATAAGAATCCATTGTGGTATGAAACATCGTTGGTTAAGAACCGTAGCGGTATGCAACACCGTTAACGCAAAAATTCAATTAGCCCCTTTGCTGTGAGAGTAGGTGCGGTAGGGGACTAGTTGAATGTGTTAACGACTAAGCTCTAACGACTGCTCGTTGATGCATGCCGGATGGCAGGTATGAGCGGGTAGCTCACGTCCCAGACATGACGTTAAACTGTCAATTTTGAAAAGGGGGTAACAAAATGGTCGATCTCATGAAGCTGGAAACCCCTCTGACTTACGATGAATTTCGTAGTCAGTTGAGAGTCTTGAAAGATTTCAAGGACTCCATAGGGATTCCAGTTCGATTGCTTATGCACTTAGCGCCATATGTGCCTGAGCAATTGAAGGAGAAAGTAGCACTGTCCATGGAGGCAAATGTAATACAGCCTCTGTTGGACAAAAAGTCCATGCCGGTTATACCCGGTAACAGTTCCAACAAGGGTATATACAAACCGGCGGAGGAATGGAGTATATTCCTCCAATTGTGTGGAAAGGATTTCTCGAAGGCAGAATTGAAAGAGATAAAGAAAGCCTTCGGGAAAATCAACCACATGGTTGTAACAGACATTTTCAGGGCTCGCAAGGAAGCATACGGCGACCCTGAGAGGTTGCAACCTTTGGTTGAAATGATGGAAGAAACACTGGTATTCGAAACCGAGAGTACCAGCAGTCCCTATGATGATCCATCACGATGGTCCAGTGAGGACCTCGATGGTGAGGTCATCATAGATGATCTCGGTCACCTGTCGAGATACTACTCCAAAGTCCTGCTCTCTGGTGTTTTCTTTTATCACCAGAAGAGTAAGACGTATAGGCTGATAAAGAGTTCTACGCTCTTTAAATATGCCTATAAGATCCACCGGAGAGACCTTTTCAGGACTCTCAAATCAAAACTGATCCGCTTTGCTGGAAAGTATAAGTGGATCAGCAAACGTCTATGGGTTGAAGTTGACCCATACGACGATAAGGAAATATTCAGGGATCTAATCAACAAACTCCCTGAAAAAGCATTTGCTTCCTACAAAGGGAGCAAAGAATGGACAGAGGACATGCTGGACTTTGCATCGTTCTCTAGTTCAAATTCCATCGGGAAACTGGCTGTACCTAAGAACAAGAATTATCACTACAGTTTCCTGATGTACCTCTTGAATCCGTTGATGGACACAGCGGATGTCAAGAGAACAATCCAGTCAGCCGTGCACTTTGCGGTTGATCTGGGTGAGCGCAGGAAGGAGTACATTAAGATGTACTCTGAACTGCCAAACGGGACATATAAAATGCCTGAGGCTTCAACACAGGCTATTATAGCTATCCCAAAGAACTGTGAAAAGGGCTTTCCTGCCCTGAGTAACGGTTTTGTATCTAATCGTGGCAATGGCGTATTAGTCAACAAGAAGTTTAAGGAACTGTACGCCGACGGTCACGCAGTTAATGCCAAGTTCAATGCTGGCGGACTCAAGTCCAAAGGCATTGGAATATGGTCTGGAAACTATCGGGCCAAGGTTGGGGATCGCGAGATGCAAGTTGATCTCGTATTCGATTCCCAGGGATCAAGAAGACTCAAGAAAGCGTTGTTCGCTTCAGGAACAATAGCGATGAACGCTTATCTTAATGAGGAAGAGAAAGTGACTATTCCTCGAAACGTTGATCCCAAAAACGTGCACCTCGTTGAAGGCACGGTTAATGGTGTACCGTGCTATATCTGCCTATCAGAGGTTACCATAGACCTCTCGGTAGACAGATCGACAGGGGTACGCATGAAATCAATGCTGTACGCTCAGGAAAAAGCAACATCTCCTGACGTGTTCAGCCAGCTCAACCCACTGCTTAGGCACCATGCTAAGAAACATCAGTGGGAAATTAGGAGAATCATAGACAATATCAAGTCAATAACGATGATTCTCCAGCAGGTCGATGAAATGGTTCAAGAAAATAGTCCCAAGAGCATTGACCGCATGAAGAAGAAAGAGCTGAATGAGCTCAGAAGGAAGGCTTTCAACAAGCTTTTCGAGAAGAGCTCATCCGTCCCACCAAGTCTCGAGTTTGTGAAGACTCTGGTGGCAGAAAAGGTTAGATGGGAAGATACACGCCTGTCTGACAAGGAGATAAAGATGGTACTTAAGGGAGTAGACGAGCCTCTAATGGTCAGAGGCATTAAATTGCTCCCGGCAAAGTACCTTATTAAGAACGACGGTACCACAATGATTGGTCCAGAACTTCGTAAGGCCATGGAAATCGTGGTTACCGAAGAAAAAGGCGGTACTTATACATTTGACCGCCTGTTTGAGTATATGGAATTCTTACTCAAACGATCCAAGATTGCGTTCACACCCAGACTGCCCGTTGTAAGTGGCAGAATGGCTACGGGCGCTTTCGAAAGAGGAGCGGTCGTTCCGTTCAAAGCGGAAACTATTAATAGACTGCTCCAAATGAATACAACGTTGAGTAAGAAACAGAGAGAGGACCTCATAGCGGCTGGTCCAGATGCCGTTAATAAAGTCCTCTCTCAGCTCACGTTTAGGCTCCAAAGGGATCCTGTTCTTAAGAGGATCCCAACAGTCCAAGTAACCACGGCATATCTACCTGAAGATGTAATCGTCGTTGGTTACAAGGACGCCGAATGGATCGGAGGAGACGATGACGATGACATCGTCTGCCTCTGGTGGTTCGGTCTTCCTCAACTCCGTGGTGACTTCCTCCGCGGAGTCTATGAGGAAGCAACTGAAAATTGTCCGGACGTACAGTGTCTGGACAAAGACGCATACGACAAGGAGGCTGAAATAGCCGACTTCCTTGTCAATTACCGAGAATAACTCTGCGAAACGAGGGGGCTTCGGCCCTCTCGTCACTCCCACAAGAGAAGGCTTCGGGAGTCTGATGAGCATGGCCTTCTCACCTTCCCTTGCCCCTTCTATTGTAGCACGTGCGCGTTGGGGGACAAAGCCGAGTGGTTACCTTGGTCGGCAGTCGAACTGAATCACCATATGTACCACCTAGCTTATGAATTGTAGTTGGTATGGATTGAGCCGTGTCTCGGTAGCAATACTATCAACGACTCAAGTACATTCTTATGTGCTTGGTTGTCGCTGGTTGTGTTGCTATTCCGAGGCACCCAGCTCATGAAGTATTAAAAATCTTCTCCCTCCGGAATGTGTCCGGCGGGGGATAAATATATGGAGGTTACTTATGAAGTTAGTGAATTTGACACCCCACCCCCTGGTCATTGAGACCGATAGGGGAAAATTAGAGATTAAACCATCCGGTACCGTCGCACGAGCCTCAGTGCAACAGGTGCCTAATGGAAGCATGAACGTTGACGGGTTTGAAATCCCCGTCGTGAAGACAGTGTTCGGGGATATCGAGGGTATCCCTGAACCAGAAAATGGCACTGTCTATATAACCTCGTCGCTGGTTGCATCTAAAACCAGTCGAACGGACGTACTGGCTCCCGACACCGGGAAGTCAGCAGTACGGGAAAACGGCAGAATCGTTGCCGTTACCCGTCTACAAGAGGCATAAACTCAATCAGAGTTGGGTGTGGTCATCCGGCTACACCCAGCTCATGAACTATGCACTTTTACCCCATATCCCTGTCGGTTCCCCACCGGCAGGGAAATCTTTTTGAAAGGGTGTGCACTTTGCGAAAACTAATCCTTATTTTCACTTTGTCTATGTTGGCACTACCATCCGTTGTTGCCAGTGTAGAAATCTTTTCCGGAAGGGGTGTTGTTGTGCGAGAAATATTCTTTGGTTTCTTAGGTGCTCTTCTTGCGCTCGTTCTTTGGAGCGTTAAGGAAGCACTCATTGGTAAATGGAAACGTTTTGTGAGCAAAATCAAGCCGACCGAGCCAGAGGTTGGTAAAAATTTAAAGGAGGATGATTTGAATGAGTTTGAATCAGAAAAGAATTGTTAAAGTAGATCCAGAGATTTTGGAATATAAGCGCTCACCACAAACTGTTAAACCATATAGGCGTGGTGGCGTGCTAAAGACGCCATCTGGCGAAACTGTTAACTGCGTGTACGAACAGAGCTGGCTCCCGATAAGGTCTGCTAAGACTTTCGTCGAGGGGTGGCAAATCTCTATACCTCTCGTCGATGGTAAAACTCAAACTAATCGAGAGGGAAATATTCTGAAATTTATTTCCCTCGTTCGCTTCGAATCTAAATAATATCCATCATCTCCCCGGGGACCCACCTGTCCCTGGGGAGGGTTACTCCGAGAATCAAGTTACTCAACGTGACTTGGTTCCCGAAGCAACCCTGAGTTACCAACTTTTCACCCCCTTTTGCCCTCTCACCACGCCTATCGGCGCTGGCGAGGGGGATTTTTTTAAAGTTAAGCGCATTAACGACCTTGAAAAACAAGTCGAGCCGTAGGTAACGACTTTGAATTTCGAGTCGAGACGCAACGCGTTAACGACCTTGAATCTCAGGTCGAGACGTAGGTAACGACTTTGAATTCCAGCCGTTGCCCAAAGGGTAACGACTTTGAAAAAGCCCGCGTTAACGACCTTGCAAAAGTCTGCGAGAAAAAGGCGTTGGGGGATGTACGATAGCTCTTATGTCTCAAGACAGTTAAGAGTGTTAGTACGGGGGTGGTGGGGTAATAGTCGCTGGTTGTGAAAGTGTAAGAGTATAGGTGGTGCGTGAGTAAATATGTAAAATACTTATCGGCAGTATCTTATATACTTACCTATGTACCACCCAGCTTATGAAAAGATCTCCCACTTCAGCAAGTGGCTGAGTGGGTAAAATATGTGGAGGTTGTCATGTGGAAAGTGGAAACATATATAGTAGATGACAATGACGTAGAAACATTCGAAGAAGAAATATTTGATAGCAAAAATGAAGCAATTGAATATATCGCTGGCGAGCACGAAAAAGTGCTTGCAAATCAAAACGCCGTGCATGTTACATTCAACGGCGAAGAACTCATGTATGACGAGTTCCACGTTAGCTACACAACAAAACTTGTGGAGGTGGAGTAATATGATGTTAATAGAATGTGATAAGTTAAGACTAGCAACAACATGGAAGGCTTGGGATCTGGCTGTAGGCGACTATGGTCATAGCGAGATCTCAGAAGACACAAACATCGCTAAGCTCGCAGCAGAATGTGAGCTGGATGCGATGCTGTTCGCTGGTTGTGATGAGTACTTCGTGGACGAGGGAACAACTCGCCACGACCAGGACGACGTTAACGTTTACGAAATTATATTCTACAAAGACGGGGAAGAATATAATAGGGTACCGGAAACAATTTGGGACAACGACTCAAATACCGATTGGCTTAAACGCCTCATTGAGAACGACGGTACTCTGAATACAATTTCTGCTAAAGAAAGATTTGCGAGAGAGAAGTAGTTCCGGGTGAATAACCCGGGCTGTTTTATCCCAGCTTATGATATAATATAAACAAGATCAGATCTTGAATAGCGAAAATGACATGAAATCGCTGAATTTGCGCTGAACTTACCCACTCGCATTAACGCCAACGGTGTTATGCGGGTTTGCGCGATTTGGCGATTGTGCTAAACGGCTATTTAAGCGCATTAACAACTTTCCTTGCGAGAATGGATTCTAAGGCGTTTTTATAGCCGGGGTAAGGTATTTACCCTTAGGAAATCGTGTCTTCTGACAATTACCCTTAGGATTTTGGGTGAATATGTTATCTAAACAGATAATATAAAGGAGGCGAAGGAAATGGAAGATCTTGACAACAAGGATATGGAGATAAAGTACTGGCCCTACGACACTGACGACAGATATTTCGTCTGCTCGAGATGTGGCGAGAAGATCTGGCGAAGAGGTAACTCCGCATTCTACACGTGTTCTAGTTGTGGTTGCTTCTATAGAGTCAGAGAACTCACGCAGGAAGAGAAGAACGAAATTATGGAGTCCGCCGGCGGAGGGTTCGAATGGTGGAAATAATTGCTTGTATAAATTCAGTCAAATGACCAAATATTTATGGGCGTACTCTGTCGCCCCACTGTGTAGGAAATTTGGCGTCAATAGACCTCAAACCCGCATGGCTCCGTGGAGCCTATTGCCCTTGAATTAGGTCGAACGACTGAATATTAGTGCTGAAGTTAGGCTGTTTTGCTGTATATCCGGTGCGTTGGGGGATCTATGAGGCTATACTCAGGGCGTTGTGTGCCTGTCTGTGAGCCGAATAGCGAGAGTGAATAGTATTCTTCCCCTTATTTACGTATATTCGTACACATTCTTGTAAATTTTCCACCCAGCACATGAAGAGATCAGCACATTTCGGCCAAAACTTCAATCCTCCAAAGTGTTTATACAGTGGTTGTGATGAGGGTTTAAGTGGCATTACGTGTGTATTTATGCAAGCTAGTGTTATGTAGTATGCGTAGTACTTAAGACTAGTATGTTATGTAATAAGGGTGTGTATTGTGTGGTGTAGGGGTTAGTGAGTATCGCTGGCCTCTGTAAAGTATTTGTTACTCATATGAAGGACATTTTATTTTGGAAAATGTAATGCAAATGCAGGATATTCTACTTTTAAAGGAGTGGTTTATGTGAAGATACTTGCTTTTGCTCCGTACTATCTAAACTGGCTAATGACTAGATTTAAATGCCTCGTTGAAGTTGATGGAGAGGTAAAACTGGTTGAGGCCGTTGGCGATACACCAGAAGTTGAGATAAAGTATATCGCCTTTGGTCAGAAAGCAATCGATAAATTTGTGAACGAGTTGTTGAAATATGCCATTAGAGATAAAGCGTTGAAATTTGAATGGAGAGAGGAAGGAGTTTCAATAAAGACTGTTAGAAAGCTCAACAACGCTCTTGGACTCTTGGTGAAAAAGAAAGATTTGAGGTACATCAAAGTATTTCCATTCGCTGGTGGTGAAGACGGCAGGACTATCTACCTGTACTTGCATCGAGATGTGAGAAAACAACTTAGAAAGAAAGCGATGAAAATATTAAAGGATAAAGAAGAAGTTGATATAACGTCTAAATATAGATTTGCTAATCGAAACGGAATAATGTATGTAGAGGAGAGTGATTAAATGCCTGAGAAATTGGAACTTATAGCGTCAATTTGCAACAAGAAGGATAAGTTCCTGAATTTTTATGAGACTATGGATGGCAGGATTATAAGTGCCGGACCTAATCCTGTCGATTCGGCCAAAAACCACACAAAAGTTGTTGCTTATGAGTGGTATATGGGCGATGATGTTGAACACATAAAAAAGAATATGGTCTTGACTCTTACCAGCAGAAAATGGGATCTGTCACGTGTATCAGTAATATCTTCATATGATAAGTCTGGATTGTATCTTGATGACAGCTACTGGATTGTCGTAGATAGTTATTATGAAGAGATATTCAGCAAGCTAGATAAAATAACAAGTACAATGAGCAAATATATGGATCCGTACTTTGATAGAACAGAAAAAGCCGTGTACAAGATAGATGAAAAATTGTGCATGGTGTATCAAAATAATGCATTCTCATTTGAGGAGGTTTGAGTATGGAGTGCTTATTAAGCATGACAAATGTTGACAATGAGCATATGTCAGTGTGGAAAACAAAGGAAGGAAAGTATATAGAAGCACATGCTTATTATCCCGCTGAAGCTGTGCTTGTTCCAATAGACAATTATGAGGAAGAAAAGAAACAGTATATTGAATCACTTGAATTAAATTTGCAAGACATGTTAGAAGAATACGATCGATACGATATTCACGAGTCGTCCGTAGAATTCAGCAGTACTTCCCATTACGATAATTCGTTCATTAATATAACCAGAAGATTTGACGAGGATCTATACAAGTGTGCGTATATCTTGTGTGACGCAAAGCTACATCCAGAAAAATATGAGAGCAACACAGCCATTGTTGTTAATAACAGATGGTCTGTGGAAATTGATGATAAAAGAGAACCAAAATTTGTGGTGTTATAGGAGGTGTGAAAATGAGACATTTGATAAGCATAACAGATCCGAGTTACGGACATAAAGGATTTTGGAAAATAGACGAAGGGTTATATATAGGAGTAGCAGCTTCTGAAAGCCCTATACACGCTTCTCTTCACCCAGTCCATGACTATGATGAAACTAAACGACTAGAGATCGAAGAAGTTGTTAAGCTCCTTGAAGACCCATATAACGATTTTAGTGAATTTGAATTTAACGATAAACATATTTCTATTATGGATAAAGGATACGATTGGTTATTAGAAATCAGCAGGGAATTTGACGAAGATTTATTTGAATCTGTCTATACAATATGCAAAGTGATAAAAAACCTGATGATTTTGAAGAAAACTCAGTAATAAGTGTTGGTAATAAATTTGCCGTAAAAATCAACACGAGCAAGAAACCAACATTAATAAAATTATAGGAGGTATTGGTATGGAAAAAATTTCTGAGGTTAGAAGAGAGAAATGTTGTGTTTTTGGTGGTGTGAAAATAAATTCTATTGTTCTTTATAAGAAAGACAATGGTAAGTATATGATAAAAGATTCGTTGCTAAAAGTTGATGATCTGGACTATCAGGCAGCGAAAGAATTGTTCTATAATAACTTTGTCAGCATTATAAGTGAACTTTTTACATATCCTGGCGATATTGAAGAATGTGAGCAGAACGATAACTTGAAAGGATTCAAGATGGTTATGCAGGATGACATGGTTAGAAATCTTACCTGCGTCTTGGTAAAGGATGATGAACTGCCAGAGATAAAAGAAGCGATTGACGAAATATTGTATATAAAGGAACATTACACG
>Ga0182238_1000028_pt1 | contig 65841 bp, 59 predicted proteins | sample hydfrates6_PW_90_FD_132439 | JGI IMG/M metagenome (GOLD analysis project Ga0182238, IMG submission 132439) | Subsurface microbial communities from deep shales in Texas, USA - hydraulic fracturing test 6_PW_90 | ecosystem: Environmental > Aquatic > Deep subsurface > Shale gas/oil reservoir >... | reverse complement strand
GATGAGTACCTCGAATGGCGAGAGGCCCGGCAAGAGATCGAAGGCGAGGGAAAGGTGGCCAGAATCTATTAGGCAGAGGGCGACGGGCGGAGAAAGAATTTACAGCACATTTTGGACTTGATCTCCACGGGAGGCGATTGTGGCAACCTTGTGCAGAAAATGATTACCGAACAAATCTTCTGCTTGATAATAATGCGAAATGGAATTCAGCATGGTATGGTGGACTCCAAAATAGAATCAGGAGGTTCGAACCATGAAGAAGACACTTGCAATCCTGCTTGGACTTTGCCTTTCCCTTATCGCCGCACAGGCGTTCGCTCAGATGGGGTCCGGACATATGATGGACGGCTCCCGTTACAGTGGTGGATACGGACTCACCGAGGAGCAGGTTGAAGCCTCCCGCGAGATTCACGCCAAGTATCAGGACTCCTTTGCGGAGCTTTCGGAACAGATTTGGTCCAAGCGGGCCCAGATATCCGGCGAGCTCGCAAAGGACAATGTGGATCGCGGCCGGGTGGAGAAGCTCGCCGGTGAAGTGGGCGACCTTATGTCCAAGGGCTACCAGATGCGCGTGAAGATGTTCATGGACATGCGCGAGAAGGGCCTGTCCTTCGGTGCCTGTTCCGGCATGATGGGCGGCGGCATGATGCACGGTGGCATGATGGGCGGCGGTTACCACGGCGGCATGATGGGCGGTGGCATGAAGCGCGGCTACCATGACTACCATGGATACGGAAACTAGCGACTCGCCACGCTGAACGGATAAAGAAAAAAAGGGCGGATGCCGAAGCATCCGCCCTTTGTCTTTTCTTGTGCCGCCGCTATATCTTGCAGGCGGTGCGCAGGTCGTCCACTGCGTCGGTCTGTTCCCACTGGAATTCGGGAAGCTCGCGACCGAAGTGGCCGTAGTTGGTGGTCTTGCGGAAGATGGGGCGGTGAAGCTTCAGGCGCTCCTGAATGTAGTAGGGGCGCAGGTCGAAGACTTCGTTCACTGCCTTGGTCAGCACGTCGTCGGGCACCTGTCCGGTGCCGCGGGAGCTGACCACCACGGAGACCGGTTCGGCCACGCCGATGGCGTAGGCGATCTGGACTTCGCATTCGTCCGCGAGTCCGGCTGCCACGATGTTCTTGGCAACGTAGCGGGCCATGTAGGCGCCGGAGCGGTCCACCTTGGACGGGTCCTTGCCGGAGAACGCGCCGCCGCCGTGCGCACCGGCGCCGCCGTAGGTGTCGTTGATGATCTTGCGGCCGGTCAGTCCGGCGTCGCCCACGGGGCCACCGATGACGAAACGTCCGGTGGGGTTGATGTAGGTCTTGATCTTGTCGTCAACCAGATGCTCGGGCAGGGTCTTCATGACCACTTCGCGCATGATGGCTTCCTGCAGGTCGGCATACGAGATGTTTTCGTCATGCTGGGTGGAGACAACTACGTTGTCGATGCGGCTGGGCTTGCCGTCCTCGAATTCCACGCAGACCTGGGTCTTGCCGTCCGGGCGCAGGAAGTCCAACACGCCTTTCTTGCGAACGTAGGTCAGGCGGCGGGAGAGCTTGTGCGCGTAGTAGATGGGGGTCGGCATCAGGCTCGGGGTTTCGTTGGTAGCGAAACCGAACATCATGCCCTGGTCACCTGCGCCCTGCTCCTCGGGGCTCTTGCGGTCAACGCCCTGAGCGATGTCCGGAGACTGTTTGTCGATGGAAGAGATGACTGCGCAGGTCTCCCAGTCGAAGCCCATCTTGTCGGAGCTGTTGTACCCGATGTCCTTGATGGTGTTGCGGACGATGTCGGGGAAGTCGGCGTAGGCAGTGGTGGAAATCTCACCCGCGATGAAGGCCATGCCGGTGGTTACGAGCGTTTCGCATGCCACGCGGCAGTTCGGATCCTCGGCCATGATGGCGTCGAGGATGGCGTCGGAAATCTGGTCGGCCACTTTGTCGGGGTGTCCTTCTGTCACGGACTCGGACGTGAACAGGTACTTGCCTTTGGGAAAAAGCATCGATTCCTCCTTCAGTATCTATTATTACGATGCATTGGGTACAACGTTAATTTCGTAGTCGATGGTCTCTTGGATGGAGTTGTCGGGCCCGGCGATGATCACCTTGGGCTTTGCGCCGATCATTTCGGATTCGTCCAGCCACTGGTAGGTGGCAATGATGATCCGCTGACCCTTGCTCCCCTTGTGCGCGGCCGCTCCGTTCATGCATATCTCCCCGGGGCCGCCGGGGATGGCATAGGTGGAGAGACGTTCTCCGTTGTCGAGATTGTAAATGTCGACCCGCTCAAAAGGGAGGATGCCCGCGGCTTCCAGCAGCTTCGTGTCGATGGACAGGCTGCCGTGATACTCCAGCTTCGCACAGGTTATTGTTGCGCCGTGTATTTTGGCGCTGAGAAAGTTTCTCTGGGACACAGGCTTACACCTCTATTGAAAAATTGTCTATCAGTCGAGCCCGACTCATGAATATAGCTACCGCGATGAGGGCTTTCTGCCGAACTTCGTTCACGTTTTCAAGAGTTTCGGGATCGACTATTTCGATATAATCGGGCCTGCCGCCTGGAACCTTGGCCGCCAGCTCGTCGCGGATGAATCGCTTGAGGGTTTCGGCGTTCGTGGTGCCGGACTTCGCCTTTTCTGCGGCGCTGCGCAGGACGACGTGGATATTCGGCGCGTTGCGACGCTCCTCTTCGGTAAGGTAGACGTTGCGGGAACTCAGTGCAAGGCCGTCCGCCTCTCGCACGATGGGGTGCCCCGCGATCTCCACCGGAATGTTCAGGTCGCGGACCATGCGGCGGATGATGGCCAGCTGCTGCCAGTCCTTCTGGCCGAATACCGCGACTTTCGGCCGCGCGAGCATGAACAGCTTGCAGACCACGGTGCATACGCCGCGGAAATGATCCGGGCGGGATGCGCCGCACAGGCCCTTGGCCATTTCGGGAACCTGAATCCAGGTGCCGTGGTCAGGGTCGTACATGCCTCCCGGCTCGGGAACGAACAGGACGTCAGCGCCGTGTTCTTCGGCCAGACGCGCGTCGCGTTCCTCGTCGCGGGGGTAGGTCTCAAGGTCCTCGCCGGGACCGAACTGTGTGGGATTGACGAAAAGCGAAACGACGAGCTTGTCGCAGCGCTTGCGGCAGTCATCCATGAGGCTCAGGTGTCCTTCATGGAAATAGCCCATGGTGGGGACGAGGCCGATACGTCGGCCTTTGCTTTCCCAGTCCATGCACAGCTGCTGCAGTTCTCTGGGATGACGTATGATTTTCATTGCGATCTTCCCGGGCGGTTTGATGCCATTCCCGGCCTTCGGGACCGGTGCCGCTCCTTGGCCCGGACTGCCGTGCCCGGGCGCGCCCAAGGGATGCCCTGCTATGACATTTCCCGACGCGTGTCCACTGTTTCCTCAGGGAGCGTTCCCGCGCTCTTGTGCAAAGTCCGGAGCCGTTGTAGTGTCCGCGATCATGAGAAAAATCGACGGTTCTTCATACGGCGGCGCGACCCTGACGCGTCAGGAAATCATCGATCACGAACACGACGTCAAGGATGCCGTGTCGAAATATCTGAATTTTACCTCCTACAGCCTGTTTTTCCCAAGGTCAACGGATCCCGATGCGGAGCCTCCGGAGCCGGAATACCGGCGGGAGGACCGGGAGCTGCTGCTGCCGTTGGTGCAGGGCGGCCGCATGCTGGCGTATTTCGTGGTGCGCGACGTCACCGTGCAGGCACCCAGCGTGGCCCCGAAGTATCTGGCGGGCATCGCCAACGCGGCGCTGGAGATCATTGCGCTCCGAAAGCACTGCGTCACGGATCGTCTCACGGGCCTGTTCAACCGGGAACACTTCCTCTCCGTGCTGACGCGCGCCGTGGATCGTGTGAAGGGTTGCCTTGTGCCCGGAGCCGGCGGGCTGGCCGCCTGCGAGAACACGGATACGGAGATGCCCACGTTTTCGGGCAACCTCGGCGTACTCTTTCTGGATCTGGATCGTTTTCAGACCGTGAATGACCGTTACGGCTACCCCTTCGGCGACCGTATAGTGGCCGAGGTGGGCCGCTGTCTTGCCGAGGTTTGTCCGGGCTTTGCCGCCGCCTCCCGTTACGGTAACGACAAGTTCGCCGTGCTGCTACCGGATGCCAATCGGCGCGCCTGTTTTCAGCTGGCCGAGGTGATCCGCGAAAGCGTGGAGAAGCTGCATTTCGACGACCCGGTTTCCGGCGACCGCGTGCGGGTGAGCCTGAGCATCGGCTACGCCTCGTATCCGCAGGCGCTGGACGGCCGCCAGTATGGCCTCGACGCCTCGGAGCAGGGACGCATCGTCTTGCGCAAGGCACGCCGTGCCGCCGCAGTGGCCAAGGACATGGGCCGCAACCGCGTCTTCGGGTACCGGGACATTCTTGAAAAAGGCGGTCGCGTGCTGGAAACGCTTCCGTTGGACCGTATGGCCGTGAGCCTCGGGACCACCGTAGGCGCACGGGTCGGGCAGCGCTTCCTGATCCGGTCCACCATTTCGGGCCGTCCGGCCGACGCGGCGCTGACGGCTGACGAACGCATCTCCGGCCGCTATCCGTCCATGTACAAGGCCGAGGCCGTCATCGTGGACGCGCAGGAGGACATCGCCTTTGCCGAGGTCCTGCATCTGGCGGACGCGGCGTGGCCCGTGGAGCCCGGCGACCGGCTGGTGCTCGTCACCGAACAGCAGAGCATCTTCGACACCGCCGGGGGCACCGAGACCCGCGACGAAGAGTCGGGATTGCTGGAATTTCGTGCCTTCATGGGCCGTTTCGAGGAATACCGTGGCGAGGGCGCGTTCGGCCTGTGCATCGTGAAGATTCTGAGTGAACCGCCGGAATCCGTGGCCAGTTACCGCGCACACATGGAGAGCATGACCCGACACGCGGCGACGGTCGCCCGCGATGTGCTCGGGACGGAGGCCGTGGGCGGCAACTATGGCCTCGGCGGTCTGATCTTTCTTGTCCCCGATGTTTCGGATGAAGCCCTTAGGACAGCCTGCGCGGAGATAGCCACCCGTTGCGAGAGCAAGCTGGCCGTGGATGTCTGCGCTGCGGGCGCGGTGCATCCCTGCCTCGACTTTCAGCCCGGCGAGACACTCGCCAACGTGCGCGACGCGCTGGACCATGCCCTGCTGTTGCCCGCACCCCGCGTGGCCGTGTTCGATTCCGTAACCCTGAACCTCACCGGCGACAGGATGTGGGCCGACGGCGATGTCTACGGCGCGCTGGATCGCTATCGCATGGCGCTGGAGCTGGAGTCCGGAAACTCCACGGCGCGCAATTCGCTGGCCATCTGCTACGCGCACCTTGGCAAGCTGGAAGAGGCACGGGAAGAGTTCTCAACGGTTCTGGAACGGGAGCCGGACGATGTGATGGCCCTGTACAACCTCGGGCGCGTGCTGCACCGCATGGGCCGCTTGGAAGAGGCGCGGGTGGCATACGACCGTTGTCTGGCACAGGAGTCGGAGCACATATTCAGCCTCGTGCGGCTGGGCAACCTTTCCGAGCGCGAGGGGAATCTCGACGAAGCGGAACGCCTGTATCTCAAGGCTTCCACCCTCAGGGGCGGGGAAACGCTGGCCTACCGTCCGCTGGCCCGCACCGCGTGGAAACGGGGCGATCTTGAGCAGGCGCGCGAATATCTTCATCTTGCGCTCAACGCCAACCACAACGATGCCCACGCCATGTACATGCTGGCACTGCTCTACATGGAGGGCGGCGAGGATCCGCAGATTGCGGAAGTGCTGGCAAGGCAGAGCGCGGCGCTTCGTCCGGAACGCGGCGACTATCTGGGTGTGCTGGTCCGTGCTCTCCGGGCGCAGGGCAAGGATGCCGAAGCCGATCAGGTGGCTGGCCGAATTCCCGAAGCCTGAGCGGAAATCGTCTCGAAGTGATCACGACCCCGGGGTAGCTGCCTCGGGGTCATTTTTTTAGCGGATGCCGTATTCGTCCAACAGTTGCTGAAGGCGCCCCTCGGATTTCATCCGTCGCAGTCCTTCGTCGATGATGGCGCGCAATTTCTCGCCGCGCGGGGTGCGGGGCAGGAGCATGTGGTAGGGCGTCTTGGGCATGCCGGGGATCGGAGCGTGGCCGAGGGCCGGATCGGAGAGAATGTCGATGCCGGTCAAGACGTAGGCCGCATATGGTTCATAGGCGATGGGAATATAGTCGCATCGCTGCTGAAGCAGCTTCTTCACGGCCTGAACAATGGTTCCGGAGGACGTGTCCAGCCGTTCGGGCGGAATCTGATATTGGTGGTAGCCGAAGTCGCTCACCCCGCAGCCTTTCATGGAGTGCAGGTCCTCAAGCGACTTGATGTAGGGCCCGAGGGGATAGCGGTGCGTGGAATATAGAATGATCGGGGTGGTTAGGTAGAAGGTCTCGGAAAGCAGGAACTCCGAGGCTCGCTTGGGGCTGTAGGCGGCATTGAGCACTACGTCCACGTCCCCCTTGCGTGTGCGCTCCAGACACTGGTTCCACGGCATGAGGGAGACTTCGAGCTTCATTCCCTGAGCGTCGAGAATCTCTTCGAGTACGTCCACGGACATGCCCACGAGGGTCCCGGCCTCCTCTCCCTCACGCTCGTAGAATACGTAGGGCGGCCACTCCGAGATGTCGTCACAGGCTCGCACCGTCTTTTTCAGGGGGGCGGCCATGCCCTGAGCGGCGGACATGAACATGCCCGCCGCTGCCAGGACGATAAGGACGAAGATCGCGGCGCGGTTCATGGACCGGGGTCTCATTTGGAGAACAGCGCTTCGACGATGCTTCTGGCTTCCGCCTCGATGGCGTCGAGGTGCTGTTCGTCGCGGAAGCTCTCCGCGTATATCTTGTAGATTTCCTCGGTTCCGGACGGTCGGGCCGCGAACCAGCCGTTGTCCGTGCTGACCTTGAGACCGCCGATGGGTTCGCCGTTTCCGGGCGCATGGGTCATGCGCGAGGTGATGGCGTCGCCCGCCAGCGTTTCGGTGCGGACGGATTCCGGAGTGAGCCGCTTGAAGGCCGCCTTCTGTTCGTTGGTGGCCGGGGCGTCGCTACGGCGGTAAATGGGTGCCCCGTGCTTCTGCTCCAGTTCCTTGTACAGTTCGCCGGGGTCGCGTCCGGTGACGGCGGTGATCTCGGCGGCGAGCAGGTTCAGGATGATGCCGTCCTTGTCCGTGCTCCACGGGCTGCCGTCAAAGCGCACAAAGCTGGCCCCGGCGGATTCTTCCCCGCCAAAGGCGCAGGTGCCCTTGAGCAGCGGTCCCACGAACCACTTGAAGCCCACAGGGACTTCAAAAATCTCGCGGTTCAGCCCTTCGGCCACGCGGTCGATCATGGAGCTGGTGACCACGGTCTTGCCGACGGCCGCTTCCGTTGACCAGTGCTCACGGCTGCGGAACAGATAGTCCACCGCCACGGAAAGGTAATGGTTCGGATTGAGCAGGCCCGAGGCGCGGGTCACGATGCCGTGCCTGTCGAAGTCCGGGTCGTTGCCGAAGGCGATGTCGAAGCGGTCGCGCATGGCGATGAGCCCGGCCATGGCGTAGGGCGAGGAGCAGTCCATGCGGATCTTGCCGTCCTTGTCCACGCTCATGAAACTGAAGGTCGGGTCGGGCGCGTCGTTGGTGACGGTGATGTCCAGCCCGTACTCGTCCGCGATGGGCTCCCAGTAGGCCAGTCCCGAACCGCCCAGCGGGTCAGCGCCGATCTTGAGGCCTTCGGCGGCCACGGCTTCGAGGTTCAGGATGCTGCCCAGATCGCGAACATAGGGCATGACGTAGTCGATGGCTTCCACGCCGTCGGTGGTCAGTGCCTGTGCCAACGGGACGCGTTTCACGCTCACCAGTTTGTCGATGAGGATTTGGTTGGCCCCGTCCTGAATGGCGGCGGTGGTGCGGAAGTCGGCGGGTCCGCCATCCGGCGGATTGTACTTGATGCCGCCGTCTCGCGGGGGATTGTGCGAAGGGGTGATGACCACGCCGTCTGCCAGTCCGGTGGTGCGGTCCCGGTTCCAGCTCAGGATGGCGTGAGAGATGACGGGCGTTGGCGTGTAGCCGAAGCCCATCTGGTAGCGAACGGCCACGCCGTTGGCCGCGAAGACTTCAAGCGCGGTGGTGAAGGCCGGTTCGGAAAGGGCGTGGGTGTCCATTCCCAGAAACAGCGGGCCGTCGATGCCGCGCATTCTGCGATGCTCGCAGACAGCCTGACACACGGCCATGACGTGCGACTCGTTGAAGGTGGACGTGAGCGAGCAGCCCCGGTGTCCGGAGGTGCCGAAGGATACTATTTCGTCCGGATTCTTGGGATCCGGTTTCCTGGAATAGAAAGCCGTGACGAGCCGGGGGATGTTTTCCAGCATGTCATGGGTCGGGGGTTTCCCGGCCATCGGGTGAAGTGACATGAAGCCTCCGTTGTTTACGTTACCTAGCCTACCGGAATATCAGGCTGGGGACATTATCACAAGACCGGTCCGGTTTGATGCGGTCAAGGCGGCAGGGGTGATAATGGATCACCGACATTCCTTATCGGTGTCATGCCTTGCGGCTCTTCTGAATTATATATCCGTCGAGTCCGATCATGCGGCTTCGTGCCGGGCAAGAGCCCGCACGCGTTTGACCACGGGCGGGTGCGAATACTGCAACCATACCGTGAACGGGTGCGGCGTGAGGTTCGACAGCGAATCCGCCGAGAGCCGTTTGAGTGCGGAAGCCAGCTCGCCGGGACGTCCGGTGGTGCGTGCGGCAAAGGCGTCCGCCTGATATTCGTGCTTTCTGGAGAGCGCGCCGTCAGCCAGCGAAAGCAGCATGGAGACCGGGGTGTAGAGCAGGGCGAAGAACACCAGCCCGGCGTGGACGCTCATCTGCTGTACGCCGAAGGCTTCGAACAGCCTCGGCGATTCGAGGAAGAACGAGAGCAGCCAGAACATGAGGCCGGTCTTGAGCACGGAGGCCACAAGCATCTTGCGCACGTGCCCCAGTTTGGCGTGCCCGACTTCGTGTGCCAGCACCGCCGTTATTTCGCCGGGAGTGTGCCGCTCCACCAGCGTGTCGAACAGGGCGATGCGGCGTTTCTTCCCGAATCCGGTGAAGAAGGCGTTGGCCTTGGTGCTGCGCTTGGAGCCGTCCATGAGATACAGCCCTTCCAGTTCAAACCCTTGTGAGTCCGCATAGTTTTCAAGCATCTGCCGAAGCTCTCCCTGCTCCAGCGGGGTGAAGCGGTTGAACAGCGGCAGAATCCATTGCGGAGCAACATAGGTGACCGCGAGGCTGAAGAGCGTGGTGAATCCCCAGCACCAGAGCCACGCGTCAGGCCCGGCCCAGCGGAAGAACAACAGGATGCCCGCCAAAAGCGGACCGCCAATGACCGCGGCCAGAACGACGCCCTTGAGGCGGTCGGCCACGAAGGTTCCGGGCGTGGTCTTGTTGAATCCGAAGCGGTTTTCCAGCACAAAGGTTCTGTAGACCGAAAAGGGCAGGCCGGGGATCATGCTCAGCAATCCCAGCAGGCCGAAGAAGAGCAGCCCCGTGACCAGCGGGCCGAAGCCGAAGGACCGCACGGTGTCGTCGGCCCATGCAAAGCCGCCCGCCACGATGAAGATGATGGAGATGACCGTGGAAATGGTGTCATCCACGGATTCAAGCCGCATCTTGGCAAGGTTGTATTGCTGTGAACGGCGGTAGGCTTCGTCGTCGATGATGTCCCGAAACTCCTCCGGCGGCCGGGTGGAGAGGTTTTTTGCGTCGAGGTGGCGGGATATCATGCCGAGGGCCCACGCGGCCACGAGTGATGCCAGAATGAGAGCGAGGTATATGTTCATGAATCCTCCGAATGCGGTGGTGCTTGTATTCGATGCAGGTCTTTTGGAGCTGCTGACCCGAAAGGCCGATGATGGCGAAATACGCTATCGGGCGCGAAAGGGCCAGTCAATCAAGGACATGGTGGAGTCGCTGGGGGTGCCGCACACCGAAGTGGGCGAACTGGTCGGCCCCGGCGGAGAGCGAGTCGGGTTCGGCTACCGGCCTGAAGAGGGCGAACGCGTCGAGGTCCGCTCCGTGGTCGAGCCTTTCGATGTGATGCAAGATCAGCCTTTGCGGGCCGCGTTGCCGTATCTGGCCTTTATCGTGGATGAAAACGTGGCTGGCTTGGCACCACTGTTGCGAGCCATGGGACTGGACGCGGCCCGCGACGGACTGAACGGCGATGCTGCCCTTGCAGAACGGGCCGCTGCGGAGAAACGGGTTGTGCTCTCGCGGGACCGGGGCCTGCTCAAGCGCGCTGCGGTGACGCACGGGCGGCTGTTGCGGACCGAAGGCGCCGATGCCCAATTTGCGGAAATCGTCCGGCATTTCGGGCTTGTCCCCACAGCGGAGTTCATGCGCCGCTGCCTGCGTTGCAATCGGCCCACCTTTCCTGTGGAAAAAGTGGATATCCTGCACTTGCTGGAGCCGAAAACGAAAAAATATTTCAATCATTTCAGAATGTGTGGTGGGTGCGGAAACATATACTGGCGCGGCAGCCACTACCAGCGTCTTGTCAACAGGTTGGCACGTGCGGGGGTGCGAATTCCGACACAGGAGCCTCTAACTCCCGACGAAGCTTGATTTAATGAGGCCGGTGTATTACCGTCGGGTAAATTTCCCCAAGATTGAGGTACAGCATGAGCGCCACCGCCAAAACCATTCGCGAGGACATCGCGCGGGCAAAAGCCTACATCGGACGCAACGATTACCTGCGTTCGCTGGACGCGCTTGCGCGTGCCGTGAAGGGCGTGGCGGCAAGCCAGGTGTTCGGCCGCGAGAAGTTCGAGGTGCAGGCGCTTCTTGAAGAGGCGTTCCGCGACCTGAACGGGATGGCCGTGGTCAAGAAGCTCTTTCCCAAGGGGCTCAACTATCAGCGGGGCAAGGAGGCGCAGCTCTACAAGACGCTGACCCGTCTGGCCGCCCGGCTGAAAGACGCCATGGAGAAGGCGCGCATCGCCAAGCAGCGCGAACATCTCTGGAAGCTCGACGAGATGCTGCTCGAAGCCCAGAAGCACATGGAAAACGAGAATCCGCTGGAGGCGCGCAAGCTCTTCCGCGCCGCTTCCGACACCTTCACGGAGATCGAGGGCCTGAACTCCGACATCGGCACGCGGCTGATGATGGGGGGCCTGCTTCAGGAGGCCGTGGAATACCTCAAGCGTGCGCTGGAGCAGAATCCTTCCGACAATCGGGCGTACGGCTCGCTCATCATGTGCTACGAAGGGCTCGGGGAGACCGCCAAGGCCATCGAGACCGTCAAGGAAGCCATGCGCAGGCTCGGCGTGAACGAATCGCTTGAAATGCGTCTGGCCAAGCTGCACCTGTCGCGCCGCGAATGGGGCGAAGCCAACAAATACGCCGCCGCGGTGGTCCAAAAGAATCCGCTCAATCTCGAAGCCGAGAAGATCGTCAAGAAGACCGAGCCCAAAATTTACGGCGCGGGTGGAAAGACCAGCCCCGGCAAGTCTTCCGGTTCCGGCTCGGGCAAGGCCATCAAGCTCGACATCTAGGGCCTCAGGGTCCGAAACTCTCCGTTTTCATTTCCAAGAATCAGATTTCCGTCGCGATCGACGGTCATGGCTTTTGCGTTCCCGAGGCTGCGGCCCACGGGTTGCTTGCCGCCTTCGGGCGGGAGCATCCAGACGACGCCGTTGGCGTCCAGCGCGAAAATGCTGCCTTGGCGGGAGATGGCCAGATCAAGCACCGTGGAGTCGAAGCGCGCCAGTTCCATGCGGTTTCCGTCCGGGGTGTGGCAGACGACGCTGTCCTGCCCCGCAGTGTAGATGTTGCCATGCCGGTCCATGAGCATGGAAGAGGCTTCGGCATAGGATGGAAGCAGGATGAAAACGGTCAGCAGAGCCAGTTTGAATGCACGCATGTTACCTCCGTGTTGCTTGACCGCAGACTAGAAAGGGGACATTGATATGTCCAATATGCATTGGAGCTGCGATTGATACTTTGGAGGTATGGATGGAATTGCGTCATCTGAAATATTTCATGGCCGTGGCCGAGGAGCTGCACTTCGGCAGGGCCGCCCGGCGACTTCATGTTTCCCAGCCGCCGCTGAGCCGGCAGGTGCGGCAGCTTGAGGAGGAGCTCGGTGTCGAGCTTTTCGAGCGGAACAGTCGCCGAGTGGAGCTGACCGCTGCAGGTCGGTATTACATGGCGGAAGTGAACAAGGCCATGGCCGTCCTTGATGAGGCGGGGCGAACGGTGCGCAGCGTCGCGGCCGGGGAGGAAGGGGCGCTCAAGGTCGGATTTGTCGGCCCTGCGAGCCTGAGCCGCTTTCCAGAAGTGGTCCGGGAGTTCAGACGCAGGTTCCCGAATATCAGGCTGACCATCCGGGCCATGTCCACGTATCATCAGCTGGATCTGATGAACCGGGGACGGCTGGATGCCGGGTTCTCGCGGCTTTTCGGGCACGATACCCACGGGCTGAATGCGAAGCTGTTTCTGCGGGAACCATATGCGCTCGCCGTACCGGAAGGACATCGTCTTCACGGACGAACCGGCGTTTCGCTGTCGGACCTGCATGGCGAGGATATGATTTTCTACCCACGTCACTACCAGCCGAAACTGCATGACGCGATCATCGCCGCATTTGAACGGGCCGGGGTTACGCCGGATATCGTGCAGGAGGCGAACACCGAGCAGAGCACACTGGCGCTCGTGGCCGCAGGCATGGGTGTGGCGCTGGTCCCTGCGTCGTCGGCAAACGGCTGCTTACGCGGGGTTGGCATTGTTTCGCTGGAGCAAGGGCTTCCGCCTTGGGAGGTCTCCATCGTCTGGCCCGAGCATGGACACGGCCCCGTGATGGAGCGTCTGCTGGAAGTGGCTTCGGAATTCACGCAAATCGCCTGAATCCAAACAACGTCCGTAGACCATAACAGGCACATGAATGGAGGAGCCTCATGATGACCTATCTATAGCTCGCCCTCGCCATTGTCGCCGAGGTGGCCGCGACCATGGCACTCAAGGCACTGTCCGATGAGTTCAGGGTAGGCACGCTGGCGCTGGTTGTTGGCGGATATGTCACCGCCTTCACGTTCCTGTGCGTCGTGCTGCGGACCCTGCCCGTGGGCATCGGCTACGCCATTTGGGCCGGGCTCGGCACCGCTCTTGTGGTGCTGTGCGGGGCGCTCACCTATCGGCAGGTGCCCGACCTTTGGGCGCTGACCGGAATCGGTTTGATAGTGGCAGGGGGGTGTGCATCAACGTCCTTTCCAAAACGAATATTCACTGATTTCCCCTAGAGACGGCGTCCTGTCTCGAATCGTGACCGTCTTGCAAGCCTTTCCTGTGAGGTTGCCGATTTCCCGGGATGTTTACCGGCAGCATCGAAACAGGAGCAGTGCCGCAATCACGCATGCAGCAAGAATCAGGGCCACAATAAAACCGGCTGCGTCCGCTGTCTCGACGCCGCTGTGCAAGCCGCATCGCAACTGCTCGCGATAAGCAATTTCTTCATAATCACCCGAATGCATCATTTCTCCGTGGGCTTGATTTGTCCGTCAAGTCCAAGTAGAGCCGAAAAGAGTGATATGTCTAATATATTTATTGCGTACTATTGATATGGGGAATGTCTTAATATGAATCTGCGTCAGTTGGAGTATTTCAAGGCAGTGGCCGAGGAGCTGCATTTCGGGCGAGCGGCCGCGAAGATGCACGTAGCGCAGCCGCCGCTCAGTCAGCAGATACGCAAGCTGGAAGATGAGCTTGGCGTGATGCTGCTGAAGCGTGACAACCGGAATGTGTCCCTGACGCCGGAGGGAGGGCGTTTTCTTGATGCGGTGAAGGACAGCCTCGCCGTGTTGGAAGATGGAGTCGAGCAGGTACGTATGATGGCAAGCGGGGAAATCGGGCGGGTGGTCGTCGGTTTCATGGCCTCGGTCACCCAGTCGCGATTTCCTGATGCCGTTGCGGAGTTCCGAGAACTGCACCCCGGAATCACGCTGGAATTGCGCGAAATGAATTCCGTGGAGCAGCGTCGGGCGCTGCTGGACGGCGAGCTGGACGTTGGAATGGTTTTCAGTGGGTGCTCGCAGTCACCCCAATTGTGTTTCAGGATATTTCTGAGCGAACCTTACATGCTTGCCGTGCACAGGAACCATCCGCTGGCGGCAGTTGGGGAAGCACGCCTTGAAGATCTGGACGGAGAGGCTCTCATTGTTTTTCCACGAGACGTGCATCGCAAGTCATACGATAGTTCCATGGCGGCTTTCAGCGCGGCGGGCGTGACGCCGAGAGTGGTGCAGGAGACTGCCACGCATCATACCAAGCTGGCACTGGTGGCGACGGGATTGGGAGTGGGGCTGGTTCCGGCCCGGATGGCCGGAGTCTGTCCCAGAGGAGTTCGGCTTCTGCCTTTCGACTGGCAGGGGGCGCAGGACCGCAAGAGCGTGCTCAGGCTGGCGTGGCGCAATGACAATTCATCAACCGCGTTGCAATGTTTTCTCAAGGTGATGGAACGCTACGCCGAACCGAATCCCGCGGCTAAGGGCTGTTTGTGAGTATCGTTTGACGCCGATTGCCGACCGTTGTGGGCAAGCAAACGAAAAGGCCCCCCGCATCCAGTGCGGGGGGCCTTGTTATCTGGCTGGTTCAGCTGGGTCGGGCTAGTACATGCCGCCCATTCCACCCATGCCGCCCATGCCGCCCATGCCGCCGGGCATGGCCGGAGCGCCGCTGTCCTTTTCAGGCTTTTCGGCGATGGCGCATTCGGTGGTCAGCAGCAGACCGGCCACGGAAGCTGCGTTCTGCAGCGCGGTGCGGGTGACCTTCTTGGGATCGATGACGCCGACCTTGATGAGGTCTTCGTACTCGGAGGTGGCGGCGTTGAAACCGAAGCCGTCCTTGCCTTCCTTGATCTTCTCCACAACGATGGAGCCTTCGAATCCGGCGTTGCCGGCGATCTGGCGCAGCGGCTCTTCGATGGCGCGGGTGATGATGGCGATGCCTGCGGCTTCGTCGTCATCGACCGGCTTGAGATCCTTGAGTGCCTTGGTGGCGCGGGCGAGAGCCACACCGCCGCCGGGCACGATGCCTTCTTCCACGGCAGCGCGGGTGGCGTTCAGGGCGTCTTCCACGCGGTCCTTCTTTTCCTTCATTTCGATCTCGGTGGCTGCACCGACGTGAATGACGGCGACACCGCCCACGATCTTGGCGAGGCGCTCCTGGAGCTTTTCGCGATCGTAGTCGGAAGAGGACTCGTTGATTTCGGCGCGGATCTGCTTGATGCGGGCCTTGATTTCTTCAGCGTCGCCAGCACCGTCGACAACGGTGGTGTTGTCCTTGTCGATGACCACGCGCTTGGCGGAACCGAGGTCGTTGACGGTGAGGTTTTCGAGCTTGATGCCGAGGTCTTCGGAGACGACCTGGCCGCCGGTCAGGACAGCGATGTCCTTGAGCATGGCCTTGCGGCGCTCGCCGAAGCCCGGAGCCTTGACGGCGGACACGTTCAGGGTGCCGCGCAGCTTGTTGACCACGAGGGTGGCCAGAGCTTCGCCTTCGATGTCTTCACCGATGATGAGCAGCGGACGGGACATCTTGGCGACCTGCTCCAGAACGGGCAGAAGTTCCTTCATGTTGGAGATCTTCTTTTCGTTGAGCAGGATGAGCGGCTCTTCCATTTCGCAGGTCATGCGCTCGGGATTGGTGACGAAGTAGGGGGAGAGGTAGCCGCGGTCGAACTGCATGCCTTCGACGACGTCCAGGGTGGTTTCGAGACCCTTGGCTTCCTCAACGGTGATGACGCCTTCCTTGCCGACCTTGTTCATGGCCTCGGCGATGATGTTGCCGATGGTGGCGTCGTTGTTGGCGGAGATGGTTCCGACCTGTGCGATTTCTTTCTGGTCGCGGGTCGGCTTGGTGACGTTGCCGAGTTCTTCGACAACGGCTGCAACGGCCTTGTCGATGCCGCGCTTGATGGCCATGGGGCTGCGGCCGGCGGCCACGAGCTTGACGCCTTCGGTAAAGACGGACTGGGCCAGGATGGTAGCGGTGGTGGTACCGTCACCGGCCACGTCGGAGGTCTTGGAAGCGACTTCCTTGACCATCTGTGCGCCCATGTTCTCGAACTTGTCTTCGAGTTCGATTTCCTTGGCGACGGTCACGCCGTCCTTGGTGATGACCGGAGCGCCGAAGCTCTTTTCGATCACGACGTTGCGGCCCTTGGGGCCGAGGGTCACCTTGACTGCGTTGGCGAGCTTGTCCACGCCTGCTTTCAGTTTTTCACGGGCTTTGGCGTCGAAGAGAATTTCTTTGGCCATTGGGTATCTCCTTCAATATTGAACTATTTCGTCTAAAAAATGAGCCTTAATTGTCTATATGCCGGAATACGACTACTCGACGACAGCGAGGATGTCGTCCTCACGCATCACGAGATGTTCGTTGCCGTCGATCTTGACTTCGGTTCCGGCGTACTTGGCGAACAGCACGGTGTCGCCGGTCTTGACGGTCAGTTCAACACGCTTGCCGGCGTCGTCCAGTTTGCCGGGACCGGCGGCGACGACCTCGCCCTTCATGGGCTTTTCCTTGGCGGAATCGGGGATGATGATGCCACCTGCGGTCTTCTCTTCCATTTCCAGGCGCTTCACCAGCACGCGGTCGTTCAGCGGTTTCAGCTTCATTCGTCTATACCTCCGGGTATCATTGGGTTTTTTATGCGTTTGCCCCGGCCTGAGGGAGCCGGGCTCCGCGCTGAGCAGCGGAAGACTCGGGGATAAATAAGCACACTCACCATGCTGTCAAGCGGGGGGCGTGATTTTTTTGTGTCGGAAACGGGAGAAAGGGTCGAAAAGGCTTACTTGCCGGTGTCGAGGCCGGTGGCGCGCTCCAACACGCGCTTGTGCGCATGGAACCAATCATAAAGGTGGTCGCGCACGCAGGCGGCTGTCATGGCTGCGCCGCCTTCGAGCCTGCCCATGAGTTCGAGGGTCTGGGCCATGAACCTGTCATGGTCGAGCCGATGCGCTTCGAGTGCGGGGCACTGCTGTTTGCTAAGCAGCTCCTCCTCGTGGCGGAAGTGCATCAGGGCACTGTCGCGCAGGCGCTCGATTGCGGTGAGCAGGCTGCGGCGTTCGGCCTGATCCTCCAAAGGGGCGTTCATGTCGCGGATCATTTCCGTCAACGATTCGAGCAGGTCCGAAAACTTCTGGTGCAAGTCGTCAAGGTGCTTGATGCCGGTGAGTTCCCCTTTGGGAGAGCTCATGCTGTCGAGCGTCATCACATTCCTCCGTGAACAGGCTGACTGGCTCTTGTAATGGCCCGGAGCGATTCTGTCCAGTGGTTGCCGGTAACAGCTCCGTGACCACATTTTGACATGGCGTAACCGCAGGGAAACCGTTTCGGCGCGTCCGCGCAGTAGAATCCCGCAAACCCGAAGGGAAGGAGCACGCCATGCAGCAGCAGACAGTCGAGCAGCAGCTATTCAGGTTGGAGAATCCGTCCGACGGCCCGTTCAAACGCGCGCTGTTCAACATCGCATCAAGGCCGCTGACGAAACTGTTGCGTTTTGATACGCTTAACAGCCTGTATGACCGCTACCGGCAGGAGGAAGTCGGCGGCGAGTTCGTGGACCGCGTGCTGGAGATGTTCGGCATACGTATCGAGATGGGCGGCAGACCGCTGTCCAAGGTCCCGGCAAAGGGGCCTCTGGTCGTTGTTGCCAACCATCCTTTCGGCGCCATCGAGGGGGTCATTCTCGTCAAGCTGCTGAAGCAGATACGGCCCGACGTGAAGGTCATGGCCAACTATATGCTCGGCAAGATTCCCGAAATGCGGAAGCACCTGATTCCGGTGGACCCGTTTGGCACCGAAAGGTCAGCAAAAGCCAATATTTCCGGACTCAAGGAGAGTCTGCGCTGGCTCAGGGACGGTCACCTGCTGGCCGTGTTTCCTGCTGGCGAAGTCTCCAGCCTCAAGGTTGGCAGACGCATGGTGGCCGACCCGCAGTGGAGCGACACCGTGGCCCGCATGGTCAGGAAGACGCGCAGCCCTGTGGTCCCGATGTTCTTCAATGGCCGCAACAGTGCCGTATTTCAGGCAGCGGGCATGATTCATCCGCGCCTTCGCACGGTGCTGCTGCCCCACGAGAATCTCAAAAAGGCCAGCCGCACCGTTCAGGTCAGCGTCGGCGGTCCCATCGCCTTCGAGCGGCTGGAGTCCTTTGAGAACGATACGGAACTCACGGATTACCTTCGCTTTCGGACCTACCTGCTTCGCCGTCAGAAGCCGCTCCCTTTCAGTTCCGGAAAGGAAAAGGCGCCGCGCAGCATGGCGCCGCTGGCGGGCAGCATGGCAAAGCACATCCTGGCAAGTGAAGTGGCGGCCCTGCCGGACGAAAACCTGCTAGTGCAAAGCGGCGACCTGAAGGTCTTTCAGGCCGAGGCATGGCGCATTCCGCGCGTCCTGCGGGAGATAGGCGTGCTTCGCGAAAAAACATTCCGCGCCGTGGGCGAGGGCACCGGCAATCCCACGGATATCGACGAATACGACGACACGTATCGCCATCTGGTGCTCTGGAATGACAAGGAGCGCGAAGTCTGCGGGGCCTACCGCTTTGCTCTGAGCGACGAAATCCTTGCCGCACAGGGAGCCAAAGGCATCTATTCGGCCTCGCTGTTCCGTTTCTCGCCGGGATTCCTAAAAGAATTGCAGCCAGCGCTTGAGCTGGGGCGCTCCTTTGTGCGCGCCAAGTATCAGCGCAGCTATCAGCCGCTGCTGATGCTCTGGAAGGGTCTTGCCGCATTCATCGTGAAGAATCCCCGGTACTCCAGACTTTTCGGCTGTGTGAGCATTTCCGGCGACTACTCGCCGCTTTCACGCGAACTCATGGCTGGTTTCCTCAAGCGCCACTGTTTCGACAAGGAGCTTGCCCGGATGGTCACGCCGTCCACCCCGCTCAAGGACAAGGCTCTGAAACGTCTGGACGTGGCGCTCTCCGAGGCCGCCCTCAGCGACCCGGAAGACCTTGGCTCACTGGTGACGGAGGTCGAGGGACGCGGCATCCCGGTGTTGCTCAAACAGTACTTGAAGCTCGGCGGCAAAATCCTCGGCTTCAACGTGGACCCGGACTTCGGCGACTGCCTCGACGGCCTGATTCTCGTGGACCTCGTGCACACCGACCCCAAAATTCTGTCCCGCTTCATGGGCGCGAAAGGGGCAGAGAGCTTTCTTCGTCATCACGAGAGAGTCACCGAGGCCGTGCCGGTAGCGGCCTGATTCATTTATAAATAATGAAAAGGGCCCGCGGTGATGCGGGCCCCTTTTTGTCTTGCATTTTTGATGGGTACGCTGATTTTGCGTAAGTAAAAAGGTAGGCTTTTCGTTAGCCTACAGCCCCTTCTTCTTCTCGATCCACTTGTCCACCTGAGGCGGCACGTAGCCATCGAACTTGTCGAGCAGGCCGCCGGGTGAGGCGTCGGTGAGCACCATGCCGCGGTGTTCGGAGACGAGGAACCCTTCTTCCACCACTTTGTCCAGAAAGCCCGCCAGTTCGGAGTAGTATCCTTTGACGTCCAACAGGCCGCAGGGTTTGCTGTGGTAGCCGAGTTGATTCCAGGTCAGCACCTCGAAGAATTCCTCAAGCGTGCCGATGCCGCCCGGCATGGCGATGAAGCCGTCGGAAAGCTCAGCCATCTTGGCCTTGCGGGCGTGCATGGAGGGCACCACGTATTGTTCGGTGAGGCCGTGGTGCGCCACTTCCTTCTTCACCAGCAGCTCGGGGATGACGCCGATGACACTGCCGCCTGCCGCCAGCGCGGCGTCGGCAAGAGTGCCCATAAGACCTACTCCGGAGCCGCCGTAAACCACGCCGATTTCCCGTTTTGCCAGCTCGGTGCCGAGCTCGACTGCGGCTTCGGTGTATCGTGAATCATGGCCGGGGTTGGAGCCGAGAAAAACGCATATTCTTTTCATGACCAAAGTTATCCTTTGCTTTGCACCGCGGCTTTGATCGAGGCGGCGAACTGGTCCACCTCGGCCTCGGTGGTGTTCCAAGAGAGCATCCAGCGCAGGCTGCGCTCGGTCTCGTCCCAGATGTAGAAATAATATTCGTCGAGCAACTGGTTGATCGCGTGCTCGGGTACCTTTGCAAAGACCGCGTTGGTCTCCACTGCGCCGAGAATCTCCACGCCCTCAACAGCTGCGGCCTTTTTTGCCAGACGCTTCGCCATGGCGTTGGCGTGCCGGGCGTTCTCCAGCCAGATGCCGTCTTCGAGGTACGGGAGGAACTGCGCCGACACGAAACGCATCTTGCTGACGAGCTGCATGAACTGCTTGCGGAAAAACGGCATGCCGGGGCCGATGTCCGGGTTCAGCAGTACCACGGCCTCGCCCATGACCAGACCGTTCTTGGTGCCCCCGAAGGAGAGCAGGTCCACACCGAGGTCGGTGGTCATCTCGCGGAATGAGCAGCCGAGCGCGGCGCAGGCGTTGGCGATGCGGGCACCGTCAATGTGCACGAGCATGTCGTTTTTGTGCGCGAAATCGCACCATGCGCGAATTTCATCGGCCCTGTAGAGGGTACCCAGCTCGGTGCACTGGGTAAGGGATATCACCCGGGGCTGGTTGCGATGCACGAAGCCATGCGCCGCCAGCTGCGGCACGGCCTGATCCGGGCTGATCCGCCCGTCATTGCTCGGCAAAGTCACGGACTTGAAGCCGCCCACGGCTTCCGGTGCACCGCATTCATCCGTCGTGATGTGCGCGTGCTCGGAGCAAATGACGGACTGCCACGTTTCGCAGACCGAGCGAAGGCCAGTGACGTTGGCCGCCGTACCGGTGGTCACAAAAAAGGTCCGGGCCTGCGGGCCGAAGTGCTCGCGGAAGAGTTGCTCGGCCCTGCGGGTGGTTTCGTCTTCGCCGTAGGCCTTGGCAGAGCCTGCGTCGGCGGCGGTCAGGGCATGCAGTACGGCAGGGTGCGCCCCGGAGTTGTTGTCGCTGGCAAAGGATTTCATTGCTGGTCGTCTCCTGCAAGTTTCAGAAAGCGTCGGGTTTCGGGCTGGGTCGCCAGATGCTCCGCCCAGCGGGCATAGCCTTCGGCGTCGGGGTGAACGCCGTCGCCGCGTTGCAACGACTGGCGAAAGGCGTCGTCCGAATTGAGCAGGGCGGTGCTTGATACAAAGGTTGCCCCATGTCTGGCGGCTACGGACGGGAACTGGCGTTCGAGTGCGTCGAGATGCTTTCGCAGGTCATCGCGCAGAACGGGCGGCGGACCGATGAGCAGCACCTCAGCCATGGAAGCCATATCCGTAAGTAGGGTATCCAGATGTCCCGTGCTTTCGCTGGACGGGATGCCCTGTGCCGCGTCGGCAGTTCCGGCGCAAAGGGCTATCCGGACCGGCGCCTCGTCCGAGACCCTTCGTCCGGCTTCACCGCGCCAGCGGTAGAGCAGATGGCGCGAGGTGTTGGCGCGAACGCCCATATTGTACCATGTGTCCTCGGCCCGTTTTGCCGGACCGTGCAGAGCCAGACGCCCCGCAAGACCGAGTCCCCCGCCGTCGCCGTAGCCGAGGGTGAGGGAGTCTCCGAAAAACAGAAAGATCACGGTTATTCCTTGGTGCGTGCGGATGCGGACCGGATTCTCAGACCGAACACAGCGGTGGCCCGCACTGCGCGGTCGTCGAGCGGGAGGTCCCGTCCGGAGTATTTGATGGTAATGGCCCGCAGCGCGTCACGGTGAGCATCGCCGGACAGCTCGCCGGGAGCGGCGGTTCCGGAAACGCTTCGGAAGCTGTAGCCCAGCTTGCAGGCCAGTTCGCCTTCCATGCGCGCCTCGATGTCCACAGCGGCGCTGAAGCCCACTACGGTTCCGGAGCGCAGGGCGTCGGCCTTGCGTCCCCGCAGACTGGAATGCAGCACCAGCAAGTCTTCCTCACGCGCAAAGTTCACGGGTACGCTGTATGGGCCCTGGTCGTCGCATATGGCAAGCCAGAGTACGTCTGCCCTGTCGAGCACGTCGTAAACGGCGCGTTTGTCGGTCGTAGTATCCTGCTTCATGGCATCAACCCCTTTATCATTTCGGGCAAAGGGTCTATTACTGTCTCATGCTCCGGAACACAACCGCCGGGTTGACCTCGGTCATCATTCCCGCACTTTGCGAGGGCTCCGCCATCAATGCGGTAGTGACCAACGTGCGCGAAGCGGCGGGGGGGCTGCCTGTGGAGATCATAGTTGCAGACGGCGATCCCGACGGCTCGACCCTCGCGGCAATTGCCGACCCCGAGGTGGTCGGCATTGTTTCCAGTCCCGGAAGGGGGGCGCAGATGAACGCGGGCGCCGCGGCTGCGTCGGGTGATGTCCTGCTCTTTCTGCACGCGGACACGCGGTTGCCGGGAAACGGACTGCGGCATGTCCGCAAGGCAATGCATGAGTATGAAGCCGGGGCGTTTAGGGTGTGCTACGACACCCGCTCGCGCTGGGTTCGGTTTCTCGGCGAGATGAGCAACCTGCGGGCCCGCATGGAGCGCATTCCTTACGGCGACCAGACGCATTTTTTCCGCGCCGAGACCTTTCATTCCCTCGGCGGGTATCCCGAAATCCCCATCATGGAAGACGTGGAGATGTTCCAGAAGCTCGCTGCTTCGGGTGTCCGGCCCGTGTTGTTGCGTGAGCGGGTGACCACCTCTGCGCGTCGGTACGAAGCCGAAGGGCCTTTTGTCCGCCCATTCCGCAATATAGGGCTTCGACTCAGGCATCGGTTCGGTGCCGACCCGCGTTCACTGGCCGGGAGCTACCGGCCGCAATGTCATTTGGAGCGAAAATGAACGGTTGCGTGCTTTTCTTCGTCAGAAACCCCGTGCCCGGCAAGGTCAAGACGCGGCTCGCCGCCGATACTTCGGATCGCACGGCCTGTGACCTGTACCGCCTGATGGCGTCATCGGTGCTTCAGCGTCTGGAGGAAGACGGCGTGGAAACGGCAGTCTGCTATACACCCGAGGACGCCCGTCCGCAGGTGGTGGACTGGCTCGGTCCCGGGCGCGCCTACATCTCGCAGAAAGGTCCGGACCTTGGTCGGCGCATGGAGAACGCTTTTCGTGAGATATTCTTCATGGGCTATCGCAAGGCGGTACTCGTGGGCAGCGATATTCCCGGTATCACCAGCGAGGACTGCCTGAGCGCTCTTGAAGCTCTGTCGCCCAAGCGGGCGGTGTTGGGGCCGGCAGGAGATGGCGGATACTACATGATAGGTTTTCACCGGGACGGCTTCGTGCCGCAGGCCTTCAGCGGCATGAAGTGGGGCGGACACAACGTGTTCGGCTCGACCTACGAAACCATTCAGCGAGGCGGTCTGTCCGTCTCACTCAAGCCCCGGCACATGGATGTGGATACCCTCAACGACCTGCGCGAATTCATCAAGAGTGCGGATTCGGCCGCGTGGAAGGGCACGCCGTTCATGGAACGGGCAAGGACCATCACCGGCAGTTAGAAGTCCATCAACCCCAGCGGGTCGAGCGTCTTTCTTTCGACGCGTCGAAAGCGTACCACGTCGCAGAACAGGTCATCTTCTATGGAGATTTCCCAGTCTCCGCCGGAACCGAAGCTGTTCCAGAGTTCGGTTCGGATGCCTTGGCGCACCTTGATGCGCACTTCATCGGCGTCCGCCTTGTTCAGGCAGTCCAGCATGGCCGGGACCAGTCCGCAGGTGACACCCTGCAGGTCGAATTCGGGGATGTTTTCCATGGCTATTTTCCGATGCAGAATGAGTCGAAAACGGCGTTGAGCACTTCGTCCGGGGCAATGCGTCCCGTAATGGAGGCCATGGCGTCGCAGGCGGCTTCGAGTCGGACGCCGAGCAGGTCGTGCGGAAGGCCCGCCGTTGCGTCGGTCTCCAGTGCGGCGAGTTCTTGCGCGGCCCGGCGCAATGTTTCCGCCTGGCGCGCGTTGGGGACGGTTTCGTCCGGATCGGGCTGGGATTCGCCGGAGCCGAGGCGCTCGACGATCTTGTCAGCCAGCGTGTCCATATTTCGCCCACTCTTCACCGACACCTTGACGATGTCGATCATGAACCGTTTGAAAACCTTCCATGCCGGTGGCTGGGCCTCGGGCAGGTCGTATTTGTTGAAGACCGCGATGGTCTTGGAAGGATCAAGGGCGACAGCGGCGTCCACGTCCTCGTCGGTGATGGTCTCGGACGCGTCCACCACATAGAGGATAAGGTCGGCCTGCTCCATCAGTTCGCGGCTGCGCTCGATGCCAGCGCGCTCCACGTTGTCCTCGGAATCCCGGATGCCTGCGGTGTCGGCCAGACGCACGGTCATGCCGCCCAGCGTCACGGATTCTTCGAGATAGTCGCGGGTGGTGCCGGGAGTGTCGGTGACAATGGCCCGGTCGTGGCCAAGCAGTGCGTTCATGAGGCTCGACTTGCCAGCATTGACCAGTCCCGCGAGCACGACGAGCGCGCCTTCGCGCCACGCCTTGGTTCGTTCGAATGAGGCGATCAACGCCTCAACGTCCTCGCGAACTTCTCGGGACACTGCGGAAATGCGTTCGGGGGGCAGGCACTCGACATCTTCCTCGGGAAAATCCACGGCCACGCACAGCTCTTTTCTGAGGTGCTCCAGCCGGTTCCTGAGGGTATCGATGCGGCTGCCGAGCGCCCCTGAAAGCCGGGTGCGGGCCAGATGAAGCGCCGCCTTGGACGGTGCGTGAATCAGTTCAGCCACGGCTTCGGCCTGCGTCAGGTCCATGCGTCCGTTCAGGAAAGCCCGGTAGGTGAACTCGCCACGCTCGGCCAGTCGGGCACCGCGGGAAAGGGCGGACTCAAGCACCGAGGCGGTCACGGCGCGTCCGCCGTGGCAGTTCAGCTCTACCACATCCTCGCCTGTAAAGGATTTGGGGCCGGGCATGTAGGCCAGCAGACCTTCATCAATGACGTTGCCGTCGGCATCGAGGAAATGTCCGTAGTGCAGGCGGTAGGGGGTGGGTCCGTCGAAGGACTCCGCTGCGGGGCGGAACATGGACATGGCGGTTTCGCGGCTCTTGCTGCCGCTGATGCGCACGATGCCTACGCCGCCGGTGCCGGAGGGAGTGGCTACTGCGGCAATGGTGTCTTTTCTGCGACCAGGGTCGAGCATGGAAGGCTCCTGATGGAAAGAAAACGGCCGGGGTCCCCTGTGGAGCCCCGGCCGTGGAATACGTTATCGTCTGCCGTTGTTCCTGCGGCCGCCTCCGCGGCGTTTGGGGATGATCAGCACCCGCTTGAGCGGGCCGTCTCCCTTGGAACGAGTGAAGACAGTGTCGTCTTCCTGCAGGGCGAGGTGCACCACGCGCCTGTGGTAGGAACTCAGAGGCTTGGTGCTCTGGGTGCGGCCGTGGTTGCCGGCCTTTTCAGCAAGGTGGAATGCCAACTGGCGGAGTTTGTCATCCTGCCGTTCACGATAGTCCCCGGTGTCGATCTGAATGCGCACCGAGGCTTCCATGCGGCGGGAGACGAGGCGGTTCGTCAGGTACTGGAGCGAGGAGAGCGTCTGACCCTCGCGACCGATGATCAGCCCGCTGTTTTCCTCGTCGTCGATGAAGACCTTGACGCGGTCGGGATCGAACGTGACGTCCAGCTTGGCTTCGCCAACGATGGGTTCGAGCATGCGACCCAGTATTTCGCGCACGGCCTTTTCGACTTCAGCCTTGTCCAGATTCTCCAGGGAGCTGACGGTTTCGTTGCCGGGCTCGGGAGCGTCGCCCTCCTGCTGGAACTCGGCGGTGTCATCGACGGGTGCCTTCGGTTCGACAACAGCTTCGTTGCCGGGTTCGGGGCGGTCCGGGATTTCCTGCTCGGGGGCGGACTCGGCTTCGCCCGCTTCCGATGCGGCCTTGAGTTCGGGGTTCGGCTGCGGCTTGGGCGCGGCCCTGCGCTCCTTCTTCGGAGCAGGGGCGTCCTTTTTGGATTCCTTGGCAGGCTTGTCCTTGCCCTTGGTCTCCTTGGGGGCCTTGTCATCTTTCGGAGCCTTGTCAGCCCCGGATTCCTTTGCGGGCTTGTCAGCCTTTTTGGGCTTGGGCTCGCGCTTGGGTTTCTTCTGACCGGACTTGGGTTCGCTCTTCTTCTGCGATTCATCCATCAGGGAATCGGCCTTGAACGCCTTGCGCGGACGGGCCTTGATGGTGGCCTTGCGCACGCCGACGATACCGAAGACGCCGGTGGAGCCGCCCTTGATGATCTCGATTTCGAGTTTCTCGCGGTCCAGGTCAAAGTGACTGCATGCCGTCTTGATCGCTTCGTCCAGGTTTTTGCCCTGGAATTCCTTGAATTCGCTCATACTGGTTCCTTCGTTCGGGAGGGGGCCTTGCCTCGTGTTGCTTCGTGTAAACTAGGCCGCTTTCTTCTTGCTGCTTTTCGACGTGATGAGCCACTGCTGCCCGATGGAGAGCACGTTGTTCATCAGCCAGTAGACGACCAGTCCGGCGGGGAACTGCAGGAAGAGGAACGTGAACACCAGCGGCATGAACATCATGATCTTCTGCTGGGTCGGATCGCCCGTCGAAGGGGTCATCTTTTGCTGGAGGAACATGGTGGCACCCATGATGATGGGGGTGATGTAGAGCGGGTCCTTGGCGGACAGGTCTGCAAGCCACACAATGTCGGTTCCGGGCAGGTACTCGATGAACGGAGCGTGTCTCAGCTCGATTGCTCCAAGCAACGCCTTGTAGAGACCGAAGAAGACGGGAATCTGAACCAGCATGGGCAGACACCCGCTGGCAGGATTGACCTTGTACGTTTTGTACAGGGCCATGGTCTCCTGATTGAGGCGCTGTTTGTCGTCGCCGTATTTTTCGCGCAGCTTCTGAATCATCGGCTGCAACTGCTTCATCTTGTCCATGCTCTTGTAGCTCTTCTGGGAAAGGGGCCAGAAGATCACCTTGATGATGATGGTCAGGATGATGATGGCCATGCCGTAGTTGTTGACATACTGGTTGAAGAAGACCAGCGCCATGAGCATGGGCTTGGCGAGCGGGTCGAACCAGCCGAAGTTGACGGCCTGGTCCAGATCGTTCGGCATGCTGGCCAGCAGGCCGCGGTCTGCCGGTCCCAGATAATAGGACGTTTCAAGCGTTTTGCTCATGCCCGGCTGGAAGGTGTCGGACTGGTCCACCGCCATGCGGAAGATGCCGTTCTGCACGCTGGCGAACAGGGATGCATCCGGATTGTTCGGGACGATGGACATGATGAAGTAGTTGGACTCGATGGCGCCCCACTTCAGGCCGCCGGCTGCGGAGACGCCTTCTTCCTGAAGCGTCTCTCGGTCGTCCTCTTCGCTGCGGCCGTCATTGACGAGCCACGCGATGCGTGTGGGGTTGTACTGGTTGTCCTCGGCGGTCATGGACTTGGCTGCGGCGGTGAATGCCACGCCGGCCTCGGTACCGCGCTCCTCAAGGTTCACCATGGTCAGTGCCTCGGTGATGAGGTAGCTGTCGGAGTGGATGGTCAGGCGGCGTTCCAGTTCAAAACCTGCTGCGCGACCCTTGAAGACCAGAACGTGTTTTTCACCCTCGCCAATGGAAATCTGTTCGGCACCTTCATACGCCCATTTGCCGTTGAGCCAGGTATGATTCTCGGAACCGCGCCTGCGGATGATGACGCCAAGCGGGCCCTTGGACACGGACTTCGCGCCGATCAGGTCCACCTGCTTGGAGCCGGCTTCGATACCCTCATGGTAGTTGCGAAGGACAAAACGTTCCAGCACACCGCCGGAGGTATTGAAGGTGGCCCGAAACAGCGGGGTCTCGACGTGGATGTCCTTGCCTGCGGTGGGCACGAAATCCTGCGGGGAGGGCGTCCCCTGCTCACCGTTTTCTCCGGCCAGCGGGTTGATGGGTGCCGGGGCTTCGCCTTGGGCCTGTTGTGCGGCCTGTTCCTGCACGGGAGCGTTGCTCTTGGGCGCGGGCTGGGGGAAAAGCATTTGCCAGCCGACGAATACGGCGAAAGAAAGTGCCAGAGCAAGTATGAATCTTTTGTTGTCCATTTGTTTACTGTCTCGCTTTGTGGTTCAGAACGGGCCATTGGGCGGGGACGGGGTCATAGCCCCCCTTGCACAGGGGCTGACAGCGCAGCAGACGCCACGACGTCAGCAGCAGCCCCTTGAAGGCGCCGTGCACGATGAATGCTTCCCGGGCGTACTCGGAGCACGATGGAAGAAACCGGCAGGAGCCGGGAAGAAGGGGGGAGATGCAGATCTGGTAAAAACGGATGAGCGCCAGAAAGATGTAGCGCATCACGTCCTCTCTGCGGAACTCTCTGCCGCCTTGCGCTGCAGGTGTTTCAGCGCGGGCAGGAGTTCGTCCGTGGCGAGGGCAAGGTTCAGGCTTTTCGGATCGAGATTTCGCTTGGGGACCACGACGATGTCGAGCGGGAGGTCCACCTTGTCCTGATGCAGCCTGAAAAACTCGCGCAACACTCGTTTAACGCGGTTGCGCGTCACTGCGTGCCCCGTTTTCCTGCTGACCGTCAGGCCCACCTTGAAGGAGGGCCTGTCCGGCTGCAGCAGCCCGAAAAGTATAAAATTTCGAGTGAAATGTTTGCTACCCTGATCAAAACACTTCACATATTCGGGGCGTTTCAGCAGCCGACGCTGCCTCGGCCATGTTAGATGCCTAATCTCTTGCGTCCTTTCGCGCGGCGGCGACGGATGGTGGCGCGGCCGTTTTTGGTGCGGGAGCGCACGAGGAAACCGTGGGTACGCTTGCGACGGATCTTACTGGGCTGATAAGTGCGTTTCATGGTTGTATATCTCCTAAAATGATGGTGTCTGTTCCTATGGCGTCGAACGGTTGCATATAGCGAGAAGATGCCCGTTCGTCAAGGGGTTCTTGCCCGTGCTCCCCGGTGCGCGCCAAGCCTTTCGTCCGTTCGGCTTTTGCTGTACATACTGAAAAGAGTCAAGCCCGCATTTGTGAACATGCGTAAAAAAGATATCCGGGGCCAGACCCCGGCAGGAGGAATCATGGAAAATCCCACCCAGATTTACTGGAATCTCAAGCTCGTCGCCGCCGCCGGAGCGCTTGAAAAGAACGGCTACGAAGCCAAGATAGCGGAGTCCAAGGAAGAGGCCGCAACGCTGATCAAGGATGAGCTGTTGCCTTCTCTCGCGCCCAAGACCGTTTCGTGGGGCGGCTCGCTTTCCTTTACCGCCACGGGACTCTACCACGCCATCCGTGATGCGGGCGACTACGAGATCATCGACACCTACGACAAGAGCCTCGAAGGTGAAGCGAAGATCCAGCGCCGGCGCGAAGCGCTCGACAGCGACGTCTATTTCACCGGCACCAACGCCCTGACGGAGAACGGCTGGCTGGTGAATCTCGACATGATCGGCAACCGCGTGGCAGCCATGACCTTCGGTCCTCGCAACGTGGTGGTGGTCTGCGGCCGGAACAAGCTGGTCCCGGGGCTTGAAGAGGCCATGCAGCGCATCAAGGATTACTCGGCTCCGGTCAACGCCATGCGCCTCGATATGAAGACTCCCTGTCGCAAGACCGGCGTCTGTCACGACTGCGACAGCCCCGAGCGCATCTGCAACACGTGGACGATTCAGGAAAAGTGTTTCCCCAAAGGACGCATCCACGTCATCCTCGTAAACGAAGACCTCGGATTCTAGACCGTGAAGCGGATTCATTCCGATCCGAACCGCAGGTACCGGGACTCCGTCGCGCCATCGGGGAACGAGGTCCGTTTTCAGGTGGCGGTTGAGCAGACCGACCTGTTGGTCGTGGCCCGTGAAGACCTCTCCCGCGAAGTGGCGGGGGTGGTCTCCGGGCTGCGCGGATCCATCAAGAACCATATCCTTTTCCATCCGGAATTCGCGGAATCGCTCGTGCCGGTCGAGGTGACCGATTCGGCTCCCGAAATTATCCGGGCCATGGCGACCGGATCGGCTCCGTGCGGAGTCGGTCCCATGGCGGCGGTGGCTGGAACAGTGGCCGAGTTTGTGGCCCGCGAATTCGCAACGCGCTCGCCGGACATCATCGTGGAAAACGGTGGTGACATCTTCATGCATTCCACGCGGGAAAGAGTCGTGGCGCTGTTGCCGGATCCGGAATCCGGAGCGAGCATCGGCATTCGGCTCACCTGCGACCGTTTTCCGCTTTCCGTCTGTTCATCCAGCGCCACCATCGGTCATTCACTGAGTCTCGGAGCCGGGGAGCTGGTGACCGTGGCGGCGAAAAGCGGCGCGCTTGCGGATGCTGCCGCTACGGCGCTGTGCAACATGCTTCGCAACCGGTCTTCCATCAACATGCTTCTGGCCGAGGCAGAACGCCTGTCGGCCTACGGGCTCGAAGGCGTGTTCGCGCAGGTGGACGGGCAGGTCGCCGCCTGGGGCGAGGTGGAGCTGGTGGCTGTGGAGTAGGTGCTCAGGCCGCGCTTTCGATGCGGTTTTTACCTTTGTCCTTGGCCTGATACAGCGCGTTGTCTGCGGCTTCTATGAGACTCTCGCCGCCTGTTGAACCGTCAGGAGTCGCCGTTGCGAGCCCAATGCTGACAGTGACGTACTTGGCCGCGGGCGAGTCCGGATGTTCGATGCATTCTCCCTCAAGCTGCTTCATGATCATCTCGGCCACGTCCTTTGCCCCGGTGGAATCCGTGTTCGGCAAAACCACGACGAATTCCTCGCCGCCGTAGCGTGCCACCATGTCAGCGGCACGGCGTGTCGATTCCTGCAGAATCGCTGCCACGCGCCGCAGGCATTGGTCACCCTGGATGTGTCCCTGCGAGTCGTTGAACTGCTTGAAGTTGTCGATGTCGATGAGCAGCAGCGAAAGCGGCATACTGTCCCTGCGGGCGCGCTTCCATTCCTGTTCGAAGCGTTCGTCAAACCAGCGGCGGTTGCCGACGCCGGTGAGTCCGTCAATGCTCGAAATCTTGCGCAGCTTTGCGTTGAGTTCTTCGAGTTCCTTTTCCCTCGCATGCCGCATCTGCATTTCTTCACGCAGCTTCAAGGCGGAGCGGACTCTGGCCTGAAGCTCCACTCGACTGACGGGTTTCTGGATATAGTCGTTTGCTCCCGCGGAAAACGCGGCCTGAAGTCGCATTTCGTCTTCCACGCCGGTGACGACGATGATGGGGATGTCCTCGGTGGCGGGGTCGGCCTTGAGTAGGCGCGTGGCCTGAATACCGTCCACGCCGGGCATGTTGATGTCCATAAGGACAAGGTCGGTGCAGTCTTCCTTCGAGCGGCAGCTTTCAAGGATGCTATGGGCTTCATCGTAAGAATATGCGGAAACGATATTGGAATACCCGGCATTGCCGAGTATGGTAGTGAGAAGCAACTGGGAAGTCTCGGAGTCGTCGATGATAAGTATCTGCATCTTTTGGATGTTACCATCGTTTCGACAAATGAGCGAGAGGTTTGGAAAATAAAATAACGGGTTCAAGGTATAACGTGACTTCTTCCCGCATCCGGCCATGGCTCAAATGGGGGCTTCTCCTGACAGCCGGGCTCCTGCTCCTGCTGGCGGCTGTGCCCTTTTCCCTGAACACGCAATTCGTCCGGGATACGGTGCTCGATGCCGCCCGAAATGCCGTCGGTGCGCCGGTGGATTTGGACGAGCTGGGGTTTTCCTATTCAGACGGTGTCACGCTTCGCGGGCTCCGCGTTGAAGGCCCTGCCCCGGTGGAGACGTTTGTTCTTGAGGAATTGATCGTCCGGCCGGGTTGGAATGAATTGCTTTCAGGCCGGGTGGCGCTTGATATCCAAGGGCGCGGTGTGCGGTTGAACGCGTCATTGCCCGAATCGGCAGAAATGGAAGAGCCAGAGTCCGAATCCGGCGGACTGCCGGATATTCCGGGGCTGCTGCACCAATTGCAGGTTCCGCACTGGCTGATGCTGAAAGCGCGAATTGAAGATGTCGCCGTGAAACTTGAGGCGGGTGAAAAGCGTTTTGATCTCTCCGAAACACGCCTTCTCGCCGATGTGGATGGCGGCTCCGGCAGGGCGAATATCGGTTTGACAGGCAACAGCCCAAAAGGGGCTGTTGCCATTGCGGCGTCGGTCTTGCCAGAGGCCGTTTCCGCCGAGGCCACCCTGCCCGGGCTTGAGCTGACCGTCGAAATCGGGGATGAAAACCTCGTGGCCACCGTTGAATCGGATATCGCACGTCTGACCGAGTTCGCCTCGCCATTGCTTCCCCCCGAACTGCCGTCGGTTGCAGGCCGGTTCCGGCTGGCCGCGTCAGGACCGGTCCCGGACCAAACCATTTCATTACAGATACAGGCCGGGCTTGAGAATCTGAGGGCATCCGGCCCTTCGCTTCCTTTTCCGGTCGAACTGAAGCTGGTGGAGACCTCGTGCAAAGTCGTTTTCGAGCCAGTGGGCGAATTGTCCGTGCGAGAGGGAAGGTTGCAACTGCCGGGGCTCAACACGACGTTCAGCGCACGTTATGCGCCTTCCGGCAAGTGGTTCGCAGCCGCATCCGGGCTGCGACTGGATATCCCGAAACTGATGGCTCTTGCGGCACCGCTGGTTCCGGAAGACGTCAGGCTCGGTTCCGGCTCCGTGGAGCTTCGGGCGCTGGCTGCCGAAGGTGACGGCGGTGGCCCGGCTGCCGCCTCGGTGGAAGGGCTGGAGTTCGCGTTTGGTGACATGCGGGTACCCGGCGATGTGCGCGTTGCTACTCTGGACGGCTGGCTTGATTCCGCCACGGTGAGACTCGGCGAGACTCCTGTGGCGGATGTGCTCGGTTTGCGCATGCATGGACGTGAAGTCGGTCTTCCCGCGCTGGATCGTCCTCTTTCGGGCACTGTTCATGTAGCCGCCAGTGGATTGAGCGTCATGCCAGCGGTTCGCGACCTCGCGATACAGGCGGCGTTGGATGACGGAGCCGTGCGTTTTGACCTGTCCGGAGCCGTGGCGCGTCGCTTTTCGCTTTCCGGAGATGGCAGCGTCAACCTTGCCGAGATCGGTGAATACCTTTCCCTGCCCGCAGACTCCGGTACCGTGAAGCTCGCATTCGACACGGAAGGAATCGTGCCGGAACCGGAGAAGCTGCAGCTGCCGGATGGGAGTTTGACTGCATCTGCTTTGCTGGGGCTGACTGACTTTCTGGACCGTCTCATGCTGAATCTGCGTCTGGACGCGGTGAGGCTGCCTCGCGTTGCCGGCGGTATCCTCGTCAGCTCCACGGAGCCGCTGGAAGTCGGGCTGCAAAACGGGTTGCAAAGGATACGGGTGGAGCTGCCCGTGGACATTTCCGGTGCCGCGCTTCCGGTTTCGCCCCGAGTTATTGGTTCCGCAACCATAACGGATCTGGATCAGGCGGAGTGGAACGTGCGTACCAAACTGCCCGAACAGTCGCTTCAGCTGGATTCAGGCGGCACGGCCAGCGGCATTACGCGCTTGCTTCGCAGGGGCGGCGATCCGCTCTCTGCGCTGCTGTCCACGGTTTCGGCCCGTACAAGGCATCGCGTGGCTCTGGATGGCGCCTCGGGCTTCGACGGACGTGAGCTTTCCGGCAAGGCGGAGTTGATTGCAGAGGCCGACCTTCTCCCGGCCGAACGTCTGGAGGGCGGGCTGACGGTTTCCCTGCATGAACTTGCTGCCCGTCTCGGCGACATCCGCATGGACGGTCTGCGCGGGGAAATGCGCCTGCGTCGGGCGTTTCCTCTACTCGTTAATGAGCAGAATCAGCAGCCTGACGAAGCGGGGCTGAGTCACAGGGTGCTGGAGCGCGGCGAGGCGCAGTGGGATGAGGCATCCGAACCCGCGTGGGGCGAAGGGCGGCTGTACTTCGATGCGCTTGAGGTGGGTGGCCTTCCGGTTCCCCTGTCGCTGAGTCGTGGGGAACTCGTACCCGAGTTCGGCGCCGCACCGGGGCTCAGGCGTTTCGGTTTCGAGCTGCTTGGCGGTTCCGTGCGCGGCAGTGCGGTGCTCGATTCGGGGTCGGACCCGGAAACGCGGCTCGAAGCGGTGTTCACGTCCGTGGATTTCTCGCGCCTGCTGGATGCGGCCCCCGCCGATCCGGTGGCCGCCGGGGACGCCAGTGTCAATGGCCGGGTGCGCATGACCGTTCCCGTACAGTCCGACGTCAGGCGTATTCTGGAGGAAGTGGGTCTTGAAGCCCGAATCCCGAGCATCGGGCCTTCGACGCTCGACGCCATGCTAGCGGCCATGGATCCGCACGGAGCGGATCCCGCCATCGCGGCCCAGCGGCGCATGGTGGCCATGGGCGGTCCGAGAAATCTCGTGATTACGGTGCGCAACGGCCGCCTTTCCCTTGAGGGCGAAGTGGAGGCCTTTGGCGTGCGCCTGAAACTGCCGCCCGTGCGCCGGGTTTCGCTTGCGGACCTGCCGGTGCGTGATATGATGGAACCGCTCGCCGAAGCTCTCGGCTCGGTGGGACGCATGGCGGGGCTCTGGCGCGCCGCAGCCATAATTCTTGAAGATGACGGAATCCGCTTTTCAAAGCGGCGTCCGGTATCGTCCGCGAGGTAGACCATGAAACGCATACCGATGATTCTTCTGCTCGTCCTTCTGGGCGGTTGCACGCTGGCCGAAATCAACGTGGAGGTGGCCGGGGAGCGCACCTCTCTGGAAAAACAGGTGCTCGGCTCCTACAACGCCCTGACGCAGCGGGCCATGCTCTCGTCCTCGGTGCGCGGCGTGGACCCGCTCGGCAACGTGGAGCGTCCGCCTGAGCTGAGCGCCGACGGTCAGGAAGCTCTCGATGCGGTGCAGACATTGGCGTTTCATGCGGATGATCTGGACGCCTTCCGCCGCCTCGGCTGGGTGGGCGAAGGGAACGACGGCCTGCTGGCCCGGTTCCCCATGGATCGTGAAGGCGCGCCCGACGATCTTGCCGGATTTGCCGACGGCTACGGACAGAACGAGTTCGAGGCGGTTGTCTCGGAGATCAACGCCTCGCGTCTTGTGCTCATGCGCCGCGTCATCCGCACCGATGACCGGTTCACCGAAGCGGACTTTCCCGAGATTCGCACCGTGTTTGCCCGGCTCAATGCCAGACGCGCGCTGCCGGGCGAGCGCATTCAGGGCCCGGACGGGCAATGGACGGTGAAATGATGCTGCGAAGATTATTGCCGCTGCTCCTGATCCTGTTTGCCGCAGTGCCCGCACAGGCCCGACGGCCGCTTCCGCCGCCGGATGTGCAGCGCGACCAGTTGACCTTCAGCACGTCCGCCGTGACGGATTATGCCCTTTCACCGGACGGCACGCGATTGGTCATGGCGGTACGCGATGCGGGCTTTGCCCGGCTGATGCTCGCGTCCGTCGATCCTTCCGGGGCGCTGCCGCGCGTACTCACCCCGGAACCGGCTGGCTACTCCGATCCCGCCTTTTCCCGTGACGGCAGCGCCATTGCCTACCGCGCCGACATCCTCGACGCCAAGGGCGACATATTTCTGCTCAAGCCGGATGATCAGAATCCACAGCCGCGTCGCCTGACCGGAGCGGAAACCGAGGACTTCTCACCTTCCTTCGGCCCGGACGGAACCATCTGGTTTCTGTCCAGAACCCCCGGCAGCCCCGAAACCGTGCTGAATCGCCTGAGACCCGACGGTGAAATCGAGCCGATCCTTTCACGAAACGACATGCGCTCCGCCTCGGTTTCGCCGGATGGGCGGCATGTGGTTTTCCTCTCTGCAGGCGATGAAGCCCTCTATCATTATGATACCCGGACCGAAGCGGTTCGTCGCCTGACTCCGAAGGGCGTGCGTGCAGCCGACCCGACATGGAAGGGGAACGGGCAGGTTCTTTTTGTCCGTGAGGGCGTGCGCGGAGCACAGCTTTCGTCGCTGGCGCTGGACTCAGGCGCCGTGACGCGGTTGACCGTTGCGGGACGCGGCGGGGGAAATCCGTCGAGTTGCTCGGGCGCGGCCTGTGACGGTATGGTGTTTCTGGCCGACTCCGGTAGCGGCAGCAATGTCTTTCAACTGCCTGAGACCGGAGAAATCCGGCTCGGTGATGACGCCGAAGGACAGATGACCATTGCCCGTCGGGCGCTGGATGCGGTGCCGGAAGATTTTGCCATGGCCAGCCTTGCCCTTCGTCGAGTCAAGGATCGGTTCCCTGACAGCAGAGAGGGCGACCTTGCCATGATTCGGCTGGGTGGATTGCTTGAAGGCGAAGGCTTCGACCGGGAAGCTGCCAGCGCCTACGCGCAGGTTTCCGAGCGCGAGGGATCTCTTTTTGACGAAGCCAGAGTGCGCATTGCGTATATGGAAGCAGTGCAGGATGTTTCCGCCTCGGTGCAACGGCAGACGGCACTTGCCGATGCTATCGACGCTGTCCGGAAAGCGTCCGGAAAGCCTTCGCCGGTGGCCGATCTGTTGCTGGCTTCCCTGCTGCAACGCTATGGCAGCGGTGCGGCGCAGCTGCGCGAGGCGCTTCGTCTCGCCGGGCGGGCTGTGAGCTCGGAAGATGCTCGTCCCGACATCCGTGCCGAGGCTGCCTTGCTGGAAGCCGGACTTGTGCGTCGGTTTACGCCGTCCGCTGCGGTGGATTCCTATGTTGACGTTGTCAGGCGGTTCCCCGATTCCGAGCAGGCCGCGACTGCCGCTCGCCGAGTTCTGGATGTGGTGGAGAACGAGGGGCCGCCGGAGTCGGCCACCGAACGCCTCACGCTGTTTGCCCAGCGCCGCGAGGGGCGGGTGCCCTATCTGGCCGCCGCCGCGCTCAACCGCGTGGGCGACCTGTTGCTGAAACGCGACGAAACGCCCGGAGCCAGAAGCGTCTACCGACAGGTGCTGACCGAGTTTTCCGATTCCGGGCGACCAGCGGCCGCCGCGCGATTGGCCCTTGCGGAGTTGCTTTACCGCGAGGCCCGCTATGCCGATGCCGTGGACCTTTACGAGGGCGCGCTCGGGCCGGAAGCCATGGAGGATGATGTATACCGTCTCGCGCGGCAGGCATATCTGGAAAAAACCTCGGCCGCGGGCAAGGATCTTCTGCGGCGGGGCGAGGTCCGGGCGGCCAGCAGCCTCTTCGCAGATCTTATCCGTTTTGACGATACCTATCTGCCCGGGCATCGGGGCTGGATTCGCGCCGCATCGGCTTCCGGTGAGTTGGATCAGGCCGTATCGCGCTACCGCGAAGCCGTAAGGACGAACCCTGCCGACCCGGTCTCGGCCTACAATCTCGGGCTTGCCATATCATATCGCGAGACCGCACCCGCGCTGCGCGAAGCGCGAAAACTCCTGCGGCAAAGCATCCGGATGGGCGGCAACACCCGCTACAATTTTCTGACTCTCGGCTATGTGGAGGAGGCACTTGAAAAAGCCTACGGCGAGCAGGGCGGGTACGAGCGCGCTCTCTCGGCGTACGAAAAGGCGTGGTTCCTCTCCCCGCAGGGCAGCGCGGACCGGGCCGATGCGGCCCTGAACCTCGGTAACGTGAACCTTGCACTGGGTCGCAGCCTCGCCGCATACCGTTTTTACGTGCAGCGCATGGAGTCGGGCGAACCGTTTGTCTCGTCGGACACGGAACTGCTTTTTTACCGGCATCTGGGAATGGCCGCTTTCCGTGTGGATGACCCCCGGCTGACTGTCGAAGTGTTTCGCAAGGCGCTTGCCATGGTCCGGCAGCGGACTGCGCCGCTTGCACCGTCCAAGGCGTTCGGCAAACTCTCCGAGGCCATACGCGCCCGCGCCCTGCGGCCTGCCATGGAAGATGAGTCGCTGAAGGAAAAGGCTCTGCCTCTGGCACGCCGTCAGGCGGAGATTGACCGGGAACTGGTCGAAGTCGGGCAGGATGTGGCCGGACCGCCGCCGTCGCCGCAGTGGTATTCGTATCGCGACGCAGTTGCCGACCTGTTGGAGCGGGAGGCCGAAGTGATGCGGTCCGCAGCCGCGCTTGCCCCGGATGCTTCGGTGGGCGCCGTGTTCGAGCATCTGCACGCGCAGGCGGCGGCAGCTCTTGAAGAGCCGCTGCGGATGGCCGAAGCCGAGGCCGAACTCGCCAACCGGCTGGCCCTCGCCCTGCAGGATGCGGGCAGGTTCGCCGAGGCCCGCGAGGCTTTCGAGGCCACGCTGGAAGTCAACCGGCGCATTGGTGTCGAGCGTAATTACGGTATGCTCACCCGTGCCGCGGCGTACAACGCTTTCCGGAATGCCGCGGATTATACGGGGCGCGAACGCGAACGATTGCTTGACGATTCGGCAGAGCTTTTCCGTACGGCGCGCGATTTGGTGCAACAGCATGGCGTGCCAAAGCGCGAAGGTGGCGGCGGTGCGCTCATATCTATTGATATTAGCACCTCGCCCGACGAGGCAATGGCCACCCGTGCCTCGCAAGGATTCTCGGCGGCGCAGGAAATCCGTATCTGTGAAACGTTTCTGGCGCGCATCGCTCTTGAGCGGGGCAGATTGGGGCAGGCCGCCGACTTCTATGCTCCGCAGCTTGCCGCGTCGTCAGGTGCGGTGGAGCAGGGGGATACGTACGAGGTCTCGGTGTTGGAGCATCGCGCCGCCCTGCTGGACAATGCTTCGGACCGGCCGCAACGCGCTTTCGAACGTTTCGCCCGTTCGGCCGAACTGGCGATCCGCGCCGGAAGCCGTCCCGGGGCTATGGTCAACCTCATGAACATGGCGCACAGCCTGTCCACAATGCGTGGCGAATCGCGCATCAACGGGGTGCACCGCCTGCACCGGCTCACGCGCCGGGCCGCGCGGCTGCTGGAGCGAGCCTTTGCCACGGAAGAGGCCGAATGCCGCAACACGCTGGCCGCTTTGCTTATGGGACTCGCACCGCGTGGCGAATCCATGCAGGAGGCGGTTCTGCGCACGACCATGCTCGCCGACGCGGGAAAGCACCTGCTGCGGGCGACGGACCGGCTAGGTGGCATGCAGCGTCCCGACCGCGACGCGCTCTTGCTGAGGGCGGCGGCGGAATTGAACCGTGCGCGGCTGGCCCGTATGGCCGGAGCCGATCCGAAACCGTTTTTCACATTGGCGCTGGAGGTGTCCCGCAAGGGACAGCTGCCGCGTTTCGAGTGGCGCGCTCTTGCCGGGCTCGGACAGTTTGATGCTGCGCTGGAAACGCTTCGTGGCGTGCCTATGTCCGGGCTCGGTTGCGGAGCGGGAGAAATCGTCTCCACGTTCGCTCCCATGGTGGGTGATATGGTGAATGCGGGGCGCACCGAGGATGCCCTGAATCTCGCTGAAGAGCTTCTTGAGCTGGAGCGCGTGAACCGCATGGGACCGATGTTCCATGCCCGCGTTCCCGATGCCGAGGCGGATATCCTTGTGCGGACCGCGCCGCGCCTCTTGCGGATACGCTCGCTGCTGGCGCAGGAGGATGGGGAGCAGGCCGAAGCGCGCACCCGTGAACTGTTGGAGCAGGAACGGGAAATCTTGCGTAAGGTGCTGGGCGAGGATGCCGATCGGCTGCCGGGAGTGGCTCTGTTGGCGCGCAGCCGTACCGAACGCAGTTGGCTGACGGTGCTCACGGGACTCGACGAGGCCCTGAACCGTGCAGCCGATGCGGCCGTGCGTGATCCGGGAGGCGAGGCCGCGGCAAAGGTCGCTGCCGCGCGGGACAGCTATCGCAGCGCGGTGGACATGGCCCTTGAGGAAACCCTGTTCGACGAAAACGCCGGGGCGCTGGAACTGTTCCTGCCGCGCGCTGCGGAGGTCGCGGATGTGCAGTTCTCCCCGGTGCAGCCGCTTGATATCCGCATGATCTTTCCCGATGGGAGCGGCGGGTTTCTCTCCTTCCTCGTGACCGCCGACGATGTCTCGGTGCAGTCTTTGGCATCCGCGCCTGAATGGGGGGGCGAAGATGTGGCGGTGGCTCCGGCGGTGGGAGCGTTGCCCGAAGGCCGGGCGGGCGCCCTGAGTCTTACGCATTTCCTTCGCGCCGCCGATGGCCTCAAGCCGTTTCGCAGGCGTTTGATGACGGTGGGACCGCGACCCGTGATTCCCGAGTTTTTCAAAAGCGTCGAGGGCAACCGTACGGCTGCTGCGCATACGTTGGCGGTCACGGCTCCGAGCGGTGTCCGCGATTCCGCCCCGGCGCGTCCGGGACTGCGGGCGATGCCGGAGCCGGTGACCATGAACGAGGGCGTGCGGCTTCCGCTGGTGGCTTATGCGCGTGATGGTGCCTCCCTTTCCTCGACGGCCTTTGCCCCGCTTGCCGACGGCGATGCGTATGCCATGGCGCATCTCTTCGCGCTTTACGGTCTGCCGTCCATGTATTCCGGGCCGGTGGATGATTATCTGGCCGCGCTGCCGGAAACGTCCCCTGAGGGAGCTTCGGCCAACGGAACGCTTTTCGGCCATCCCGGCCTGACGCCGGAGCAGGACGCCGCATTGGCGCGTGATCGTCTGCGGACTCTGGTGACGCAGGGGCAGGAGAATTTCCGTTCCGGCAATAACGAGGCCGCGCTGGCGTCATTTGCCGATGCTGTGGCCATTATCGACGAGACACCTCAGTATCGATCCAATCTCCCCGCCGCCTTGTCCTTTGCGCGAGAGGCCGCCTACCGGGCCCGGCGTTATGACGAGGCCGCCCGCTTCGGGGGCAGGCTGGTGGACATCCTCGCGGAATCCGCACCGGACAGCCCGCGCCACGGCGACGCCCTGATCAAGTACGGCGTGCTTCTGGCGGCATCCGGACGCTATGGCGAGGCCGTCCCTGCGCTGGAGCGGGGCACCGCGATTCTGTCTGAAACCGGAACCCTTGAGGAACACGCCGAAGCTCTTGCCCAGTTCGGCAACGTGCTTGAGCAGTCCGTGAACTTTCCGGCGGCGCTGGGCAAGTTCGAAACCGCCGCAGAGCTCGCGGACGAGGCCGGACGCGACATGCTTCTTGCGCGCCAGCATTCCAACATGGGGCGCATTCTGGACCTGCGCCTTGATGAGTATGTTCGCGCCAAGCGGAAGTATGAAAAAGCCTTAGAGATTCATCAGCTCATGGGCGACGACCGCGCGGCCGCGCAGGATCTGCTCGACATCGGTCGCTGCGACAGGCTCATGGGCAGTCTTCAGGCGGCGCAGGAGCGGTACGCTCAGGCGCAGGAGCTGACCGACGATCCGGGCCTGCGTGCGCGCATCGATCTGGAGCGCGCCAATAACGCGTGGTTCGCGGCGAAGTATCAGGATGCGTTCGAGATTCTGGCCGAGGTGCTGGGACAGGCGCGGGAATCCGGCGACCAGATGCTGGAAACCCTTGCCGTCAACACCTCCGGGCTGCTGCATTGGACGCTCGGCGACGTGGAGCGGTCACTTCGCGAGCTGGATGAGGCCTACAGGCTCTCTCTCAAACTGAAGAACCGCACGGACATCACCGCGTCCATCCTGAACAATCAGGGACTGGTGCTGCGCGAGGCCGGAAGATTGGACGAGTCCATGTCGCGGCTGGAAAAGGCCCTTGCCATGGACCGTCGCGCAGGCTCCCGTTGGGGGCAGGCCTACGCCCTGCGCAACATGGCCCGCACCATGCTGGAAAAGGGCGACCCCGAGGCGGCGTGGCCGCTTCTGGAAGAGGCGCTCGCGCTGACGCGACGCATCGGCAACCGCATCAACGAGGCCAAGGTGCTCGCGGTGATGGGCTCGGTGCGTTTGGAGCAGGGCAGTGCCGGAGAGGCTGCGGAACATTTCGAGGCGGCGCGAGCCGTGGCGCAGGAAGTAGGATTGCCCGAGGTGCGCTGGCGTGCGCTGCACGGATTGGGTTCCGTGGCTAGGGCCAATGGAGAGCTTGAGCGCGCTCGTGACCTGTTTGGCGAAGCCGTGGAAATCATCGAAGGACTGCGGGCCGCCGTGTCCATGCAGGAACTGCGGGACGGCTTTTCGGTGGGCCGGACGGAACCATATGAAGATCTGGTGCGCGTGCTGGCCGATCTCGACAGGCCGAGGGAGGCGTTCCACGTGGCCGAACGCTCCCGTGCGCGCAGTCTCGTGGAGATGCTTGGAAACGGCCCGCGTCGTATGCGCGATGAGCTTGGCACGCAGCTGTACAACTCCCTGACCGCGCTCCGTGACCGCCTCCGCGAGCAGCGCGCCCTGCTGCGGCGCAGCGAGCTGGAAGCCGAGCAGGAAGTCTATGCGCGGAATCTGGCGCTGCTTGAAGACCGCTATTCCGACCTGCTGCTGCGGGCCAGAAACGAGAACCCGGAACTTGCGAACATCGTGGAGGCAGACGCCCTGCATCTGGCCGAAGTCTCCAGGTTGCTCGACGAGGGCGTGTCGCTGCTGGTGTATTATCTGCTGGATGATGAAATCCTGTGCTGGGTGGTACGGCCCGATGGGTTCACCCTGCACCGCACGCCCGCCGATCGTATACAGCTGGGAAAGGATGTTCTGGACTACCGTCGCGCGTTGCAGAATCTGGAGCCGGAGGACCGGCTTTCCCGGAGTCTGTATGACCGACTGCTCGGCAGATTGGATATTCCCGAGGGGACGGTGGGCATCGTTCCGCACGGCGTGCTGCATCACCTTTCCTATGCCGGTCTGGATGACGGGGACGAGTATTTCGTGGATCGTCACCCTCTGTTCCGTGTGCCGAGCGCGTCCGTCATGGCGTACACGTTCAAGCGGCGCGGCAGGAATGCGGGCGAAGTGCTCATCGCTGCCGACCCCGATTTGGGCGACTCTGCGTTGGAGCTGCCCTTTGCGCGCAGGGAGGGGCGTTCGGTGGCTTTCAATTTCCCGGATGCCATCCTGCTCACCGGAAGCGAGGCGGCAAAGCCCGAAGTGCTTCGCGATATGGGGCGCAGCCGCATTGTGCACATCGCTGCCCACGGCGAGTTCGACCGCGAGAATCCGCTGCTGTCCACGGTCCGGCTCGCATCCGGGGAGGGTGGCGATGGCGACCTGAGCGCGTCCGAGGTCTTTGGAGTAAGCACGCCCGCCGATCTGGTGGTGCTCTCCGCCTGCCAGACGGGGCTGTCCGCGGTATCCGCCGGGGATGACGTGACCGGGCTGAACCGGGCCTTCATCTTTGCCGGAACCCATGTGCTGGCTGCCAGCTTGTGGCGCGTGAGCGACGTGGCCTCGGCCATGCTCATGAAGAGCTTCTACCGGAATCTTGAAACCATGACTAAATCCGGGGCCATGCGCCGGGCAATGCTGCACGTGCGGCAGCGGTATCCGCATCCGGGATACTGGGCTGCCTTCACGCTCACGGGCGATCATCGCTGACGCTCCCGCACCCCTTGCGCCGCCTCGATAAAACGGCTCCGCTACCGGAATGGTGGCGGGGCCGTTTTATCGTGATCCGCACCGGGAGCCATGATAATTTTTACATTATTTTGCAAAAAGTCATTCAAACGGGTAGTCTCTCCGGTAAGATCGTTTTTCCCCTTAGGGGGAGGAGTTTCGATAATGCAATGCAATTACCCGTGGAGAATGAATTTGTTATGGTGAAACGACTGGCTCTGACAGCATTGCTTCTTCTGATGGCTGTGCCGGCATTGGCTGCTTCGCCCGTGGATCTGACCGTTTACCAGAACGGAACCGTACTGGTTCGGGAAGTTCGCGGCTTTGAGCTGCACAAGGGGACCGGAGAAATAGCTGTCATGGGACTGCCCCGCTCCCTGCGGCCGGGGACGCTCTCGGCCGAATCCGTTACCGCGCCGAAACTGTTTCGGGTGCTCTCGTCGCAGTTCAGGTCCGGCGGTCTCTCCTCGACGCAGATTCTGCAAAGACATATAGGAAAGATGGTGCAGGTGGTCCTGCCGGATACGAGAGACACCGACTCGCGCCGTGTGGCCGAGGCCCGGTTGCTTGGGGTGGAAGGCGCCCGTGCCCTGCTTGAGCTTGAGGACGGGCGTATGTGGATAGGCCCTTACGAGGCCGTGATGTTGGAGCAGGCGCCCGCAGACGCCGTACTCTCTCCGGTGATGACGTGGCGGTTCCGCAATACCGGACCGAAGCGGCAGGATGTGGCACTGTCCTATCTGGCCGACGGCATGGATTGGAACGCGGATATGGTGCTGACCCGTCGTGGTCACGATCAATGGGGCCTGAAGGTATGGGCCACCATGCGAAACGAGAGTGGAAGAGATTTTAAAAACGCCCGGTTGCGGCTGGTGGCGGGCGAGGTGAGTTCCGGTGCCCCAAAGCCCATGCCCCGCAATATGCTCAAGGCCGAGGCTATGGTCATGGATGCGGCCCCGGGTGGCGCTTCGCGCAGCGAATTCGGCCAGTGGCATCTGTATGATGTGGGCGAAGGGTTTTCGCTGCCGCTGGGGGCCGTAACGCAGGTGCTGCTCTTTGAAGTGCCGGACATGCCCGTGCAGAGACGCCTTCTGGCGGAATCCAATGTCGGCGTATCCCCCCGTTCGGGAACGGATCGTCGCCCGTTGGAGGTTCGGCTCGAAATCGATAACAAAGACTCGGATCAGCCGATGCCCGCCGGAACCGTGCGCGTCTTTGAACCCGGACCGGAAGGAACACCCCTGTTTGCAGGCGAGGACGCTGTTCCCGGCGTGCCCGAGGGCGGCAGGGCAGTCCTGCGGCTCGGACGTGCTTTTGACGTAACCATGGAGCGCAGACAGACCGATTTTTCCCGCTCCGGCAAGCACCGTCTCATTGTGGCGTATGAGCTGACGCTGAAGAACGCCCGTGAAAAGACGGCTGCGGTCCGCATACGCGAGCGCATCCCCGGACAGTGGAAGCTGCTCTCGGCCAGTGCGGAAGGCCGGCGCGAGGATGCCGGAACGCTGGTGTTTGATCTGGACGTTCCGAAGAAGGACAACCTGACACTCACCTACAAGGTGCAGGTGGAACTGAAATAGGCAGGAGAACATGAGCGAACTTTCGATACCGAAAACGACGCTTGAGACGCTGAAGGACTTCTACGCGCTCATGGACAGGACCCGCAAGGTCCGCCACAGGGCAGTGGAATTGATCTTCGGTGGCAAGGAAGTGCCGGAGGCTCTGGCTGAATCCCTCAGGAATGCGCAGGCTTCGCTTGAAGCCGTTCCGCAACGTGAGGGCAAGCGCGTCCTCTCGCTTGACGGCGACAAGGACATCCTTCTGGATATCGACTACGAAGTGAACGAATGCGCCAAGGATGTTCTGTATTTTGAAAAGGGGGAAAAGGCCCTGCTCGGATATCTCGCCGAGCTGCATCCGGATTTCGAGAAGCAGGTACAGGAGGGCGTCAAGGCGCTTTCGGGCGGCAGATACCACAGTTTTGTCACCGACCGCGACGGCACGGTGAACAACTACTGCGGCCGTTACCGTTCTTCCATCCAGTCAGCATACAATGCGGTCTTTCTGACCCGTTTCGCACAGCGGATGGCGGATAATCCCGTGGTGCTCACCTCGGCGCCGCTCATGGACGTGGGGCTGGTGGAGATAAGCGTCAATCCCGAATACTCCATGTATTATGCGGGATCCAAAGGGCGCGAATGTCTCGATCTTGAAGGGCGCGTGCGCCAGTTCCCCATTGACCCGGACAAGCAGCAGATACTGCGGACGCTCAACGAGAAGCTCACCGCCATGCTGCATCTCGATGAGTACGAGAAGTTCTCCCTCATCGGCTCCGGGCTCCAATTCAAGTTCGGGCAGACTACGGTGGCCCGGCAGGATATCAGCGGCTCGGTCCCGGCCAGGGAGTCGGAAGCCTTTCTGCGTACCCTGGAAGAGATGGTCGTATCCATAGACCCGAAGCGCGAGAATTTCCGCATTGAAGACACCGGTCTCGACGTGGAGATCATTCTTACCATCTCGGGCGACAGCGGTCTCAAGGATTTCGACAAGGGTGACGGCGTACGGTTTCTCAACGAGGAATTCGAGTTCCGCATGTTCGAGGGACGCAACCTCATCTGCGGCGATACGTCGAGCGACGTGCCCATGCTTGAGGCGTCCCTGAGCATGAACGGCAATACGCGGACCGTCTTCGTGACGGAGAAGGAAGAGCTTGCCGCCAGAGTGCGCGGGCTGGCTCCGGAGGCGGTGATCGTGCCGCAGCCGGACATGCTCGTGACCATGCTCGGCAGGCTGGAAGAGTAGAACGAAACAGTCCAACATTGCGAGGCAGATAATGGAATTCAGGGGAGTGGTCTTCGACCTCGACGGTGTCATCACGAGAACCGCCAGGGTTCACGCACAGGCGTGGGAAAGCGCTTTTAACGATTTTCTGAAAATGGTTGCGGAGCGGGACAATGTCGCGTTCCAACCCTTCGACCGCACCCACGACTACCATAATTACGTGGATGGCAAACCCCGGTTCGAAGGGGTGTTGTCCTTTCTGAAATCCCGCAACCTGACCCTGCCGCCGGGAACGCCGGACGACGAACCGGGGATGGACACCATCTGCGCGCTCGGCAACCTCAAGAACGAGCTCTTTCAAGACATCCTGCGCCGCGAAGGCCCGGAGGTGTTCGAGACGTCGGTAGAGCTGGTGGAGGCGCTCAAAAAGCGCAACATCCGGGTGGCCGTGGCAACATCGAGCCGCAACGGCCGGTTGGTATTGCAGCTGGCCGGGCTGGACGACATGTTCGAAGTGGTCGTGGACGGCGTGGTTTCGGAGCGGATGCAGCTCAAGGGCAAGCCCGAACCGGATATCTTCGTCACCGCAGCAGAAGAAATGGGCCTGCATCCCAGTCAGTGCGTGGTGGCGGAAGATGCCATCTCCGGCGTGCAGGCGGGCAGCGCGGGCAACTTCGGTCTGGTGCTCGGCATAGCGCGCAACATCAATGGCGAGATGCTCAAGCGTTTCGGCGCAGACCTCGTGGTTTCCGATCTCGGCGAGATCACCATTGAGGACATCGGGGAGTGGTTCTCATCCGGACTCGCCTCCGACGACTGGCGACTCTCATATCACGGCTTCGAGCCGGGTGACGAAAAGCTTCGCGAAACCCTCACCGCCGTGGGTAACGGCTATATGGGCGTTCGCGGTGCATATGAGTGCGAGTGTGCGTCGTATTATTTCTATCCGGGAACCTACATCTCCGGCATCTACAACAAGGTGCCGAGCAAGGTTCAGGGGCGCGATATCTACAACAACGATCTGGTGAACTGCCCCAACTGGCTCCCGGTGGAGTTCAAGGTGGGGTCGGGCGATTTCGTCTCCCCGCTGTCCATGGAGATACTCAGCTACGCCCATGTGCTGAACATGAAAGAGGCCGTGGTCGAACGGCATATCGTGGTCAAGGACAAGGTCGGCCGCATAACGCGCGTCTCAAGCAAGCGGTTCGCCAGTATGCACGACGCGCACGTCTGCGCGTTGAAATTCGAAATGACGCCGCTGAACTACTCCGGGAAGATAACCTTCCGCTCCGCGCTGGACGGCAACGTCACCAACGGCAACGTGGCGCGCTACAGCTCGCTGACCTCGAATCACCTCTGTCGTGTGGCGGGCGGTGCTCTCGGCGACGGCTCCTTCCTGCACGTGGAGACAACTCACTCGCGCTACCACATCGTCATGGCCGCCAAGACCCGTGTGCTGGAGAGCGGCCGTGAGATCGAGCTCAAGAAGGTGGTCTCTCAGGAAAAGGCCAAGGTCGTGGAGGAGATGTCCTTCATGGCTCAGGAGAACGTCAATTACAGCCTCGAAAAGTTCGTCAGCGTGCGAACTTCGCTGGACAGGGACGCCGAGCCCGATCTGGTGGCACAGGCCATGGAACGCCTCGGACGCGTCAAGACCTTCCATTCCCTGTTCACGCCGCATTACCGCGAGTGGAACAAGCTGTGGGAAAAGGCCGATATTCGCGTGGACGGCGACCGGTTTGTCCAGCGGGTCATCCGGCTGCACATCTTCCACCTGCTGGTGACGGCCAGCCCCAACACCGTGGGACGCGACGTGGGAATGCCCGCGCGCGGTCTGCACGGCGAGGCCTATCGCGGGCACATCTTCTGGGATGAGCTCTACATCCAGCCATTCTACGACAGCCATTTCCCGGACATCTCCAAGGCGCTGCTCGAATACCGCTATAACCGGCTTGATGCGGCGCGTGAGTATGCGAAGGAAAACGGCTACAAGGGTGCCATGTATCCGTGGCAGACCGCGGACGACGGCTCCGAGGAGACGCAGGAGGTCCATTACAATCCCGAATCCAAGGAATGGGACCCGGACCTTTCGCGCCGCCAGCGGCACGTATCCATAGCCGTGTTCTGCAATGCGTGGCGATATGCCCGCTGGACCGGCGATACGGCTTTCCTCAAGAGCATGGGCGCGGAGATGATGCTCGACATCGCCCAGTTCTGGGGCTCCATTGCCGAGTACGACAAGGAAACGGACAAATATCACATCGAAGGCGTCATGGGGCCGGACGAATTCCACGAATCCCTTCCGGACTCTGACGAGCACGGCCTCAAGGACAACGCCTACACCAACATCATGGTGGTCTGGCTCATGGAGCGCGCGCTCAAGCTGCTCGACAAGCTCGACTCCAAGACCGTGTCCGCCATCAAGCGCCGCATCGGCCTCAAGGATAAGGACATTCAGAAGTGGCGAGAAATGACCACCAAGATGAATGTCATCCTCACCGAGGACGGCATCATCTCCCAGTTCGACGGTTACATGGACCTCAAGGAACTGGATTGGGATGCCTACCGCAAGCGGTTCTACTCCATTCATCGCATGGACCGCATCCTCAAGGCCGAGGGCGACACGCCTGACAACTACAAGGTCGCCAAGCAGGCCGATACGCTCATGCTCTGGTACGTGCTGGAGATTGACGAGGTGGCACGCATCCTCAAGCAGCTTGGCTACGATCCCGGCGATAAGCTGGAGATGCTCAGGAAGAATTACGACTACTACGAAAAGCGCACCAGCCACGGCTCGACCCTTTCCAAGATTGTCCACTCCGTGCTGGCGGGATACATCTATCCCAGCGAGGTGGCCTGGAACTGGTTCATGGAGGCCATGAAGAGCGACATTTACGATACGCAGGGCGGTACCACGCCCGAGGGCATCCATACCGGCGTGATGGCCGGGACGCTGGAAGTGGTCAAGCAGGACTTTGCAGGACTGGACCTCTCGGGCAAGGTCATCGCCCTTGAGCCGGATCTGCCGAGGCATTGGAAGACGTTGTCATTCCGCTTCTGCCACCGCAAAGTCTGGTACGACGTGGAGATCAACCATTCCTACGTGCGCGTTTCAGCCAAGACCAGAAGCGAGCGCAGGATTCAGGCCATCATCTACGGCACCAGAATCGAGGTGGGGCCGGAGCCTGTGGAGATCGCCAATCCAAAGAGTCCCGAGTAAGTCGCAAGCAGGAAAGGCATAGGTTTGCCGCAAGGGTTGCAACAAGGTTCGGGGTCGTCCATGGTGGGCGGCCCCGTTTTTTGCAGGGTAAGGAAGGCGCAAAAAAAGACGCCCCGGTTAAGGGGCGTCTTTGAGTCGGCCGTATGGTCTAGCAGCCGCAGGAGCCGCTGGAGCATGCTCCGGGGGAGCACCCGCCGCCCCCGCCTACGGGGTTGGCGGAATCGACGGTGAACCCGTAGTAGGTCATGTCGATTTTCACTTCGCCGGTTTCAGATGCGAGTTCTTTGTCGATGAGGAAGGTGAAGTCACCCACTTCAGTCACATTGTCGGTGTCCTTAGGCTCATCCAGAGCCAGAGTCAGTCTCGGACCCGCTCAGCCGCCGGATGCGAGGTAAACACGCACCGGAGCTTTCTCTTTATCCGCAAAGTAGCTTTCCAGCTGCTTCTGAGCGGCTTCGCTAACATTGATCATCTACGTCCTCCTTGTCATTGGCTGGGGACCAAACACGTAAGCATGACCCATAGGTTTGTCAAATACATTGTGGTGCTTCGGGCCAAGTTCGGTTGACCGCAGGTACAGCATGGATTATTCCAAGGCATCCCCGAAACGGAGGACATTATCATGAAAGAATGCGGAACCATTCTCAATAACAAGGAAATGGCCCGGACGCTGGAACGACTGGCTTCCGAGATCATCGAACGCCGGGGCGACAACGAGTCGCTGGCGCTTGTCGGCGTGCAGCGCCGTGGCGCGGATCTGGCCGAGCGGCTGCAGGCCATCCTGTCCGACAAACTGGAGCGCCGGGTGCCGCTGGGCAAGCTGGATATCAACCTGTACCGGGATGACTGGACCACGCTGAACATCCAGCCTTCCATCAACTGTACGGAAATCCCGTTTGACGTCGAAGGCAAGAGCATCGTGCTCGTGGACGACGTGCTGTTCTCCGGACGCACCACCCGTGCCGCGCTGGAAGCCGTGCTGGACTACGGTCGGCCGCGCCGCGTGGAGCTGCTGGTGCTCATCGACCGGGGGCACAGGGAGCTGCCCATACAGGCCGACTACGTGGGCAAGCGTGTGGATACCGGCGACGCAGAACACGTCAATGTGCTCGTGAACGAGCGCGACGGCGAAGACCGCGTCTGCCTGACGACCGGAAAAGACGACGCATGACATTTACCAAAGTCGAACGCGACAGCGAGCCGAAGCCCTGCATAACGCTGGTGGGCATGGCGGGAGCGGGCAAGTCCACGCTGGCCCCCATGCTGGCCGAGGCGCTGGGCTGGAAGCACATGGACACGGACCGCCTTCTGGAAGCCTTCTACGGGCGTCCGCTGCAGGATATCTTCGACGGCTACGGCCTTGAAGAGTTCCTGCGCATCGAGGAACAGCTGGTGAGCGAAGTGTTCCTGAACCGCACGGTCATATCCACCGGCGGCAGCGTCGTGTACGGCAAGCGCGCCGTGGATCGTCTCAGGGAACTCGGCTCCGTGGTTTTTCTCGAAATCGACGCCGAGACCTTCGAGAAGCGCGTGGGCGACGCCGAGGGCCGAGGACTGGCCATCGCGCCGGGCAAGACCCTGCGCGACCTCTTTGACGAGCGTCAGCCGCTCTACCGTGCCGCCGCAGACGTCACGGTGCGCACCGACCGCTGTACGCCCGAGGAGTGCGTCAGCGAGATTCTGGAAAAGGTGGACATCGAATGAAAAAGCTGACCCCCAAGGCTGCGTACCGCAAGCTGGCGGCCCTGTATAAGCGCATGGCCGATGAATACTCGGACGTGGCCGGTGCCGTGGGACTGAGCTGCGAAGGCTGCAACGACAACTGTTGCCGCAGTTACTTCCAGCATCATACCTATGTGGAATGGGCCTACCTCTGGGAGGGACTGAATTCCCTGCCGGAGGCCGAGCGCGAGGCGATCCGTCAGCGCGCCGAGACCTATCTTGATGAGGCTCGCATCGCTTTGGAGAAGGGCGAGCGTCCGGCGGCCATGTGTCCGCTCATCCGCGAGGACGGCCTGTGCGGACTGTACGAGTATCGCCTGATGACCTGCCGGATGCACGGCGTTCCCAACGTCCTCGTGAGGCCCGACGGCCGCGTGTCGTCGTTTCCGGGATGCTGGCGCACGCAGGAACTGGCCGGGGATCAGCCCGAGCAGCTGCCGACCTTGAACCGTACGCCCATGCTCAAGGAGCTTGCCCAGTTGGAGATGCAGTTCGTGGGCAAGAAGTTGCAGCAGATGCCCAAAGTGGACCACACCATTGCCGAGATGATTCTCATCGGACCGCCGAAATTCAGCTGATTTCTCAATATCTTTACAACGCGAAAACGGGCCGCTTCCTGGGGAGGCGGCCCGTTTTGGTTTTATCCTGCGACAACCTTCAAGGCCGTCGCGTGTTGCATGACCTAGAAGCGTTCGAACTCGTCGTCATCCAACTTGAGGTCGAGGCCGCCCGAACCGTTGCCCCCACCCTTTGTTTCAGGCTTGTCCTTTTTCCCCTTCTTGGCGGGAGGAAGCTGCTTGCCCGAAGACGTACTCTTGGCTTTGCGCTTCTGGTCGGGACGGGGGCGCGACGAGGTCACGCGCGCCTGTTGGCGGGACTGGCCCGCACCGGTGTTGAAGAAGCGCAGCACTTCCTGAAGCTGGACGGCCTCTGCGGAGAGGTTCTCCGAGGTGGAGGACACTTCCTCGGACGAAGCGGCGTTCTGCTGAATGACCGTGTCGAGCTGTTGGATGGCGCTGTTGATCTCGGTCACCGCGGCGTTCTGTTCATTGGTGGCTGTGGATATCTCCTGAATCATCTCCGCCGTGCGCTGGATGTCCGGCACGAGCTGTCCGAGCTGCTCGCCTGCCTTCTCCGCCACGTGGACGGTGGAGGATGAAAGCTCGCTGATCTCGCCTGCGGCACCGCCACTGCGTTCCGCCAGCTTGCGGACTTCCGCCGCCACGACTGCGAAGCCCTTGCCGTGTTCCCCGGCGCGGGCCGCCTCGATGGCCGCGTTGAGGGCCAGCAGGTTCGTCTGCCGGGCGATCTCCTCAATGACGGTGATCTTTTCGGCAATATCCTTCATGGCGGTGACGGCCTGCGTCACCGCACCGCCCGTTTCTTCCGCGCTCTTGGCGGCGGAGCGGGCCATGCGCTCGGTCTCCACCGCGTTTTCCGCGTTGGTCTGAATGTTGGAAGTCATCTGTTCCATGGAGGAGGATACCTCTTCCACGCTGGCGGCCTGTTCTGTGGCGCCCTGCGACATGCTGATGGCCGAAGAGGAGAGCTCCTCGCTGCCGGTGGCCACGGTCTCCGCCGCGGACTGCACGTCGCCGATGACGTTCTTGAGTCGTGTGGTCATGGAGCGCAGGGCTTGGGCAAGCTGGCCCACCTCGTCCTTCTGGTCAACGTCGATGTCGCGTGTCAGGTCGCCCTCTGCCAGCCCTTCGGCCAGCTGGATGCCCTTGCTCACGGGCTTGGTGATGACGCCCGCAATGACGTAGAGGACGATGAAGAGGATCACGACGGCGGCTATGCCGATCCAGATGCCGATCATGGCTATGGAGTTGGCCTTGGCATTGACCCGTGAGAGCGGAATGCTCACCGCGAGCGTCCACGATTTGCCGCTCTTGCCGATCCTGATTGGAGCAAAGGCCACGAATTGTCCGGAGCCGTCCTCGTCCGAAGCCATCGTGACGGAGAGGGAGTCCCCGTTTTTCACGGCCCGAATGACCTGATCGCGGTTCTCGCTGTCAATGACGCCTTCCAGCTGCTTGCCGTTCAGGCTTTCGTCAGGGTGGGCCACGATGAATCCGGTCTCGGTGACCAGATAGGCGAAGCCGGTTTCGAAAGGTTTGATGCCGAGCACCGCTTCGCGCAGGTCGTCGAGGTAGAAATCAACGCCGACGACGCCGATGAATTTTCCGTCCTTCTTCACCGGGGCGCCGGTTGAGGCGAGCCAGTACTTTTTGCCGTTCGCTTCCCACGGGTAGGGCTGGCCGAGAATCTCGTGACCCTGCCGAATGGGTTCCTCGAACCATGCCTGCCCCTCAAGCTTTTCGTCTCCCGCAAAGTCCGAAATGATTTCTGAACCGTCCCGGTGATACCAGTTGCGGTACGCCCCTTTGTAGGTGTCGCGGTACTCGTCCTCACGGTCGTCGTATGTGTTGGGCGGGAAGGTGCACCAGGCACCGGAGAGCTCCTCGTTTCGCTCAAGCACGTCGATAAGGACGGAGTCCAGAAACTCGCGGTCCGGAATGGGCCGGTATTCGGCTCCCTGTTCGAACATGCTGGTGAGTGTTCGGGTCACACTCATGGCAAGGTTCAACGTTCGGCCCATCTCCAGCCCGTAGCCGCGGGCCTTGTCCTGTGCCAGCTCCTGAGCCTGTTCCACCACGATGTTCTGGGCCCTTGAAGTCATGAACCACGTACTGGTTGCAAGTACTAAAATGATGATGGTGAATGTCGGAACCAGAATCTTCAGCTTCAGGCTCCAGTCTTTGAAATGCATGCAGTCCCTCCCGTTATGGTCGATGTGTCAAACCGGTTGCAGCGCCATAGAAAGAAACCAAACCACAATCGGTGCGGCAAGTAAATGATATTGCTTGCAGGTAACCGTGGCGTGACCTGCCTGATGCTTTCATGAAACAGGCACGGAGAGAGCGTTTTTCCCGAGAGAGGATGTAAAATGTCTAGGCGGGTGCAGACCCGCGAAAGGATTCTGTTCGGAGAATAGGGGGATTGGTGCCTTTTACGGTTTGCTACAGGGGATCTACCGTTGCGGCCAGATGCGGCTCCCCGTCAATCATGCCGGCAAAGATCACATGCTCGGCATCGCCGATGGTACCGTCGGCGTGAAGGATAGCCAGGTTCAGCGGGGTGTCCAGAATGTTCGTATTGCCGGTCTCGACGTATGTGGAAAAGGCGATTTGGTGTGCCTGACGCATTTTCTCGGGGATGATGCGGTTGAGGCCACCCCCTGTCAAATCCTCTGCCCGCCAGCCGAATGCTGCGGTGAACCGGTCGTTGATATGCGTGACGACTCCCGCGGAATCGACAACGATCAGTGGCTTGTCCGTGACGCGGATCAACTCTTCCAGATGCATGTGTTCTCCTGAAGGCTGAATATAATATTCTATATGCTTTGGTAGCACGTCTCGGTGTCAGAAAAAATGACGTTATAATGAGAGGCTTCTCAGTACCTGAAGGCCTCCTGCAGAATAGACGCATGAGACGAAAGAAAAGGGCCTCAGAAATAATAATACTCCCCCGGTCCTTTCTTTTAGTGTTTTATTACATGGTGTTAGAATTGGTCGCAGGGGCGGTTGGAAATGCCACGCAGAATTGTCTTTCGATTCGTTTGACCAAAATATTCTGATAGTGATACGCAGGAAATAATAACCAGAATCCATCAACAATGGATTGCAGGCTTCATGCCGCTTTCCAAGGAGGTAAACTTGATGGCGAACGACGAAACCAAATACACGACCAATGACGCGGGCATTCCCGTTTCCAGCGACGAACATTCACTGACTATCGGACCGGACGGCCCCATTCTGCTTCAGGACCATTATCTCATTGAACAGATGGCCAACTTCAACCGCGAACGGATTCCCGAGAGGCAGCCGCACGCCAAGGGATCCGGCGCGTTCGGTCACTTCGAGGTGACACAGGACGTGAGCGCCTATACCAAGGCCGCGCTTTTCCAGCCCGGCGTGAAGACCGATACCTTGATCCGCTTCTCCACCGTTGCGGGCGAGCGGGGCAGCCCGGACACGTGGCGCGACCCTCGCGGATTTGCCCTGAAGTTTTACACCACCGAAGGCAACTTCGACCTTGTGGGCAACAATACGCCGGTCTTCTTCCTGCGTGATCCCATGAAATTCCAGCACTTCATTCGCTCCCAGAAGCGCCGGGCAGACAGTGGCCTGCGCGACCACGACATGCAGTGGGATTTCTGGACCCTTTCGCCCGAGTCCGCGCATCAGGTGACATGGCTTATGGGTGACCGCGGCATTCCCAAGACGTGGCGCCATATGAACGGCTACTCCAGCCACACCTACATGTGGGTGAACGCGGATGGCGAGCGGTTCTGGGTCAAGTATCACTTCAAGACCGATCAGGGCATCGAGTGCCTCACGCAGGAAGAGGCGGACCGCATTGCGGGCGAGGATGCCGACTACCACCGCCGCGACCTGTTCAACAATATCGCGGAGGGCAACTATCCCAGTTGGACCCTGAAGGTGCAGATCATGCCCTTCAAGGACGCCGAGACCTACCGCTTCAATCCGTTCGACCTTACCAAGGTCTGGCCGCATGGGGACTACCCGGTGCATGAAGTCGGCAGACTGACCCTGACCCGCAATCCCACGGATTTCCATACCGAGATCGAACAGGCCGCGTTCGAGCCCAACAGCTTTGTTCCCGGCACCGGACCCAGCCCGGACAAAATGCTGCTCGGCCGCCTGTTCTCTTATGCCGACGCACACCGGGCAAGGCTCGGGGTCAACTACAAGCAGATCCCGGTCAACCGGCCCAAGAGCCCGGTACACAGCTACAGCAAGGACGGCGCCATGCGGGTCGAGAATGTCTCGGACCCGGTGTACGCGCCCAACTCCAAGGGCGGTCCCCAGGCTGATCCGCAGCGGTACCCCGAAGTGGCGACATGGAACGCCAGCGGTGACTTCATCCGCGCGGCCTACACCCTGCGCAAGGACGACGATGATTTCGGTCAGGCCGGGACTCTGGTGCGCGAGATCATGGACGATGCCCAGCGCGACCGTCTGGTCTCCAACGTGGCCGGACACCTCAGCAAGGGCGTTACCGAACCCGTGCTTGAACGCGCCCTCGAATACTGGCGCAATATCGACAAGGAAACCGGCGACCGCATCGCCAAGGAACTGGGTAAGTAGCCGTATCGCATGGTAAAAAATGGATTTAAGAAACTGGACTGATTCGACGCGATACGAAGAATAAAGGAGTAATGGACCGATGGACAAAAAGGAACGGCGAAAAAAGGTAATCAAGGTGCTGAACAAGGCACGTTCCATGGAGCTGTACGCCATCTCGCAGTACATGATTCAGCATTACGCGCTGGACGCCATGGATTACGGTGAGCTTGCCAAGAACATGAAACTCATCGCCATCGATGAAATGCGCCATGCCGAACAACTGGCCGAGCGCATCAAGGACCTCGACGGCGAGCCCACCACCGAGCTGGCCGATGAAGTCCGCAAGGGACAGAAAGTGGGCGAAATCTTCGACTTCGACGCAGAGGTCGAGGACGATACCGTGGATGCCTACAACCAGTTCCTGAACACCTGCCGCGAAATGGGCGACAGCATCAGCGCCAAGCTCTTCGAGACCCTCATCGAGGAAGAGCAGGAGCACTCGGATCACTTCGACAACGTGGGCGGCCACATCAAGAACCTCGGTGACACCTACCTCTCCAAGGTGGCCGGGACTTCGGCCTCCACCGGCGGGTCCACCAAGGGCTTCACCATCGGCGGTGGTGCGGAATAGACCGGCGGTAGCTTGACGCGGGGCACGGAGTCCCGCCAGAGTCATGCTGAAATAATGAAAAAGGCCCCGGGAGCATTGCTTCCGGGGCCTTTCGTTGTGATGTGTGTCAGACCCGAATAGGGGAAGGGATGGCTGTTAGTAGAGCCCGCCCATGTTGGCTGCAGTGTGGACAGTGTCCGCAAAGAAGCCTGCGCGCCCGAGCAGCTCGCCCAGCAGTACGAGAACCGGCAGCCAGACCGGGATCGTCCGGGTCTTCCAGATCACCAGCGCAGAGGCGGCCATGATGCCGATGTGGCTCCAGTAGAAGCCGGAGCCAAGCCATTCCTGCGCGGTGAGGCGCATGACCTCGCTGCCCGAGAGCCAGATGCACGGGGCCGCCAGATGTATCACCAGTCCCACCACGAGGGTCGAGGTGAATATCCGGGCCAGCAGCGGCTGATGGCTCTTTGTCGCGAACCAGCTGGCGAAGCCCGATCCGAGCATGACTGCGGAGACGAGGAAGAAGATGGTCGGCAGCGCGTTGTTCAGGGCTGGAAACGCCGGGGGGGCGTACGTCATGCCCGTGGACAGAATGACCACTGCGCCGAGGACTGCGCCGCCCCATGCGAACACGGGCTTGCCTTCCTTGCCGGAGGCCAGCGCGGCCAGTATGGCCAGTCCCACGAAGAGTCCTGCGGACAGGGCTTCGCGGCTGAGCCACGCGTTCTCCAGATGTTTCAGCGCGGTGGGCGCGCCTGTGGGATGCCCGAGGTGGAAGAGGGACGCGATCAGGCCCACGAGCATAAGCCCGGCGACCATGCGCCATTCGTTACGTGCGTCGCCGCCCTCTGCCCCTGCGGGTTGCCTGACGGCGCGCATGAAGGCGATGCCGATGGCCGCCTGCGAGAGCACCGTGAACAATACGAGCGGAAGTTCCATTGACTGCTGCATGGTTACCTCCTCACCATCTTGGGGGCTTTGGGCAGGATGAAACGCGTGGAGGGATTGAGCTTCTCCATCTTCGGGTATCCTGCCGGATACTGCACTTCATTGGTCACTTCCAGCTTGGCGAGGTCCACGATCTGCAGCGCCTCGGTGGGGCAGGCCATGATGCAGGCCGGCTCCAGCCCCGCGTCGAGCCGTTCGTGGCAGAAGCTGCACTTCTCGGCCCGCTTTTCAACGGGATTGTACTTGGGAACGCCGTAAGGACAGGACCGGATGCAGTTGCCGCAGCCGATGCATTTTTCCTGATGGTGAACCACCACGCCGTCCTCGTCGCGCTTGGTGTAGGCCACCACGGGACAGACGTTGAGGCAGGCAGGGTCTTCGCAATGGTTGCAGGCCAGCGAAAGGAAGGCCCGCTCACGGTGCGGATATATCTCTTCGTCGAGAGGGTAGACCTGACGCCATATGACGCCGTCCACCTGCTGGTAGTAGCTCTTGCAGGCCATGGCGCAGGTGAAGCAGCCGATGCAGCGTTCGGCGTCCACGCGGAATGCATATTGTTTCTTCATGATTATGACTCCTTAGGCCTTTTCCACGTTGGCGAACTGGTCATGGATGGCCACGCCGGGGGCTCCGGCCTTGAAGGCGCCCATGTCGGCCGATTCGTCATCCACGAGGTTCTGGACGTTGAAGTCGGTGCCCTTGCCGAACCAGGCCTCGTACATCATGAGGCAGTTCTTCGCCACGTTGGTGGACAGCTTGACCCGCACCTTCTGCTCGCCCACCTTGTTGAACACGCGGACCATGTCCAGATCGGCGATGCCCTTTTCACGGGCCGCGTCGGGGTGCATGTAGACGAACGGCTCGGGGTAGTACTCCTGCATCCAGTCAAGGTTGACGAACTGGGAGTGGATGCCGAACTTGGTGTGCGGCGTGAGCAGCCGGAATTCGTCGTAGCTCTTGCGACTTTCCTTGTATTCCGGAAGCGCCTTGTGCCCGTTGGCGGCGCACTGCTCGGAGCGGAATTCGTACTTGCCCGAGGGTGTGCCGAACTTGTAGTCGCTCCATGCGGCGGTGGAAGTCAGCTTGGCCTTGACCGGGCCGTTCTTCAGGTCGGTCCAGTCGTTGATGCCGAAGTAGTCGTAGATGCCCTTGTTGAATTCCTTGGCCATCCACTCGCGCGTGTCCACTTCCTGCGGGAAGGTGCAGGAGCCGGGGGACAGCTCGTTCATCTTTCTGGACAGAAGCGCGGCTATCTCAATGTTGGACTTGCTTTCGTACAGCGGCTTGACGGCCTGCTCGTTGATGCCGAGCCAGTAGTGCCAGTAAGACACGTTCACGGTCCATTCCTCGAACATGGTGGTGACCGGCAGGACGATGTCGGAGTTGGCCACCGTCTCCGTGAAGAACTGCTCCACCGAGACCACCATCTCCAGTTTGTCGAAGGCTTTTTCCAGCTTGGGCCGGTCGAAGTCCTGCGCAAACGGGTTCTTGCAGGATACCCAGAGCATCCTGACGGGCGGGTCGTTGGTGTCGAGAATCTCCTGCGCCGTTTTGTTGATGTTGACGGTACGATTGCTGTAGCTGGCGGCGTCGCCTTCCGTGAAGTCGAACTCGCCCTTGGCTGCTCCGCCGATGAACCCCTTGGCCCCTTCGGGCGGGCTCTGGATCATGGCGTGGTAGTTGAACCCCCACGTCTGGAGATGGCCGTAGCGCGCGCCGCCGCCTTCCTTGCCGACGTTGCCGGTCATGGCCACGAGGGCGTCGATGGAGCGCACTGTGGCGCCGCCGTTGACGTGACGCTGCAAGCCGTAGCCGATCCACACGGTGGCGGGGTCCGCGGAGGCGAACTCTTCGGCCACTTCGCGAATCTGATCTGCGGGGATGCCGCTCTTTTCGGCGGCCCATTCGACCGTGACGTTGTTGCGCAGGTACTCGGCGAAATCATCAAAGCCGATGGAATGGCTGTTCACAAAGTCGCGGTCCACCATGTCCTTGTCGAGGATGTGGCGGGCCATGCCCAGTGCGAGCGCGCCGTCGCTGGAGGTCTCCGGCTGCCAGAACACGTCGCCCTTGGCTGCGGTCTGGGTGAAGACCGGGTCGATGACCACGACCTTGGCGCCGCGCCGTTGGGCTTCCATGATGTATTTCATGGTGTGCACGGAACACCACGCCGGGTTGGCGCCCCAGACGATGATGTACTTGGCCTTGACCATGTCTTCGGGATCGTTGCACCACATGTTGCCAAGGTCGTAGTTCTGGGCGTCGATGCCTGCGGGCCAGCACGGGGTTCCCACGAAGCGGGTGGTGTAGCCCAGCGAGGACATCATGCCCTCGACCACATAGTTGGTGATGCCGAAGTGGCCTGAATATTTGGTGAGGCCGAGGCCCAGCAGGCTGTCGTCCTTCTCCTTGATTTCGAGAATCTTGCCCGCGATGCGGTCCATGGCCTCGTCCCACGAGATGCGGCGCCATTTGCCGGAGCGACGGCCGTCCTGCACCATGGGGTATTTGACCCGGTTGGGGCTGTAGAGCTTTCTGGGATACGAGTAGCCCTTCACGCAAAGCCCGCCGTGGGTGAAGGTGGACTCCTGCGCGCCCTCGATGAACTGGACCACGCCGTCCTTGACGTATGTCTTGATGCTGCACGTGTCGTAGCAGTTGCGTGGACACGCGTTGCGGAACGTGGCGAATTCGCCGGCCTTGAACGCTTCCGCCATGGCCTCGTCCGGGACGAGCAGGCTGCACGGAAGCATGGCCGCGGCACCCGCGGCGGCCGTCCCCTGCAGAAAACGCCGTCTGCTCAGACTGTTACCTTGTTTCGTCATGGACATCCTCCTCTCCTGATGATGGTTCCATGTGTTGATTCGCATGATTCTGCGTGCGCGACTCGTTCAGCCACCGTTCAAGCATGGCCACGGCTGTGAGCACGGGCGCGCTCGCGTCCTGTTGATCCCTCACGGCGCGGATGAACTTGGGTACCCAGCCGGACATGTGCCGGTCCACGAGCCATTGCCGCATGGTGGCGGCGTCCGTCGCGCGTTCGGATTCCGAAGCTTCCAGAACGGCCAGCCCGAGGGCCGCATCCAGCTCGAAAGCGAGGTGGTCGTCCGGCACGCTTCCCTGATCCGGCACGGCCAGTCCCATTCGGCGATACAGGTCGCGCGCCTCCAGCGCGGGAGCGCCCATGAGGGTCGGCTCGGTGCCGTACGCGGACGCATAAGGCGGGGATGGCAGCGCGGCAGGACCGACAAAAAGGCGGTTGAAGTCGTACTCCACCTCGACCCAGTCGATGTCGTCGCGAAGGGCGACGCCGAAGTGCCGGGCGATGCCTTCTGAAGCGATGAGCAACTCCCCGGCGTTGGTGGCCGCGAAGAAATCCCTGAGCGACTGAAGGCCGCCGAGATGATCGGGTATGTGACAGAGGTTCATGTCTACCAGTGATACATTGTTCATGTATTACCGATATTATAACCCTCGTTAAATGTGACAGACGGGAAAGAGGGGTCAGATTGGGTAGTTCGAATTACCCAATCAGCCGGTGAGGCCCACGGTTTTGAGGTGGCTGTAGAGGCTGACGCGTTTTCCGTGCAGGCCGAGCTTGCCGCGGATGTTCTTGCGGTGCGTCTGGACGGTCTCAACCGAGAGGTTCAGGCTGGTGGCGATGTCCTTGGATGCGTAGCCCGACTGGATGAACTGGGCTACCTTGGTTTCCATGTGGGTCAGCTTGAGCAGTTGCGGGTCCGCGGTGCCGCTGCCCGGCGCGAGGCGGCGCAGCTGGTCCCGTACGACCGTGACGTAGCCCTTGCGTATGGAGGGGTTGTCCTCGGTCTCGATGCGCTCCAGCGCGGGCACCACGAGGCTGTTGATCTTCACCGAGACGTCGTCGAACAGTTCGTTGCGGTCCTTTTCAATATTCTGCAGGACGTTGCGCAGGGTTACGTTCATGCCTTCGAGCTGTTCCTTTTCCTGACGAAGGGCGTCGGTCTTCTCGGCCACGACCTTTTCCAGCATCTCGCGCTGGCTGGCCTGCGCCGTGATGTTGGTCAGCATGATCATATACTGGTCGCTGGCAAGGCTTACACTGCTCAGGGGGGTGACCTGCATTCGGTAGATCTGCTCGTCGTGGAACGGACTCATCTCGCAGGACATGCCGGGAGGGTAGTACTTGAGCAGCTCGTCCATGGACTGGGCTTCAAGGTCGAGCACTTTCCAGACGGGCGATCCGAGCAGGCCGTCCATGGGCACCGCCTCTTTGACCGCGGCGTTGGTCTCGGTGACGACACCGTCGGAATCCATCACGAGGATGAGGTCCGAGCTGGAATTGAGGATGTTCTCAAAGCGACATTTTTCAAGCGTCAGCAGGCGGTTGGCCTCGTCAAGGCGCTGTCTGGTGAGATCCGGCAGGGTCTGCGTCCAGTCCTTGACGAAGAGCACTTCGAGCGCGTCCCCGTAGAGGCGGATTCGTCTTCGCGCCAGCGCCTTTTCCGTTTTGTCGAAATCCGGCATGGCCTCGATGACATCAAGGAGGGCGTGGATGAAAGTCTTGAAGCAACCGAGAAACATATCCGCAGTGATGCCGCGCATGCGGTGGCGTCTGGCCGACTCCACCATTGGCTGCGCCCACTGGCCTTCATGGCTGGTGAGCCACGAAAAACCGGGATCGTCCATTCCCGCTTCGGCATGGGCGAGCAAAGGCGTCATGAAGTCGCACAGCGCCTGCTGGCAGTCCACGCGCTTGGCAGTGGTGTGTTCCAGATACCCGGCGCTGCGCATACGCTCGGACCAGTGCTGGAAGTACAGCTCCTCGTGGTCCTGAAGTTTCTGGAGAAGGGGCAGGTGACCGCGTATCGTGTGCGTCGTGTGCATGAGAACCTCGTTTAAGATGCGCTACCCATCGGCTACCCAATGCTATTGTCTTATTCGCCGGAAGGCTTATTATCAAGTCATGCAGAAAAGAAATATCCATTCCGGCTACTGCCTCGCGGCGATGCTGCTGCTTGTTCTCTCGCTTTGGTCCGCTCCGGCCATGGCACAACAGGAAGGGACGCCCTCCAGCGGGGCCCTGAGCATTGAGGGCGTTATGAAAACCGGGATGCCAGTCATGGCGGTCTTTGACCTTGGCAGCTATGAGATTCCGCGCGGGACGTATACTTCGATCAACATCCGCATGAAGTCCGGACCGGAAGGGAAGAAGCCCACGGTACTGCCGGGATACCCGGAATCCACCCTGACATTTCACCAGCCGGGGACGTATGTGATGCGCTTCATTCTGAGCCGCGTGAGCAAGTCCAGCTGCGGAGGTGCGGAGGCTGTGCCGTTGGTCCGGGAGACCCGGACGCTGGAGATCGAATAGCGCTTTTTGAGAAAAGAAAAGGCCTCGCCGAAAAGCGGGGCCTTCTTTGTTCAAGCTGTTTTCTGCATCCGCTGCTGTTGGCCGCACTCTCGGCGGCCTGAATGCAGGGACACCATGATATGAACGCGTTGGAGTTACTGCAACTTGTCAGAGACGTCCTTGATGTCCTGTTTGCGTTTGGCGTCCAGCGGAACAGAGCGGGGAGCGCCCTTGTCGAAATCAATGGTCTTCATGTCCAGCTTCCGCAAGCGGCGATTGTACATGGTATGGTAGTACAAGACCATGTTTTTACTGTCTGTTGCCACCGTCCACTGGGTGGCGCCGGGCATGGCGACCTCGCCATCGGGAACAGAGCCTTCAGCCTGTTCCGAACCGAGGTTGAAATTGTCCAGAATCCTGAAGAGTTCCTGCGCGGTATCGAGGCCGCCGCTGGTTTTTCGCGAAGTCTGGGAGAAGACCACGGCGCGCACAAAGCGTGAGGGGGCGGTAAAATCCCCGGGAAGGCCGAGGAACCCCGATCCGGCAGCCAGAGGTGTTATCTTGAGATCGCCCCATTGCTTCGTGGGAAAAGGCTGCTTGGAAAGAAAGCCGTAATTTCGCAGATTGGTGAGGTGCCAGTCGAAGGTGGGGTTGTTGGTGATCACCCCGACGGGGTTGTCGTAGAAGACGGGGCTTCCGCCCAGAAATTCGATCACGATGTTTTTGCCGTCCGGGTCGCTGACCATGAGGTGCATGGGGACGGGGTTGCCGAAGTCCTTGTCCTCGACAGGTTCGACCTTCACTTCGTCAAAAGCCTTGCGGACATCGTCCAGGGTGGCGCATTCAGACAGGATGTAGTGAATGACATCGTCAGGCGAGAGTGATTTTCCGGCATCTTTGGGATCGAACTTTCCATAGTCGGCAAAGCCCGAGTGGTAGAACATGCCGGCGGAAAGTCCCTTTTCGTTCATGCCGTCGCACACGGCCCTGCCCAAAACCTCGACTCCGGCGAATCCGTAGTCTCCCTCCCAGCTGAACCCCTTTTTCCCATCCGGAGTTTTGGAAACGAACCGTGTCCCGCTCGGAACCACGGCCAGTTCGGAATGCATGTCGAATTCTCCCCATTCCATGGTGCGTCCCCGTACCACGGTGCCATCGTCTCCAATGAGTTGCAGACCCGTGCAGGCAAGGGCCGACATGTTGAAGGCGGCCAGCAGGGTTACCGTGATCAGGATGAAGCATAAACTTTTTTGGGTTCCTCGAAGCATCGTCCCTCCGGCATGGTTTTATGTATTCTTTATTAACAACATGATACTTGATGGCATCAGTGGCGGACAAGGTCAAACCGACCGAGGGATAGGCAGAAGGTACGTGCCAATCAAGAGAAGCCTCATGCTCAGGAATAGGATAGCCAACGAATCCGAACACTCAACCCGGATTGGAATATCTCAAGCACGAAAAAAGCCTTTCGCTTTTGCGAAAGGCTTTGATTTCGTTGGCGTCCCCAAGGGGATTTGAACCCCTGTTATCGGCGTGAAAGAGCGACGGTAGGACATAATTAGGTCAAATTCCACCGAGTTTATAAGAGTTACGCCGCTTCTTTCTGTCAAAACCGTTTCCAAAACCGTTTCTATCGATCCTGATCCCCCTAGCACTGCTAGGGGGATTTTTTTTTAAAAAAAATCTGATTTGTCGCATCACGACATAAAATGTCGCCCTTTAGTGAGTGAGGAGGGCGAAAGTGGCTGAGGTGAATTCTTGAACCTTTTGGTGCTGGGTAGAGGATTGGAGGACCTCTACCAGCAAAGAAGCTAGAGGGCTTTGGGCTGTAACTCTACTCGAAGTGGAAAACTGGAAGTGAGTACGCCTGTTTTGGATCCAAAGGCTCTAGGTGAGCGTAGCCTGTAAACAAGCTCCGATGCTCAGGGCTACTGGGTAACTCGGAGAAATCAAGGAGAACACAATGGATCATGATGTTTATGAACCGGAAGTGGTTGAGGAAGAAAGTACACCTGCTTCTTCGAAGTTTTTGGACCGTGTCAGCGATCAGATCGGTCAGAGGATTCTCGAGATGCTTGATACAGCACCTGTAGATGCTGCGGACTTTGTAAATGAAGTCAGGGTGAGGGTTCAGCCAAAGTGTTTTTATAACATTTCCGTAGAGTTGGTTCTGCGTGAAGAGGAGAAAGAAGATGTCAGGTGATATCTGGAAGGAAGCACGAGTCGGTAATGGAGATGAGGGAATCGTCAAAAAAGAGTTCGGTACCATTTCAGAAAATGGCCTTCTGAATTCGTATCAGAACAATCTTGGACAAGACCAGGAGAGGAGTGAAGTGAGTATGTCTCCGTCTCTCGCAACAAATACGACCCCCTTTGCGGGTGTTACGCATTGTCAGACAAACAACACCGGCTCCATGCTTTCAGGAGCAGGGAATTATCAAGCGATGCTTGATGAGCATAACGAGTTCAAAAAAATCAGGAAGATGTGTAAGGAGCAAGCATCTTTTGCGAAAGAGGATCAGGAGGCTGCGTATAAAAACGCCTTATATGGACACCTTGCAGGAAGGTTGATTCATCCGTTGCCAGTGAGGACCAGTCCTATGGACATGTTTCCTCAGGATGTTTTTCCGCAGGGAGCGCAGCAGTGGATCCAAGATTTTGCGAAATCTTTTAGTGTGAATCCGTGCGTTGCGGGTACCCTTCTGCTGGGGGTGTTGAGCATCAGTGCCAATGGGAAGTTTTCTGTTGAGCGCCATGCAGAGCATGTCGAACTCATGACACTCTACAATCTTATTATGATGAACTCTGGCAAGCTCAAAAGTCCGATGCTGGAGACAGCCATTCGACCTCTCAAAAGGTTGTGTCCGTATAGTGCTGTAAATTCTGAGGGGGCTTGATTGAAAAGGCCACCGCTCTCCGCTACGTCGTTTGGTGCCCACCAAAACGTAGTAGGAGGAGAAACGATGGCCGACTTTGAG
>Ga0182238_1000027_pt1 | contig 68014 bp, 59 predicted proteins | sample hydfrates6_PW_90_FD_132439 | JGI IMG/M metagenome (GOLD analysis project Ga0182238, IMG submission 132439) | Subsurface microbial communities from deep shales in Texas, USA - hydraulic fracturing test 6_PW_90 | ecosystem: Environmental > Aquatic > Deep subsurface > Shale gas/oil reservoir >... | reverse complement strand
ATACAGTTGTGTTTAGAGTTGATGCTGTCGGAGGCTAAAACCAGAAAGGAGGTGCAGGAGTTATGTCAGTTGTAAACATGAAACAACTCCTCGAATCGGGTGTTCATTTTGGTCATCAGACTAAGAGATGGAACCCAAAGATGAAACCATATATTTTCACCGAAAGAAATGGGATTTATATCATTGACCTACAGCAGACAGTTAAATTAATTGATAAAGCTTATAACTTTGTTAAGGATGAGGCTGCTGAAGGTAAAAATGTACTGTTCGTTGGAACCAAGCGTCAGGCACAGGAAACTGTTAAAAAAGAAGCTGAAAGATGCGGAATGCCTTATGTTAATCAGCGCTGGTTAGGTGGTATGTTAACAAACTACCATACTATCAAAAAGCGTATTGACCGCTTAGAAGAAATCGAGCAGATGGAAGAAGAAGGTATTTTTGAAGTTCTTCCTAAGAAAGAGGTTATCGAGTTAAACAAAGAACACGATAAACTTCAGAGATTCCTCGGTGGAATTAGAGATATGAATGGTTTACCAGATGTAATCTTTATCACAGATGCAAGAAAAGAAGATATCGCAGTTTCTGAAGCTAGAAAACTGGATATTCCAATTGTATCAATCTTAGATACAAACTGTGATCCAGATCTGATAGATTATGTCATTCCTGGTAATGATGATGCTATTAGAGCTGTCAAATTGATTACCAGTGTTATTTCTGACGCAGTACTTGCTGGAAAGCAGGGTAAACAGGAAGCTGAAGTTCAAAAAGAAGCTGAAGCTGAAGAAAATACTGCTGAATAATTAAGAATTAATAAAAGCGCTGGTAAAGTTTTATGCTTTGCAGCGCTTTTTTTCTAGCATAATTTAGTTAATATTTATTCGTTATTATAAGGAGGTTTTTAATAAATGGGAGTTACAATGAAAGATATAAAAGAGCTTCGTTCCCGAACTGGTGCAGGTGTACTTGACTGCAAGAAGGCTCTTAATAAGGTTGACGGCGATATTGAAGCTGCTGTTGAGTTTTTAAGAGAAAAAGGTATGGCAGCCGCTGCTAAAAAAGCAGGTAGAGTTGCAGCTGAGGGATTAGTAAGCTTAAATATAAGTGATGATCGCAAAAAAGGTGTTCTGGTTGAAGTTAATTCTGAAACTGACTTTGTTGCTAAAAATGATAATTTCCAGGCCCTTGTTAATGATATTTCTGAGCATTTAATGCAGAGTGAAGCAGCTGAGGTAGAAGCTGTTGAAAATGAAGCCTGGTTTAAAGATGACAGTGAAACAGTAAGTGAGGTTATTAAGGCAGCAATTGCTAATATTGGTGAGAATATCAATCTGAGAAGATTCAAAAGAGTTGAAACAGATGGCTATTTATTTGGTTATATCCATATGGGCGGTAAAATTGGTGTTTTAGTTGAATTTGCCAATGAATTCACTGAAGAAAAGGCTCAAACTGCCAAAGATGTTGCAATGCATATTGCAGCTATCAATCCAGAATTCTTAGATCGTGATTCTGTAGATGCTGAGTCTATTGAAAAAGAAAAGAAGATTTATAAAGAGCAGATGTTAAATGAAGGTAAACCTGAGCATATTATTGATCAGATTGTAGAAGGTAAGATCAATAAGTATTATACCCAGGTCTGTCTTTTAGAGCAGCCATTTGTTAGAGACGATGATCAGACTGTTGCTGAAATATTGGAAGAAAATGATATGGAAGTTAAGCAGTTTACTCGTTTCGAAATTGGTGAAGGTATTGAAAAGAAAGAAGAAGACTTCGCTGCTGAAGTTGCTGCAATGACAAAAAATCAATAATAATTAAAAAAGGAGAGCACTTAGAGATAGTGTTCTCTTTTTTTAAGTAAATTTGCTTATAAAAAAGGAATTAGCTTAAAATTGAAGAATAATATTTAATGGAGGTTAATTATATAATGACAGAAAAACCAGTTTATTCAAGAATACTGCTTAAGATTAGTGGGGAGGCTCTCGCCGGTAATAACGGCTTTGGTATTGACCCGCAAATGATCAAAAAAATTGCAGCCGAAATTAGTGATGTTGTCAAAACTACAAATGTTGAAATGGCAGTTGTAGTTGGTGGAGGTAATATTTTTAGAGGTATTGCAGGTAGTGCTAAGGGAATGGACCGCGGAACTGCTGATTATATGGGGATGCTGGCTACAGTAATAAACGCCCTCGCCCTGCAGGATGCGATAGAAAAATTTGATATTGAAACTCGAGTCCAGTCTGCAATAGAGATGCGCCAGATTGCTGAACCTTATATTAGAAGGAGAGCAATCAGACATCTGGAAAAAGGAAGAGTTGTTATTTTTGCAGCAGGTACAGGTAATCCATTTTTCTCAACAGACACAACTGCTGCCCTCAGAGCTGCCGAAATATCTGCAGATGCAATTTTGATGGCTAAAAATGTTGATGGAATTTATGATTCTGATCCAGCTGTTAATGAAGACGCTCAAAAACACGAAACACTTTCTTATATTGATTTATTAAACAACTCCCTTAGAGTCATGGACTTTACAGCTGTTTCTCTCTGTATGGATAATAAAATTCCTTTAAAAGTATTTGCAGTTAAAAAAGAAGGCAACATTAAGCGGGTATTACTCGGCGAAAATATTGGAACTTCTGTTAGTTAATAATCATATTTTAGGGGGTCAAATTTATGTTTAGAGAAGTAATGAAAGAAACAGAAAACAAAATGGAAAAAACACTTGAAAAAACCAAAGAAGATTTAAATACTATTAGAACAGGTAGAGCCAGACCTTCACTTGTGGAAAATATTAAAGCAAATAATTACGGGGTAGCAACTCCCATTCAGCAGATGGCTAAAGTTTTTGCGCCTGAGGCCAGACAAATTGTAATTGAGCCCTGGGATAAAAATAATATTGAAGCAATTGAAAAAGCAATTATGCAGGAAAATCTCGGCTTAAACCCCAGCAATGATGGTAGTGTAATTAGAATTAATATTCCACAGTTAACTGAAGAAAGAAGAAAAGAACTGGTTAAAATTCTACATGAAAAAGCAGAAAAAGGTAGAATAGCGATCAGAGCTATCAGAAGAGACGCCAATGAAGAACTTGAAATGCTGGAAGATGAAGGTGAAATTTCTGAGGACAATATGCACAGAGGACTGGACAATGTTCAGGAACTGACTGATGAATATATAGGAAAATTAAATGATATTGTTGATAAAAAAGAAGAAGAGATTATGGAAGTTTAAATATGGAGCTAGAAAACTTTTTAGCTTCTCCACTAGAGAAAGCAGTAGATTTTATGGAAGATAATGAGTTTGATTATCAACTTAAGCAGATTAAACCTCCAACTCATTATGATAATAAATTTAAAAATAAAGGACAGAAAAGAGTCCTAAAGATCGAAAAAGAAAAAGATTATTATCTTATAACCTGGTCTTTTCAATATAACAGCTAATTTATACCCCCTTTTTAGGGGGTAATTAATTAATTGGAAGGGATGATTTAATGACTACTCCCAAAAACATTGCAATAATTATGGACGGTAATGGCCGCTGGGCAGAAAAGAGAAATAAAAGTAGAAGTGCCGGTCATAAAGAGGGTGTTAAAACCTTAAAAAAAATAGTAAAAGCTGCAGCAAACTTTAAAGTAGAGTCTTTAACTGTTTATGCATTTTCTACAGAAAACTGGAAAAGGCCAAAGGCAGAGGTTAATTTCTTATTAACTCTCATGAAAAGGACAATAAGTAATGAAATAGAAGAATTATTGGATAGAGGAGTTAAAATAAAATTCCTGGGCAGAAAAGAAAACCTTTCTAAAAATTTAATTGAAGAATTTAATTATATTGAAGAGAAGTCAGCAGAGAATAAAAATTTAACATTAAATATTGCTTTTAATTATGGCGGCAGGGCAGAAATTATTGATGCTGCTAAAAAGATAGCTGCAGATTATAAAAATAATCAACTAGAACTGGATAATCTGCAGGAGAATGATTTCAGCAGTTATTTATACAGTCAGGATTTAAAAAATGTTGAACTTGTAATTAGAACCGGAGGAGATTTGCGTTTAAGTAATTTTCTGCTCTGGCAGTCGGCTTATGCAGAATTATATTTTACAGAAAAGTTCTGGCCTGATTTTAATGAAGATGATTTAAAAAATGCAATTGAAGATTTCAAAAATCGTGAGCGGAGATTTGGCGGCCTAAAAGACGGTGATGCTAATGCTTAAAAAAAGAGTGATTAGTGCAATTATCGGTATTTTATTATTAATATTTTTAGTTTTTTCAGGTTCACTTCCGTTTTTTTTAACTGTTAGTGTAATTGTCAGTCTGGCAGTTAGAGAATATAACCGCATGCTCAATATAGAATCAAAAACACTTAAAAGTATAATATCAGTAGCTGCAGTTTTAATAGTTTTTAATGTTTACCTCATTTCTAATGATTTTAATTATCTTCCATCCGGCATTATATTTTTCATTATTATTTTTGCGCTTTATCTATATAATTTAAATAATTATCAGGAAGAAAATTTTATTAAAAATATCAGTCACCAGCTTTTTTCTGTGATATATATTGGTGGTGGTCTATCTTTTGCTGTTTTTTTAAGAGATCTCAATCAGGGGCCATTTTTTGCAACCAGTGCCTTATGGCTGGTTTTAATTGCTACCTGGCTGACTGATTCCGGTGCCTATTTTGTTGGTAAAAAATACGGCAAAACACCAATGGCTCCTGTTATCAGCCCTAATAAGACTGTGGCTGGAGCAGTTGGAGGAATTTTGACTACTGCTTTATTTATTATCTTGACAGCTTTGTTTTTCGAAGTTTTAAATATCTATTACTTTATTTTTGCATTTACTTTTCCTGTAATAGCAATTTTAGGTGATCTTTTTGAATCCTGTGTTAAAAGAAGTTTTGGAGTTAAGGACACAGGAACAATTATCCCGGGGCATGGTGGAATACTTGATCGATTTGACAGTTTTATTTTCACCGCACCATTTACATATTATTTTATAATCTTACTACTGGGGTGAATTAGATGAATATCAGCAAATGGTATATTAAATATTTTTTAATGTTTTTATTTTTATTAATTAGTCTGGTTATTTTAGAACATGTTTTTATCTATTTCACTCCCTTTATTATTGCGGCTGTCATTGCAAGTTTAATCAACCCGGTCGTTGATTTTCTTGATCAGAATATTCCAATCCACCGCGGTTTTACAGTGGTTATAGTGCTCGTGCTTGTAATAGTAATTCTGGTAACGATGATTATAATTGGTGGTGCCCAGGGGTATTTGGAATTAAACAGACTGCTGAAAAACTTACCTGATTATCGCTCAATTGATTCTCAAATCAAATGGGTATCGGAACAGAATGAACAGCTGGAACACTTTATGGAAAACTGGGAAATATCAGATGCTGTAAAAGATGCAATCAACAGCAATTTACAGCTTTTATATAATGGGATAAGAGATGCTCTGATCTCAGTAATTAATAGTATTTTAGAGTTTTTAACAAAGCTTCCAAGTTTATTTATGATTTTATTTATTGCATTTATAGCTACTTTCTTTATCAGCAGAGATCGTGATAATATCAAGCTCTTTTTAGTGAATTTATTTCCAGAAGATGTTCAGCCTAAAATAGCAAATGTTTTTACTCAGCTGAATCGCTCAGCTATTGGATATATAAGAGCAATGCTGATCTTGATTTCTATCAGTGGTCTGGTAGCTGGAATTGGTGTTAAAATTATTGGTAACCAGTATGCTTTAATTGTTGGAGCAACAGCAGCTGTGCTGGACTTGATCCCAATCATTGGTCCTGCTCTTCTGTTTTATCCCTGGATTGTAATGTCAATAATTTTTGGTAATTTTTCTCAGGCTTTCGCTCTTTTTATTCTGCATTTATTTCTGGCAGCCATTCGCTCTGCTTCTGAGGGTAAAATTATGGGTAAAAGCCTCGGCCTGCACCCTCTGGCAACAATGATTGCTCTATTTTCGGGTTTCAGAATTTTGGGAGCTATAGGTTTTGTTGTAGGACCGACTTTTTTAGTTATTATAAAAGCGATTGTTGACTCTGACTTAATTGATATCAAAAAATAATAAAATCTAGTTTTTGAGGTGAAAATAAATGAAAGAAATTACTATACTTGGTTCTACAGGTTCAATTGGATGTCAGGCGCTGGAGGTAATAAGTGAATTAAAAACATGGCAGGTTAAGGCCCTGACTGCCTATCAAAATATTGAACTTTTATATAAGCAGATCAAAAAATATCAGCCGGAATTTGTAGTAGTAGTTGATGAACAGGCGGCTCAGAACTTAGAAAATAAATTAACTGCGACTTCGAACAAAACAGAGGTTCTAAGCGGTAAGGATAACTTAAAAACTGCTGCTGCCGAAAAAGTGGATCTTTTATTAAATGCAGTTGTTGGTTTTGCGGGTCTTGAGCCCTCTGTTGCAGCTGCTGAAGCTGGTAATGATATTGCTTTAGCTAATAAAGAATCGCTGGTTAGTGGAGGTCCGGTTTTGACCAGACTGGTTAAGGAAAATAATGTTAAGCTGCTTCCGGTTGACAGTGAGCATAATGCGATTTTTCAGCTTTTAAAAGGACACCAGAGTGAACTGGATGAGATTATTTTAACTGCTTCAGGTGGGCCTTTCTTTTCTTATTCTCAGGAAGAATTAACTGAGGTAACAGTAGAGGATGCTCTTAATCATCCAAACTGGGAAATGGGAAGCAAAATCACTATTGACTCTGCATCTTTGATGAATAAGGGACTTGAAGTGATTGAGGCTCACTGGTTATTTGATTGTGATTATGATGATATTAAAGTGCTGGTTCACCCCCAGAGTATTGTTCATTCGATGATTAGACTGCTTGATGGTACAATTCTGGCAGAGATGGGACCGGCAGATATGAAAATACCGATTCAGTACTGTTTAACTTATCCCCGAAGACTGGAAACAGCAGGCAGCAATCTGGAACTTGATCAAATTGCCGCTTTAGAATTTTTTCAGGCAGATACCGATAAATTTCCGAACTTAAAGTATGCCTATACTGCCGGTAAAGCTGGCGGTACCTTCCCAGCAGTATTGAACGCAGCAAATGAAATTGCAGTTTACAGTTTTTTAAAAGGAGAAATTCCATTTTTAGCTATGAGTCGAGTTGTAGCTTCAGTTCTGGATCGCCATCAGAATATTTCTGAGCCTGATTTAGAGGCAATTTTAAACGCCGATCAGGAAGCTCGCCGACTGGCAGTGGAGGTTATTAAAGAATGGTTCTAACTATTGTTTCATTTATTATTGTTCTCGGAGTTTTAGTCTTTATTCATGAATTTGGACATTATATAACAGCAAAAAAATCTGATATAATGGTTTCTGAGTTTGCGCTTGGTTTTGGTCCTAAATTGATTTCCAAAAAAGTTGGAGAGACTCTGTATTCGATAAGAGCGATTCCGCTTGGTGGTTTTTGTAATATGGTGGGAGAATTCCCTGCTGATGATTCAATGCCTGAAGCTGAAAGAGAAATTTATGATCAGGCAAAAGCAGATGGACGCCTTTTTACACAAAAGTCAACCTTTAAGAGGCTTGCAGTCATCCTAATGGGGCCAATAATGAATTTTCTGCTGGCAGTTTTAATTTTTATACTTGCTTTTGCAATTTTTGGTGTTCCCACCTCAACTACAGAAGATGCAGTTTTGGGTGAAGTAATACCGGAACAGCCTGCAGCTGAGGCCGGCTTAAGAGCAAATGACCGCATTCTGGCTATAAATGAGCAGGAAATTAACAGCTGGGAGGAAATGTCTGCTGTAATTAGAGAAAATGTTGATCAGGAAATTAGTATTCGTTATCAGCGAAATGGAGAAGTAAATACAATTAATGTTACCCCGGTTCAGAGTGAAGATAGTGACCGTGGAGTAATTGGGGTTTATCCGCAGCTGATTCGAGAAAATGTCTCTTTTCTGAGGTCTATTTCTCTTGGCCTGCAGCAGTCGTACCAGGTTTTTGTGATGACTATTTCCGGTTTTGTGCAGATGTTTAGAGAAAGCTCAGCTGAAGATATTGGTGGACCAATAATGATTGCTTCAATCATTGGTCAGGCTGCCAGAGTAGGTATTTTGAATGTTTTAAACTGGACAGCGATAATCAGTATTAATTTAGGAATTATCAATTTACTTCCTTTTCCTGCTCTAGATGGGGGAAGAATACTATTTATTGTCATTGAAATGATTAGAGGTAAGGCTGTAGATCCGCGCAAAGAAAGCTATGTGCATATGATCGGCTTTGCAATTTTAATGCTTTTGATGCTCTTTATTATTTATAATGATCTGATGAGAACTTTCTTTTAAACAGAACTTTATTATTTGAAAATGATTTTTAATTTAAACAGGGTTAATTATTAAGAGGTGAATTATGTATAATAGAAGAAAGACCAGGCTTGTTAATTTTGCTGAGCAGCCGGTTGGTGGAGACTCACCGGTTTCTGTACAGTCCATGTGTAACACTAAAACTGAAAATATTGAGGCGACTGTAGACCAGATTAAAAAGCTGGAGGCAGTTGGCTGTGAGATTATTCGAGTTGCTGTACCGGATAAAAATGCTGCTCAGGCACTGAAGAAAATAAAAGAAAAAATAAATATACCACTGGTTGCTGACATTCATTTTAACTACCAGCTGGCCTTAATGGCAGTTGAAAATGGAGTGGATGCCCTGCGGATTAATCCCGGCAATATAGGGAGTGATCAGCGGGTTAAGGAAGTTGCACTTGCCTGTAAAGAAAAGCAGATTCCAATCAGAGTTGGCAGTAACTCCGGCTCAATTGAAAAGGAACTGCTGCAGAAATATGGTGGACCAACCGCTGAGGCGATGGTTGAAAGTGCTATAAGAAATGTAAAAATTCTGGAAGAAAATGATTTTAAGGATATAGTAATTTCTTTAAAATCAAGCCACATTCCGACAACAATTGAGGCTTATAGATTGATGGCTGAGAAAGTTGATTATCCCTTCCATATAGGAATTACAGAATCAGGAACACCCTGGCGGGGAACGATTAAATCAGCTGCCGGAATTGCAGCACTGCTGACTCAGGGTTATGGTGATACACTGAGGGTTTCATTGACCGGTGATCCAGTTGAGGAAGTAAGAGTCGGCTGGCAGATTTTAAAATCACTTGAGCTCAGAAAAAAGGGAGTAGAAATTATTTCCTGTCCTACCTGCGGCCGAACCAATATTGACCTGATTGCTCTCGCAGAAAAAGTCGAAAAAGAGCTGATGAAAATTGATAAGGATATTACCGTTGCAGTAATGGGCTGTGCGGTTAATGGTCCGGGTGAGGCAAAAGAAGCTGATATTGGTGTTGCCGGAGGAATAGAAGAAGGTTTGATTTTTAAAGAAGGCAAGATTATCAAAAAAGTAAAAGAAGATCAATTATTAGAAGAATTGATGAAAGAAATTAATAAACTTTAAGTTATTTTAATTAGACAGCTGCTAAAAAACAAATAATATTTATAGATTAGAAAGAGGAGTGATTAGGATGCGCATGTCAAAATTATATTTACCAACTTTAAAAGAAGATCCTGCAGAAGCTGAGGTGGTCAGCCATAAACTCATGCTGAGAGCAGGCATGATGAGAAAACATTCTTCAGGAATTTATTCATATTTACCATTAGGTTATCGGGTGATTAAAAAAATCGAAAAAATCACCAGAAAACACATGGATAATAGTGAGGCTCAGGAAGTTCTGCTGCCGATCATGCAGACTTCTGAAATCTGGAAGGATTCTAAACGCTGGGATAAATTTGGACCTCTGATGATCAAATTTAATGATCGTAAAGCTCGGGAATACTGTCTGGGACCAACTCACGAGGAAGTTGTTACTGATCTGGTCCGAGATGAAGTTAGATCATATAAAGATCTGCCGCTAAATTTATATCAGATTCAGACTAAAGTTAGAGATGAAATTAGACCCCGCTTTGGTGTAATGAGGGGCCGAGAATTTATTATGAAAGATGCCTACAGCCTTGATATCGACTATCAGGGTCTCGATAAAAGTTATCAGGCAATGTATGCTGCTTATGAGCGTATTTTTGCAGAATGCGGCCTGGAAGCTGTAGCTGTTGAAGCAGATACCGGTGCCATGGGAGGGAAAGATTCCCACGAATTTATGGTGCTGGCTGATTCTGGCGAAGATGAGATAGCTTTCTGCAGCCACTGTGACTATGCAGCCAATGTAGAAAGAGCTACTTCTAAAAAGACTGATATAGACTTTGAGGTTGAAGCAGAAGCCGAAAAAATACATACTCCGGAGATAAAAACTATCAGCGAGCTGGAGGAATATCTTGAAGTTCCTGCAGCTAAGATGATTAAAGCTGTTGCAATGGTAGCTGATGGGGAAGCTGTTTTAGCTCTTGTTTCTGGAGAAGATGAATTAAATGAAATTAAACTGACAAATTATCTGCAGGCAAATGAACTTCGGGCAGCTGAAGAGGAAGAATTCGCAGAACTCTTTAACAGTGCTGCCGGTTTTATTGGTCCTGTAGATCTGGATAAGGTAAGAATTGTTGCCGATCAGCGTCTTAAAAGCATGTCGGGAGCAGTAGTTGGTGCAAATGAAAAAGATTACCACCTAAAAAATGTTAAAGCTGGTAGAGATTTTGAAGTAGAGGCATTTACAGATCTTCGTTCAGTAAGAGGTGGAGAGCGATGCCCAAAATGTGATCAGGGTAAATTAAGTATTAAAGATGGAATTGAAGTTGGCCATATCTTTAAGCTGGGAACTAAATACAGTGAAAATATGGGTGCCAACTATCTTGATGAAAATGGAAAAGCACAGCCAATAGTAATGGGAAGTTACGGAATTGGTATTACCCGACTGGTTGCAGCGGCAATTGAGCAGAATAATGATCAGTATGGAATTAAGTGGCCTAAGGCAATTGCACCATTTCAGATTATTATTCTGCCTCTGGGAAATGATGATCTGGTTCAGGAAAAATCGGAAGAAATATATCAGAATTTAAAAGCTCAGGGCTGGGAAGTTTTAATTGATGACCGTGATGAGAGAGCTGGAGTTAAATTTAATGATTCTGAATTGATTGGAATTCCACTGCGCCTAACTATTGGTTCTCGTTCTCTAGAAAATGGTGTGGTAGAGGCAATGATTAGAGAAAATAATAATAAGCTAGAAATTGAACTTGATAATCTGGAAGCAGAGGTCGAAAAGCTGTTTGCAGAGATCTCTTAAGTTTTGATTTTTCATCTGGAAGGAGTATTTAATGACAAAGGCAGTAATCTTAAGAGAAAATTCAAATCTATATAGATATTTAATTTATAATCAGGACGAAAAGACTATCTCTTGTATTACAGATGATGAGCATTCTGCTGCTGCAGAATCTGAAATAAAAAAGAAAATAGCTTTTAACAAAAATGATTTTCAGTTAAAAATAATAACCGATCTGACATTAAAAGAGGAGCTATTTTTAATCTGGCCTCAAATAATTAAAAATTTTGAGGTCTATTTTTCCTTTACTAATAACTGGTTAAAAAGGGCTCAGTTATTTTTAGAAGAGCAGGAATTGAAAATTAAAGTAGAAACTAAAATGGCACAGAAAAAGCTGGCTCAGCCAAAGGTTATTAGTTTTCTGGAAAATAATATTAGTAAATATTTGAGTGGAATTGAAAAAGTCAGTGTCCACAATGGAGATTTCCTGCCGGAAATAGAAGAAAAGGCAGATCCGACTAAGTTTAAGCAGCGTTCGGAAAGAACTGCTCCTCCTTCTCAAAACTATTCAAAAGGAGGCTCACAAGGGAGCTCACGCTCTTCCAAGCGTAAAAGCAGAAAAAATAAAGACCGCTACGGTCGGGTAATCAGAGGCCAAAAAACTCATGATCTAGTCGATTTAGACACTGAAATTCCGTCTGTTATTGTCGAGGCAGATCTCTTCGATATAGATGTCCGCCAAACACGCAAGGGAAGCTATCTTTATATTTTAAAGATTACAGACTATGACAGCTCTATTTCTGCTAAAACTTTTACTGACGAAAAAGATGATTTTTTAGATGGTTTGGCTAAAGGACAGCACCTAAAAATCAGAGGTAAAGTGACTTTTGATCCCTACAGTAAAGAATGGGGGATTATGTTTAATGATCTGGTGCCTGTTGAAAAAGAAAAACGACAGGATCAGGCTGAAGAAAAAAGAGTTGAACTCCACCTGCACACTCAGATGAGCGACATGGATTCTGTTATTAATGTTAAAGATGTAGTAAAAAGGGCTGGAGACTGGGGTCACGAGGCAATTGCGATCACAGATCATGGAGTTGTTCAGGCCTTTCCCGATGCCTATTCAGCTGGAGAAAAGCACGGAGTAAAGATCATCTATGGTGTTGAAGCCTATCTGGTTGATGATGGTGAACCAATTATTAACAACCCCTATCCTTCAGCTATAGATCAGACAGAATTTATTGTTTTTGATTTAGAAACTACCGGGTTAAATCCTTCCCAGCACGAAATAATTGAAATTGGAGCTGTGAAGATAAAAAATGGAGAAAAAATCGATGAATTTAAATCATTTATCAATCCAGGCGTAAAAATTCCGGCTAAGATTACTGAGATCACAGGAATTAATGACAGAATGGTTGCTGATGCTCCAGACCTGGAGACTGTAATCAACGATTTTGTTAATTTTGCTGGAGATGGTGTACTGGTAGCTCATAATGCAGATTTTGATTATGGATTTATTCGTACAGCACTCGAAAAATTAGAAATCAAAAAAGATGACTACACAGTACTTGATACTCTGGGGCTGGCAAGAGCCTTAGTTAAAGACAGCAAAAATCACAAACTGAACACACTTGCTAAATATTTTGGTGTAGATTTAGAAAACCACCACCGGGCTCTGGATGATGCAGCTGCAACAGCAGAAGTCTTATTTAACCTGCTGGAAATCATAAAGGCTGACGGCTCGGATAATCTTAATCAGATCAACAGTTATATTTCCAAAATAGACTGGAAGGATCTGCGGCCTTTTCATGCTGTGATTCTGGCAGAGAACAAAAAGGGGCTTAAAAATCTCTATAAGTTGATTTCAATTTCTCATTTAAATAATTTTTATAAAAAGCCAAGAATTTTAAAGAGTGTACTTCTCCAGCACAGAGAGGGATTGATTATCGGATCAGCCTGTGAGGCAGGTCAGATATATAAAGCGTTTGTGAACAACAGACCACGAAATGAAATAAAGAAAATAGCAAAACTCTATGATTATCTTGAACTGCAGCCTCTGGGCAATAATCAATTTCTAATTCCGGATAAGGTTAATTCCAGAGATGATCTAAAGGAAATTAATCGTAAAATCTATCAGCTCGGTCAGGAATTAAACAAACCCGTTGTTGCAACTACAGATGCCCATTTTTTGGATCCTAAAGACAGCATTTTTAGAGAAATTTTACAGACAGGTCAGGGTTTTAATGATGCTGACCAGCAGCCGCCAATTTATTATCGAACTACTGCAGAAATGCTCAATGAGTTCGCTTATTTTGGCGAGGAAACAGCAAGAGAAATTGTGGTTGAAAACCCTAATAAAATCGCTGCCAAGATCGATAAGATTAAACCAATACCTGATGGACTATTTACACCGGAGATTGAAGGAGCAGAAGAAGAAATCCGTCAGATGTCCTATGAGCGGGCCCACAAGTTTTACGGAGAAGAGCTGCCTCAATTAGTGATTGACAGGCTGGAAAAGGAGCTTTCTTCAATTATTGAAAATGGTTTTGCGGTTATTTATTTAATCGCCCATAAATTGGTTAAAAAATCACTTGAAGATGGATATCTGGTAGGGTCGCGAGGCTCTGTTGGTTCTTCTTTTGTGGCAACTATGACCGAAATTACAGAGGTTAACCCGCTGCCGCCACACTACCGCTGTCCTCAGTGCTCCAAACATGAATTTATTACTGACGGCTCAATTGGAACCGGAGTTGATTTACCCGATAAAGTCTGTCCCCACTGTGGAACTGAATATATAAAAGATGGTTTTGATATACCATTTGAAGTCTTTATGGGCTTTAAAGGAGACAAGGTACCTGATATCGATTTAAACTTTTCTGGTGAATACCAGGGTAAGATTCATAAGTATACAGAAGAATTCTTTGGTAGAGACTATGTATATAAAGCAGGTACAATTTCTACAATAGCAGACCGTACTGCTTTTGGTTTTGTCAAAAATTATCTTGATGATAAAGGTATGGAGGTCAAAAGAGCAGAAATTGATCGACTGGTAGCCGGCTGTACTGGAGTTCGCAGGACTACCGGACAGCATCCAGGGGGGCTGATGATTGTTCCCAAGGCCAACGAAATATTTGATTTCAGCCCGATTCAGCATCCGGCCAATGATCAGGATACTGATATTAGAACTACTCACTTTGACTACCATTCGATCAGTGGCCGGATTTTAAAGCTCGATTTACTCGGGCACGATGATCCGACTTCACTAAGACTGCTGCAGGATATGACAGGGATTGAACCTCAGGATATTCCCCTCGATGATCCGGATACAATGAGCATTTTTTCTGATACAGAAATTTTAGGTGTTGACCCAGAACTGCTGGGAACTGATATTGGTACTTTAGGAATACCTGAGTTTGGTACTTCTTTTGTTCAGCAGATGCTCAGAGATACCAGACCGACCACTTTTGCAGAACTGGTTCGGATAAGTGGACTTTCTCACGGTACTGATGTCTGGTTAAATAATGCTCAGGATTTAATTAGAGATGGCAAAGCAGAACTGGCAGAAGTTATCTCAGTTCGAGATGATATTATGAACTATTTACTTCAGCGTGGGGTTGAGCCTTCAACAGCTTTCTGGATTATGGAGCATGTTCGTAAAGGTAAAGGGCTGACTGAAGAAGAAGAGCAGGCAATGCGGGAAAATAATGTGCCTGACTGGTATATTGATTCCTGTAAAAAGATTAAATACATGTTCCCCAAGGCACATGCTGCCGCCTATGTAACAATGGCTTACAGAATTGCTTATTTTAAAGTTCACCATCCTGCTGCCTTTTATACTGCTTATTTCTCAATTAAAGCTGATGATTTTGATGCCCAGCTTGCCTGTAATGGCAGAGAAAGGGTAGTTAATAAGATTGAAGAGCTGGAAGCTCTAGGTAATGATATGACAGCGAAAGAAAGTGGAACCCTTACTGTTTTAAGAATTGTACTGGAAGCTATGATGAGAGGAATTGAGTTTTTGCCGGTTGATATCTATGAATCTGAAACTGACCGCTTTATTAAAAAAGAGGAGAATAAACTTTTAGCACCACTAATCAGCCTCCAGGGGCTGGGTGGAAGTGCTGCCGAAAGTGTTGTTCTTGAAAGGCAAAAATCAGATTTTACTTCGATCGAAGAGTTATCAAACCGAACTTCTCTAACTTCTACGGTAATTGAAGTTTTAAGAGAGCACGGCTCACTGGAGGGAATGCCGGAACGAAATCAGCTGTCTCTGTTTTAAAACCTTTGGTACCAGGTCCAAAACGGCCGTTTTGGACCTGGTACTGTTCGGTTGATCTTCGGATGCTGATTGTTTAAATGATAGTTTCAATATTTTCCAAGAGTTTCCAAGTACCCGGTACCATTTAAAACTTGCAAGTCTAAATAAGCTGTGATAGAATTATAGAGGAAAGAGTTCTGATAAATACTAATGTTGATTTTAGGAGTGGGGATGTCTTCCCACTCTTTTATTATAGTTTAGGTAATTTTTGAGAAAAATAAAATTAAATATTTAAGGAAGAGGGGTGTTTTATTTGGGAAAAGTTGCTGAAACAGTAACCGATTTTGTGCTTCCTATTGCCCATAGTGAAGATTTAAATCTGATTGATGTTGAGTTTTTAAAAGAAGGTAGTGATTGGGTTTTACGTATTTTTCTAGAAAATAAAGATGGTGATTTAACTATAGAAGAATGTGAAAAGGTCAGCAGATCCTTGAGTATAATTCTGGATGAAGAAGATCCAATCGATAAAAGTTATATATTAGAGGTTTCATCACCCGGGCTGGAAAGACCTCTTAAAACGGAAGAGGATTTTGAACGTTTTAGGGGAGAATTAATCGCAGTTAAAACTTTCAAAAAAATTAATGGTGAAAAAGAATTCATAGGAACTTTAAAGGAATTTGCAGATGATCAAATCACATTAATTTTAGATGATGATCAGGAAATATCGATTGACTACAGTCTGGTAGCAAGAGCTAATTTAACTTTTGAAATTTAAAATTGAGGGGGGAAAAATATGAATGTAGAATTCATTCAGGCCCTGGATGATATAGAAAAAGATAAAGGTATATCTAAAGATGTATTATTGGAGGCCATTGAAACAGCTTTAGTTTCTGCTTATAAAAAGGATTTTGGTTCTAAAGATAATGTTAGAATTGAAATTTCTGCAGAAGCTGGAGAAGTTAAAGTCTATTCTCGCAAAGAAGTTGTGGAAGAAGTTGAAAATAAAAATAGTGAGATATCTTTAACTGAAGCTGAAAATATAGACAGCAAATATGATATTGGAGACATTGTTGAGATTGAAGTTACACCTGCAAACTTCGGTAGAATTGCAGCCCAGACAGCAAAACAGGTTGTAATGCAGCGAATTAGAGAAGCAGAGAGAGATGTAATTTTTGATCAATATAAAGAAAAAGAAGATGACCTGATAACAGGAACAATTCAGCGTTTTCATAATGATAATATCCTGATTGATATGGGTAAGACAGAAGCTTTACTGCCGCCTTCTGAGCAGATTGCTGGTGAAAGATATGAAATCGGTGAAAGAATTAAGCTCTATGTAGTTGAAGTAAGCACTACAAATAAAGGTCCAAGAATTCTGGTTTCCAGAACTCATCCTGGTCTTTTAAAAAGGCTTTTTGAAATTGAAGTTCCAGAAATTTTCCAGGGACTTGTAGAAATAAAAGCTGTGGCCAGAGAAGCCGGTCAGCGTTCAAAAATGGCAGTAAGCAGTGCTGACAGTCAGGTTGATCCTGTTGGAGCCTGTGTTGGTCCCAAGGGTATGAGAGTTCAGGCGGTTGTGGATCAGTTAAATAATGAAAAAATTGATATTGTAAAGTGGGATGATAACCCTGAGGTGTTTGTTGCCAATGCTTTAAATCCAGCTGAGGTAGTAAGTGTCAATATTAATAAGTCTGATAAAATTGCTGAAGTGGTAGTTCCAGACTTTCAGCTTTCGCTGGCAATTGGAAAAGAAGGGCAGAACGCCCGCCTTGCTGCAAAATTAACCGGCTGGAAAGTTGATATTAAAAAAGAATCTGAAGTTGAAGCAGAACCTGAAAACATTGAAGAAATAGAACAGAGTGCTGCTGAGCTTGCAGAAAGTTTAGATGAATTTGAAGAAACAGAAAAAGATACTGAATTGGATAAAACTGAAACAGTGACTGAAAAAACAGCTGAAGAGGCTGAATCTGATAATCAAGCTGAAGACGATGCTGAAGAGCTTGAAAAACTGGATTAAATTTATCAAATAAACTAAAAATCTTAAGGAGGATTGAGATTGCAGAGTAGAAGTCCTATTCGTCAATGTGTAGGTTGTGGTGCCAGAAGAGACAAGATTGAACTTTTAAGAGTGGTAAATAATAAAGGAGAAATTTTAGTTGATCCAGGTGGGAGAACCCCTGGTCGAGGTGCTTACCTCTGTCCTAATATGGATTGTTTAGATAAAGCAGTAGAAAAAGGCGCTTTGAAAAAGGCACTAAGGAAAGATATTTCTGATGAAATTTATGAAAAAATTTCGGAGGAGATTAAACATGATTAACTAACAGCAGAATATTTTGGAGGTGCAAGTATGGCAAAAATTAGAGTATACAATCTGGCTCACGAGCTGGATATGGATAGTAAGGAAGTAATTGAATTATTAAATGATCTTGATATTGATGTATCAAGTCATATGAGTACGATAACTGACGAAACAGCAGAACTTGTAAAAGGTATGTATGCAGGTGATAATACTGCTGAAGAAAATGAAGAAGCACATAAAGAAGCTGTTAAAGCTGAAGCTGAAAAAAGTAAAGAAGAGGCAGAAAAAGCGGCCGAAGCAGCTGAACAGGTTGAAACTGAAGCAGATGCAGAAGCAGAAGCTGAAGAAGATGCAGAAGCAGAAGCTGAAGAAGATGCAGTAGAAATAGAAACTCCAATCACAGTTAAAGAATTTGCTGAAGAGATTGGTCAGGCTCCTAATAATTTAATTGTCGAATTAATGAATATGGGAGTAATGGCCAGTGTAAATCAGAGTTTAGATGAAGATACACTGGAATTACTGGCTGAAGAAATCGGTGTTAAAATTAAGTTCAAGTCTGAGGAAGAAGAAAAAGCTTCTTTAAGAGTTGGACCGGAGATTGAAGATAAGGAGGAAGATTTAGAAGTTAGACCTCCTATTGTTACCGTAATGGGTCATGTTGACCACGGTAAAACTACTCTCCTAGATGTGATTAGAGAAAGTAGAGTGGCCGGAAGTGAAGCTGGTGGAATCACCCAGCATATCGGTGCCTATCAGGCTGAGGTAGATAACAAGAAAATTACCTTTATTGATACACCAGGCCACGAAGCTTTTACAGCTATGAGAGCTAGAGGAGCCCAGATTACTGATATTGCAATTTTAGTTGTAGCAGCTGATGATGGAATTATGCCCCAGACTGAAGAGGCGATTAACCACGCTAAGGCAGCTGGAATTCCGATCATCGTAGCAATTAATAAAATTGATAAGGCAAATGCTCAGCCGGAACGGGTTAAGCAGGAGCTAACAGAATATGGACTTGTTCCTGAAGACTGGGGTGGAAATACAATTTGTGTTAATGTTTCTGCACTGCAGAAGCAGAATATAGATGAACTTTTAGAAATGATCATCCTGGTTTCAGAGATGGAAGAATTAAAGGCAAATCCTAACCGTCTGGCTGAAGGTATAGTTATCGAAGCAGAGCTTGATAAAGGCAGGGGTCCTGTAGCAACTGTACTGGTTAAGAATGGAACTCTAAAGGTAGGAGATCCACTGCTTGCTGGTTTAACCTCCGGTCGTGTTAGAGCAATGTTTAATGAATATGGTGACTCTTTAGATGTAGCTGGACCATCATCAGCGGTTGAGGTACTTGGATTTAATGAGGTGCCTGATGCTGGAGATTTTGTTCAGGTTTTAGAAGACGAAAGACAGGCTAGAGATGTTGCTTCTGACCGTCAGGATGAAAAGAGACAGGCTGAGCTGAAATCTGATGCTAAGGTTTCCTTAGATGATCTGTACAAGCAGATTCAGGAAGGTGAAGTTAAAGAACTTAATATTATTATTAAGGCAGATGTGCAGGGTTCAATTGAGGCCCTTAAAGCTTCACTATTGAGACTTGGTACTGATGAAGTTACAGTTAATGTAATTCATACTGGTGTTGGTGGAGTAAATGAAACTGATGTTAACCTGGCCAGTGCTTCTAATGCTATCATTATTGGATTTAATGTAAGACCTGATAATAATGCTTTAAAAGCTGCTGAAAAAGAAAAGGTTGATATCAGAACTTATAGAGTAATTTATAAAGCTCTGGAGGATATCAAAGATGCGATGGCTGGACTGCTTGACCCTGAGTTAAGAGAAGAAGTAACCGGTAGAGCTGAAGTTAGAGACACCTTTAAGGTGCCTGATGTCGGCATAATTGCTGGTGCATATATTACAGATGGTCATGTGAACCGCAACTACGATGCTCGTTTAATTAGAGATGGAGTAGTTATTCACGAAGGAACAATTTCTTCTCTCAAGAGATTCGAAAATGATGTGAGAGAAGTTAAGTCTGGTTATGAATGTGGAATTGGAATCGAAAATTATAATGATATCAAAGTTGGAGATATCATTGAATTCTATACTTATAAGGAGATTAAAAGATCCTTATAGAGGTGAGGTAAAATGACAAATAAAAGAGCAATAAGAGTTGGAGAATTGTTGAAAGAAGAAATCAGTCAGATTGTCCTAAGAGAAATGAAAGACCCAAGAATTGGTTTTGTCTCTGTGACTGATGTTGAGGTTAGTGGTGATTTAAGACATGCTAAAGTCTTTATCAGTGTTTATGGAAGTGATAAAGAAAAGGAAGAAACCCTGGAAGGTCTGCAGCAGGCTCAGGGTTTTGTCCGCAAACTTGTCGGTGAAAGAATTAAAATCCACCACACACCTGAGATTATTTTCCGTTATGATGATTCTATTGAAAATGGAGTTCATATTTCAGAAATAATTAAAGATCTTAAAGAATCAGGAGAGATAAAGGAGTCTGACCCTGATGCAGAAAAAAATTAAAGAAATCATTAAAATTATTAATGAAAATGATAATTTTCTAGTCGTCGGCCATGTTGGGGCTGATGGTGACAGTATCGGATCAGTAACTGCTTTAACCCGATTACTAAAAAGGGAAATGAAAACAGCCAGAGCCTATCTGAATCGAGATACTCTGGCTCCTTTTTCTTTTCTGGGAGTTAAGGAGGATTTCTTCTATACTGATTCAGCGAAATTAAAAGAAGAGATGACAGCAGATGAATTTATATTAATCACCCTGGATTCAGGTACTTTAGAAAGAGTGGATCTGGACCAGGAATTAATAGATTCCGCCCAGTATATTATAAATATTGATCATCATGAAGATAACAGTCTTTTTGGTAAAATCAATCTTGTAGAAGCTGATCGGGCAGCAGTTGGTGAGATTATTTATAATTTTGCTGCTGAAATCATAGGAAAAGATCTACCTTTAAATATCGCTGAGCCCCTTGCTACTGCAATAATAACTGACACTGGAGCTCTGCGCTATGAAAATACAAGTTCCAGAGTTTTAAGAATTCTGGCTGAACTGATGGATGCTGGTGTGGATATTTATAAAATTAACAAAAAAATATTTGGCAGTTTAAGCTACAAGGCTCTCGTTTTAAAAGGACTGGCACTGGCTACCCTGAATCGAAGTGAAGACGGGAAAATCGCCTGGCTTTATGTTAGCCGCCAGATGATGCATGAAGCTGAGACTGACTATACTGAAGGTCTGGTCAGTCTGGCTAGAGATATAGAAGATGTTGAAATTGGAATCCTATTCACTGAGGAAGAAGAAAAAGAGATTAAAGTAAGTCTTCGTTCCAACTTTTATGCAGAAGTCAATAAACTGGCGGCAGAATTTGACGGCGGTGGTCATCCTAGGGCTGCCGGAGCAACAGTCGAAAAGACTTTAAAAGAGACAATCGATTCTGTGGTGGAGGCAGCGAAAAAATATGTTTAATGGTACTGCTAATATTTTAAAACCGCCCGGAATTTCTTCATTTGCCTTAATTAAAAGTCTGCGCTGGCTGCTGGATGAAAAAAAAGCAGGCCATACAGGAACTCTAGATCCTGCAGCCGCCGGGGTTTTAGGAGTCTGTTTTGGTAAAGCTACAAAAACAATTCCCTTTCTTGATGACAGCCGCAAAGAATATATCTGTGAGCTGAAGCTGGGTTCCAGAACTGATTCCCTTGATTTAGAAGGGGAGGTTATCAGGGAAGATTTACAGTGGAACCATCTTTCAGCGGAAGAAGTGGAAACGGCTGTTATGAGCTTTAAAGGCAAACAGCAGCAGGTTCCACCAATGTATTCGGCTCTTCATTATCAGGGTAAAAGACTCTATCAGCTTGCCCGCAGAGGAATTGTGGTAGAAAGAGAAAGTAGAGAGGTAGAAATATTTGATCTGGAACTGCTGGAAATTAATCTGCCCTTAATTCGTTTTAGAGCTGAAGTTTCCCGGGGGACCTATATTCGCTCACTGGTGAGGGATATTGGAGATAAGTTAAACACTAATGCTGTGATGACTTTTCTGCTCAGAACAAAGTCTGGTCCTTTTAAACTTGAGGATTCTATCAGCTACGAAGAGATTGAAAATCAGGGAGAGAAAATTTTACTTAAGTCCTATGAGCCGCTTAATCTACCCCGCTATACAATCAAAGATGAAGAATATCAGCGGGCTGAAAATGGAAATTATTTAATCAAAGAAAATTTTGTGGAATCTGATATTGAGCTTGCTGTTGGAGAATATTTTCTTCTTTTTTCTGAGTCAGGTAAATTTTTAGCAATCAGCCAGCATCAGCTCGAAGATGATTATCATATTTACCAGCCACATAAAGTTTTTATTTAGTTTTGGAGGAAATAATATGCAGGTTATTACAAGTGATAAATATAATGAATTTGAAGAGAGAAATACCTGTCTTGCTATTGGTGCATTTGATGGTTTACATAAAGGTCATCAGTTAATTATCAATCAGGCAATTAAAGAAGCCAAAATGAATAATTATCCGGCTGCAGTTTTATCTTTTCATCCTCATCCCCTGGAGATTATTCCGGGTAAAATACCACCACCATCTATAGTCTCCCGCCAGCAGAAAATTTCTGTTCTGGAGGAGATGGGTGTTGATTATTATTTTGAACAGAAATTTACTCATCAGTTTGCAAAAATGAGGGCAGAAGAGTTTATTAATAATATTCTGCTCGATAAAATTAAAGTAAATACGGTGGTTGTTGGTGATGATTTTCACTTTGCCTATAAAAATGAAGGTAATGTTGAAATTCTAAAAAAGATGGGGGAACTGCACGGTTATCAGGCGAAAATTATTTCTCAGCTCCACGCCAGTGATGATCGAATTTCCAGTACAAGAATCAGAAATCTGCTTAAAAAGGGTAGAATTAAAAAAGCCAAAAGACTGCTCGGACGCCCATACCAAATCTGTGGAGAAGTAGTTCACGGAAAAAAAAGAGGTAGAAAATTGGGCTTTCCAACAGCAAATTTAAGTCTGGAAACTAATTATGCTCTACCACCTGAAGGTGTTTATGCTGTTAAGGTTCAACATCAGGGCCAGGTATATATTGGTGCAGCTAATCTTGGTTATAATCCTACTTTTAATAATCAAAAGATCTCTTTTGAAGTTTATATCTTAGATTTTGAGGATAATCTTTATGGTGAGAGATTGTGTGTAGATATTATTGATTTTATTAGAAGTGAAATAGATTTTAAAAATACTGAAGAATTAATTGAGCAGATGGAGCAAGATATTCTTTACACACGCCAGCTTTTATGTTAAAATTATAAAGAAAGTTTTAAATTACCGCTGGCTAGGATTTCGACTCTCCGACGTCTTCTTGGCCTGTGGCGAATTAATTTCACAGGAGGTGAATTTTTTATGTTAAGTAAAGAAGAAAAGCAAGATATTATTAAGGAATATCAGTTAGAAGAAGGTGATACTGGCTCTACTGAAGTCCAGGTTGCTCTTTTAACTGCAAGAATTGCTGAGTTAACTGAACACTTAAAAGACCACAAGAATGATCATCATTCACGAAGAGGTCTTTTAAAGATGGTTGGTAAAAGAAGAAAGTTATTAAGATACTTACAAAATAATGATGTTCTGCGTTATCGTGAACTTATTTCCAAATTAGGAATTCGCGGTTAATAATGCATACTAAAAGAGCGGGGCAATCCCCGCTCTTTATTTGAATAAGGAGGAAAAAATATGAAAGAATGGACAATTGATTATGCCGGTGACGAATTTAATTTACAGACCGGTAAGGTGGCCAAACAGGCCAACGGATCAGTAGTAGTCCGCTGTGGTGACTCACAGGTTTTAGTTACAGCAACTATGGATGATCCAAGACCAGGAATGAACTATTTTCCCTTAATGGTTAACTATGAGGAAAGAGTTTATGCAATCGGTCAGATTCCTGGAAGTGTTATGAGAAGAGAAGGAAGACCTAGAGATGAAGCTACTTTAGCTGCTAGAGTAATTGACCGCTCTATCAGACCATTATTTCCAGATGGTTACAGACGCGATGTACAGATAGTTGCTACTATTTTATCTGTAGATGATGATCATGATCCAGAAGTACTTGCTTTAAACGGAGCTTCTGTTGCTCTAACTTTATCTGATATTCCTTTCGCTGGGCCAATCGGAGGAGTAAAAGTTGGTTTAGTTGATGGAGAAATTGTTATCAATCCAAATGAAGAGGAAAGAGAAAATAGTGACCTTGATCTGGTAGTAGCAGGAAGCAAAGATGCTATTATGATGGTAGAAGCCAGTGCTAATGAGGTAAGTGAAGAAAAGATCTTAGAAGCAATGGATGCTGCCCATGAAGAGATTAAAAAGTTTATCGCTCTGCAGGAAGATATCAGAGAAGAAGCAGGTAAAGAAAAGATGCCTTTTGAATCTCCAACTGTAGACGATGAGATTCAGGAACAGGTTGACCAAATTCTTGGAGAAAAAATGAAAGAAGCAATTCAGATTCAGGATAAGAAGCCGAGAAATAAGAGGCTGGATGAGTTGAAGGAAGAGCTTAAAACTGCAATTAATCCTGATGAAGATGAAGAGATTAATGATCAGCTTGAATTAGCTTTTGAAAAAATGATTAAAAAGTCTGTTAAGAGCTTAATCATTGATGATGGAGTTCGTCCTGATGGCAGAGATTATGATGAAATCAGACCTATCTGGGCAGAAGTTGATTTTGTACCAAGAGCTCACGGTTCTGGAATTTTCACCAGAGGTGAAACACAGGCTTTAAGTGTTTTAACTTTAGGATCAGCCAGAGATGAGCAAACTATATTTGGACTCGGTGAAAATGAGACCAAACGCTATATGCACCACTACAACTTCCCATCTTTCTGTGTTGGTGAAACATCTCCAATGCGCTCACCAGGAAGAAGAGAAATTGGACACGGTACTTTAGGTGAAAAAGCTTTACTGCCTGTTATTCCATCTGAAGAAGATTTCCCTTATACAATCAGAATTGTATCTGAGGTTCTTGAGTCTAATGGATCTTCATCTCAGGCAAGTATCTGTGGTAGTAGTTTAGCCTTAATGGCTGCTGGTGTTCCAATCAAAGCACCTGTTGCAGGTATTGCTATGGGACTAATGAAAAAAGATGATGAGATTGTTGTTTTATCTGATATTCAGGGTTTTGAAGACTTCCATGGTGATATGGACTTTAAAGTTGCTGGAACTAAAGATGGAATTACAGCCTTACAGATGGATATGAAATTAAAAGGTCTATCTTCTGAAGTCTTAAAAGAAGCATTAGAAAAAGCTAAAAAAGGTAGAATGCATATTATGGGTAAAATGCTGGATGTAATACCAGAACCTCGTCCAGAATTATCCGAAAATGCTCCTGCAATCATTACCATGAACATTGATCCAGAAAAGATCAGATTTGTTATCGGTCCTGGTGGTAAGATGATCAATAAGATTATTGATGAAACTGGAGCCGATATTGATATTGAAGATGACGGTCTGGTTAAAATTATGACAGAGGATCAGGAAGGTGGACAGAAAGCAAAAGAAATGATTGAGCGCCTGACTGAAGAAGTAGAGGTAGGAAAAATCTATCAGGGTAAGGTTAAGCGAATCATGAACTTTGGTGCCTTTGTAGAAATTCTGCCTAACAAAGAAGGTTTAGTGCACATTTCCAAATTAGCTGATCACCATGTAAAAGAAGTTGGAGATATGCTTTCTGTAGGAGATGAAATTCCTGTAAAAGTTATTGAAATAGATAATCAGGATAGAATTAATTTATCTCTAAAAGATGCTAAAAAAGAACTGGAAGATAAAGAGTAAGCTGAAATAAAGCTGAATTATAAATAAATGGAGATGACTTTTAAATGATTTTAGGTAAACATGTTTCTATAGCTGGTGGCCTTGATAAAGCTTTTAAAAGAGCTGCTGATATTGGCTGTAATTCAATGCAGATTTTTGTTAAGAATCCTCGCGGCTGGAAAATGCGCGAAGTTGATGCAGCAGAAGCAGAAGAATTCAGGGCGGAAAGAAAAAAATATAAGATTAATCCAGTTGTAGTTCATGCTGCTTACCTGATCAATCTGGCATCTCCAAAAGATGAATTATGGGGAAAATCAATTTCAGCTCTTAAGTCTGAATACCAGCGCTGTGACAGACTCGGAGCTGAATACCTGATTTTTCATCCAGGTAGTCATACAGGATCCGGAATGAAAAAAGGAATTGCGAGAATTGCAGAGGCTTTAAATGAAATTTTAGCTGAAGTAAAATCAGAGACTATGATTCTTTTAGAAAATACTGCCGGTGCCGGTACAGGTATTGGTGCAGACTTTAATCAGCTAAAAGAAATTATTGACCGGGTCGATTATCCTGCAAGATTGGGAATTTGTATTGACAGCTGTCATGCTTTTACAGCCAGATATAATCTAAAAGAAAAATCTGGTTTAGAAGAACTAATTAGTGATTTTAATGAGCTGATTGGACTTGATAAGTTGAAAGTAATTCACCTCAATGATTCCAAATATGACTGCTGTACAAATAAAGATGAGCATGCTCATATTGGAGAAGGGAAGATTGGTAGTGAAGCTTTTAAAAGATTAATTAACCATCCTCAATTAAAGGATAAGGTATTTATTCTGGAAACACCTCAGTTTGATAAAGATAGAGATGATGATCTTATTTTATTAAAAGAATTAAGGGAGGACTAAAGTTGTCTGCTAGTGCTGAAATGTTATTAGAAGTTGGCAAAGAAATAAAAAAAGAAATAGAGACAGCAGCTGGGAATGAAATTTTTATTAGAGCTCAATTAAATAATAAAAATATCATTGAAGAGTTTGAAGTGCTGGCCAGAGGCAACAGTTATTCGGCACCTGCAGTTATTAATAATTTAATGGCTGGAGAAATGGTTATTCACAATCATCCTTCTGGAGACCTGACACCTTCTGCAGCTGATATTAGACTGGCAGCAAAAATGGCAGCCAGAGAAGTTGGCTTTGCGATTATAAATAATCAGGCAGATCAAATTTATGTTGTAGTTGAAGCAGGAACAAAAAAAGAAAAGAAAAAATTAGATAAAGAGGAAGTTTTAAGTTATTTTAAAAAAGAGGGGAAATTAGCCGGTGAATTAAAAGGTTTTTCGGAAAGAAAAGAACAGCTGCTTACAGCTGAAAAAATTATCGATTCATTTAATCAGCACCAATTTGATTTTATTGAGGCTGGTACCGGGACTGGAAAATCTTTTGCCTATTTAATACCTGCTCTTTTTTATAATGATTTAAATCAGGCTAGAATAGTGGTTTCGACAAATACAATTAATCTTCAGGAACAGCTGATTAATAAAGATTTAGTTACCTTACAGCGGGTGCTTGATTTTGATTTTAATGCAGTTTTAGTTAAAGGGAGAAATAATTATCTCTGCCTGAGGAAATTCAAAAATTTTAAAAAGAATTTTGATAACAACGAGCTTGAAATAGACGAGAAAATTTTTAACGAGCTAAATGAGTGGAAAAAGCAGACTGAAAGTGGAGAAAAAAGCGAAATTAATTTTCAGCTGAAAAATAAGGTCTGGAATCAGATTGCTGCCGAAAGTGATCTCTGTTTAAAGACATCCTGCCCCTTTTATGCTAACTGCTTTTTTATGCAGGCCAGAAAGAAAATATATAAGGCTGATATTTTAATTGTCAATCACCATCTTTTATTGTCTGATGCAAGAGTAAAAGAGGATACAGGTTCTGTTGATCGAGGTATTTTACCCAATTTTAATCATCTAATTATTGATGAGGCCCACAATATTGGCGAAATTGCAACTGATCATCTGGGCTATCCGCTTTACCAGCCGCTGCTGGATAACTGGCTTAAAAGACTGAGTGGAGACAAAAAATCATTACTGTCAGAAATTAGAGAAGATATTGCCTTTACTGTTGATTCTGATCAAAAAAGGCTGCGGGAAATTTTAGATAAAAGAATAATTCCTACAACCCAAAAAATAAGAGATTTAATTCCTCAGTATTTTAATGAACTCAAGGATTTGATTTCTGATTATAAGGATAAAAAGATTACAGTTGATGATAAATTAAAAAGCAATCCAAAATGGCAGGAATTCTATCAGACTGCCCAGGATCTGGCTGCTTATTTAAAAAATGATTTTTCTTTTCTGCAGATCATTTACGAAAATTTATATCTTGGTCTGGAAGCAGAGACAGATGAGAGTGAAATGAAAATCAAATCCAGTTTAAATCGCTGTCAGGATTTAATAAAACGTATAGAATTCAATTTAAAGGCTGAAGATGATGATTATGTTTTCTGGCTGGAGTCGAGCTACTATAGAGGCTCTGAACAGACTGTGCAGAAATCAGCCCCGATTGATGCTGGGAAATTTCTGCCGGATATGATTTGGTCAAAATTAACGAATATCATCTTTACTTCTGCTACAATTACAGCTGCCGGCTCTTTTGATTATTTTTACCGCGAAACCGGGATATCTAAAGCTGAAGAGCTTAAGGTGGAATCACCTTTTGATTATTCAAAACAGGCAGAACTTTTGATTCCAGTGGATTTTCCAGATCCAGGCAGTAAAAGTTTTCTTAAGGAACTTGTGGTCAGCCTCAAAGAAATTATTTCTAAAACTCAGGGCTCAACGATGGTTTTATTTACCTCCTATCGAATGCTCAGCTACTGTTATAACAACTTAAAAGCAGAGCTGGAAGAGATGGGGATTAGAATATTGTCACAGTCAAAATTATCCCGAAATTATATTATGCAGGAATTTCACAGTGAATATAAAACAATAATTTTTGGGACTTCAAGCTTCTGGGAAGGAGTAGATTTACCTGGGGATCTTCTGAAATATCTGGTGATGGTTAAACTTCCATTTCCTGTTCCTGGTGAGCCGCTGTATCAGGCAAAAGAAGATCTCTTAAAAGCAAAAGGTCTTAACCCTTTTTATAATCTTGCTCTGCCTCAGGCGGTAATTAAGTTCAGGCAGGGTTTTGGAAGATTAATCCGCTCCAAAAAAGATTCTGGTTATATTATTCTATTTGACCGGAGAGTTAAAAGTAGATCTTATGGACAGAAGTTTTTAGATTCAATTCCGACAGGATGTCCGGTCTTCGAAATCAATCAAAAAGAAATTATAAAAAAATTAGAGAATAATGGAGTTTAAAATATGACTAATACAAAAATATTTACAAAATACTTTTTAATTTTAGCCGCTATCCTTATATTTTCTACTGCTGTTAATGCTGCTCCCAGTCTAAGTTTAATCTATGTCATTCAGCAGGGTGATACACTTTCTGAGATTGCTGCTGATTATGATGTTGAGATAGAGCAGTTAAAAGCTGAAAATAACATTTCTAATCTGGCAGATATTAAAATGGGTGATGAACTGGTTATCCCTAAGAAGCTAGTTAAGAAGGATCAAAAAGAAACAGAGACACTATTTAGTGATTTCAAAACTCGCAAAGAAGAACTTTCTTTTTCGATTAATACTCACTATGCTGCCAGAATTAACCCCGGTCATCAGGCCCCTGATATTGACAAGATACCAGAGGATAAAATTATAGATTATTATGTTGGACCCGGTGACACTCTTTATGATCTGGCGAGAGATTTTAGTACTACCATTGGGACAATTTTAGCCCTTAACGATAAAGATAATAGTTATTTGCTCAGTGGAGAAAAAATTAGACTTCCGATTCATAACTTAACTTCTCATCAGATATTAAACCACAGGGTCAGCAAACAGGAGCTTGATCTTTTAGCTCGAGCTATCTATGGTGAATCCAGGGGAGAACCCTATGTTGGTCAGGTTGCTGTGGCTGCTGTAATCATTAATCGAGTCTTAAGCCGTCAATTCCCAAATACCTTTGCCCAGGTTATATATCAGGGAGGGCAGTTTTCGGCAGTTAGCGATGGTCAGATTAATCTGACACCAAATCAGACTGCTTATAGAGCAGCAAGAGAGGCACTAAACGGCAGTGATCCAACAAATGGAGCTCTTTATTTTTACAACCCTCGAACAGCTACTCGAGTTAGTTTTTTTGAAGGTAGAAGAGTAATAACTAAAATTGGCGATCATGTTTTTGTAGAATAGGGGTGAAGATTTTGCTATCTTGTTCAGCCGAAACTTTCCAGCTTTTTAAAAAGAAGCTGGCTTATTTTTTTATAATAATAATAATATTATTTTCCAGTAGTTCTGTTCTGGCTCAAAATAACTTTAGGAGCAATTATAGCTCCCGAAGACTGGTTCCAATTTATCAGGTAGATAGAAATGATCATAAAATTACTCTCACAGTTGATGGAGCCTGGGGCAGCAATCAGACTGAAGCTCTGCTGGAACTGTTTAAAAAAGAAGATATTAGTGTTTCATTTTTCTTTGCCGGCATCTGGCTGCAGAATAATCCAGATCTAGTTCAGAAAATTGTAGCTGCTGGACATCAGATTTATAATCATTCCTACAGCCATTCTCATTTTAATAATTTAACTAAAAATGAAATAAGAGAAGAGCTTCAGAAAACTGAAGCAATAATTAAGCAGTATCAAAACTCTGAAACTGGACTTAAACTTTTTAGACCACCCTATGGTGAGTATAATGACTTAGTAATAAAAACAGCAAGAGAACTCGGCTATCAGGTGGTTCAGTGGAGCCTTGATTCTCATGACTGGATGGATCCCGGCCGAGAATATATAGTTGAGCGAATTATTAATAATATTAACTCCGGAGATATCCTACTTTTTCATAATAATTCAGAGAATATTGTAGAGATACTAAGTGAGATCATTCCAACTTTAAAGCAGGATTATCAATTTGTCAAAATAGAAGATCTAATTTATAATGATAACTATCAGATAAGTTCTCAAACTGGTTTACAATACAAAATAAAGGATGATGCTAATGGAAATTAAAGTAGAAAGGGTCAATAAGGATATTGAATTGCCAAAATATCAGCATTTTGGCGAAGATGCAGGTCTGGATCTGCATGCAGCAGAAGAACTAACAATCAAAAGTGGAGAATACAAATTAATAAAGACAGGTCTTAAAATTGCTGTTCCCAGAGGTTATGCAGCTTTTGTATATCCGCGCAGTGGTCTAGCTTTAAAAAAAGGTGTTACAGTTTTAAATGCTGATGGAGTAATTGATTCCGGTTATCGCGGAGAAGTTGGAGTTATTTTAATTAACCATGGAACTGAAGACTTCAATGTCAATTTTAATGATAGAATAGCCCAGCTGATTATTCAGCAGGTTAATACAATTGAGTGGAATGAAGTAGAGAGTTTAAGTGAAAGTCAGCGAGGAGAAGGCGGCTTTGGCCATACCGGGATCAAAAAGAATTAGGAAAGGATAATTAATATGCCTAAAATAAAAGTGCCGGCAACTACAGCAAACTTAGGTCCCGGTTATGATACTCTGGGGCTTGCTTTGAGTTTATATAATGATTTTGAGATTGAAAAAAGAGAAGACGAGCAGTTAAAAATTAAAATTATCGATCAAAATAAAAATAAGGAAATAAAAATTGCAGCTGAAGATAATCTGATAGCCCTGGCCTATAAAAAATATTTTAACTTTATTGCTGAGGATTTAAGAGGTGCTGAAATAGTTGAGAAAATGCATACTCCCCTGGCCAGAGGTCTCGGCAGCAGTTCTTCGGCTATTATTGGAGGCCTGGCTGCAGCAGCAGTAGTATCAGGTAAATTAATCAGTGAAAATGATTTTATCCAGCTTGCTGTTGAGTTAGAAAAACATCCAGATAATGTTGTTCCGGCTCTGGTTGGTGGGCTAACAGTAAATTTTTATTGCAATAATAACTATGATTATTATAAAATAGATGTGGAGCAGGAACTTGATTTTATTCTGGTAGTACCGGACTTTGAGCTGAAAACTGAAAATTTGAGGCAGGTTTTACCAGCAGAAATAGATTATCCGAGTGCAATTAATAACCTCAGCCGAGTTGGTCTGCTGACAGCAGCCTTTATTAATAGAGATTATAAGCTTTTAAAAACTGCGATGGAGGATCAACTGCATCAGCCGTACAGAAAAAAACTAATTAAAGGCTTTGACCAGGTACTTGAAGCAGCCTACAGTAGTGGTGCTTATGGAGCAGCGCTGAGTGGTGCTGGACCAACAATTTTAGCCTGTGCCCGGCAGAATTCTGCTCAGATTGCCGAAAACATGAAAAAGGTATTTGAGTCCAATTCTATCACAACAGATATTTTTATAGTAAAAGCCTGTAATCAGAGTTTATATCAGTATTTAAAAGAGGAGATATCTCAGAATGCTTAAACTGGCCCTGATCGCCAATCAAACAGACTCTTTAGAGGGTTTTTTTGATTTTTTCATAGAAAATAAAAATAAAATAGAAAAAAAGGCTGCTCAGAAGTTTGAAATTACATATATTTTTAATGATTCTCCAGAAAATGAAGTCAAAGCTTTTTTGGCAGCCCGGGATGTCGATTTAAAAGTTACTGATAATTATCAGCAGCTGGTAAAAAATAAAGAAGTTGATATAATCATAGAATTAAGCCGTAAATTTGAAACTGCGGATTATCTGCTTCAGGCCTTAAAAAATAAAAAACAGGTAATTACAAGTAATCATAAGGTTCTGGCAGAAAACTATCTGTTGATCAAAGAGGCTGAGAAAAAGTTTAGAACCAGGGTGTTTTTTTCTGCCGTATTTTCACCCCTACCTTTAAAAACTCTGCTCAATAATTTCTATGCTCTGGATGAAGTTAAAGAAATCAATGGGGTTTTAAATGCAACTACCAATTTCATTTTATCTGAGATGGAGAAAAATACTGTAAGCATGAAAGAAACAGTTGAACAGGCAAAGGAATTGAGCTATACTGAAGAAAATCCTGAATTTGACTTAAGCGGTCGGGACAGTTTAAATAAAAGTATTTTGCTGGCAGATTTGATTTACAACACAGCTCTTGATCCTTCTCAGGCTCAAGCCAAAGGAATAAAAGGTATTACAAGTTATGACCTGATCTATGCAGCAGAGCTCGGTTATAAAATAAAATTAATTTCTACTATTAAGAAGCAGGATGAGAAAATATATTTTGGAGTTAGACCAAATTTAGTTCCTGAGAACTCTTTTTTCTCTTCGTTAAATGATAACAGTAATGGAATAGAGTTGTTTTCTAATTATAATTCTAGAACCTTTATTAAAGCCGAAAATAATGAGTCAGCTGCTTCCAATCTATTCAGCCAGGATTTAATAAGTGCTGCCGAAATCATCAGCTCTCAAAATGATATTAATTTTGATTTAGAAGCCTTAAGAGCAAATAAAATTAATCTAGATGACCTTTATCAGCAGCAGGCAAACAACTTTTATGTCAGACTGCAGCTTGAAAAAGATAAACAGATAATTGAAAAAATCAAAGATATTTTTTCAGAAAAAAATCTGGCAGATTTAATTTTACATGATAATTTAACTGAAACTCCACTGCTGCCCGTCATAATCATTACTAAAAAAATCAAAGAAAAAGATTTAGAAGAACTACTAAAAGAAGTCGAGAATCTAGAAGGAGTTCTAACTGTTAATAATGTAATAGCAGTTAAAACAGAATAATAATTTTATCATTAACAATAGGAAGGTGAAACAGTTGTCATTAATTGTACAAAAATATGGAGGAAGTTCAGTAGCAAATCCTGAATTAATTAAAAATGTTGCCAGAAGAGTAATCGAGGGGTATGAGGAAGGCAATCAAATGGTAGTAGTGGTTTCAGCAATGGGAGATACTACAGACCATTTAATAGATCTAATGGGAGACATCACTGATGACCCTGACCCAAGAGAAGTAGATATGCTTTTAACTACAGGGGAGCAGGTTTCAATTGCCCTATTAACCATGGCAATTCATTCTCTTGGTTACCCGGCAATCTCTTTAACCGGCAGTCAGATGAAAATTAAAACTAATGAAAAACATAATCAGGCGATGATTACAGATGTAGATACCACTCGTTTGAGAAAAGAACTAGCAGAAAATAAAATTGTAATTGTTGCTGGTTTTCAGGGGGTAAATGATAATCAGGATTTTACAACCTTAGGTCGAGGAGGTTCCGATACTACAACTGTAGCTGTGGCAGCAGCTATGAATGCTGACCGCTGTGAAATTTATTCTGATGTTGATGGAGTTTATACTGCTGACCCCAGAATAGTAGAAAATGCCAGTAAGCTCGACTCGATTTCATATGAAGAAATGCTGGAACTTGCAAATTTGGGTGCTAATGTCCTTCATCCAAGAGCAGTTGAGCTGGCAAATAATTATAATTTAGACTTATATATTGCCTCAAGTTTTAATAAAACCATGGGGACAATTGTTAGAGGAGATGAGAGTATGGAAGGTAAAAAAAATGTAGTTGGAGCAGCGAGTGATTTAGGAGAAATAAAAATTACAGTTGAGAGAGTACCGGATGAGCCGGGGATAGCAGGTAAAATGTTTAAGGCTTTAGCTGATGCAGGAGTCAATGTTGATATGATTATTCAGAACCTGCAGCGGGATGAACTAAATGATATTACCTTTACTATTAATCAGGAGCAGGAAAAATTGGCAGTTAAGGTCCTGGAAAAAATAAAGGAAAAACTTAAATTTGATAACTATACAATCGATAGAGATGTTGCAAAAATTTCTATTGTTGGAGCAGGAATGCAGTCAACTCCAGGGATAGCAGCCAGAATGTTCAGCTCATTTGGGGAAAATAATATTAATATTGAGATGATTACAACCTCTGAGATTAAAATTTCCTGTTTAATAAAAAAAGAAGAAGCAGATAGGGCTTTAAATGTTTTACATAAGGAATTTAAGCTGGATCAGATAAATAATTAAATATTGCAAAAACTTAAATTTTCGCGTATAATTAAAACAGGCAGTTTTTAAGATAGAATTTACTTACTGCTCAAATTTTATTATTCTAATTATACTGTGAGGAGGCTAAAAGATGAATGTAAAGAAAAAAGGCGAAGTTTATCGCTGTGAAATTTGTGGTAATGTGGTTGAGGTTAAAGAAGCTGGTGGAGGCGAACTAGTATGCTGTGGTGAGCCAATGAAATTAGAAGAATAATTAAAAAATAATTAGGGCCCGGGGTTTATACTCCGGGCTTTTAAGTGCTTTTAGTTTGAAATTAAAATAATTTTTAATTATTTCTTAAAGGATTTCGCTCTGCTTGCGAGAAGTTATAATAATAGAAATTAATCAAAAAAGATGTGGATTTTAAATCAAATAGTTTTAATAGAATATTGGGGAGGAAATTTTTAAAATGAATTATTTTGAAAGAAAAAAAATAAAAGATATACTTGAAGATAAGATCGACAGCTACCAGGATGTTATTGTCATGGGCTGGGTGAGAACTAAAAGAGTTTCAAAAAATATTGCCTTTATAGAGATTAATGATGGAAGTGCACTTAAGAATCTGCAGTTAGTTATTTTAGATCCTGATGCTCATCCGCTGGCTGAGATAAATACTGGTGCCAGCATTAAAGTAAAAGGTTATATAGATAAAGTTGAAGGTAGAGAACAGGATGTAGAGATGAAGGCCGAAGAAATTGAAGTTATTGGTGAAGCACCGGAAGATTTTATTCTACAGAAAAAAAGACACAGCTTTGAATTTTTAAGAGAAATTGCTCATCTGCGGGCAAGAACTAATACTTTTGGTGTGGTTAACCGCTTCCGCAGCAAAATGTCTTATGCAGTTCATAACTATTTTTATAATAAAGACTTTAAATACATCCATACTCCAATTATCACCTCCGGAGATGCAGAAGGGGCAGGAGAAGTTTTTAAGGTATCCACACTTGATTTTGAAAATCTTCCCCGCACCGAAAAAGGTGAAATTGATTATTCTCAGGATTTCTTTACTCAGGAGACCGGTCTTACGGTTAGTGGGCAGCTGGAGGCAGAACTTCTGGCTACAGCTCTGGGAGATGTTTATACTTTTGGACCAACTTTTAGAGCAGAAAATTCTAATACATCCCGCCACGCTTCCGAATTCTGGATGATTGAGCCGGAGATGGCTTTCTGTAATTTAGATGAGATGATGACTTTAATGGAAGATTTTATTAAAAATTTATTTAAATTTGCCCTGGAAGAAGCCGAGGAAGAAATGGACTTCTTTAACCAGTGGATTGATGAGGGCCGCCGCGAAATGATCGAAAATATTATTGAGGCTGATTTTGGCCGGATCACTTATACTGAGGCAATTGAAATTTTAGAAAACAGTGATCAGGATTTTGAATATCCGGTCAGCTGGGGTGTCGATCTGCAGTCTGAGCACGAAAGATACCTGACAGAAGAACATTTTAAAAAGCCAATAATGGTTAAAGATTATCCAAAAGAAATTAAAGCTTTTTATATGCGTCAGAATGATGATGGTAAAACAGTTGCTGCAGTGGACTGTCTGGTGCCAGGAGTCGGCGAGATTGTTGGGGGCAGTCAGCGGGAAGAAAGATACGATAAGTTAAAAAGTAGAATGGAAGAGATGAACATGGACCTGGAAAAATATGATTGGTTTTTAGATATCAGAAAATATGGTTCAGTTCCCCATTCTGGTTTTGGCCTTGGTTTTGAAAGACTGCTGATGTATTTATCTGGAATGCAGAATATTAGAGATGTTATTTCATTCCCTCGTACACCAGGTAATGCTAAATTCTAATTAATTGAGCAATCAATAGAGGAGAAAAGAGATGCTGAAAAAGCGAAAAATATTTTTGAATATATTTATTATCCTAATACTGGCGGTAACTTTTCTGCCTGTGAACTCTGCCGCAGAAGAAATCAACAGTGAAATTTTGATTTATTCAGCTGAACCAGAAGGAGTAATTGCAGCTGTTGCTGCTGCAGAAGAAGGTAAAAAAGTCACTCTGGTAATGACCAGAGAAAAACCAGGCGGCCTGATGACTTATGCCGCCTTAAATTTCCTTGATTTAAATTATGATCAGAAATCTAATAATATAAATCAGGGTTTATTTAACCGCTGGCATCAAAAAGTTGGTTCAGCTATCTCTTTTTCTCCTCAAAAAGCAGAAACAGCATTTTCGGAAATGCTGGCTGCAGAAGAAAATATACAGGTTATAAATTCTGTCGAGCTGCAGCAGGTTAAAACCAAAAATAAAAATATTGAATCTATAAAAGTAAAAAAAGATAATCAACTATATAACTTAACTGCTGATTATTATATTGACGCCTCTCAGGATGGTGACCTGGCAGCTGCAGCTGGTGAGGAATTTTTTCTGGGTACAGCTGATATGAATTTAAAAAATAGCTGGATGGCTTCTACTCAGATTTTAAGATTTTCAGATGTTAAACCGGCTCTATTAAAGCAGGCTGTTAGAAATAATAAATATCAGGCAAGTCATTTTCGAGATGATCATGCCTGGGGCTTTTCTAACTTTGGCAAAAGCTATCGGCCTCAGGCTGATAATTTAAGACTGCGGGGCTTAAATATAGTTTTTATCGAGAATAATGGTGGCTATGACGCCTATATCAATGCTCTGCTGCTTTTTAATGTTGATCCCCTTTCGGAGTCTTCTCTCCAGCAGGCAAAGAAGAAGGCTGCAGAAGAAGCGGAATTGATTTTGTCCTATCTTCAGCGAAATCTAGAGGGGTTTTCGGGAGCCAGTTTAGATAAACTACCACCAGAACTCTATCGAAGAGAAAGCAGACATTTTTTAACAGAATATCAGTTAAAAGCAGGAGACTTATTCCGGCAGAAAATTTTTCCTGATACCATTACTTTAGCTTCTTATCCACTTGATTATCAGGCAGCTGCTCATGATTATCCTGGCTTTGTACTTTTTAACCCTGAGTATTACGGGATACCTCTCAGGTCATTAATTGCCCGTAAAAACAAAAATTTAATGATAGTTGGGCGGAGCAGTGGTTATAGTTCACTGGCAGCAGCCAGCAGTAGAGTTTTACCAGTAGGGATGAACACTGCTGAAGCAGCTGCAGTTACTGCTGCAGAAGCTTTAAATAAAGATAAATCTCTGCTTGAACTTGCTGAAGATCAAGCAAGTCTGGATAAGATTCGGTCTCGGTTGAATATTGAACTTAGTAATTATCCTGCAGAAGCTCCAATTATCAAAGATAAAAAGCTCCTTCAGAGTCTGGAAAAACTTCTTTCCTGGGGAATTACCATTGGTGGTTATAATAATAATTTCAAACTGAATATCCCACCAACCGAAAAAGAATTTACAGCTATTGTTTTAAAAATTATGCAAAAAAAAGAGGCAGAAATTCTTTATGAATGGGTGCCCGGCAGTTTAGAAACCTTAAGTAAAAAGCAGAAGCTAAGTACAACCGCTGCTTTAAAACTGCTGCTGGCAGCTGAAAGTCAGCGGGTTCTAGAAATGGACCAGGAAAATTATTTAAAGAGAGCTGAAGAATTGGAATTAATACCCGCTGCTTTAAAAGAAATTTTTGTTGAAGATAGAATAATGAGTCGGAAAGAGATGATTATTCTGGCAGCAGATTATCTAGAGCGCTTTAAGACTCCATCTGATTTGAAATATATAAGGGGTGAATATTTTGACTAAAGACAGCTACCATACATATTATCCCTCGCCAATAGGTATTTTAAAAATAGAATTTAATAATCAGGCTTTATTAAAAATTGAGTTTGATGACCACCTGAGAGAAGTAAAAAACAACTGTCAGAAGAATTTTTATGAAGATCCGGAAATTTTAAAGATTTACAATCTGATTTTTGACCAGTTAAATCAATATTTTATGGGTCAGAGGAATGTATTTGATATTCCTATTCAGCTCAACGGAAGTCATTTTGAACTGAAGGTCTGGAAGTTTATTCAAAAAATTCCCTATGGCAAAACTTTTTCTTATCAAGAACTGGCTGCAGCAATCGGAAATCCTGGAGCAGCAAAAGCAGTTAGACATGCCAGTTCGCGAAACCCGATTGCAGTAATTATCCCCTGCCATCGAGTAGTTGCTTTAAACGGAGGCACTAAAGGTTATCGCGGTGGAGTCTGGCGCAAAGAATGGCTTTTGAAACACGAAAATAATAAAAGTAAACATTTAGAAAGGAAGATTTCTTTTGTCTAAAGAATTAAAGCAAAGAGAAGAAATTGATGATAAATACAAATGGAATTTAAATGATATTTATGCTGACGATCAGAGTTTTGAAAACGAACTGGAAAAAGTGCTTGCAGAAGTTAAAAATATTGAAAAATTAAAAGCAGATTTTACAGATAGTGCAGATAAGTTACTTGCTGCCTTAAATAAAATTATCAAAATTGAAGAAAAAACTGCCCGGTTATATGCTTATGCACATATGAAATATGATCAAAACACCCAGCAGGAAAAATATCAAAATTATAAAAATAAGGCAATGATGTGCTATAACAAATTATCGAATTCAACTTCATTTATGGTGCCTGCAATTATTCAGCTGGGAGAAGAAAAACTTGCACAGTATAAAAAAGAAAATCAGGAGCTTGAATTTTTTAATCACTTTTTTGATAATATTTTAAGACAGAAAGAACATTATCTTTCTGCCAAAGAGGAAAAGATTCTGGCTTTAGCCGGTGAGGTTACTCAGAGTTCAGAAAATATATTCAGCATGCTGAATAATGCAGATCTTCAATTCCCACTGATTAAAGATGAAAACGGGGAAGAGCTGCGTCTGACTCACGGCAGATATATAGATCTATTAAAAAATGAAGATCGAAGAGTTAGAGAAGACGCCTTTGAAGGAATGCACGGGGAATATCAAAAACTGGAAAACACTTTTGCAGCAGTGCTTGACAGCTCGGTTAAGGGAGATATTTTTTATGCCCGGGCCAGAAAATATGATAGTGCCTTAGAATCTGCTCTTGATAGTGATAATATAAGTACAGATGTCTATAATAATTTAATCGATACTGTTTCTAATAATCTGAAGCCGCTGCATCAGTACATGGAGCTGAAAAAAGATCTGCTGGAGCTGGATGAGCTCCATATTTATGACACTTATACTCCTTTAATCAAAGAAATTGATCTCAAATTTAAATATGAAGAAACAAAAGACATTATTAAAAAAGCGGTAAAGCCACTTGGTGAGAATTATATTAAAACAGTCGAAGAGGGCTTTAACTCAGGCTGGATTGATGTCTATGAAAATAAGGGTAAGCGCTCAGGAGCCTATTCCAGCGGCTGTTATGGAGTTCACCCCTATATTCTGATGAACTATACTCAGGATATCAGCAATCTCTTTACTTTAATTCATGAGATGGGACATGCCATGCACAGCTACTACTCTAATAAAAACCAGCCCTATTTATATGCTGATTATAAGATTTTTGTAGCTGAAGTAGCTTCAACTTTAAATGAGAATCTGCTTTTAGATTATATGCTGGAAAACGCAGAAAGCAGCGAGGAAAAACTCTATCTATTAAACTACTTTTTAGAAGGCTTTAGAGGTACAGTCTACAGACAGACCATGTTTGCTGAGTTTGAAAAGAAGATTCACGAAAGGGTAGAGGCAGGAGAAAGTTTAACCTCCCAGACAATGAAGGGCATGTACAGGAATTTAAACCAGAAATATTTTGGTGAAGCGCTGGTTATTGACGAAAAGCTGGATTATGAGTGGGCCAGAATCCCTCATTTCTACTATAATTTCTATGTCTATAAATATGCTACCGGTTATTCCGCAGCAGCAGCTCTGGCCGAAAAGATTCAGACTGAAGGGCCAGAGGCAGCGGCTAATTATTTAGAGTTTTTAAAGGCAGGAGGCAGTGACTATCCTCTCAACATCCTGAAAAAAGCTGGAGTTGATATGGAAAAATCAACTGCTATAGAAAATGCAGCTGCTAAGTTTAAAAAGTACTTAAAACAGCTGCAGGAATTAGTTTAATGCTCAGTCAATTTTAACAGAATTATTCATTTATGATTATCAACTTCAAGTAAAAGAAATTTTTATTTGCTGAAGAAATTTATAATATCACTGGCACATCTTTCTTTTTCAAGATCGTTGGTTATTACATGGGGTGATTTTTGATAGATCTTTTGGTCTACTAAAAATTGTCCCATTTTTTTATTTAAAAAATCCTTGATCTGATCAGTGGCTACCTGTTCATCATTACTGGAAAGGATCAGCTGGGTTGGAGATTTAATTTTAGGAACAGCCTTTCTTCCCTTTTTCATTAACTTATATAATTCAGCCAGAGCCTCAGGATAGTAATTAAAGCTGTAATTGTTGTGGTAGTCAATTTCTTCTGCTGATAAATCAGCCTGATTAATTTGAAAATCATTATCCAGTTTTTTAACAAAATATTTAAGGTATGGAGCAAAGGCAATATTTTTATTGGCTGTATAAAAGGCTGGAGCTACCAGTGATAATTTTTCCACTTCAAAATTTGAAGCTACAAGTGCTGCCAGCAGTCCACCCATGGAAAGACCAGCCAGGTAGATATTTTGATAATCACTTTTTAGATAAAAATAGCTGTCTACAGACTTACGGAGCCACTGCTCGGCACTGCTGTTTAAAAAATCTGATCTATTGGTTGCGTGTCCGGGTAGTCTCGGAACATAGACTGGTAAGTCAAGTTCCTGATAAATTTTTTTGGCGATATAATTCCAGTTGCTGCTTTTACCCCCAAAACCGTGGAGCAAAAGTACGGCTGTACTTTCTTCTTGATTATTAAAACCATATTTAATTTCTCTTCCCAGAGGATTAATTGTGGTTGATTTTTTGATTTTATCTAATTTCAATTTTACGACCCCCATTATTGTCTTTTCTTTCATCATATTACACCAGACATTGAATTTCAAAGAATATTATTTTAAATTCATAAATAAAAGTGATAGAATATTATTTAGAAAATAAATTTAAACTGCAGGAGGTGAAAGTTTAATAGTTAAGACTATTAAACTCAAATATGAAAGATAAAATTAGAGAAAGAGCAGAATTTTTAAGAGATAATATGATATTAAGTACTCAGGAGCTGGTTAGAATACCGAGTGTTGAGGCAGAAGCCGAAGGAGACTTCCCTTATGGTAAGAATGTCTATCAGGCTCTGGCTAAAGCAGTAGAGATTTCTGAGAACTTAGGTTTTAAGACAAAAAACATCGACAATCAGGCAGCTCATGTAGAGATGGGTGAGGGAGAGGAAATTCTTGGCCTGCTCTGCCACTTAGATGTGGTACCAGAGGGTAGTGACTGGACCTACCCACCTTATGCTGCCGAAATTCACGATGGTAAAATTTATGGAAGAGGAACTATTGATGACAAGGGACCGGCAGTAGCTGCGCTTTATGGAATGAAAATTGTGCAGGAGCTGGGAGTTAAATTAAATAAAAAAGTAAGATTAATTCTCGGTACAAATGAGGAATCCGGTATGGCTTCTCTTGATTACTATTTTAAGAAGGAAAAAATGCCAGATCTGGCCTTCAGTCCCGATGCCACTTTTCCGGCCATTCATGCTGAAAAAGGAATTTTGGATCTTAAATTTTCAGCAGAAATCGAGGAAAAAGCGGCTAAAGAAGGAATAAAGTTAATAGAAATTAAGGGCGGCAATGCAACCAATATGGTTCCCGATTATGCAGAAGCAGTTATTAGCGGTATCGAAAAGGAAGAACTTAAGGAGCTGCTGAAGGAGCTTGAATATGATCAGGATGAATTGGAAATTAAAGCAGAAAATAATAATATAATACTGGGCTATCACGGTATTTCTGCTCACGGCAGTATGCCAGAAGATGGCAAAAATGCGATTTCTTATTTAATTGATATCTTAGCTGAACTTCCCTTTGCGGCTGCTGGTGTTAGAGACTTTTTCAGTTTCTATAAAAATAAAATAGGTCTGGAATATGATGGTGCTTCAATTGGCTGTAAAGATCAGGATGATGTCCCGACTGCTTTAACTTTTAATACCGGAATTATCAAAGGTGATCAGAGTAAAATCCAATTTATAGTCAATATCCGCTACCCGGTTAAATCAAGTGCTGAGAAAGTAGTCAGTGATATCAAAACTGAGCTCACTGATTTAATTGATGTTGAACTACTGCGAGATGCTAAACCTCTATTTGTAGCCAAAGATGATCCTTTTATTAAAAAGCTAATGGCAGCCTATCAGGAATTTACCGGTGATGACAGTGAGCCAATAGCAATTGGTGGTGGAACCTATGCCCGTAAAGTTAAAAAAGGAGTAGCTTTTGGTCCGCTATTTCCGGGACAGCCTGAGCTGGCACATCAAAAAGATGAACATATTGGTATTGATGATCTGGTTAAAAGTGCTGCTATTTATGCTAAGGCAATTATTGATATTGCCGGGGTGAAAAGAGATGAATAAAGATGCAGTAGAACTGATAGAATTTATTAATAATTCACCGACTGCTTTTCATGCAGCAGCTGAAGTGGAGAAAAGACTAAAAGGGGCAGGCTTTAAGCAGCTTGATCCGGCTCAGAAATGGAAATTAAAAGAGGGAGAAAAATATTTTGTCAGCCGTAATGACTCTGCTCTAATAGCATTTATAACCGGAAAAGACTTCCTGAATCAGGGTTTCAGAATTATTTCTTCTCACACTGACAGTCCGGCTTTAAAAGTTAAACCAGACCCGATAATTAACAGTGAGGGGCAGTATGTTTTAAATACTGAAATTTATGGAGGCCCCATTTTAAATACCTGGTATGATAGAGAACTGTCTCTGGCTGGAAAAATTGTGCTCAAATCCAAAGATTCTTTTGAACTGAAAGAAGAATTAATTGACCTGGAAAAAAATCTGGCTGTGGTTCCCAATCTGCCAATTCACCTTAATAAAGATGTTAATCAAAAAGGGAAAATTGATAAAAAGAAAGGTCTGCGGGCTCTAATTACTCAAAATTTAGACTCTAAGGAGAGTGGAGGAGATTCTGATTCAGAAGCTGAATTAAAGCTGAAGGATTTAATAGCCCAATTATCCGATTACAGGGCAGAAGAAATCCTGGAAGCTGAGCTCTATCTTTATCCAACCCAAAAAGCGCAGTTTTTAGGTCCTAAAGATGAATTTATTGCTGCCGGCCGCCAGGACAATCTGGCAATGGTTCATGCTTCCTTAGAGGCCCTCTTAAGCTCTAAGGCAGAAGACTGGACACAGATGGCTGTTTTTTATGATAATGAGGAAATAGGCAGTCATACACCCCAGGGAGCTGATTCTCCCTTTGTCGGCAATTTAATTGAGCGGGTAATCTATAATCTGGGAGCTAAAAGAGAAGATTATTACAGAATTATCGAAAAGTCCTTTTTAATCTCTGCTGATATGGCCCATGCAGTTCATCCTAACTTCAGTGAAGAATATGATCAAAATAACAGAACTTTACTTAATCAGGGGCCGGTAATTAAATATAATGCTAATTTGAAATATACAACTAATGCCAGTACAGCTGGAGTTTTAATTGATCTGATGGAGAAAAATGAGATTCCCTATCAGCTTTATACCAACCGCAGTGATAAGCGCGGAGGCTCAACAATTGGACCTATAGCAGCAACTCAGCTGGGAATAAAGAGTATAGATTTAGGAAATCCCCTGCTGGCAATGCACTCCAGTCGCGAGCTGGGCGGCAGTAATGATCAGAAAGAGATGATAAAAGTAATGACTTTATTTTATCAGGAAAATTAGACAGGAGGAGTTACTTTGCAAAACTTTAACTTTTCAAAATTAGAAAATAGAGAAAATACTATGGCTGCCAAATGGGATAAGCGAGCAGAAATTTTTGGCAGCGAAGATGTTTTACCACTCTGGGTGGCAGATTCTGACTGGCAGACAGCTCCGGCAGTTAAGCAGAAATTAATTGAGCGAGCTGAAGCGGGAATTTTCGGCTACAGTTTTGCTGATCAGAGCATCTACCAGGCAGTAGAAGACTGGCTGCAAAAAAGATTTGAGCTCAAAATCGACAGAGAGTGGTTGCTCTTTGATACAGGAGTAGTACCTGCAATTAACTTTACTTTAAAGGCTATTACAGAAGAAAACGATGCTGTAATTATTCAGCCGCCTGTCTACAGGCCCTTTTTTGGAGCCGTAAAGGCCAATAACTGCCGACCTATTAAAAATGAATTAATAAAAGAAGATAATCATTATCAGATGGACTTAGCTAACTTAAAACTTGAAATTAAAAAAGCAAAAGAAAAGGGAGAGCGGGTAAGAGCAATGATCTTCTGCAGTCCCCACAATCCAGTTGGTCGGGTCTGGCAGGAAGATGAGCTGCTTAAACTGCTGCGTCTACTTAAAAAAGAAGATATTTATCTTTTAAGTGATGAAATTCATTCTGACCTTATTTATCCAGGCTATAAGCATCAGCCGGTACTTAAACTGCTGCTGGCCCGGGAAGAGTTTAAAGACTACCGACAGAAGGTTGTTTCTTTTATGGCTGCCAGCAAAACTTTTAATATTGCAGGTCTGCATACATCTTATACGATCATTGAATCTAAAAAGCTGCGTCAGGCCTATAATAAGGCAAAAGAAGGTTTTGGAACCGGCAACAGCCCCTTTGGTCTACTTGCTTTAAAAACTGCCTATAATCAGGGGGAAGAGTGGCTGGAAGCACAGCTTAAGTATTTAGAGTCAAATTATAATTTCTTAAAGGAATATCTTCAGGAAAGGCTGCCTCAAATTAAAGCTGTTGAGGCGGAAGGTACTTATTTAGTCTGGCTGGACTGTTCAGAACTTGGTTTTGAAAATGATGAGCAGCTAATTGAATTTATGAATAAAAAGGCAAAGGTGGGGCTTAATCCAGGCCGCTGGTTTGGAGATGCAGGCTCAATGCATATGCGCTTAAATCTTGCCTGTCCCCGCGAGAGATTAAAAGAAGGACTGGATAGAATCAAAGAAGCGGTTAAAAATAATCTTTAAGAAGGGAAAGGAAGTTTTGTTTTGACAGAAGTTATTGTAATTGGAGGTGGCCCGGCAGGAATGATGGCTGCACTGCAGGCTGCCAGAAAAGGAAATAAAGTTAGCTTAATTGAGAAAAATAAAAATTTGGGTAAAAAACTTTTGATTACCGGTAAAGGCCGCTGTAACCTGACAAATTATTCGGATTTAAATCAGCATATTAAGAATATAATTGATAATCCGGAATTTATGTACAGCTCACTGGCTGAATTTGATGCCTACAGACTCTATTATTTTTTTGAAGGTCTGGGACTGCCTTTAAAGATAGAAAGAGGAGATAGAGTTTTTCCAGAGTCGAACCGCTCACAGGATGTTTTAAAAGTTCTGCAGAAAGAGTTATTTAAAGCTGAGGTTGAAATAATTCAGGACGAAGTACAGGCGATTTTAACAAAAGACAAAAGAGTTCAGGGAGTAAAGTTAAAATATCAGGGCCAGCTTAAAGCTGACAGAGTGATTTTAGCAGCTGGCGGCAGTTCCTATCCTCAGACTGGATCTGACGGCAGCGGATTTAAACTGGCTCAAGCTTTAGGCCACCAGATTATTAAACCGGAGCCCGGACTCTGTGGTTTAAAAACTAAGGAAGACTGGATTTATCAGGCTAAAGGTCTAAAATTAAAGTATGTTGAGCTCAAACTATTAAAAGCAGGCAAAGAAATCTTCAGCCAGTTTGGAGATTTAGAAATCAGAAGCAGCTACTTAGATGGGCCAATTGTTATTTCAGCCTCAATGCTTATAGATGATGAGCCTGAAAAATATCAGCTGGCAATTGATTTAAAACCAGCACTTGATTATCAGACACTGGATCAGAGAATTCTTAGAGACTTTGACAAATATGCCAACAAATATTTCGGCAACAGTCTGGGAGATCTGCTGCCCCAAAAAATGATTCCTTTAATTATTGAGCGTTCTTCAATAGATTATAAGAAAACAGTAAACCAGATTACTGCAGCTGAACGGGAAGAACTGATACAATTATTGAAGAATTTAAAATTAAATATTAAAGCAAAAAAGGGATTTGAACGGGCAATAGTTACAAGAGGTGGAATTAGCACCGAAGAGATTGATCCGAAAACAATGGAATCCAGGTTGATTGATGGTTTATATTTTGCAGGAGAGGTTATAGATCTGGCAGCAATGACCGGAGGGTATAACCTGCAGATTGCATTTTCAACAGCTTATAAGGCAGGAAATAGTATAAATTAAACAGAAAAAAACCGCAGCCAGCTGACTGCGGTTCTAATTTGCAAATTAAATTGCATTTTTCTAATATGTTTTATTACTCAGCGTCTTCTTCATTACCCTGGAGTTTTTGAGTGATTACCTGATTAACAGAGTTCATCAGCTGATTAAAGTGATTTTGAGCTTCATAGAATTCAGAGATTTTATCATTCTGCTTCATTTTTTGTTCCATCATCTGTAATTCCTGCTTCTGCTCATCGCTAACTTCCTGACCATTCTGCTGCATCATCTGCACCTGCTGGTACTTAGCGTTTAAATTATCGAGCATTGACTTTGCATCTTCATCTTCAACCATAACTTCTTCTTTCTCTTTTAAATCCTGAAATTCCTGTGAGCCTACAATTGCCTCTGCAAGTTCTTCTGCATGTTCCATTACTGTTGCCATTAATATTCACCTCAAATTAAATATTTAATTTCTTTTTCGTTTAACAACCATATTTATGTTAACATCCACTACAACTTATGTCAAATAAGAATAGCATTAGGGGGAATTTATTATGTCAAATGAGTTAAAAATTGAAGTTTATTCTAAAGATTGGTGTCCATACTGCAAAAAGGCCAAAGCTTTTTTAAAAAGTAAGGGCTTAAGTTTTACTGAGATTGATATTAATGAAGGGAACAACTATGAGGTGATGCAGGAGAGAACTGGAAATAAAACTGTACCTCAAATTATAATCAATGATCAGAGCCTGGGGGGCTATGATGATATAATTGCTCTGGAAAATAAGGGTGAATTTAATGCCTTGATCGGAAAAGATACTAAAGATCTTTCTCAAAAAGAATGGGAACTGATTATTCTGGGAGCAGGCCCGGCAGCTTTAAATGCAGCATTATACGCAGCCCGCAAAGGTATAGATCTACTTTTATTAACCAAGGATATAGGTGGTCAGGTAATTACTACTAATGAAATTGATAATTATCTTGGTAAAGCAGATACAACTGGAGCTGAGCTGATTTATGATTTTTGGGACCATATAGCAAAATACGAGGTAGAGACAGTTATTGGTGAAGAAGCAGTTGAGGTAGCAGACGGTCAGCCTGGTAAAATTGTTAAAACAGATAACGGCAAAGAATATGCAACTAAATCTGTGATTGTTGCTACTGGAGCTCAGAAGAGACATTTAGGTATGAAGCAGGAATATGTACTAACAGGTAAGGGAGTCCACTACTGTGCCAGCTGTGATGCTTTTCTTTACAAAGGTCAGCCGGTGGCAGTTGTTGGTGGAGGAAATTCCGGCCTGGAAGCTGCTTTAGATCTTGCCAAAATTGGCTGTGAGGTTGATTTGATTGAGCTTCAGGATAAATTGATGGGGGATGAATACCTGCAGGATAGAGTAAATGCCAGTGAGAAGATTACTGTCCACACTTCAACTACCGTCGATCAGATCATTGGCGAGGATAAACTGGAATCTATTGTAATTAAAAATATAAGTAATGAGTCAACCAAAGAGCTGGATGTTAATGGTCTGTTTATAGAAATAGGACTGGTAGCCAACAGTGATTTTGTCAGCAGTCGAGTAGAAACCAATAAACAGAAAGAAATTATAATCAATGAGAGAAATGAAACAGGTGTTGAAGGTATCTGGGCTGCAGGTGATGTAACAAATATTATAGATAAGCAGATTATTATTTCAGCAGCTGAGGGTTCTAAAGCAGCCTTGAGGGTCAATCAGTATTTAGGTTAAGAAATAGCTGATATTTATAATTTAACTATGAGTTAATTTAATAATATATATCAAATAAGAGGCGGGTCATTTCTTTATAAGAGAGGTGGCCCGTTTTTTTAAGAAAAAGAAATTTGCCAGATATTATAATACTATGTATAATATAAACAAATGGAGGTGGATTAAGATGGCTGCAGAAAAAATTCAAAAACATGTATTTATTTCAGGTAGAGTTCAGGGAGTTGGTTTTAGAGCTTTTACCCGCAGTCAGGCAGCTGCTTTGAATATAAAAGGCTGGGTTAAAAACCTGGCGGATGGTAGAGTAGAAGCTAAAGTCCAGGGAAAAGAGAGTAATGTTGATCAAATGCTCGCTAAATTAAAAAAAGGTCCTTCATTTGCTCGGGTTGATAATTTTGAAGCTGAAACAGAAAAAGCTGATGATTTTAGTGATTTTGAAATACGTTTCTAATTAATTTATTTAAAGATGAATTTAAGCTAAGCAAAATTTTAAGCTTAAGCTGGAAAATCTGTAAAGAGGTGATTAAAATGGCTAAAGCATTACTGGCTGTTGATTTGCAGAATGACTTTTATGAAGATGGTGCTCTGGCTGTGCCTAATGCTTCTGAGATTAATCCCAAAGTCAATGAACTTTTAGAGTCAGATAAATATCAGCTAATTGTTGGCTCACAGGACTGGCACCCCACTTCACACCTCAGCTTTGCTTCCAATCATGGAAAGGATCCATTTACTCCTTATAGTGATGAGCAGGGACTGGGTCCTGTCTTATGGCCGGATCACTGTGTACAGCAGACTGAGGGAGCAGAATTTAATTCTGAAATTAAAACAGTCAACTTTGACTATATACTGCGCAAGGGTACAGATAAAGAGGTTGATAGTTATTCAGCCTTTCAGGATAATGATGGTACAGACCTGGGACTGGCCGGACTATTAAAATCACTTGAGATAGATGAAGTTGATATAGTAGGCTTAGCCTTTGATTACTGTGTTAAATATACTGCTCAGGATAGTGTTAAAAATGGTTTTAAAACCAATATTATTCTGGCTGGTACTAGAGCAGTAAATCCAGAAGAGCTGCAGAAGCTAAAAAAAGAATTAAAAAAGGCAGGAGTAAATTTAAAGTAAATAAGATTTTTTAAAACAATTTAAAGTAAATAAAGAGGTTAATAGAAGTAAATAGTGGTTAAAAAAGGAGAGAATTTTTTTGGATAAAATAGAACTTATGGCGACCAGTACTTTTGGAATGGAAGCCCTGGTAAAAAAAGAAATAAATGATTTAGGTTATGAGATTACAGAAGTTAAAAATGGAAGAATCACTTTTGAGGCCGATCTGCAGGCAATTCCCAGAGCCAATTTATGGCTGCGAACTGCGGAAAGAGTTCTTTTGAAAGTAGGAGATTTTAAAGCCCGTGACTTTGATGAACTTTATGATGGTGTCAGAAGTTTGGACTGGCCCGGGTGGCTGCCTGAAAATGCAGAATTCCCTGTCAGTGCCAAGTCCATTGATTCACAGTTGAGCAGTGTTCCTACCTGTCAGTCAGTTACAAAAAAAGCTGTAGTAGACAGGCTGAAAGCGGAATACCAAAGAGAATGGTTTGATGAAGATGGTCCGCTTTATCCGATTGAGCTGGCTTTATATAAAGATCGAGCAATTTTAACAATTGATACTTCAGGTACCGGACTGCACAAAAGAGGTTATCGTGAGCTTTCAGTTAAAGCTCCGATTCAGGAGACTATTGCTGCCGGGATGGTTTATTTAAGCCGCTGGGATAAAGATAGAATTTTAATTGATCCCTTCTGTGGTTCAGGAACAATTTTAATCGAAGCAGCTATGATGGCCAAAAATCAGGCTCCAGGCTTAAAAAGGAAATTTAATTCCGAAAAGTGGCCTGTTTTTGAGGACTTTGAATGGCCCCGGGCTCGTGTTGAAGCTAAAAAAGCTAAAAAGATCAATGTAGAGCCACGGTTGATTATGGGTTATGATCAGGACCCGGAAGCAATCAGTATTGCCCGCTATCATGCCAAACAGGCAGGGGTAGAAGATATAATTCACTTCCAGGAACAAAAGTTTGCGGACTTTTCTACCAACCGTAAATATGGTTATGTAATTACTAACCCTCCCTATGGAGAAAGAATGGGAGAAAAAGAAGAAGTCGAAGAGCTTTATCGAGAAATGGGAGAAAAGTTTAGAGCTTTAGAGACCTGGTCCTATTATATAATCACCTCTCATTCTAAATTTGAAGAATTATTTGGTAAAGAGGCCAGCAAAAGAAGAAAATTATATAATGGTGGGGTAGAGACTCAGTATTATCAGTACTATGGTCCCTGGCCGCCGAAGAACTGAGGCAATTAAATGATCAAATTGAGAAAATATTTTCCTCATCTTGCCGGTCTGGTCTTTAGTTCAATATTTGGCTTCTCATTTTTGTTTACCAAGGAGGGACTGGAGCTGATGTCTCCATTCCACTTACTTGGTTTTCGTTTTGCAATTGCCTTTATTACCTTGAGTATTTTGAGAATTGCTGGTATAATAAATATCAATTTGAGGGGTAAAAACTTAAAGAAATTATTTTTACTGGCCTTATTTCAGCCCGGAATTTATTTTATCTGTGAAACCACAGGTATGCTTTATACAACTTCATCTGAAGCTGGAATGATGATTGCCTTAATTCCAGTAGCTGTTACAATTCTGGCGGCAGTATTTCTCAATGAAAGGCCTACCCTGATTCAGAGCTTATTTGTAGCCCTCTCAGTTGGGGGAGTCTTTTTTATTATCTTTAATCGAGGTACAGCACCAATTGACGGTAATTATTTAGGTTTAGTTCTTCTGGGTGGAGCAGTTATAGCTGCTGGTTTTTATAATATTATTTCCAGACAGCTTTCGCTGGAGTTTAAGCCGGTAGAAATTACATATGTAATGATGGGTTTTGGCGCTCTGTTTTTTAACTTAATTGCAATTTTTAGAAAAGACTTTGCCCTGGGCAGTTATTTAAATCTGCTGACAAATACTGATGTTTTAATTGCAGTTGTTTATTTAGGTGTATTTTCTTCGGTAGTTGCGTTTTTTATGATGAATTACACTCTTTCTAAAATCACGGCAGCAGAATCAGCTGTATTTGCCAATCTGACCACAGTTGTTTCTATTATTGCCGGAGTTGTATTTAGAAATGAGCCGTTTTTTAAATTTCAAGTAGTGGGAGCAGTTTTAATCATAATTGGTGTCTGGGGTACAAATTACTTTGGGCGCCCCGTAGTAGAGAAAGGAGAAGAAATTTATGAGAAAGTATAATGTAGCAGTAGTAGGAGCAACAGGTTTAGTAGGTAGAGAAATGCTTAAGACTTTAAGTCAGCGAAATTTTCCAATTGATCAGCTAAAGGTGATTGCATCTGAGCGTTCAGAGGGTAAAAAAATCCAATTTGAAGATAGAGAATTAACTGTAGAATCTGTAAAAGAAGGTACTTTTGAGGGAATAGATATTGCCCTATTTTCTGCCGGGAGTGGGGTTTCTAAAGAGGTAGCTCCTCAGGTAAAAAAGGCAGGAGGGATTGTGGTCGATAACAGTAATGCCTTTAGAATGGACCCAGACTCTCCTCTAGTTGTACCGGAAGTTAACGGAGAGGATTTAAAGGACCATCAGCAGATTATTGCCAATCCAAACTGTTCTACAATTCAGATGGTAATGCTCTTAAAGCCGCTTGCTGAAAAATATGGCTTAAAAAGGCTGGTTATTAATACCTATCAGGCGGTGTCTGGAGCCGGAAAAAAAGCAGTTGATGAGCTGATAGAACAGACCAAGGCTTATTTAAATCAGGAAGAAATAAAAAATGAAAAGTTTAACCATCAGATTGCCTTTAATGCGATTCCCCAGATTGATGTCTTTTTAGATAATGACTATACCAAAGAAGAGATGAAGATGGTAAATGAGACCCATAAAATTTTACATGACCCTGATTTACCGGTAACAGCGACCTGTGTTCGCATACCTGTAATTTTTGGTCACGGAGAGTCTTTAAATATTGAACTGCAGAATGATTTCAAAATAGAAGCTGTTAAAGAATTATTTAGTCAGACAAAAAATGTAGACGTAATTGATAATCCTGCAAAAGAAGAGTATCCACTGCAGATTGATACTGAAAATAATGATAATGTATTAGTCGGCAGAATTAGAAGAGATAATTCTGTAGAGAATGGGATCAACCTCTGGCTGACAGCAAATAATCTGCGCAAAGGTGCTGCTTTAAATGCTGTCCAGATTGCTGAATATTTAGTGGAAAATGATCTGGTTTAGAATATAAAGAGATTTTCTTAAAATTATAAAAGCTTAATTCTGCTTGTTTTTTATTAAAATTCTATGTATAATAGTATTAACGCTTTGGACGGGTTTCTATTATATTTTAAGTTACAGGCAGAATTAAGTATTTTTTTTGTGTAAATTTAGTTGAGTATGATTAATAAAAAAATAAATATGTAAGTTAAGAAGTCAAATGTTTAGAGTTGTTGTAGAATTTAGTTTTTGATTTGTTTTAAAATACTATGGAGGTGTTTTGTTTTTTAAATGAGTGATAACAATAAAATAAATAATGTTTCAATGACCAACTTAGGTGGAGTCGGAGAAATTGGAAAGAATATGTGGGTTCTGGAAATTGACGATGAAATGTTGATAATTGATTCGGGTGTTAAATTTCCAGAAAATGACTTACTTGGAATAGACCTGGTGATTCCTGATTATGACTATGTGATTAAGAATAAAGATAAGATTAATGGAATTGTTTTAACACATGGACATTTAGATCATATAGGTGGACTGCCGTATTTATTAAAGGAGATTAATGTTCCTATTTATGGTACAAAGTTAACTCTTGGTCTTTTAGAAGGTAATTTAAAGGAGCACAGACTTTTAAAAGATACAAGACTAAAGGTTGTTCATCCAGGTAAACAGTATCAGGTTGGTAATTTTGGTGTGGAATTTGTAAGAGTAAATCACAGTATCGCTGATACCTGTGCACTTGCTATCGAAACTCCGCTGGGATCAATTGTTTATGCCAGTGATTTCAAATTTGATCAGACTCCTATTGATGGAGAAGTTGCAGATTTTCACAGACTGGCGGAACTTGGTGACAGTAAAGAAGGAGTATTAGCTCTATTTTCTGATAGTACTAATGTTGAGCGTGAAGGCTATACTCTTTCCGAAAAAGTTGTTGGAGAAACAATTGATGAAATATTTAGAGGTTCGCGCGAAAGAATAATTATTGCTACCTTCGCTTCCAATATTCACCGGGTTCAGCAGGTGGTTGACGCAGCTTTTAAATATAATCGAAAAATTGCTTTTTCCGGCCGCAGTATGCTGAATAATGTTGATATAGCCCGCAGACTTGGTTATTTACAGATACCTGAGGATATGATAGTTGATATTAGAGATATTGGAGATCTTCCTGACAATAAAGTAACTTTATTAACAACAGGAAGTCAGGGTGAGCCTTATGCAGCTCTAACCAGAATGTCTCGTGGTGACCATTACCACATCAACATCAAAGAAGGAGATACAGTTATGATTTCTGCTTCTGCAATTCCCGGTAATGAAAAATTTGTTGGTCAAACTATCAACAAACTTTACCGCCGTGGAGCTAATGTAATTTATGAAGATGTTTCTGGTGTTCATGTTTCCGGTCATGCCAGTCAGGAAGAGTTGAAGTTAATGCTTAATCTGGTTAAACCGAAATATTTTGTGCCGGTACACGGTGAATACAGACATCTATACAAACATGCAGATCTGGCAGAAAAAGTTGGCATACCACGTGATAATATCTATATTTCCGATATTGGGGATAAGATTAAATTCACTGAAGATAAGGTCGAAAAAGACTACAATGTTCAGTCAGGTGATGTATTAATTGATGGCCTGGGTATTGGAGATGTCGGTAATATTGTCTTAAGAGATAGAAAGTTATTGTCTGAAGATGGGATAATAATTGTAGTTGTAACTATTGATAAACACGGCAATATCCTGGTAGGTCCAGATATTATTACCAGAGGCTTTGTTTATATCAGAGAATCAGAAGAATTGATTGAAGCTGCAACTAAGAGAGTTGAGGATGCACTAAAAGACTGTGAAGAAAATAATGTAACAGAATGGTCAGTGCTCAAAAATACAATCCGCAATTCATTAAACAATTATATCTATCAGAAAATAAAAAGAAATCCAATGATTTTACCTGTAATTATGGAAGTATAGAAACTAAGATTAAATTAACCAGCTGTGTAAAAACAGCTGGTTTTAAATTTGAACATATGTTTCTAAATGTGCTATAATATAGAAATAGAAGAGGAGGAATAAAAATTGAATAGTTTTCAGGCAGTTTTCCTGGGTCTAATCCAGGGTTTAACAGAATTCATTCCGGTCAGCAGTTCCGGACATTTAGTAATTGCGCAGCATTTTTTTGAGATTCAGGAAGAACAAATTTTATTTAATGTAATTTTACATATCGGGACCCTGATCCCAATTTTTATTATTTTCTGGCAGGATATTAAAGATATGCTGTTATTAAAAAAAGAAAAGCGAAAAGAAACTTTTTACATACTTCTGGCAATTATACCGACTGGTATCATCGGAGTTTTATTTGAAGATTTTTTTGAAAGACTCTTTTCAAATGCTTATTTAACGGCTTTGATGTTAATTGTGACCGGTCTTATTTTATATGTCACTGAAAAAATTGATGGAGGAGAAAAAGAAGTGGAAGAGCTGAAGTTCTGGCAGCCCTTATTAGTTGGCCTGGCACAGGGCGGTGCAATTATCCCCGGTATTTCTCGCTCCGGGACAACAATTGCAGCTTCTTTATTTCAGGGTTTAAATCGAGAAGCAGCAGCCAGATTTTCATTTTTGATGTCGATTCCCGTCATAGGTGGTGCCGGCTTTTTACAGTTTTTAAATGTAGTAGAAAGCGGTAGTTTTAAGCTTGAGCTAAAGATAGTTTTACTTGGGTTTTTCTCCGCAGTGATTTCAGGTTATCTGGCAATCAAAATTTTACTGAAGGTGCTGGCAGAAAAAAAGCTGGATTATTTTAGTTATTATTGCTGGCTGGCAGCTGCAGCAGTTATTATTATCAATTTTATTTCTTAGACTTAAGGAGGGGCAGAGATGAGTAAGCAAAAAAATGATTCTAGAATTGAAAAAAGAAAAAATGAAATTCTGGGTCTCTTTTTAATTACCTTTGCTGCGATCAGCTATTTTGCTATTTTCAGCAGATCAGCGGGTTTGCTCGGCAATTATATCAGCAGCGCCTATTATTTTATGGTGGGAAGCGGCAGTTATATTCTGCCTCTTTTATTTGTTTACTGGGGGATTCAGCTGATTAGATCAAAAAAGATTAAATTTTCCGGTAGATTTTTAGGCCTTCTTATTTCATTTATTGCAATTATTTCTATTATTAACTTAAGTGAAGGCGGAGGATTTTTTCTTAATACACCTCAGAATGCAGCTGGCGGTATCATCGGCAGTGCTATCAGTTATCTTTTAACTGAATTATTTGCTGTCCGGGGCAGCTATATCATTTTATCCGTTTTATTGTTAATTGGAATTCTTTTGTTATTTGATTTATTTTTACATAATATTTTTCAAAAAACAAAAGCTCAGATTTTTGCTTTTAAAGAAGCAGTTTTAAATTTAAATGAAAAAATTAAAAGTTTTTTTAGTAATCTTTCTTTTGGCAGATTGAATCTTTTTGCCAGAATCAAAGAAGCCAGAGCTAAAAAAGCTGAAAGAAAAAACAAGAAAAGAAAAGAGAAAAAACGCTCAGCTGCTGCAGCAGAAACTCTTGCAGAAGAAAATGAAGATAAAGAATTAGCAGAATCGGCCTCTCTTAGTCCCAGTATGACTCAAAGTAATACTAAAGCTGAAAAGAAGCAAAATCCTAAAGCTAAAAAATCCAAAAATAAACAAAAAGAAAAAACAGCAGCCTCAGCAGAAGAAAAGGAAATTACTGAGGATTTTGATATTACCAAAGATCAATCTAAAGATGTTAAAGATCAGGGAGAAAAACACGGTGATTATACACTGCCTGGAATCTCTTTATTAAATGATTCGGGAAAGAAGAAGGTTAAACTGGCAAATAAAAGTGAGTTATTAGAAGAAACTTTAAGCAGTTTTGGAGTTGAAGCTAAAGTAATTAATGTTAATCACGGACCAACAATTACCCGCTATGAGATCCAGCCAGCTACCGGGGTAAAGGTCAGCAAAATTGTTAATTTATCTGATGATATTGCACTCGCTTTAGCAGCCCGAGACGTCAGGATTGAAGCACCTATTCCTGGTAAAGCAGCAGTGGGGATTGAGGTCCCTCACGGCAATGATATTACTGTGTCTTTTCGGGATGTAATTGTCTCCGAAGAATTTCAAAAAGCTGAAGATAAGCTGACCCTTGCTTTAGGTAAGGGAATTGATGGCGATACAGCTGTCTTTAACCTGGCCAAGATGCCTCATTTATTAGTTGCTGGAGCTACTGGTTCCGGTAAAAGTGTCTGTATCAATACCCTGATCAGCAGTATTCTCTATCGGGCAACCCCGGAAGAGGTTAAACTGCTGCTTGTTGATCCCAAAAAAGTTGAATTAAATATCTATCAGGGACTGCCTCATTTAATTACTCCAGTTGTTACTGATCCAAAAAAAGCAGCCAATGTATTAAAACTGGTAGTTGAAGAAATGGAAAATCGCTATGATCTTTTTTCTGAAACTGGCAGCCGGGGAATTGAGTCCTATAATAAGCAGGTTGATGATCCGGATGATAAGATGCCCTATATTGTAGTAATTATTGATGAGCTTTCCGATTTAATGATGGTGGCGGCTAATGAGGTAGAGGATAACATCTGCCGTTTAGCTCAAATGTCAAGAGCAGCCGGGATTCATTTGATAATTGCGACTCAGAGGCCTTCGGTTGATGTAATTACCGGCTTAATTAAAGCTAATATTCCAAGCCGAATCTCATTTGCAGTTTCTTCAGCCACAGATTCCCGGACGATTTTGGATATGGGAGGGGCAGAAAAACTGCTCGGTAAAGGAGATATGTTATTTGCACCTGTGGGAATGCAGAAGCCGCAGAGGATTCAGGGTGCTTTCTTGACGGATCAGGAGATTTCGGAAATCACTTCTTTTGTAAAAAATCAGGCAACTGCAGAATATAAAATTGAAAAAGATGATATCAAAGAAGTTGAATTGTCAATTGATGATGAGCAGGATGAATTGTACGAAGAAGCGGTTAAACTGGTGGTTAAATACAGAGCTTCAATCTCTATGCTGCAGAGAAGGCTGCACATCGGCCATTCAAGGGCTGCTCGCCTAATTGACTCTATGGAAGAAGATGGAATTGTTGGTCCTTATGCAGGCAGCAAGCCGCGTGAGGTCCTGGTAGAAGAGGATGATCTGGAAGCAATCTTAAATGGTGAATACGAAGATCAAGAAACTGAAAGCGAAGATCAAAAAAGTTAAAATCTTGACAAAAAAATTGAATTGTGATACTATTTAGTTAGTTGTCAGACAGGTAAGACGTCTGAAGAAAGGAGGGGTGGACTGGGAATTTGGATATACTAAAACATGATAAGAGACCGCTTTATTTAAAAATTAAAGAACACATTGAAAACTTAATTGATCAGGAAATTTATGAGGCAGGTGATAAACTTCCTTCAGAAACGGCTTTTGCAAAAGAGCTGGATGTCAGCAGGGCAAGTTTAAGAGAAGCGCTGAGAGTTCTGGAAAAGGAAGGAAAAATCATCAAAAGTCAGGGTGTAGGAACCTTTGTTTCTAAACCGATTCCCCGTTTTAAAAGAGGTATTGAGGAATTATTTAGTGTAACTGATACAATTAAAAATGAGGGATTCACCCCGGGAACAAGAGCTCTAGAGATCTCAAAGGAAAAGATTGAGAAACATCTTGCTCTTAAAATGAACATTAAAGAAAACGAAGAAATTTTAAAACTGCAGCGGGTCAGAACTGCAGATCAGAAGCCGGTTGTTTTTTGTATTGATTATTTAAATACCAATCTTTTTCCAATTAATATTGATGATGATTTTAGTCATTCTTTATTTGATCTGCTGGAAAATAAATATGACTTACAAATCAAATACGCTGTAGCAGAAATCATTCCGGTTACTGCCAAAGATAAATTAATGGAAAAATTAAATGTAAAAAAACACAGTCCGATTCTGCTTTTAGAACAGATGCATTATGATAATCAGGAAAGATTGTTTCTTTATTCTAAAAATTATTTTAGAAGTGATCAGTTCCAGTTTAAAGTCTTAAGAAGCAGATAAATATTTAATTTTTTAATATAGTTAATTTTGGAACAATTGACTAAAATTGAAGTGTTTTATGTTGCAAATATAAGATAAAAATGTTATATTATAATTGCAATTCACAAATTTTGGTACCATTAAAAAAATATATGAGGGGGTCATTATTTTGAAAAAAGTTTTAAGTTTAGCTATTGTTTTTGCCTTTGTTATGATGGTGGTCTTTGCAGCGGTTCCCGCAGCTGCCCAGGACACTAGAGTAGGTATTGTTTTATCTACCGGTGGACTTGGAGATCTATCTTTCAACGATGCAGCCTACCGCGGTCTGCAGAGAGCAGAAGAAGAATTAGGAATTTCTTTTGATTACATTGAGCCAGCAGATCCTTCTGAAGATCAGACAGCTCTGCGCCGTTTTGCTTCCAGAGGTTATGATCTGGTTATTGGTGTAGGATTCCAGATGGCAGATAGTTTAACAACTGTTGCTGGTGAGTATCCTGACACAAAATTTGCTCATGTTGATCAGTTCTTTGAAGACATTCCTGAAAATATTGTAAGCCTTAACTTTGCTGAGTGGGAAGGTTCATTCCTAGCTGGTGCTCTAGCAGCACTGACCAGTGAAAGTGGTAATGTTGGTTTTGTTGGTGGAGTTGACTTTGCTCTAATCCATCGTTTTGAAGGCGGATTTTATCAGGGAGCAAGATATATTAATCCTGATATCGAAATTCAGAGCAGATATGCTGATGACTTTGGTGATCCAGCAAGAGGTAGAGAAATTGCACTTGGTATGATTGATGATGGTGCAGATGTAATCTATCACGCTGCTGGTGGTACAGGTTCTGGTGTCTTCCAGGCAGCTGAAGAGGAAGATATTTATGCAATTGGTGTAGACTCCAATCAGAACTATGTTGCTCCAGGTTATGTAATAGCAAGTATGCTTAAAAAAGTAGATAATGCTGTATTTGATACAGTAAAGTCTGTTGTAGAAGGTAACTATCAGGGTGGCAACAATTTATACTTCACCTTAGCTGATGGTGGTGTTGATCTGACCAGTTTAACAGAGGTTGGTCAGCCAGTATTAGATGCTCATGAGAATGGAACTATTACTGATGAAGGATTAGAAACTATCAGAGAAATGAAAGAAAATGTAACTTCTCCTTATGCTGATCGCATTGCTGAAATTAAAGAAATGATCATCAATGGCGAAATTGAAGTAGAAAACTGGGGAGAAACTGGCAGACCTGATAACCTTTAATAATTAGTACAAATTATATTTAACTTAAAGGGCTCTGCTTTCTAGCAGAGCCCAATTAATTTTTAGTATATTTTAGGGAGGAATAATCATGGCCAGGGAAGATAATTATATTTTAGATATGCAGAATATAACTAAAATATTTCCAGGTGTCAAAGCAAATGATAATGTAAATTTATCAATTAAAAAGGGAGAAATCCATGCCCTTGTTGGAGAAAATGGTGCAGGTAAAACAACTTTGATGAATGTTTTGTATGGACTTTATGACCCAGATGGTGGTCAGGTTTATTATGAAGGTAATAAAATTAATTTAGACGGGCCTCAGGATGCAATTGAATTAGGAATTGGAATGGTCCATCAGCATTTTATGCTGGTAGATCCCCTGACGGTAACAGAAAATATTGTCCTCGGTAATGAACCCCGCAGCGGCTTAATGTTGGATCAAAAAACCGCCAAAAAAGAAGTTCAGGATATTTCAAATAAATACGGTCTTTTTGTTGACCCTGATGCTAAAATTCAGGATATTTCTGTTGGGATGCAGCAGCGTGTCGAGATTATTAAAACCTTATATCGGGGAGCAGAGCTTTTAATTTTTGATGAGCCAACTGCTGTTTTAACTCCTCAGGAAATTGATGAATTATTTGAAATTTTTAGATCTTTAAAAGAGCAGGGTAAGACAATAATTTTTATTACCCACAAATTAAAAGAGGTTAAAACCATTTCTGATCGGATTACTGTTTTAAGAAGTGGAAAAAGTATTGATACTGTAAATACAGCTGATGTCACAAAGGAAGATGTGGCTGAACTCATGGTTGGACGTCAGGTTTTATTAGAAGTTGAAAAAACTGAAGCAAAACCTGGTGATGAAATTTTTAATGTTGAGAATTTAAATGTAAAAGACAATAGAGATATCCCTGTTGTTAAGGATATATCACTTTCAGTTCGCAAGGGTGAAATTTTAGGTATTGCTGGTGTTGAGGGTAACGGCCAGTCAGAATTAGTAGAAGCTATAACCGGGCTTAGAAAAATTGAAAGTGGTAAAGTTGAACTGCGCGGTAAGGATATTACAAAATATAATGCCCGTGAGATTAAAAGGGAAAAAGTGGCTCATATTCCGGAAGATAGACAGAAACGCGGCCTAATCATGGATTTTGATTTAAAAGAAAATATTATTTTAGGCTATCATGATTTAGAACCATTTTCTAAAAACGGAATTATGAATTATGATAATGTGGCTCAATATACACAGGATTTAATTGAAAAGTATGATGTTCGCGGTGGTGGGATGGAAGCCCAGGCTAAAAATCTATCTGGTGGTAATCAGCAGAAATTGATTGTAGCTCGAGAATTTTCACATGACCCTGAGTTTTTAATTGCTTCTCAGCCTACTCGCGGAGTAGATGTTGGTTCAATTGAATTTATCCACAAACAAATTATAGACAGGCGTGATAATGGAGCCGGAGTTTTATTAGTTTCAGCAGAATTAAGTGAGGTATTATCATTAAGTGATCGAATTGCAGTAATTTTTGAAGGAGAAATTGTTGATGTTTTAAAAGCTTCAGAGACAAATGAAAGAGAACTCGGTAAATTAATGACCGGTTCTAAAGCTGAAGCGGGAGGTGAGAGTAATGAATAACTATTCAGAAAAAATAAAATCTGTTTTAACTGATTTAGGTTTATCTTTATTATCAATAGTAATTGCATTAATTGTAGGTACTTTATTTATTTTCTTAACTGATAAATCTCCTCTGGACGCCTATTCAGCTCTTTACATAGGGGCTTTTGGTAATTTTAGTGCAATAGCGAATACATTATGGCGCTCAACTCCACTGATTTTAACTGGACTTGCTGTAGCTCTTCCTTTTAGAGCTGGACTCTTTAATATTGGAGCTGAGGGACAGCTGTTAATGGGGGGATTTACTGCTGGAGTTGTCGGTTTTTATTTTACTTCTTTACCGGCTTTTATTCATTTACCGTTTGCTATTATTGCCGGGATGCTTGTTGGAGGTCTCTGGGGAGGTCTGCCGGGCTTTTTAAAGGCTAAAATGGATGTTCACGAGGTTATTGCAACGATTATGTTAAATCACATTGCAATTGCTCTAACTATTAATTATGGTATTAATATTTTTAGAGATACAGGTCGACCAGCTACTCCGAGAATAATGGAATCGGCTTCGATGTTTAACTTTAAAAATATTATGGATTATCCACTGTTATCTAATTTGCCATTTGCAGAATTATTTGCTCAGCCTGCAATCAGGCTTCATATTAACTTTTTTCTGGCATTGATAGCAGCCGTTATTTTATGGTATTTATTATTTAAAACAACTCTCGGTTATGAGATGAGAGCAGTTGGTTTTAACCCAGATGGAGCAGAATATGGTGGGATTAATGCCAGTAAAGGTATTATTACTGCTATGTTCATCAGTGGTGCTGTTGCAGGTCTGGCTGGTGTCGGAGAAGTTTTAGGAACTCATTTAAGTTTTATGCAGGGTATGGACGCTGGTTATGGTTTCACAGGAATCGCTGTTGCCCTAATCGGTCAGACTCACCCAATTGGAGTCATCTTAGGTGGTATTTTATTTGGAGCACTGGCACAGGGTGGTCTGGAAATGCAGTTTTCAGGTATTCCATCTGAAATTGTAATGCTGATACAGGCACTGGTAATTTTCTTTGTTGCAGCCCTCCAGGTATTTAAAGTTTATCTTGCAAAAAGAAAAGCAAAAGGAGGGGTTGAATAATGGATACATTAAAACAGATATTTTCTCTATCATTATTTTTAGCCAGTTTTCGCTTTGCTACTCCTTTGATTCTGGCTGCTTTGGGAGGTATTTTCTCTGAAAGATCCGGAGTTGTTAACATTGCTTTAGAAGGTATGATATTAATTGGAGCTTTTGCTGCTGTTTATGGTAGTGCCAGCACTGGCAGCCCCTGGATTGGTGTGCTTTATTCGATGATAGCTGGTCTAGCTTTTGCAGCGATTCTGGCACTTGTCTGTGTAACTTTTAAGGCCAATCAGATTGTTGTTGGTACCGGTATTAATATTTTTGCTTCCGGGATTACAATTTTCTTATTACAGGTCTTATTTGGTGTTAAAGGTACTTCACCAATGGTTGGCAGATTACCGGCCTATAGACTTTTTGGAGTTCGCTTTAATCCAATAACTTATATTGCTTTAATTTTAGTACCAGTAGTCTGGTTTATCTTCTTTAAGACCCACTGGGGCTTAAGGATTCGCTCAATTGGAGAACATCCAGCAGCGGCAGATACTTTAGGGATCAGTGTCAATAAATGGAGATTCATTAGTGTTTTAATTAGTGGTGTTTTAGCCGGTTTAGCTGGAGCCCACCTCTCAATAGGTGATGGTAGTGCCTTTGTCAGAGAGATGTCAGCTGGCCGTGGTTTTATTGCTCTGGCAGCAATGATCTTTGGTAAATGGCATCCCTTTGGAGCCTTTGGGGCAGCTATGCTCTTTGGTTTTGCTGAAGCGATTGCGGTTAGAGTTGATTTTGCCTTCATCCCATCTGAATTAATTAGTGCGATACCATATGTGCTTACTCTAGTTGTACTGGCTGGATTTTTCGGTAAATCTATTCCACCTGCAGCTTCTGGTGAGCCATATTATAAAGGTGAAAAATAATAAAATAAAAAATGTGATCTTTCAACAGGGACAGTATTCTAATGCTGTCTCTGTTTTTTTACGCTATAAAATAAAAAATACACTAAAAAAGATTAAATTAATTACTAAAGTATGTTATAATAATAAATAGTGTTTATCTACTTTGAATTTTAAGTAAATTAACCAATAAATATTAAAAGCTGCAGCAGTGCAATTAGTGCATAAGGAGGACAATAAATTGGAAGAAATGGAACTCGAACTGGGTACATTGTTAAAGAAAGCCAGACAGGAAAAGGGCTTAAGCTTAGATGATATTCAGGAAGAAACCAAAATCAGAAAAAAATATCTGGAAGCAATTGAAGAAAATAATTTTGATATACTTCCTGGAAATGTTTATTTAAAAGTTTTTATAAAAGGTTATGCTAGAGAAGTGGATATTAATTACCAGGCTTTGCTTGAAAATTATCCAATTTTAAATATTAAAGAAGAAAAGGAAAGCAATCTACAAAAAGATTATTTAAACGGAACTAAAGTTTCCAGTAATAATCAGAAGAAAAACAAAAAAAATCCATTAAAAATTATTTTTATTATTCTTTTAATATTATTTTTAGGTGCTGCGGCAGTTTATACTTATCAGTATGTTAATAACTCCGAAATAAGATTACTTAACCAGCAGAACAGAACTCAGGAGAATATAGAAGAAGAATCAGAACTTTTAGAAGTGGAAAATAATAATGGTTCAGCCTCAGCAGCTGAAGAAGAGGATTTAGAGGAGTCAGCAGCTAATTCTGAAAACGAATCAGCTTCTGAATTAGAAATCTTTAATGATGATTCATTTGAAAATGAACTGACTGATAATTTGTTTGATTCATTTGACTCAGAAGTACTTACCGAAGAAAACACGGAAATAATTGACCAGAATAATTTTCAGGAAATGAATGGCTTAAACTCTCAGGAACAGAATCAGATCAATGAAATAATCATTTCGGAAGAATCAGATATTGAAGAGAGTGAACCGAAAGTGGAAACTCCAGCAGATAATGAGGATGCTGACACTGGTATGGAAGCTGAATCTTCAGCAGAAAGTTCTCAAACAGAAGCAGAAATAGCTGAAGCTGAAAACGCAGTCAATTCTGTTGAGGAAGCTGCTGATGCTGATTTTGACAACACTCTGGCCTTTTCAGCAACTGACACAGTTTGGGTTACTGTAGATCTTGATGGAGAAAACGTGTTTAGCGGAATTTTAGAGGATGGAGATCAGCGCGAATTTGAAGTAGATGAGAGACTTTATATAAAAATAGGAAACGGAAATGCCATTACCGCTGAAATAAATGGAGAAATTTATGGTCCCTGGGCTGGAAATGGAGAAATAGCAGAAGTAGAGTTTATTAATCAAGATCAGGAAATTAGAATTAATAATCTTAGAGATTAAGTATTTCTCTTTATTTTGTAAAATTAAATAGCAAATAAAAAAACACCCGTTTTTACGGGTGTTTTAAATATTCAAAGTAATGGTGGAGGGGAAAGGATTTGAACCTTTGTAGGCATCGCCGGCAGATTTACAGTCTGCTCCCTTTAACCACTCGGGCACCCCTCCATATTAGAAATAAGAGTTAGGAAGTCGGAGATAGGAAAACAATATAATTCTATCTTACTTCTGACATCTTACTTCTTAGTTATTAAATGGTACCCTCAAGGGGATTCGAACCCCTGCCGCCAGGATGAAAACCTGGTGTCCTGGACCCCTAGACGATGAGGGCAGATAGCTTTTTCACAAGCACAATTAATAGTATATAGTAACTTCAGCAGATGGTCAATTTAATTTGATGCTGATTATTGACTTTGATAGTAAATTAAGTAGTGAATACTATTTTTTTTAAGTCTTTTCGGACTTATAAAGCTTTAAATAAAATTTTATGAGAGAGAGTGATTTTTATGTCAAACAATTTATTTAATGCAGTTGATTTTTCACATTTTTTATTAAGGGAAGCACTTAAATCTGGGGATAAAGCTCTTGATGCTACAGCTGGCAATGGTCATGATACAAAGTTTTTAGCTGAGCTGGTTGGGGCAGAGGGGAGAGTTTTTTCTTTTGATATTCAAAAAGAAGCCATTGCTAATACAAAAAAACTGCTGCAGGAAGCTGAATTGGAAGAGAATGTTGAATTAATTAAAGACAGTCACGCTGAGCTTGATCAATATTTAAATGAGGAAATTTCAGCTGCTATTTTTAACCTTGGATATCTGCCGGGAGGAAATAAAGAGATCATTACAAAGTCTAAAAGTACAATTAGAGCTTTAAAAAAAGCAGTTGTGCTGCTTAAAAAGGACGGAGTTGTTGTTCTTGTTATTTACAGCGGTCATGATGGAGGAGATGAGGAAAGAGAGGCAGTTCTGGATTATGTAACTGATCTGGATTATAAAAAATATAATGTTTTAAATTATAAATTTCTTAATCAGCCGGGGCCACCACCGGAAGTAGTTGCTATTAAAAAGAGGAATTAAAAAAAGCAGGCAGATGCCTGCTTTTTATTCTAGATAAGTTTTTTTGCGAGTTTAGGAATTATTCCAGAGTCAGTTTTATTCATCATCCATTTTTCTGCAACCCGCTTATTCATTAGAGAAATAGTGGGGAAGGAGTGCTGAGTCATCATAATATCAAACATTGAAATATCATGCTGAATTGCTAAGATCCATTCATGGATCAGCTCACTGGCTGCTTCACCAACAATTGTAGCTCCAAATATTTTTCCTTTGCTGTTGGTAATTACTTTTACAAAACCTTCAGGTTTACCATCTGCAATTGCACGGCCATAATCTTCATATCTTTCTTTTACAATCTGATAATTTAGGCCTTTTTCGTTTGCTTCTTTTTCTGTGATTCCTGCCTGGGCAATTTCTGGTTTAGTAAATACAGACCAGGGAACAAGATAATCATCATAATTAAATTGTTTAATTGGAGTTGGATTGATAGCATTCATTAAAGCCAGCATTCCCTGGTGCATAGCAGCATGAGAGAGTAGAGCCTTACCATTACAGTCACCGACAGCATATACTCCCTTAATATTAGTTTCCAGCTTTCTATTAACCTTGATGCCGGACTTACCATATTCAATCCCTGCATTATCCAGTTTTAAAGGATCTAAAACAGCCTTTCTACCAGTAGCTACTAAAATTTTGTCAGATTCAAAGACTCCTACATCTGTATGGGTAACGATTTTACCGTCTTTTTCTTCAACTTTGTTGATTCCAGTGCTGTTGTGGACACCAATGCCTTCTTTTTTAAACTTTTCTTCCAGTACTCTTCCAGCTTCTTCATCACCAGTTGGCACCAGATGATCATCAATCTGGAACATATTTACCTTAGATCCCAATCTGGAAAAAGCCTGAGCCATTTCTGATCCGATTGCACCTCCACCAATAATTGTTAGAGTTTCGGGTATATCTTCCTGCTCAAAAATATTCAAATTAGTTAAACGGGGAACATCTTTCAATCCAGGAATTGGTGGAATCATTGGCTCAGTACCTGTTGCAATAAAGATCTTATCAGCAGTATATTTTTTACCAGCTACTTCAACTACTTTTTTGTCAACAAATTTAGCTTCCCCCTGGTCGACAATTAACTTTGCTCTTTCAAAAGCCTTCATTGTTTTGTTGCCGCTGATTTCTCCAACTTTTTTTCTAACAATTTCTAAAGGATTTTCGATTTCAGTTTTACCAGCTAATTTTATACCATACTGTCTTAAATTTTCAGCAACTTCATTTACCTCTCCCGCTTTTAATAAAGCTTTGCTGGGAACACAGCCGTAGTTTAGACATTCCCCACCAACTTTATGTTTTTCAATTGAGAGAACATCCAGTCCCATATTTGCAGCCATTGCTGTAACTGCCATTCCAGCAGGACCCATTCCGATTACTATTAAATCATGTTTTTCCATAATAACCACCTCATATTACAAAATATTTAACTTTTACGATATATATGATAATATATTCTCAAACTAATTTCAAGTTATTTATAACATTTTAGAAAAAATATATCAGATGTATTACAGCTTACAATTTAACAGGAGAAAAGTGGAATATTTAGAATTTTTTTAATAAATATCCAGCTAAAAATTAATGAAAATCAGGGTATAGGGAAGTATTTTTAAGTAAAAACAGATTAAATTGTTCTAAAGTAGTATAATTCCAATAATAACACTTGACCTATACCTTTAACTCTATTATAATAGTTATTGCTTGATTGAAAAACGCCTCGTCTTAGGGGAGTAGCTCAACTGGCAGAGTAGTGGACTCCAAATCCATTGGTTGCAGGTTCAACTCCTGTCTCCCCTGCCATTTTT
>Ga0182238_1000026_pt1 | contig 71833 bp, 70 predicted proteins | sample hydfrates6_PW_90_FD_132439 | JGI IMG/M metagenome (GOLD analysis project Ga0182238, IMG submission 132439) | Subsurface microbial communities from deep shales in Texas, USA - hydraulic fracturing test 6_PW_90 | ecosystem: Environmental > Aquatic > Deep subsurface > Shale gas/oil reservoir >... | reverse complement strand
CAGAACCATGGCGAAGGAATACCACGAAGAACTCAAGGCAGCACGAGCCGCGCCGGAGGACAAGACCTCTGACGATCTCCGACACAGCGCATGACGAAGAAAGGTAAGCTGTTACGCCTGTTTCGATGACATGGATGGAGGTGACGAACTCTGCCATAGAGCGAGACGTAAGCTCAACAAGATTTACGAGAATTATCAGCTTCCCTGATTGTGACTGCCGACAAAAAACAAAAAGGGCCAGGCGGCAAAATAACCGCCTGGCCCTTTCTCATCTTACCTGTCCAAAACCGGCAATTCGCCGGCGCTTTTTCTCAAGTTAGAAATTCGTCCCAAAAGCAATAAAACCTCACCGAAAGACCGCGTCAGTCCTACAAAAGTCCCATATTCGTCTCATGTTTCCTAGGCATTCCCTAGCTTCTCAAGTTAAGTGGCCCCCCACAATCGCGGAGCGAAAGTGTTTTTTCTCCACCAATCCTTTTCCCATTCTTTTCCTCAAGACCACGAAACCGTAACACAGTGTCGTTCATTGCGAGTACCAATGGAGGGTGATCATTCAGCAACAAACGGGACAGCGAACCATGTTACGATCCTTCATTTCCAGAATCCGCCATCATGAGAACGTCAGTCAGCCCCCCTGTGGGGGTATGGAACAGTCATGGGTTCCCGACCTCAACAGACAGGTCATCATTCTGCTCGTCACCATTCGGGACTTTGCCCTCTACAACGGAGTCTACGGCAGCGAAATCACGGACCGAATCGAAACCGAACTTTCCAAAGCCGTGCGCGAGGTCGTGGACGAAGTGCTCCCGGAGCACCGGACCAGAGCCCTGCCCTCCGAACCGGGTGAATACATCATTGCATGGGACTGCAGCGGAAACAGCCAGCCCGATCCAGCCGACCTGACGTACGCCGTGAAAGTGCGTCTTCAGAGCGCGCTCAAGAAAACCATGTTGCAGTGGACCGGCATCGGCATGGAAGTGGGCGTGGGATACTCCCTGACCGGCACCAACGAGGCGGGCGATGTCCTTGAACTGCCTGCGGCCCTGTCCGAAGCGCGTCGCATGGCGTCCCTTCCGCTCGAACTGCGAAATACCCGGATCGCCGCCGAGTTTGAGGACATCCTCAATAACGGACGCATCCGATCAAGCTATCAGCCCATACTCGATCTGCGAAAAGGCGAAGTGCACGGATGGGAGGCGCTGGCACGCGGCCCCCGCAACAGCAGGCTGGAATCGCCCCTCATGCTCTTTGAACTGGCTGAACCGCTCGGCAGCCTGTTCCGCCTGGAACAGCTATGCCGCGAGCGAGCCGTCAGCGGCCTCGGCCCCATGGATCACCACCAGAAGATCTTTTTGAATATCCATCCCAAGACCCTGGCCGACCCTCTCTTCACTCCCGGAAACACACTCGAACTTCTCGAAAGACAGGGGCTCTCCCCGGAAAACGTGGTTTTCGAAATAACGGAACGCCAGAGCGTTCAGGACTTCGGCCTGTTCTACAAGACACTTGCGCACTATCGAAGCCAGGGATTTCTGGTGGCGGTTGACGACGTGGGTGCCGGCTACTCCGGCCTGTCTGCCATCGCGGAGCTGCAGCCCGAATACATCAAGCTGGACAAATCGCTGATTCACGACATTCACCGCGACCCGGTAAAGCGTGCGCTTGCCGAGACCATCACCAGCTTCGCCGACAAGATCGGCTCTCGAATCATTGCGGAAGGCATAGAAAATCGCGATCAGGCCATCTGCCTTATGGACATCGGTGTCCACTGCGGGCAGGGCTACTACCTTGGTCGCCCGAGCAGACAGAAACGAAACGCCCACAACAACTGGGACGAGCTTAAATCCATCGCCCAGATTTCGCACAAGATGGTCACCTGCTCCATTCCGGTTGGCGAAGTGGTGGAAGCGCCACACGCCATCGCGCCGGACACGCTGGTCTCGTTTGCACAGGATTTCTTCAAGCGTAATAATCAGTTCTCCAGCCTCGTGGTGACGGAAAACGACAGCCCCATCGGTCTTGTGACGGAATATTATCTCAACAGACAACTCTCCTCCCAGTATGGAGTAGCCCTTTACTACAAGCGGGAAGTCACGTCGGTCATGGACGACAATCCGCTTGTCGTGGACGCAGCCATGCCTGTGGAGCAGGCCGCCCGTCTGGCCATGGACCGTGATGCCATGAAGGCCTATGACGAGGTCATTGTGGTTCGCCGGGGAAAGCTTTTCGGCACGGTCTCGGTGCAGAAACTGCTGGATACGCTTGCCAAGGTTCAGGTGGAGATGGCCAAGGGCACGAACCCCCTTACCGGGTTGCCGGGCAATGTCGCCATCGAACAGGAGCTTGAGGCGCGGATGCAACGGGCTGAACAATTCTGCATCATCTACGCTGACCTGGACAACTTCAAGGTTTACAACGACTCATACGGATTCCGAAACGGCGACCGCATCATCAAACTCTGTGCGGATATCATCACTTGGGCCACACGCAAGCACGGTCCATCGGACGCGCTAGCCTGCCACATCGGCGGCGACGACTTCGTGATCATCACCTCCAAACAGGCCGTGGAGCGCACGTGTCGTTCCATTCGCCGCTGTTTCCAGCGAGCCGTCAGGGGCTGCTATACCGAAGAGGACCGCAAATCCGGGTGGATCAAAGCCAAGGGCCGGGACGGGCTTGAGCGGGAATATCCACTCGTGAGCGTTTCCATGGGCGTGCTCGAAGTGGTGGCTCCCTGCTCACTCATGGAAGTGGGCGAACGTGCCGCGCACATCAAGAAATACGCCAAGTCCATGCCCGGCAATTCCGTGGCCATGGACCGCCGCCCGCCCCTCGGCAGTGCGGAAATCGAATGTGTGGAAGGCTAGCTTTCCCACAAAAAAAGCGCGGAGCCGAAGCCCCGCGCTGTATATTCTCTTACTCCATCGCCTACTCGAAACGGTAGGCCGCGATGATGGAGACCGGATCCACCGGTACATCGTCGAAGCCCTGAAATGACCGTGTCTTGGATTTTGCGATTTTCGTCACCGCGTCCATGCCATCCACCACCTGACCGAACACGCAGTAACCGAAGCCTTCGTCGGTGTCATCCTTGTAGTCGATGTCCGAGTTGTCGGCCACGTTGATGAAAAACTGCGCCCGTGCGCTGTGCGCTTCGGGTTCACGGGCCATGGCGAGGGAGCCCTCCACGTTGGAGAGGCCGTTGTTCGCCTCGTTGGCGATGGCGTCGCGCGTGGACTTTTCTTCCATGGAGAACGTCAGGCCGCCGCCCTGAATCATGAATCCCTTGATGACCCGGTGGAAGAGCGTTCCGTCGTAGAATCCTTCGTCCACGTATTCGAGGAAATTGCGGACGGTCTCGGGCGCTTTGTCGGGATACAGTTCAACGAGTATTTCCCCTGCGGGGGTCTCAAGCAGGACAAGCGGATTTTCCATTTCTTCATCTCCTGACGAACGGCAGCTGGCTGCCCCTCCTTGCAATGTTTTCGGGACGCGCAAGATACCCGCACATCCCTGAAACGGCAAGCCCTCCTACGCTCCCATTTCATACCCTTGATGTAGATATTTTATCGTGGCCTTTCAGGGCCGAAACAGGTACCATTTTCGGCTCAAACGCAAGAAAACGGAGGAACCGTATGGCCGAAAAAGGCAATTCCAAGATCATTATCGTGGCGGTCCTCGCCTTTCTCGCCGGGGCGTTCGTGGGCAACGCGGTCACCGTCATGACCATGAGCACCGGCTCGGGCGGCACCGTCCATCAGGCGCAGACACCAGCACAGATGCCCTCTCAGGCACCGGCGCAGGACCAGTCCGGCAAGCTTGTTCAGGCGGTGAAGAACCACCCCGAAGACCCGCGCGCATGGACCGCGCTGGGCAACCACTACTTCGACCACGACCGCCCGGGCAAGGCGGTTGAAGCATATCAAAAGGCGCTGGAGCTGGACCCGTCCAAGCCCGGCGTCTGGTCGGACCTTGGCGTGATGTATCGTCGCACCGGCAAGCCCCAGAAGGCCATCGAAGCCTTTGACAAGGCCATGGAGCTGGACCCGATTCACATCACCCCGCTGTTCAACAAGGGCATCGTGCTGTTTTATGATCTGGAGCGCCCTCAGGAGGCAGCCAAGACATGGCGCCGCGTTTTGGAGATCGATCCCGAAGCCAAGGCGCCCAACGGAATGCCTGTCCGGGAATTCATCAAGATGGCTCTGGAAAAACAGTAAAGCCTCACCCGCCAATAATTACAGCGGACGGAGAAAAACTCCGTCCGCTTTTTTTGGGCAAAAATTCGTCACCTCGAACGGCTCAGATGGAAACACCACGGCGCAGCACCCACGCCACCAGCAGTCCCACTCCGAAGGCCCACGCCAGATTGAAGGCCAGCGCCACGCCCACCATCACCAGAATAACGAACAGCTCATCCCGCTGGCGCATGTCCAGTATGGTCAGCCCCAGCTGCGCTCCGGCGAAGATCAGCAGCACCCCGAGCGCCGCCATGGGCAACAGGTGCAGGATGTTGAGGATGCCTGCTCCAAAGAGAATCGCCAGAGCGAGGAAAATGGCGCCGATGATGATGTTGGACCCGCCAGTGCGGGCGCCGAAGCGATAATGCGCCGCCAGCCCACCGGCTCCGTGACATAGCGGCATACCGCCCAGAAGAGCGCCCACGGCGTTGGCGATGCCCATGGTTACGCACAGGGCGCGGTCGGTGACTCGCCTGCTGTTCTCGCCGAAATATTCGAGACTCAGGTCACGGTTGGCGATGACGGCGTTGCCCACGGTCATGGGAAGCTGCGGCAAAACCAGAGTGAACAGGGCCAGCGTGAAGTCCGCACCGGACGGGAATCCGAAGGGGAGCAGCGGCGGCGGATTGAAGCCGGTGGAGAGCTTGCCCAGCCCGGACGCAGCCCCGAGCAGCAGCCCGCACAGGGCACCGGCGGCGACTACCACCAGTCCGGCGGGATAGCGCTTGTTGTCCAGAAGCAGCAGCGCAGCAGCCCCGAGCAGCGCGCCAATGATGATACCCACGGGAACGGGACCGACCATCTGGAATGCGAGAAACGGCTCGGCCATGCCCTGCCCCTGCTGAAACGGAGAGGTTCCGGCGATGAAGCCGGCTCCCTTGGACATGAGCAGGATACCGGTAGAAAGCTGTACGCCTCGGATCACGGGTTTGGGAATCATCCGGGCCACGTTGTCCACGAGTCCCGTCAGGCCCAGAAAGAGCAGGCAGGCGGCCATGAGCCAGCCCGACGCCATGATCTGCGCCTGCGAGGCGGCCGTGACGATGGCATAGGCGCTGATGACCTTCATGGGCTGCACGGCAATGGGCACGCGGTAGTAGCTGCCGCCGAGCACGTAAAGAAGCCCCACGGTGACGAAGAGGCCCACAGGGTCAAGACCGTTGACCATGATCATGCCCATGGCCAGCGGAAGCAGGGTTCCCAGATCGCCGAGCGATCCGGCGAACTCCACCCGGTTGAATCGGTACTCCTTCACCGCACCCTCCTTGGTTGCCGGTTACGATAGGTGATTTCCGCCCCTCCTGACAAGGGCATCCCGCCGAATTAACGGCACCTTCCCGCCTTCTTCCGCGCCATGGATGTTGACAGCCGCCCGCCGGGCGGGCAACTATCCGTCAACGGAATCAAGAAGACGAGGAATACAATGGAAAAGAAACCCATCGGCCAACGCGACATGAAGCGCTACCAGCTTCAGGCGGGCAGCATCATCGAGACGCTGCCGTTCATCCGCGAATTCTACAAGAAGACCGTGGTCATCAAGTACGGCGGAAACGCCATGATCGACGAGGACCTCAAGCGCGCCTTCGCGCTCAACGTGGTGCTGCTCAAGTTCATCGGCGTCAACCCGGTCATCGTCCACGGCGGCGGCCCACAGATCGGCGAAATGCTTGAGGCCCTGAAGATTCCCACCGTGTTCCGGCAGGGCTACCGGGTTACCGACGACGCCACCATGGACGTGGTCGAGATGGTGCTCGTGGGCAAGGTCAACAAGCAGATCGTCAACCTGCTGAACATGCATGGCGGCAAGGCCGTGGGCCTGTCCGGAAAGGACGGCATGCTCATCCGCGCCGAGCCCAAGGAGCTGGCCATCGAAGGCGAAGACGAGACCGCCCCCGAGATCATCGACCTCGGCAAGGTCGGCGAAGTGGCTGATGTGAACGTGGACGTCATCCGCTCCATGGAGCAGTCCGGCTTCATCCCGGTCATCGCGCCCGTGGGCGTGGATGAGGAAGGCAACACCTACAACATCAACGCGGACGCCGTTGCCGGGGCCGTGGCCGCCAAGCTCGGCGCCAAGAGACTGCACCTGCTTACCGACGTCCCCGGCCTGCTGGACAAGGACGGCGAGCTCATCACCTCCATGACCCGCACCGAGGCGTTCGGCGTCATTGAGGACGGCACCGCCAAGGGCGGTATGATCCCCAAGATCAAATGCTGCCTTGAAGCCCTGCCCGAAGTGGAGAAAGCCCACATCATCGACGGCCGCGTGGAAAACTGCGTCCTGCTGGAGATGTTCACCCAGTCCGGCATCGGCACGGAAATCACGCCCGACTAGCCTTCCCCGCTTCCCGCAAAACGAAAAACGCCCGTCGGATCACTCCGGCGGGCGTTTTTGTTGGTTCTGTTGACGCTTTTACGCCTTGCTTCCCACCTTCTCCATCTTGATGAAGAACATGAGCAGCGCGGGAATCACGAACACCGTGAAGATGGTGGACAGGGCCAGCCCGCCAAGCACCACCGATCCGAGTCCGCGGTACAGCTCCGAACCGGGGCCGGGAGCCACGGCCAGCGGGAGCATGCCGAAGATGGATGTGGACGCCGACATGTAGATGGGCCGCAGACGCGTTCTCGTGGCCTCCAGCACCGCTTCCAGATGCTCCATGCCATGCTCGCGCACGTTGTTGAGCGACTGGTGCACGATGAGAATCGCGTTGTTGACCACGACCCCCACGAGGATGACAAAGCCGAGCATCGTCAGGATATCCAGTGGCTGCTGCGCGATGAACAAATTCTCCAGCTTGAGCCCGAGGAACCCGCCCGCACCGGCCAGCGGCACGGTGAACAGGATGATGAAGGGATAGATGAAGTTCTCGAACAGTGCGGCCATCAGCAGATACGTGATGAACAGCGCAAGGATGAAGTTCCACTGCAGCGCGTCTCGCGTCACCGTGAGCTTGTCGGCAGCACCGGACAGGCGCACCTGAAGCCCTTCGAGAAGTCCCATGCCCTTCACCGCCGGAACCATCTTGTTCTGCACGATCTCCATGGCCTCCTGAAGCGGCATGTTCTCGGGCGGCGTCACCTGCAGGGTGATGGTTCGCCTGCGTTCAAGGTGGCGAATCTGGTTCAGGCTGTAGGTCCGTTCGACCTTTGCCAGCGAATCGAGCGGCACCGCGCCGCCGTTGGGCGTTGCAATGAGCGCGCGTTCCAGATCCTCAGGTGTGCGCACCAACTCATCGGCGCCCTTGAGCACTAGGTCGATCTTCTTCTTCCCAGCGGCCTTGTAGTCGCCAATCTTGCGTCCGTCGAGGATCACGTCCACGGCCTCGCCAAGATCGCGAGCGGTGAGCCCTGCGGCCCGCACGCGGTCGCGCATGGGATTGAAGCGCACCTCGGGATACAGCAACTCCAGTGAAGGAATGGGGCGCACCTGCGCGCCGGGTATTTCCTTTCTGGCCATGCCGAACATAGTCCCTGCTGCCGCGACTATCCGCTCAAGGCTGGGACCGCTGACGTCTATGGATATGTTGCGCCCTTCGCCGAGCCCCTGCTCGAAGATGCTCGCCTGGAGCGAAACACCATACACGCCGGGCATTGAGTTGAGCACCCGCGAGAACATGGGAATCAACTCCCCGGCTCGCTGCTCCTGCTTGGAGATGACGCCGAAGAGGTTGATGGTGGGCGCGGAGACGTAGAACATCTCGTCGATCTGCGGCATTCCGTCCACCTCGTCCTTGAAGTAGGGCGCGGTCATGTCGAACACGTTGCGCCCCATCTCTTCACGCTCACCGTAGGAAAGCCCCGGCGGCGGAATGAGAATGTTCAGAATGAGGTTGCGGTTGCCCTGCGGCAGGTATTCCATCTTGGGGAAGAAGGCCCAGACGATGAGCACCGAGGCCAGCGTCAGGGACAGGATGGTGACCACCCTTCCTTTCCACGTGGAGATGCCCAGCCGCAACAGGGCCATCACCATGTCCGAGATGCGTCCGCCCAGCCGGGTTACCGGCTTCATGACGCGCTTGAGGAATTTCTCTCTTTCCGGCTCGTCGCTGCCCGCCAGCTTCTTTGCCTTGCGCTTGGCGGCGAAGGAATACAGACGGTTGGCGAGCATGGGAATCACCAGCACCGAGACGAACAGCGAGAGAATGATGGCGCAGGTGACGGCGATGGCGATGTCCTTGAACAGCTGCCCCGCCTCCTGCTCCATGAAGACCACGGGCAAAAAGACCGCCACAGTAGTCAGGGTGGAGGCAAGCACTGCGCCCCACACCTCGCTGGCCCCGTCATAGGCCGCCTTGAACGGCGACTTGCCCATGTTTCGGTGTCGGTCGATGTTTTCCAGTACGACAATGGCACTGTCCACCAGCATCCCGACCGCGAACGATATGCCCGCCATTGATACGACGTTCAAACTTCGTCCCGCTATGCCGAAAATGATGAACGAGCCGATGATGGATATGGGAATCGCGACCGCGACGATGATCGTGGCTGTGCCGCTCTGAAGGAAAATCATCAGCACGGCAATGGCGAGCAGGCCACCAATGATGATGTTTTTCTGGACGAGGTCGATGGCGCCGTTGATGTAGGAGCGCTGGTCATAGACCCAGTCGAAGGTAACGTTGTTGTCCTTCATGATGCCGGCGTTAAGCTCCTGCACCACGTCGTGCACGCGATCCGTCAACTCCAGCACGTTGCTGCCCGGCTGCGGTTCCACTCCGATGGCAACGCCGGTCTCGTCGTTGTGCAGCATGACCACCGTGGCCTTCTCGTGACCGAGCTTGACGTCGGCCACGTCGCGAAGCTGCACGCGGAACTGTCCGGATGAGCTGATGACGGCATCGAGCAGCTTCTCCGGCGTGTTGAGGTCGGCCGGTGTACGCACGCGGTAGTCGCGCCGACCCAGACCGAGTGTGCCCGCGGACATGGAGACGTTGGCGGACTGGAGCGCCGCCTTGAGTTCGCCGATGGTCAGGTTGTACGCGGCCAGTCTCACCGGATCCACGATCACCTGCATCTCGTCCTCGCGTCCACCGCCCATGAACAGGTCGGCCACGCCATCGACGCGCTCAATGTACTGGCGCACCTCGTCCTCGAAGAAGGTACGGTAGGTCTGAGGGTCCCGTTCGTTGCCGGGCAGCGTGCGCAGGATCATCCAGATGACCGGCGAGGCCGAAGCTCCGGACGCGGAAATGATCGGCTTGTCCACGGCGTCGGGATAGTTCGGCACTTCGTCGAGCTTGTTGGACACGCGCAGGAGCGCACCGTTGACCTCGGTGCCGATCTCGAATTTCAGCGTCAGCTCACCCTGCCCGTTGGAGCAGGTGGATTCCATTTCCACGAGGCCGGGCACACCCTTGAGCACTTTTTCCTGCTCTTCAATGATGTCACGCTCGATTTCGTACGGCGTGGCACCCTGCCAGGTGGTGGTGATGGATATCTCCGGCTCGCTTACGTTCGGCGAAAGCTGATACGGCAGGCCGATGAGAGCGAGGGAACCGAAGAGGAGGATCAGAATGACGGCCACCAGAACCGCGACCGGCTTGGTGATTGCCGTTTTGACGATATCCATTGCGCCCCCTACTGTTCCTTGTCGGCCTGAACGGGCCGCACGGGCTGTCCGGGACGCAGACGTTCATTGCCCTTGGTCACGACGGGCATACCTTCCTTGAGTCCTTCGGCCACCACCCCGGCCTCAAGGCCGCGGAATCCGGTGACCCGAACAGGAATCGGCGTGGCCTTTCCGTCCACAATGGTCCAGACGACCATCTGGCCACGAGAGGAGATCACCGCGTCACGGGGGACGATCAGGGTCTCACCGGGAGCGGAGGAAGGCAGGAATACCCGTGCTTCCATACCCTCTGCCAGCCAACCGGGGCTCTTGACCCGAATCTTGACCGGGAACGTACGGGTAGAAACGTCGCCCTTGGGAATGATCGCGTAAACCTTGCCATCAAGCTCACTGTCATTGACGCGAACAATCACATCAAGGCCCTTTTGTACTACGTTGGCGGCGCGGGCGGGGATGTTGCACTCAACGTCGAATTCGTCGTCACGCCCCATTACCAGAACCACGGAGCCGGTGGAAACCCACTCGCCGCGGCTGACGTTTCGCTTCACAACGACACCGTCATAGGGGGCGCGGATGGTCTTTTTTCGGCGTTCCAGTTTGAGGCGGTTCAGCACGGCGCGAGCCGCGACCATCTTCATCTCGGCCGATTCCGCGCCGAGACGCTTGGCGTCGTATTCGCCCTCGGCAACGGACTTGCTGTCAAAAAGCTTGGTAACCCGCTCACCTTCGAGGCGCGCATTCTCGTATTCGGCCTGAGCCTGATTCACAAGCGCCCGCGCGTTGGCGACCTTGCGGTCGATGATATCGGTGGAGAGCTGCACGAGCACGTCGCCCTTCTTGACGCGGGAGCCGTGGTTCACCGGAATGTCCACGACCTTGCCCGCGACTTCCGCGGCAACTTCGGACTGCTCGGTGAAGTAGACGGTACCGATGTATTCGGTGCGCGGAGCCACCTTGCCCTGCGTCACTTCGCCGACAACCACCGGCGCGGGCGGCTGACCGCCTTTCTTGTCCTGAGCGTGTGCCGCAACGCTTCCCGCCATGAGAAACGCCAGCACCGCCAAAGCGGAAATAATATTACGCATGTCGCTTATCCTTCCTGTTTTGCAGATTCCTGAACGGCTTGAAGACGGAAAGCCACACCGTCAGAAGCAGGACGCCCACCTGCACCGTTCCCCATTGAAAATTCAGTGCCTGGCTGCGGATGTACTGCGCATCCGTCAACGCTTCCGAGCCAAGTTCACCGGTCAGCTCCATCATGGCCGTTTCCCAAGGGCCGAGATAAAACGTGCCGAAAAGGGCGGCACCAACGGTGAGAACCCATTTAGCGATGATCCAGCCGTGCCGCAGAAAGCCCCAGTCCGTCAGCAGCGAGTAGGCCAGCCCGGTAAAGAGGCATCCGAATGCGCCGGGAACGACCACGACCGCCATGTCCACCTGATGCGCGGCCTGGTTGATGCCGTGTACCACCGCCCCGTCCAGCAGCCCCTGCTTGAGAAACCACAGCGAGAGAAGCGAAACCGCCCCGCCAATCCAGCACGCCGCGGCAGCCAGATGCAGCACTTTGAGCCACTTGCGCCCGGTGACCGAGAGCCTCAATCGTCTTCCTTGTCGCACTGCTGCTCCTGAGAACAGGCCACCGCGGGGTCGGGGTGACCCAAAAGGTTTTCCAACACCTTGTGCATCACTTCCTTGGCCGAGGCCAGCCTTTCCGGCGCAATGCCCTGCTCCACGACATCGTTCACCTCATGCATGAGCACTATGGTTCTTTCAACCAGTTCACGCCCGGCGTCGGTGATGAAGAGCCGTTTGAGCCGCCGGTCCTGCGGATCTGACTCGCGGCGCACATAGCCGTGCCGCTCCAGTCCCGCCACCAAGCGGCTGATGCCGGTCTTTTCCTGCATGAGCACTTCGCCGATGCGGCCCTGCGGAAGCCCGTCCACCTTGCTAAGAGGCATCAGGACGCGCCACTGTTCCACCGTGACGTTGATGCCGTTTTCCGCAAACTTTGCGGCCAGCGCATTGGATATGACGCGGCTTGTTTTATAGCTGAGATAACCGAGGGAATCCCTCGCTTTGAGCATGTCGGTTTTCATGGCAGCCGTTGTATGCGCAACCAACAACAGCCGTCAAGGTGAAATGTCTCCATCCGGGTTGCAATATCGGACCTTTGGGCATAGTGTTTCGGCCATGGAACGTTTCACCGCCGACCTGCACATTCATTCGCGTTTTTCGAGGGCCACCAGCAAGAATCTGACCATTCGGGCGCTTGCCGCGTGGGGTCGAGTCAAGGGCCTGAACGTCCTCGGAACCGGCGACTTCACCCATCCCGGATGGCTGGAGGAGATTGAGGAAAACCTTGTGGACGACGGTTCCGGGCTGCTGACGCTCAAGGACCCTCAGGGACTTGAGGAGATCATCCCCGGAACACAGGGGCCGCTGGCCGGAACCACCCGCTTCATGCTTCAGGCGGAGATCAGTTCCATATACAAGCGCGGCGGCAAGACCCGGAAAGTCCACAACCTCGTCTACCTGCCCGATATCGAATCCGTTAAACGCTTCAATGAAAAACTCGACGCCATCGGCAACATCGAATCCGACGGCCGCCCCATTCTCGGGCTCGACTCCCGCGATCTGCTGGACCTCGTCCTGAACACAAGCCCCATGGGCTTCGTTGTCCCCGCTCACATCTGGACTCCGTGGTTCTCCATTTTCGGCTCCAAATCCGGCTTTGACTCCATTGCCGAATGCTTTGGCGAATATTCCCGTGAGATCTTCGCCATGGAAACCGGCCTGTCCTCGGACCCGGAGATGAACTGGACCTGGAGCGAGCTCGACCGCATCCGGCTCGTATCCAACTCGGATGCGCATTCCGGGGAAAAACTGGGGCGCGAGGCCAACCTGTTCCGGGCCGAAATGTCCTACGAGGGCATCTATCGTGCGCTCAAGGGCGAAGGACTGGGCAACAAATTTCTCGGCACCGTCGAATTCTTCCCTGAAGAGGGCAAGTACCACATGGACGGCCACCGCAAATGCGGCGTAGTCATGGACCCTCGCGAATCCGAATCGCGCGGGGGGCTCTGCCCCGTCTGCGGAAAGCCGGTCACCCGCGGCGTCTACGCCCGTGTTCTTGAACTGGCGGACCGCCACGAAGCCAAGCAGCCAGCCAACCAACCCGGCTACACCTCGCTCATCCCGCTCAAGGAAGTGCTCAGCGAGGTCATCGGCGTTGGTCCCGGCTCCAAGAAGGTGCACAAGGCGTACATGGACCTCATCGCCGAATTCGGCTCCGAGCTGAACGTGCTGCAACGTGCGCCGGAGGAAGAACTCAAGCGCTTTGGCTGCCCGTTGGCCGAAGGCATCGGCCGCATGCGCGAGGGACGCGTCATCCGCACCCCCGGTTACGACGGCGAATTCGGCGTCATCAGCGTCTTCACGCAGCAGGAGCGCGACCAGATCCGCAATGGCGCCACGCTGGTGGACATCCCCCGCCCCGCCAAGGGAGAAGAGGCCGAGGCCGTTTGTGTCTCCCCGTCCGTACCGGAAGCAGCCGCCTCAGTGGAACCCGAGACCATTACCTATAATGATGCGCAGCAGAAGGCCATCAAGGCCGGCCCTGAACCGACGCTGGTGCTCGCAGGCCCCGGAACAGGCAAGACGCAGACCCTGATGGGCCGTGTCAATCGCCTGCTCGACGAGGGCGAACGCGCCAGACGCATCCTGTGCCTGACCTTCACCCGCCGCGCCGCACAGGAGCTTCGCGACCGGTTGAAGCGCGAACGCACGGACGACGAGCAGCCGCAGGCAGGCACCCTGCACTCCCTGTGCTTCGACTACTGGAAGCACGCCTACTCCGAGACCCCGGTCATCCTGCCCGAAGACGCTGCCATCAAGCTGTTTCACGAGGTGAACCCGGACATCTCCAAGAAGCACCTCAAGCACTACTGGAACAAATACAATCTTTCGCGCGAGCGGCTCGAACCGGTGCCCGACGACCTGTTTGACGCCCACATCAACTACGGCAACCAGAAAAACCACTGGAACCTGCTGGATCACACCGACCTGCTGGAGTTCATGCTTGAGCAGACCGAGGCGCCCACCTTTCATCAGCCGTGGCGACACGTACTCGTGGACGAGGTGCAGGACCTCACCGCGTTGCAGCTTGCGGTGATCAAGGGCATCGCCCCCGAATCCGGCAAGGGCGTTTTCTGCATCGGCGACCCGCGCCAGTCCATCTACGGATTCCGCGGCGCCACGGATAACGCGGAGGAACAGCTGAAACGCTTCTGGCCGTCGCTGAAAACCATCACGCTTGAAGAGAACTACCGCTCGGGACAGGATGTGCTCACTGCGGCCCAGCACCTTTTCCCTGATGACACGCGCATTCGCGCGGTCCGGGACCGGGAGACCGTGCTGCACGCCTTCGAAGCCCCCGACGACACCCGCGAGGCCGCATGGATAGCGGACCGCGCCAAGCAACTCATCGGTGCCACGAGCCACACCCTTGCCGACGAGATCGGCCACGGCTCCATGGCCCCTGGCGACATCGCCGTGCTGGTTCGGTTCAAGGCCCTCGTGCCGATACTTGAATCCGCGCTCAAACGGTTCGGCCTGCCTGTTGCCACGCCCGAGACCGAACCGTTCTGGAACGACGAACGCTGCAAAATCATCCTTGACGCGGCCGGAAGCTTCCTCGGCATGACCATGATCGGCAGCGAGGAAGTGCTGGAAGTGCCGGAACACATCCTTGCCAAGGGTCCCATCGGGCTCTCGGCCTACCTTGAGGAAGTACCGCCTTTCGACCAGTTCTTTTGGGAAAGCAAGCCGTTCAAACAGCTCAAAGCCGAGTTCGACAGGCGAGGCGGCTGGGCCGGGCTCGTCAACTGGGTCAGCCTGCAGAGCGAGACCGAGCTTGTCGGCAAATCCGCAGAGAAAGTTCAGATAATGACCATGCACGCGGCCAAAGGACTGGAGTTCGATGCGGTCTTCATTCCGGCATTGGAAGAAGGGATCATGCCCTTTGCCGGACTGGACCTGCTGACGGCCAAGGTGACGCTCACCCCCGGACGGGGCCAGTCTTTCGCCGAGGAACGTCGTCTGCTCTATGTCTCCATGACAAGGGCGAAGAGGATGCTTTTCATGAGCCGGGCCGATAAACGGCACCTGTTCGGCAAGGAGCTTCACCTGCCGCCCTCCCGCTATCTTCGCGAAGTGCCCGCGGACATGTTCACCCACAGCACCATGACCGCCAAGAAGGTCACGAAGGAAAAGCAGATGAGCCTGCTCGGCTAGAACGGGAACATCAGCTTATACAGACAGTTTTCATAGACACGGCAGACAACGCGCGCCGCGCGGATATTCATACCTACCTGCCGCAGTCTGCAGAAGACGTGCAGGGGGTTGAATGTGTGCTGTGCAATGTTTCGTATGGAATTCATGGCCTGACCCTCCGGACAGGGTTTCCGATGTCAACAGACTCAGCAATAGTCATGCCCCGAAGAGATAGTCTCCACTTATCAACCCCTTGCTCCGGCAACCGGGCCGTTATTTCCCACGTTTTCGAGAATACGTCCGGCAAAAGCGAACATTTTTCGCGCACTCGTCGACTTTTCGACGGTGGGCCGCGCATTGCTGCGCCTTCGTTCGTGATTCCGGACACGGTGGGCGGCAACTGCCGTCATCTGGAAGGAATGGTGGACGAGGTCAGTCTGACGTTCTTTGAAACCGACTCCTGCCTCGCCTATGACGAAAACGACCTGCCTCCGGACCTCCCGGAACTGAACCTGCGTTACAGCGTGCACCTTCCACTCGACCTGCCGTGGCAGGAAGGCGTCACGTCAGTGGCCGAAGCCATCCTCGCCCTCGCCCGCAAGGTTGACTATCTTCGCCCGACGGCCTATGTCCTACATCCCCCAGATGATGCCCAGAAACTCGGGCAACTCTCCCAACTCCTTGCAGACGGCGGTATCGCCACCGAATCAGTGCTCATCGAAAACATCGAGGGCAACGATCTTTCGGCCTGCTGGGGAGAAATCGTCGAAAACGGTTACGGGGTGTGCCTGGACATCGGCCACCGCATTGCCTTCGGGCAGGACGGACTGGAGTCGCTGCCGGGTCTGTGGGAGCGTGTGCGGATGCTGCACGTGTACGGTCCCGGACCAAGGGGCGAGCACGGCCCGCTGGACGATCTTGACGAAAAAGGCGCGAACATGCTGCGTCGATGGCTCGGGCGGCTTCCGCAGGACGGAAGCCTCGTGCTGGAAGTTTTTCGGCAGGGGCAGCTTGAAAGTTCACTGCGCCGATTGCATAAACTGCTTGGCGACCGGGAGAACGGCGCATGATCACGCTGGTGCTTGGCGGAAACAAGTCGGGCAAGTCCGACTACGCGCTGGAACTGCTGGAGCAGGCCCCCGGCCCAAAGGCCTTTGTGGCCACGGGAAAGGCGGGGGATCAGGAATTTCGAAGGCAGATAAATACCCACCGTCACGAAAGAAATCCTCTTATCGAGGTGCTTGAGGTCGGGTGGGACTTGCCTCAAAGACTCATACAAGCTAACACGGACTTTGGTTCCGTGCTTGCGGACAGTCTCGACTTCTGGCTCTTTGCATGCCGGGAGGCCGGGACGGAAACAGAAGCCGTGCAGCAACTGCTGGACACGCTTCAAAACTGGAGAGGAGCTGAGCTTATTCTGGTTTCATGCGAGGCCGGTCTCGGACCGCTGCCCATGTCGGGCGAAGTCCGTGCCTTCATACGCAACCTCGGTGAACTCAATCGCCGGACGGCCCGCATCGCGGACCGCGTGCACCTAGTGGCCGCGGGCCTGCCGCTCAAGCTCAAATAGGAACAGCATGGCTATTTTTCGCCAACTGGATGAACACGTCGAGAAACTGCTCGCCCTGTTCAAGAAGGACGACGCCTGGCTGATCGTCATCAACGCCGACCCGGACGCACTCGGGTCCGCACTGGCCCTCAGGCGCATCATGGCCCGCAAGGTGTCCCACGTGGGCATCGGCCAGATCAATGAGATCAAGCGGCCCGACAACCTGGCCATGATCCGCTACCTGCGCATCCCCACGCGCAAACTCATTCCGAACCTCGCGGCACAGTACGACAAGTTCGCACTGGTGGATTCTCAGCCGCACCACAATCCGGAATTCGAGCAGTTCGATTTTTCCGTGGTCATAGACCACCACCCCCTGCTTCCGGAGAAGAAGCCCGAGGCCGACTTTGTGGACGTGCGTCCAAAATACGGCTCGACCTGCACCATGCTCACGGAATACCTGTACAATATGCGCATCCGGCCCGCGAAGCTGCTGGCCACCGCGCTCATGTACGGCATCAAGAGCGACACCAGAAGCTTCGAGCGCGAGTTCATCGACGCGGACATGGCGGCCTTCAAGTATCTGAACAAGTACGCCGACACCAAGCTCATGAACCGCATCAGCCGCAGCGAGTTCCACCTCGACTGGATGCGTTACTTCTCCCGCTCCTTCTACAATCTCCGCCGCGTCGGACAGGGGTTGTTCGCCCATGCCGGAAAGGTGGAGAACCCCGACATCCTCGTGATCGTGGCCGACTTCTTCACCAGAATCCACGGTGTCCCGTGGCTCGTCGTCTCCGGCGTCTACGAAGACAAGCTGGTCGTCATTTTCCGGGGCGACGGCATGCGCCGCGACATGGGCAAGATGGCCACCAACCTCTTCGGTGAGCTTGGTTCCGCGGGTGGGCACAAGGAAGCCGCCCGCGCCGAAGTGGATCTTGAGAACCTCGGCAACGAGGACCCCGAAATCTTCATGCTCAAAAAGCTCGGAAAGGGCAAACGGGGCGTGATAAAACGAATCTAGCCCTGAGACGGCACCACATGTCCCTGATAAAACAATTGAATTTCGACAAAGAGCCCGTCTTTCTCATTGACGGGACCGCCCTGCTGTACCGTTCGTTTTACGCCCGCTCCAACCTGAGCCGGTCCGACGGCTTTCCCACAGGCGCCATCAACACCACCCTGCGCACGGTGCTGAACCTTCTCAAAAAGGAACAGCCCACGTTCTGCGGGTTCATCATGGACGGCAAGGGACCGAATTTTCGCCACGACCTGTACGACCAATACAAGGCCAACCGTCCCGCCATGCCTGAAGACCTCGCCGCGCAGATCGAGCCGGTGCGCGAGGGCGTGCAGATGCTCGGCCTCAAGCTACTGGTCTCCGAAGGCGTGGAGGCCGATGACTGCATCGCCTCGCTTGCGGCCCGCTACAAGGGCGGCCGTCCCGTGGTGATCGTGGGTTCGGACAAGGACCTCAAGCAGTGCCTCGACGAAAATGTGGTGATCCTCAATCCGGCAGGCAAGCAGGAAAAGCTGATCACGCTTGAGAGCTTTCGGGAAGAGGAGGGCATGGAGCCGAACCAGTGGCCCGACTTTCAGGCTCTTATCGGCGATTCCTCGGACAACATCCCCGGCATTCCCAAGGTGGGCCCGGTCACTGCCAAGAAGATCATGGCCGACTACCCCACGCTGGAGGACCTGCGCGACGGTTACGAGAACCTGCCGCCCAAACTCAGGGAAAAGGTTGAGCCGGAGCTCGACAATATTTTCATGTACCGCGAACTCACGCGCATGAAGCTCGACTGCTGCATGGACAAGCTCGAAATCTTCGAGGTGCGCGATCCCGAAGCGGAGAAGCTGCGTGAATTTCTGATGAACTACGAGCTGAGGTCGCTTGCGGCCAGCATCCCCGTCCCGGCCAAGTCATCCGGCAAGGCGGCTCCTGCCGCGCCCAAGCCTTCGGGCGACAACGGGCAGAAACAGCTTTCCCTCTTCGGCGAGGCCGTGGAAGAAAAAAAGGATCAGCCGCCGCTGGAGATGACCACGACCGATGCGGACGGGCTTCCCTCGTTCAAGGGTGGAGAAGTCGGCCTTTGCGTCACGCCTGACGGCTTTCGCATCGGCTTTGAGGGAAAGGAATACCTGTGCACCGCCGAAGCTCCGGCACTGGCAGAGAAGGTTGGCAAGGCCAAGCTCATTGCCACGCCCAGCCTTCAGGAGCTGCTTCGCGACCACGATTGCTGGGAGTCCATACCCAGCTCGCAGTGGTACGACCTCAGCCTCGCAGCCTACCTGCTCGACCCCGAATCACGCGGGTACGAGTGGGACCGCCTGAAACAGTCCCTTTTTTCCGGACAGGCCTTCAGTGACGCGGGTTCGGACCTGCATCCCGACGCCGACGGTCTGGCCGCGCTCGCCTACATGCACGGCGTGTCGCCGCAGATAGACAACGCCAAGCTCGGCCCGCTCATGCGCGACCTGGAGATTCCGCTTATCCCGGCGCTCGTAGAGATGGAAAAAGCCGGGGTGGCCATCGACCGCGAAGCATTCGACGATTTCCTCAATGAAGTCAGCCAGCAGCTCTCCAGTCTGACACGCGAGATAATCGACAAGGCAGGCGAGGAATTCAACATCCGCTCCAGCCAGCAGCTCTCCGGCGTGCTCTTCGACAGGCTCGGGCTCAAGCCCGCGGGCAAGACGGCCGGGGGCCAGTACTCCACCGCCAACACCGTGCTTGAGAAAATCCGCGACCAACACCCCATCGTGGACGATGTCCTGGAATACCGGATGCTCGAAAAACTGCGCTCCACCTATCTGGAACCGCTACCGAAACTGGCGGGCAACGACGGTCGCATCCACACGCATTTCAATCAGCTCGCAACAGCCACCGGCAGACTTTCCAGTTCGCGGCCCAACCTGCAGAACATTCCCATCCGCGGGAAGTACGGCAAGCGCATGCGCGCCTGCTTCACCGCCGAAAAGGGCAACCTGCTGGCTGCGGCCGACTACTCGCAGATCGAACTGCGCGTGCTGGCCCACTTCTCACAGGACCCAGCGTTGGTGGAAGCGTTTCGCGAAGATGCGGATATTCATACCGCAACAGCCGCTCTGCTTGCCGAAAAAACGTCCTCCGAAGTGACCGACGCGGAACGCCGCAACGCCAAAACCGTCAACTTCGGCCTGATCTACGGCATGGGACCACAGAAGCTTTCGCGCGAACTCGGCATCACCGTGAACGAGGCCAAGGAGTTCATTGAGCGCTACTTCGAAAAGCTCGCCACGCTCAAGGGTTTTTACGAAGGCATCATTGAGGACGCCACGGAGAAAGGGTTCGTCACCACGCTGGCGGGACGCCGCAGGCTGCTGCCGGAACTGCACTCCCGCAATAACCAGGTGGTCTCCCAGGCGCGCAGGCAGGCGGTGAACACCGTGATTCAGGGCAGCGCCGCGGACGTCATCAAGAAGGCCATGATCAAGGCTCGCGACGACAAACATCTGCGCGACCTTGGCGCACTGCTCATTCTTCAGGTGCATGACGAACTCATCGCGGAAGTGCCCGAGGACCGGGCGCAGGAGGCTGGCAACCGTCTTCAGGAAGTAATGCAGTCCACCGTGGACCTCAGCGTGCCGCTGAAGGTGGACGTAGGCGTTGGCGTGAACTGGGCCGAGGCACACTAGCCCCGGCCTAGAGCCACCCTTTCTTGCGAAAATAGACAATCATTCCGCCACCGAGGGCGACGATGAGACCCCAGAATGCGGGATAGGCCCAACGTAGGCCAAGCTCCGGCATGTGCTGAAAGTTCATGCCGTACACCCCGGCCACGAAAGTCAGTGGAATGAAGATGGTGGCAAACACCGTCAGAAAACGCATGACGTCGTTGAGCCTGTTGGCCATGACCATGTTATAGGCGTTCAGATGATCGCCCAGCATGTCCCGGTACAGGTCCGCGGCCTCGGAAGCCTGATCCGCCAGATCGGTCAATTCATCGAGGAACGGGCGCATGTCCGGACCGAACAGCTCGGACTCGCTGCGCGCAAGCCGATGCACCATTTCCCGCATGGGCCTCAGATGTTTGCGAACATAGGCCACTTCACGCCGGTATTCGTGGATTTCCTCCAACAGTTCGGGGGACGGATCATTCAGCACTTCATCGCCCATATCCTCTATCCGTTCACCGAGCACCTCGATGACCCGAATACAGTTTTCCATGACGGAATCCAGCAATGCGCAGGCCAGATAGGGCGCATCGCGTCTGCGTACCCTCCCCCGCCCTGAGCGAATACGCTGGCGCACTGCATCGAAGACATCCCCGGTCCGCTCCTGAAACGTGAGCAGCACGGACGAAAACACCGCCATGCTCAACTGCTCCGCATGCACCTGCCGGTCTTCGCCAAGCCAGAGCATCCGGGCGCAGATGAACGAGAACTCCTCAAAATCCTCAGCCTTCGGACGCTGAGACGTGTTAGCCACGTCTTCGAGCACGAGCGACGGCAGGCCGAACCCCGCACCGAAGCGATGCAATATCGATTCATCGTGCAGCCCGTCGAGATTTGCCCAGAGCACGCCACCACGGGACGCTGCGGCCTGCACGTCTTCTACCGACTCCGGCTCTTCCTCCTGAACGGTCTGCGGGTCGAAACGAATGACGCGCAGCATCGGCCGCTCCATCTTCCGCTCGCCCACAAAGATAACCGCTCCGGGCGGTTGGCCAGCCTTGCGGTCTATCTTGCGAAGAAACCTTGCCATGAGCGGCTACCTCCGGTGCCTCCGCAGTCTTGCCACAAGGTATCCGGCCACGAATCCCAGAAGCAGCAGTCCCGGGAGCATCACGAAACGGGGGAGCGCGAAGGTTCCCCACAGAAAAGCAACCTGCACGGTTTCATTGTTCTGAATGAAAAACAACAGGACAAGGGCCACGAGCAGCGTCACCAGAACCAGTCTGATACGCTCTTTGATATTCATGCGTTCCCAACGTGCGATCATAACAACCTCCTCGGTGTTCTCCCGACCTGATGGCTTACGAACGCGTGCGCGCTCTGCCGGGAGCAGAAGCTTCCTGAGTGTGATCGCACCATAACGCGATATGCGGTCTGTTGCCAAGAACCGGATGAAATTCCGGCAAGGTAGTCGAAAATGCTGTGTAAGGACTAGTCGATCAAGAGCTCGCCGGACTTTCGGAAATCGGGACCGTATACCGGCAGGGTGAAGATGAACGCACTGCCTTTTCCGTATTCGGACTCGACCCGTAGCGAACCGCCGTACCGCTCCACGATTTCACGGCAGATAGCCAGACCAAGCCCGGTCCCGCGCACGCGAGTGGTTTCGCAGTTCTCCTGCCCCACCTGAGTGAACTTGCGGAAAATCCTGTCCAGATCCTCGCTGCGGATGCCGACTCCGGTGTCCGCCACGCTGACCTCGATCCAACCTTCGTCGCACCTGCGAGCGGTCACGGAGACACTGCCGGAGTGGGTGAATTTGGCCGCGTTTCCGATGAGGTTCGTCAGCAGCTGGTCCATACGGTCCGGGTCCACGAACACGGCGGGAAGCTCGTCTTCCACTTCCCATTCAAGCTGCACGTCCGCCTTGGCGGTAAACGCGCCGTAGCACGAGCGGACCGCCTGCTCCACGCATTCCGAAAAGTCCACCACCCTGTCGCGCCACTCCATGTGTCCCGATTCGATCTTGTTCAGGTCAAGCAGATCGTTGATGAGCCGTGTCAGCCTGTCACCTTCGTTCTCAATGATCTCAAGATTGGAGACGATGCGCTCCCCCTTGTGGGACAGGGTGCCGTCCTCCCGGGCCAGCGGCATGAAAAGCCTGTCGAAATCCCGGTGAATGACCTTGGTGAAACCGAGAATGGAAGTCAGGGGCGTCCTGAGTTCATGGGAAACCTGCGAAAGAAGGGAGGACTTCACACGATCAAGCCCCTGAAGCCGTTCGTTGGCCTTTTCCAACTCCACGGCCTTTTCGGAAAGCCGCTCGGTGCGTTCGCGCACCTTTTCCTCAAGCTCGCGGTTGAGCTTCTCCAGTCCGGCCTCGGCCTGTCGTCTGGCCCGCATGCTCATATTGAGGTTGGCGGTCATAATATTGATGTTGGAAGCCAGTCGCCCAAGCTCGTCGTGACCGGTTTCGGCTATGCGATGCTCCAGATCTCCGGTCGCGATGGTCCTGACTGATTCTTCCAGGGTGTTCACCGGCCGCACCACAAACCGTTGCAGCATATGGGTCAGCGTTAGCACAAGGATGCCTCCGGAGCCGAAGATACCGAGCAGCAGCAGAGCGAACATCCGATCCACCTCGGCCTCCGCCGGGGCGAGATCCACGCCGACGACCACGCGTCCCACGAACCCGGATTCAATGTGACGGGCCACCACGTCCCGGCTGACCACATACACACTGTCGTCCGGAAGCGAACCTTTTCCGGTGAAGGGAAGCAGGTTGACACCTTGCGTGTCATAGATGTTCACGAAACGGACGTTTTCCTTTCCCATGAGGCTCTTGGCATTGTAATAGAGCATGCCGTAAGCCTGACGAGCCAGCTGGTCCTGAGACAGTTCGGCAAAGAGCTCCACCATCCGTTCCGCGTCGCGCCTTACGCTTTCCAGATGCCGCTGGCGGTAAGTCTGCGCCAGCAAAATGGCCGGGATGAGCATAAGCATGACCATGCAGACCACCACCACAAGGTTGATCTTCAGGGAAAGGCGGGCCCCGATGCCCTTTCGTAAACTTCGAAGCGCCCTTCTCACCGTTTTCACCTATATGCCGTGGGGACCTGAATGGTGCCGTCGATTATCTTCTTCCTGAGCGAGTCCACCTCGTCATGCAGGCCGTCTGGAAGCATGTGACGGGTGTGATGCATGGGGCTCAGAGCCACCCCGCCGCTGGACAGGTCGAAGGCATAGTCGCGATTTTCGAAACGCCCTGCCGAGATTTCGCCCACGAGGTCTTCCACCGCCACGTCCATGCGCTTGATGACGCTCGTGATTATCTGACCCTTGGCCAGATAATCCTGATCCGAGTCCACGCCGATTGCGAGCTTGTCCGTCGTTTCGATGTAGTTGAATACGCCCAGCGCCGAAGCGCCGGCCACCGGAAAGAAGAGATCCACGCCATGCGTTTCCGACATGGCTCCGGCAATGCCTGCGGCTGCCGACGGGTTGTTCCATACGATCCCTGTTGCGTCCACATCGTCGATGTAGCGTTCATGGATGGCCGTCTGCTCACTCGCGGCCCGGATTCCCTCACGAAAACCGACAACGAACTCCCGAACCGGGACCACGTCGGTGCCGCCTATGATGCCGATGCTGTCGCTCATGTGGGCGGCTATGTATCCCGCAAGGTACGACGCCTCTCCGGTACGAAACGTGACCGAGGCGGTATTCGGCAGATAGTCCTCCAGTCGGGTATCCATGAGCACGAACAGAACGTCCGGGTGATTTCTTGCGGCAATCTGCATGGCTTCCCGCATGACCAGACTGGTGCAGAATACGGCGCGACACCCCTGTGCCACCAGATGCTCCAGACTCCCGAGCGCTTCTTCCACTCCGTCATCACTCTCACGCTGTTCGATGACGAAACGCGCATCGTGTTTCTGGCAACCGCGCACCAGCCCCTGATACTGCATGTCGAGAAAGCCCCTGTCACCGAGACCGCTGGCGTCCAGATACATTCCGAACAGCACGCCGCGCTCTTCAGCGATGCTGCTCTTCTGCTCCCGCTTCTCAGAAGGCCCTTCAGCACATCCGAGAGGAAGCACAAGCATTACGCAAAGCGCAATAAGGCGGCAACACGATCGTATAAATGCTGTTTTTTCCCGAATTGTTTTCCCGCTGGACGCTCTCACCATGCTCCCCCCATGCAATGGATGAAAATCGGAAGCCGCCGTGCCCGGCTCCTGAGCGAAAAGTTGCACAAACGGCACGGCTTGGCAAGGCGCTGTACGCCTCCATCTCTTCCCTGAAGGCACGAAAGGCAATCATGTCAGGATATTGCCCGCTGAAGCGATTTTCCGTTTTCTCACCGCCATGGAATTCGCAAACCATACATTTCCTGCCACGCTGAAGCGTCACAATGCAGTGAAAACGACTGAAGCAGGTTGCATCAATGTCAATTTTTGTTAAATCTTGAAAAATACCCTTTCCCCTAACCGACCAAGACTCGTCCATGGAGCCTAAGGAGTCTTATGAGCGGCTCACGTTTTGGCTCTGTTCCGGACGAAAGGAGGACTTGAGTCGTGATTGCCGAAACCATCCGGGAACTAATGGAGTCGGCCGACATTTCCATCAACGGTGAGAGACCCTGGGACATCCGGGTGTATGACGACAGGTGGTACGCCCGCATTTGGCGCGATAAGAACCTCGGTCTTGGCGAATCTTACATGGACGGCTGGTGGGACTGTCCGCGCATCGACAAGATGATCAAGCGGCTGCTCGCGGCCCGCCTGCATGAAAAGGTCAAGGGAAGTCCCAGACACCTGCTGCGAATGCTCCCGGGAATGATACTGAATCTTCAGTCCAAACTGCGAAGCCGTATGGTAGCGGAGCAGCATTACGACCTGGGCAACGACCTGTTTCTCTCTTTTCTCGACGACTACCTGCAATACAGCTGTGGCTACTTTGAGGGTACGGACGACCTGAACGAGGCTCAGCGAAACAAGCTCGCCATAATTGCGGGCAAGCTGAACATCAAACCGGGCGACTCCGTACTCGACATCGGGTGCGGCTGGGGCGGTCTCGCGCGGTACCTTGCGGAAAACCACGACTGCGAGGTCACGGCCGTCAACATTTCGCGCGAGCAGCTGGCCTTTGCTGCCGACTTCTGCAAGGGCCTCCCCGTTCATTTTGCTGAAATGGATTACCGCGACATTGAGGGCGAATACGACAAGATCGTTTCCGTGGGCATGTTCGAGCACGTGGGACATCGTAACTACCGCAGTTTCATGCGCGCGGCTCACAGCTGTCTCAAGCCGCAGGGCATATTTCTGCTGCACACCATCGGCGGCAACGAATCCTGCACCGGATGCGATCCCTGGATTTCCCGATACATATTCCCCAACGGCATGCTTCCGAGCACGGCGCAGATCGGCCGCAGCGCCGAGGGCCTGTTCGTCATCGAGGACTGGCACAACTTCGGCCCGCACTACGACATGACGCTCATGAACTGGAATGAAAACTTCCAGCAGAACTGGCCGGAGCTCGCCGACGAGTATAGTGAACGGTTCAAGCGCATGTGGGAGTACTATCTGCAATCATGCGCAGGCGCTTTCCGCGCCCGCGATATGCAGCTCTGGCAGGTGGTCATGACTCGCGAGGATGCCTGCCGCGAGCAACCCTGCTGCCGCCTGTAGCACCCCTCCTGCGCCAGCACCGTCTGCCCGAAACGGCAACCGCATGAAATGCCGGACATTTGACCTGTATCAAAGATACAGTCCGGCTCATGGGGTATTGTTTATCTTCATGAAAGACAGCTGTTTTCTCAAGGAGGCACGCACCGCATGATCTCACTCTCGCTCATCAAGGGCAGAAACGCCACCTGCAAAACACAGATTATCTGGTCATGGATCGGGGCATTCGCAGGCATCGCCTCGGTTTCATTCATCACCGGCTTCCTGCTCAAAGGCACGGGGCTGACGCTCATCATCGGATCCTTCGGGGCCTCGGCCGTGCTCATCTATGGTGCTGTGGACAGCCCGCTGGCCCAACCGCGCAACCTCATCGGCGGACACATCCTTTCCGCAGTGGTTGGCGTCGCCGCCATGCAGCTTTTCGGCGGCCAGATGTGGATAGCGGCCCCAGCAGCCGTGGCAACGGCCATTGCCCTGATGCAGTTCACAGACACGCTCCACCCGCCCGGCGGCGCCACCGCGCTCATCGCGGTTATCGGCGGTCCGCAGATCCACAAGCTCGGATACCTCTATGCCCTTTTCCCCGTAGGCACCGGCGCCCTCCTGATGCTGCTGGTGGCACTTGCCGTGAACCGCATGGCACCGGGCCGCGTTTATCCACGTCCCGTCTGCCCTGCTGAAGAGATCACCTAGACGCTCTGTATCCCGGAGTCGGGGGCGACTCCGGGATACAGAGCCCCCTAAGAACTCACCATTTTGTTCAACCACTCTCGAAAATTCACAAATACGTTAAACCCAACCAAAGCCCAGACCTCGCAAGACACTGCAATAAAACACTTTTTAAATAGTTGCTTTGGCATCTATCCTGCTCGTACAGGGGTATGCATACCCCCATCCGAAAACTGAAACTCTCCGCTCTTCTGGCTATCTGTCAAGTGATCGATCGCGCCCTTGATCTGGAACGGACCCTGGGTGACATCCTGCGCATTCTTTCCGAAAAGCTCGCCATGCAACGCGCCACGGTGACGCTGCTCGACCAACATACCGGCCTGCTGAACATCAGCGCGTCATACGGCCTGCGTCCGGAAGAAGAACGGCGCGGCGTCTATCGTCTGGACGAAGGCGTCACCGGACGGATCTTCCAGACGGCGCAACCCTACTATGTGCCGGACGTCAGCCGCGAGCCGCTTTTTCTGGACAAGACCGGAACGCGCGCCGTGCAGAAGAACACCCTTTCCTTTCTCGGGGTTCCCATCCTCCTCGGCGGGTCGCCCATCGGCGTGCTGAACGTGGACCGGCTGTTCACGGATGACGTGGATTTCGGCGAGGACATGGAATTTCTTTCGGTGGTGGCAACGCTCATCGCCCAGTTCATCAGCCTCAACGAGAAGGTGAAGAAGCGCGAGGAAGTGCTGCGGGCCGAAAACGTGCAGCTTCGCAGTCAGCTCTCACGCGAGAACAAGGGACCGTACATTGTCGGCCGTTCCCACGCCATGCAGGAAGTCCAGCGCCAGCTGGAACGCGTGGCTCCGACCCGCGCCACCGTGCTTTTACTGGGGGAATCCGGGGTGGGCAAAACACTGATCGCACGGATCATCCACGAGCTTTCCGACCGCAAATCATATCCGTTCATCAAGGTCAACTGCGCTTCCATCCCGGAAAACCTGTTGGAGAGCGAACTGTTCGGCTACGAAAAAGGGGCCTTCACCGGCGCGGCCAACACGCGCCCCGGCCGCTTTGAGGAAGCATGCGGCGGCACCATATTTCTGGACGAGATCGGCGAGCTGGCCATGCCCGTGCAGGCGAAACTGCTGCGCGTGTTGCAGGAAAAGGAGTTCGAGCGCCTCGGCTCCAGCCGGACGCGCTCCGTGGACGTGCGCATCGTCACCGCCACCAACCGCGACCTTGAACAGCTTGCGGCTCAGGGCAACTTCCGGCCCGACCTGTTCTATCGCCTGAGCGTGTTCCCCATGACGGTGCCGCCCCTGCGCGAACGCAAGGAAGACGTTCCCGGCCTGCTCTCCCACTTCATCAAGAAGGCAGAAGAAGACTACGGGCGCACTCTGTCGCTCACACCCCGAGCCCTGAACCTGCTTACGGAATACGACTGGCCCGGAAACGTGCGGGAGATGGAAAACCTCATCGAACGGCTCGTGATCATGGCCGATCAGGAACGGCTGGACCACGACTTCATCCGAAGCTTTCTCACGCCCGCGACGCACGCCCCGGAACCTGTGCCGGACCCAGAACCGGGCCACCACGCATCACCCGTCCAAGCCGAGCATTGCGGCGGCATGGGCTCCCTTGCGGATATGGAGCGCAACGAAGTCATCGCGGCGCTCAGGCGTGCGGACTGGATACAGTACCGTGCGGCCGAAGAACTCGGCATCACGCCCCGGCAGATGGGATACCGCGTGCACAAGTACGGTCTGGAGTCCATGATCGCCGAAGGCCGCGCCGAACTGCGGCGTCACAAATAATTTCCTCACCCGACTCCACCCTCACCCCAAATAAAACGGCCCCGGTCTGAACGCATTGACCGGGGCCTTTGGGGGAGGTGCGCCCACTATGGGCAACATGTCGGGGTGTCACGTCTATCCGCACCCGCCGCCTCCGCCTGAGCAGCCCGTGCCGCATCCGCCACCCCGACGGGCGGCAAAGGCACTCAGGTCGCCGGTCCGGTAGAGGGCGGCGAGGTTGTCGGTAATGAACCCGGTTACCGCATGCGCGGGAAGGCCGTTTTCCTCCAGAAGCATCCTGGGCGTATCGCCCATGGCCGCCGCGAGCACTGCGCGACAGTCCTTCAGCGTTCCGGCCAGTGCTTCCCAGCGCTTGGGTCCGCCGCCCATGGGCGGCGCGGGACGATCCTCTATCTTGACGAATCCGGCGTCATCGGAGGCGCGACCCCAAATCTGAAACGAACGCGCCTCGCCGAGATGCATGTTCACCAGCATCCCTTCACGGCTGGCGATGGCGACGTAGGGACGGTCCTCATCTTCATTGCTGGGAAGCAGCCGCGAGCAGGCTCCCAGCGTATCCGCGAATTCCCCGGACCGATCCGCTTCAAGCAGCCCCACGGCATCGGCGCGGCAACGCTTGCAGTGCGTCATCTGCTCCACATGCTCGCCCGCCGTCCTTCGAAGCTCACTGACCATGGCGTGCGACGGCTCCTCCACGTCCGCAAACGGCGTTTCCCTGTTGGGATACACCGGGATGCAGTTCTGCAGGGTCGCACCGAGTGCGCCGACAACCTTGGCCACTTCTTCCACATGATGATCGTTGTATCCGGGAATAACGATGGTGTTGACCTTCACGGTGATGCCGCGCTCCACCAGCCCCTTGACGGATTCGAGCTGGCGTTCGATGAGAATCCTTGCGGCGTCCTTCTTGCGGTAGATGACCTTGCCGTCGCGGGCCCAAGCATAGATGCGCTCGGCAATGTCCGGGTCCACCGCGTTGACGGTGATGGTGGCGTGGGTCACCCCCAGCTCCTTGAGGCGGTCCAGATACGGCGGCATTCCCAGTCCGTTGGAGGACAGACAGAACAGCATGTCCGGATAATGCTTCTTTACCAGCCGCATGGTCTCCAGCGTCTCCGCAGGATTGGCCATGGGATCGCCCGGCCCCGCGATGCCGACCACGGTGGTGCTCGGCGCGGCCTCCATGACCTTGTGCAGATACTCAAGGGCCTGATGCGGCTTGAGCACCGCCGAGGTCACGCCGGGGCGCGATTCGTTCACGCAGTCGTGCTTGCGATCGCAGTAGTTGCATTTGATGTTGCACTTGGGAGCCACCGGAAGATGAACTCTGCCGCATTCACCGATGGAAGACTTGTCGAAACAGGGGTGCTTTTTCGTACTCATGGCGGATCTCCTAGATATATCCCCAGCCGATGGGGCTGTCGGACTGCTTTTTGTCGATCAGGGCGTTGACGATGCGGTCGAAAAGTTCCTGTGTTCCCTCGTAACCGATTCCCTTCAGACGCTGGCCGCCGAAACGGTCGTGAATGGGGAACCCTGCGCGAATAAGCGGCGCGTTCCATGCCCTTGCGTAACGCTGCCCCTTGGAGTTGCCGAGCACCAGTTCAGGGTTCAGGGCCTCGGCCTCTTCCGCGATGTCGTGAAAGTCCACGCCCTCGCGCACCAGAGGCTGCTCCCGAAGCAGATCGCCGCACGCGCTTTCCACGGCTTCGGCGAGGCGTTTGCCCTCGGCGCCGGTACCCACCAGCACGGGCTGCACGCCGATCTCCGCCAGAAACGCGGTCAGCGCCACCACGAGGTTTTCCTCGCCGTAAACGACGGCCCGCTTGCCGAAGACATACTTGTGGCCGTCCACGTAGGCGTCCACCAGTCGTCCGCGCTCCTGCTCGTAACGGCGTGGAATGCAACTGCCGGAAAGCTCGGCAAGGGCATCGTAGAAATCATCGCAGGCACGAACTCCCAGCGGGATAGGCAGGCGCGTATTCAGGACGCCGAAACGTTTTTCCAGACAGGTACCACCGGATTCCCTCGGCAGACAGCTGCCGAACTCCACGGACGCGGCCGCACCGGGCAGAGCCTTGATGTCGGCCACCGGAGTTCCGCCGGAAGCCACTGGCTCGTAGTCCTCCAGCGCAGGGCCGTCGAGGGTGTCGGAAATGTCCGGCAGTACCGTCGGCGTCAGCCCGTACTCTCGGAATATGCCCTTGAGCAGCCGAATCTCCGCGGGCGAGACCATGCCCGGGAAAAGGGCGATGCGCTCATTCTTCTCTGCTTCCGGGTCGGCTAGCTGATCGGTCAGGGCGTGCACGGCTCGGTGGAACCCATCGGAGTGGGTGCCCTGATAGCTCGGGGTGGACACGTGCACCACTTCGGGCAGGTCCAGATCGGAGAACTCTTCGCGGAATTCATGGAGAATCAGGCCCATGTCGTCGCCGATGGTTTCGGTGAGACAGGTGGAGGCCACGCCCACGAGGCTGGGCGAATACTTCTTCATGACGTTGAGAATGCCCTTCTTCAGATTCGGGCCGCCGCCGTACACCGCCTGCTTCTCACCGAGCGCCGAGGACGCGATGTCGATAGGCTCGCGGAAGTGGGATATGATGTAGCGACGCATGTAGGTGGCGCAGCCCTGCGATCCGTGCAGGAACGGCACCGCCCCCTCCACGCCCTTGAAGGCGAGGCTGGCACCCAGTGGCGTACACAGCTTGCACGCGTTGGTTGTGGAAACGGCGTTCTTTGCAGCGGGATTATTCGTCATGGCCGCACTCCTTTCCGACATCGCGGTGCCGCGCTTCCCGGCGCGGGACGAAATTCCAGACCGGGCTCATGGCCGAGGCGTGCACTTCTCTGGCGAAGTTCAACATACCTTCGAAGCCTTCAAGCGGTATCTTCCGTTCGTGGTTATGATCGCAGAATCCAACGCCGAGCTTGAAGGCGATGGGGCGTTCCTTGACGCCGCCCACGAAGACGTCCACGTCCTTTTCCTTGATGAATTCCTGCAGTTCCAGCGGGTTTGCGTCGTCCACGATGATGGTTCCGGGATCGGTTACCTCCGCCAGTTCCGCGTAATCTTCCTTGGTGCCTGTCTGGGAGCCGACCACGGCCACCTCCATACCGAGGTGCCGGAAGGACTTGATGAGCGAAAAAGCCTTGAACGCGCCGCCCACGTAGACCGCGGCCTTCTTGCCTTCCAGATCGGCGCGGTAGCGCGCCAGCCCCGGCATGATCTTTCCCAGTTCGCTGCGAACCAGATCGGCGGTGCGTTCCATGATGCCGGGGTCAAGGTGCGCAAAATGCTCCGCGACCTTGTAAAGCGACTCGGCCATGTCTTCGATGCCCAGCCACGAGACGCGACAGTGCGGCTTGCCGAACTTCTCTTCGATCATCTTGGCCAGATCGAGGGTCGCGCCCGAACATTGGACCATGTTCAGCGATGCGCCGTGGATGCGGCGGATGTCGTCCACCCTGCCGTCGCCGGTGACGCTTGCCACCACGGTCAGGCCCATGCGCTCCAGATAGTCCTTGATGATCCATGTTTCACCGGCGATGTTGAAGTCGCCGAAAATATTGACTGACAGCTCGGGGACATCCGAGACATCGGCGGTTCCCACCAGCCGGAACATGGCCTTGCAGGCCGCAAGGTAGCCTTCGCGCTTGCTGCCCTTGAAGCCCTCGGACTGCACCGGCAGCACCGGGATGCCCGTCTTTTCCTCCACGCGCCGGCATACGGCCTCCATGTCGTCGCCGATCAGGCCGACGATGCAGGTGGAATAGACGAACGCGGCCTTGGGCTTATTGCGTTCGATCAGCTCCAGCAGCGCGGCTTCCAGCTTGGGTTCGCCGCCGAAGATGATGTCCTTTTCCCGCAGGTCGGTGGTGAAGCTCAGGCGATGCAGCTCCGGACCGCTGGAGAGCGCGCCGCGGATATCCCAGGTGTAGGCGGCGCATCCCACCGGGCCGTGCACCAGATGCAATGCATCGGCGATGGGATAGAGCACCACGCGGGACCCGCAGAAGACACAGGCGCGCTGGCTGACCGCTCCGGCCAACGACTGCCGGTTGCAGGCGATGTCGATATCCCCGCTTCCGCTGCGGAAGACCTGCGCCCGCCGTTCGTCGAGTATGGTGCTGTCATTGGTCATGCGTTCTCTCCCGGGTTCATGTTGCGGCGGATGCAGATCAGCCGCGTAAGGCTCCATCCGATCCTTGCGTAAAATTTCATGGCGGAGTCGTTGTCCCGGTCCGCCAGCAGTTGGAGACGGGATGCCCCGCTTCCGGACGCCCAGCTTCCGATATCCGCGAGCAGCGCCCGGGCCATGCCGTTTCTGCGGCAGTCCTTGCGGACCACCAGATCCTCCACCAAAGCGGACCAGCCGCCTTCGGCGGTGGAGACAACGAGCTGCCCGGTGCACATGCCCACGACTTCCCCGTCCCTTTCGGCCACCGTGACGCGTCCGCGATCTCCCTCCATCAGCATGAACAGCCCCGTCCGCTGCCTTTCTCCGTCCGGCCGAAAATCCGTTTCGATTGAGAAAAGCTCCGACAGCAGCCCGGTCATGGCCCTTACGTCGTCGGGGCGGGCCTGTCTGATGGTGAATTCTGCATGGACGCTCACGGCTGCCTCCTAGGCGATGAGATAGTCCTCGGCCGGTTCGCCGTCCTCGACGCCGTCGAGAATCGCGTCGATGGCTTCCTCGCTGTCAACGCCCCGGAACCACCAGTTCTCAGGCATGACGACCATCACTGGCCCCTTTTCACACTGTTTGAGGCAACCGGTGGCGGTTACGAGACAGTCAAGGCCGCGATCAATGATCTCTTCCTCGATGTACTGGAGGAATCCGTCGGTCTGTTTGTGGCAGATGCCCTTCGGGTCACCGCCCGCACGGAAGCTCTGGCAGAGAAGAATGGTACGTTCGGTAGTAGCCATGTAAGAATCCTCGTAATTCTCGGTTGATTCCCATTCAGGGATGCCGCCTTCGGCGGACCGGTTCCAGATTATGCCTTCCGGCGCCCAAAGGGGCATCGCCCCTTTGGAATCCCGCTTCCGCGGGACTATTGGCCGGATGGCGTTCGCAAACTGCCGAAGCTTACAGAACAAGTTCGAAGGTTTCCTCGGGATCGTCGCGGTCCTTGCGGTCCAGCAACGCGCCGAGCATCTTTTCCAACAGGCGCAGCCCGCCCTTGTATCCAACAGTGGGGAAGTACTGGTGCCCGACGCGGTCGAGGATCGGGAAGCCCCAGCGAATCAGCGGGGTGTCCTCATCGCGGGCGATGTACTTGCCGTAGGAGTTGCCCATGAGCAGATCCACGGGCTCGTTCTTCACCCACTGGTGCAGCAGGAACAGGTCGCCCCCGGCCTTGACGTTGATGTCGAACGGAAGCTCCGCCGTGATTTCCTTGATGCGGGCCTCGAAGCGCTTTCCGGGCGTGCCGGTGACCACGTGCACGGGCCACATGTCCATGGAGACCAGGAACTCGCACATGCTGATGAGCTGGTCCGGGTCGCCCCAGAGGGCCACCTTTTTGCCGAAGGTGTACTGGTGCATGTCGGAGATCATGTCCACGAGCTGCCCGCGTTCGTGCGCCACGGCATCCGCCACGCTGGTGCCCGCGATGATGCGCAGGGTATCGATGAAGCGGTCTGTGGCTTTCAGGCCGAAGGGCATGTCCAGCACGGTGCACGGCACCTTGCAGTTGGCGTCCAGCCAGCGGGCCGCGTCCGCGGAACACCACTCACCCAGTGCCATGGTTCCCATGGCGTTGCCCGCATCGCGGAGTTCGTCCACGGTCACGCCGCCCTTGGGAAACATGTGGTATTCGCCGGAGAGCGGACCGTTGAGCACGCCCGAGGTGTCCGGGAACAGGGTAATGTCCACGCCCATCAGGACCGCAAGACGCTTGATCTCTTCCATGTCCGCGGGTTCGACCCAGCCGGGGATGATGTTCACCTTGCCGTTTCGCTCGCCGGTGTTTTTCGCAAAGGTCGAAGCCATGGACTTGACCATGTTGGAAAAGCCGGTGACGTGCGATCCCACATAGCTGGGAGTGGACGCGCCGAGCATGTCCTTGCCCTCGGGAATCTTGCCGTCCTTGCGGGCCTTGGTGATGATCTGGTTCAGGTCGTCGCCGATGGTCTCCGACAGGCAGGTGGTGTGCACCGCGATGACCTCGGGCTCATAGACGCTGAAGATGTTGTTGATGGCCTGTAGCAGGTTGGCCTGCCCGCCGAAGACCGAGGCACCTTCCGTGAAGGAACTGGTGGCGGCCGGGATCGGCTCCTTGTAGTGCCTGGTCAGCGCAGAACGGTGATAGGCGCAACAGCCCTGCGAGCCGTGGGAGTGCGGCAGGCAGCCGTGGATACCCAGTGCGGCGTACATGGCCCCTATGGGCTGGCAGGTCTTGGCCGGGTTGACGGTCAGCGCCTTGCGCTCCGCGACCTCTTTCGGCGTATGTCTGAGCAACGTCATTGCGTTCTCCTTATTCCCACACGTAGGTGGCCGAGAGTTCGGGATTCTCCTGCCAGGGAGCCTTCATGTAGCTCCAGACCCGGCTGGTGACGAGGCGGTCGATTTCCTTGTAGAAATTGATCGCGCCACGGAATCCGGCATAGGGGCCGCCCGAGTCGTAGCTGTGCAGCTGCTTCATGGGCACGCCCAGCTTCTGGATGGAGTACTTCTCTTTGATGCCCGCGCAGAACAGGTCCGGCTTCATGATTTCCACGAGCTTTTCGGCCTCGTACTGGTTCAGGTCATCCACCACGATGGTGCGGTGATCCATGTCGGGCAGCATTCCGTCGTAATCCTTGAAGCGGAACCCGGCCTCTTCCAGCCTGCGGGTCTGCTCGTCGGTCTTGCGCGGCTGGTAGAGCTTCTCGTCGGGCCCGACCTCGATCTCCTCAATGTTGCGGGAGTCCGCGTCCACCTTGAGATTCGGCAGGACTTCGCGGCCTTCGTAGTCGTCGCGGTGTGCAAACTCGTATCCGGCGGAGAGAGTTTTCATGCCCATTTCCTTGAAGAGCTCCTGATAATGGTGCGCACGGGAGCCGCCCACGAAGAGCATGGCGGTCTTGCCGGTGGTGTGCGGCAACACTTCGTCGCGCATGGCGTCAACATCCGGCATTTCCTCGGCGATGACCTTCTCGATGCGCTCCATGAGTTCCTTGTCCTCAAAGTACTGGCCGATCTTGCGCAGCGACTTGGCGGTGGCCTCTGCACCGATGAAGTTCACCTTGATCCACGGGATGCCGTATTTGGTCTCCAGCATGTCTGCCACGTAGTTGATGGAGCGGTGGCACATGACGCAGGACAGGTCCGCGTGCTGGGCCGAGGCGAACTGCTCGTAGGTGGAGTTGCCCGAGAAAGTGGCCACGTTGGTGATGCCGCACCTGTTCAGGATGCGGTCGATCTCGAAGCCGTCGCCGCCGATGTTGTATTCGCCCAGCAGGTTGATCTTGTAATCGCCCTTGACTGGTTCCTCATTTTCGCCCACGAGGTAGCGGAAGACCTGGTTGTTGGCGATGTGGTGGCCCGCGGACTGGCTCACGCCCTTGTATCCCTCGCAGGAGAAGGCGAAGATGTTGCAGTCACCGAGCTTCTCGCGCATCTTCTTGCACACGGCGTGGATGTCATCGCCGATCAGCCCCACGGGACAGGTGGCGAAGACGCAGATGCCCTTGGGATGAAACAGGTCGTAGGCTTCCTGAATGGCCGCCTCCAGCTTCTTTTCCCCGCCGAAGATGATGTCCTCGTCCTGCATGTCCGTGGAGAAGGAATACATCATGTAGTTTTCGGCATCAGGGTCGGACACATCTGTCTGGTTCCGGCGGGTGAGCCAGGAATAAAAGCCGCAGCCGATGGGGCCGTGGGTGATGTTCACGATATCGCGGGTGGGGCCCATGATGACGCCCTTGCAGCCCGCGTAGGTGCAGCCGCGCATGGTGATTATGCCGGGCACGGTGCGCACGTTGGCCGTAATCTCGGGCGTCTCGCTGCCCTCGGCCTCGTTTATGAGAATCTGCTTGGCGCGCTTCCTCGCCACCTTCGGAGGATACTTGCTGAGCAGCTCCTCCTTGATTTCGGCGGGATTCCACTGCACCGACTTGTTTTTGGTCGCCATGTATATCTCCTTTGCTGAATGATCAGCTTATGGATTTGATGCCGCTTTCGCCGGTGCGGACCCTGACGGCGTCCTTCACGGGCACGACCCAGATCTTGCCGTCACCGGGCTTGCCGGTCTTGTTGGTCTCGATGATGGTTTCGACGATGCCGTCCACCTCATCCTCCGGGACCACCACGGTAAGAATGCGTTTGGGATACAGCTTGCCCTTGCCGCCGAGGTGCTCCACCGCTTCCTCGTAGCCGCGCTCGGCGCCTTCGAGGAGCATGAGGTTGGCAAAGCCCTGTCCACGACCCTGCGCCTCGTTGGCGAAGAAGGCATCCACCCCGGCCTCGGTCAGGGCGGTCTTGGTCCGGTTCATCATGTTCATGCGTACGACGGCGATGATCTCCTTCATGCGGGCACCCCCTCGGCCGCCGTGGCGGTTTCCTTCACGCCCGAGGAAATGGTGAACACGTCCTCCACGTCGGAGATGAAGATCTTACCGTCGCCGAAGGCGCCCTTGGTGCCGGAACGCGCGGCCTTCATTATGGTGTCGAGGACGAAGTCGCGGTCCACTTCCGGGACCACGCTCATGAGCATGGTTTTGGGAATCTCGTCGTAGGTGACTTCACCTATCTTGATGCCGCGCTGCTTGCCGCGACCGGCAACGGAATACTTGGTCACGGCCGGGAACCCGGCATCCATCAGGGCGGCCAAAACGTCATCGGCTTTTTCGGGGCGCACGATGGCTCGGATCATGATCATGGACATATGTATTTCTCCTTGAAATTCGTATTGCTAGGCTTCCAGAATGCCGTAGTCGAGCAGCAGCTGCTCAAGGTCTTCGATTTCCAGCGGGGTCGGAACCACGAACATTTCGTTTTCATCGATGGCCTTGGCCAGTCCGCGATATACGTCAGCCTGAGTCGCCTCGGGATTCCATTCGATGACGGTCTTGCGGTTGATCTCCGCGCGCTGAACGTCGTTGTCGCGGGGGACGAAGTAGATCATCTGGGTGCCAAGCCTGCGCGCCAGCTCCTCGATCATCTCTTTTTCGTTGTCCACGTTACGGGAGTTGCAGATCAGGCCGCCCAGACGAACGCCGCCGGACTGAGCGTATTTCATGATGCCCTTGCAGATGTTGTTGGCCGCATACATGGCCATCATCTCGCCGGAACAGACGATGTAGATCTCCTCGGCCTTGCCGTCGCGAATGGGCATGGCGAAGCCGCCGCAGACAACGTCACCGAGGACGTCGTAGAAAGCGTAGTCGAGCTTCTCGTCTTCCTCGTAGGCACCGAGGGACTCAAGCATGTTGATGGAAGTGATGATGCCGCGGCCCGCACAGCCGACGCCCGGCTCGGGACCGCCGGATTCAACACTCCAGGAACCGCCGAAACCCTTCTTGCGGATATCCGCCAGTTCCACGTCCTCTCCTTCCTCACGAAGGGTGTCCAGAACGGACTTCTGGGCCAGTCCGCCGAGCAGCAGACGGGTAGAGTCGGCCTTGGGGTCGCAACCGACGACCATTACCTGACGCCCCATTTCCGCAAGGCCTGCCACCGTGTTCTGCGTGGTGGTGGATTTTCCGATGCCGCCTTTTCCGTAGATGGCTACCTTTCTCATTAGGAGTCTCCTCTGTCTCAAAGGGTTGTCGTGTTGAAAGCTTGTCCCTCTATTGGCAACCGCCGTGCCACTCGCGCAAAAAGACGGATAAACATCCGTAAAAAAAAGATATAATTACAAAAAAATCACCACAGAAGAGTCCCGCCGATTTTGTAGGCGACAACACTCGTGAACCCACGAAATTGTAGATTCCTACACTTCCGTGGGCCGCAAAGGCATCTGGCTGATCATAGGCAAAGGCTTTGAAATTCAGGCCATTACCATTCCGGACTCCAGTGGCACCAAAGTTGCCTCTGCCTTTGCAAGCAACACAAAAAAACAGGAGGCGACATGCTTATAGACACCACTCTCCGTGAAGGGGCCCAGATGTTCGGCGTCCGCATGGGACTTGAAGAGCGCCAGACCGTCGCCATGGGCCTCTCCTGCATGGGCGTGGAAGAAATGGAAGTCGGCTGGGCAGGTCTAGAAGAACTGGAGGCATTTTGCCGCTGGTCAGGACGCAGACTCGGCAAATCCGCCATTTCCGTATGGAGCCGCTGCCGCGAGTCAGACATAATCGAAGCCGCGCGCATCGGCGCCGGACGCATCAACATAGGTGTCCCGGCTTCGGACGAGCACCGGCGCAAGCGGCTTGACATTACCCGCCGGGCACTGATCGCGCGCATGGAAACCGTTATCGCACTGGCCCGCAGCTACGGCATGGATGTCTCCGTGGGACTGGAAGACGCTTCGCGCGCCGATGCCAAGTGGCTGGGCAAGCTGGCCCTCAAAGCTGAGAACGCAGGAGCGTTCCGGGTCCGCCTGTCGGACACCGTAGGCATCTGGACCCCGACCAAGGTCATGAAGGCTGTATCGGAACTGCGGGAGCGGCTGGTCATCGACATCGCGGTGCACTGCCACGACGACTTCGGCATGGGCACCGCCAACGCCATGGCCGCGCTGGATGCCGGCGCGGACTGGGCGGACGGGAGCCTGCTCGGCATCGGCGAACGCTCCGGGCTCGCCGCCACCGAGGAGCTTACGGGGTATCTGGAATTGATCGACATGTCAGGGAGCTATCGCATGGAAGGCGCCGCCCCGCTCTGCGCCCGTATCGCCCGGCTGGCGGATCTGGCGGTACCACGGAACAAGGCGGTGGTGGGCAACGACATCTTTGCCTGCGAAAGCGGTGTCCACCTGCACGGCATGGCGCGCGACCCGAACCTTTTCGAGCCGTACTCGCCGGAGTCGGTCCGCGGCGCACGCCGTTTGGGGTTCAGCGCAAAGAGCGGACGCTCACTGCTGAAAACGGTTCTGGGAAACAAAACCTCTGCCGATGCCGACAGCCTGCTGGAACAGGTAAGTGATCATGCGTGCCGCACAGGGCGGCCGCTGACCATGCAGGAATGTTCGGAGTTGGCCGGGAACTGACGGAAACGCCTCAGCCCTTGCCGTTGCGCTTTCCGTTTCGCCTGCCGTTGGAACGCGAAATAGGCATGCAGGACGCTGTGCCGATGATGCGCCATTCCGGCTTGGGCTCAAAGTCGTTCTCCCCCGTGAACAGGTGTATCTTGCCTCCCGGGGCAATGGCGAAAAGCGGAATGCGTTGCTCTTCACACTGCTCGACGTAATCCTTGAACGTGAATCTTTCCGTCAGCGGGGTCGTCTTCAATTCGGCCCCGCTTTCCAACAGTTCCCGGAGCTTCTGATAGGTGACACCCTCTTCGAACAGCGGACGCCCCCCGGAGCGGATGTTGGTCTTGGCGTCATCTTCAGGCCCATCCTCGCTGGGCAGACGGATGGCAAAGACATTGCCCGCGCCGAATTCCATTTTGTAATGCTGCGCCGCCAGCGCGTTGAGCTCGCGGCCCGAACTCAGCGCAAGCAGGCGTCCTATCCCGATAAGACTCAGGTGCCGCTCAGCGTGCTCCGAAGCCGGATTGCCCCAGTACGCACGCAATCCCTCCATTCTGGCCGTGACGATGTTGTCCCAGTTCTGGTCCGTGAGCTGGACCCGGAAACCATTCTCCCTGAGTTCCGTGGCGATGGTCCGCGCCACGAGGTCAGCGCCCACGATAAGGAATCCCTTAGGCTCCGGTTCCGCGACCTTGAGCCACTTCGCAATGGGACGGGCGGTGGCGCTCTGCAACAGCACCGTGCCCACAATGACCATGAAGGTCAGCGGTACGAGTTTGGAAGCCTCGGCATACCCCATCTCTCCAAGCTTGATGGCAAACAGGGCCGATATTGCGGCAGCAATGATGCCACGCGGGGCGATCCATGCCAGAAAATGCCGTTCCGCCATGGACAGGCGCGACCCGTAGGCCGAGGCCTGCGCCGCCAGCGGCCGCGAGATGAACTGAATCACCGCGAACAGGCCCAGTGCGGGCCAGCCCAGCGCCGTGAATTCCGCAAGCTCCATCCGGGCGGCAAGGATGATGAACAGCATGGAGATAAGCACCACGCTCAGGTGCTCCTTGAAGTCGAGAATCTCGTCGAGGTCTACGCCCTTGGTGTTGGCGAGCCACACCCCCATGACCGTCACGGACAGCAAGCCGGATTCGGCCTCAAGCATGTCGGACAGCGCAAAGATCGCGCAGACGAGGGCCAACGCCGCGTAGTTGTGCAGGTAGTGCGGAATCCAGTGCTTGCGCAGCACCACGCCGAATAGGTAACCGCCGATGGACCCGAGCACGCCGCCGATGACGAGGATTCGTCCAAAGACACCCAACATTCCGGCGATGCCGCTCTGAAGGCTGCCTGCCACGATGAATTGAAACACGAGCACCGCAAGCGTCGCGCCGATGGGATCGATGAGGATGCCTTCCCAGCGCAGGATGTGCGACACGCTCTCCTTGGGCCGCACGGTCCGCAGCATGGGCACGATGACCGTGGGGCCGGTAACCACCATCAGCGCGCCGAACAGGAACGATATCTCCCAGGAAAGGCCCATGAGATACCGTGTGCCGATCGCGGTCACAAGCAGCGTCACCACGACGCCAATCGTGATCATGTTGCGTATGACCTTTTCCAGTCCGGGGATTTCGTGAAATTTGAGAGTCAGGCTACCTTCAAAGAGGATGATTGCGACCGCGAGCGAAATGAACGGAAACAGCAGGTCGCCAAACAGCTGATCGGGATTCAGGAAGCCTACACCCGGACCGAGCACGATGCCGCTGAGAAGCAGAAAGAGAATCGCCGGCAGCTTCACACGCCAAGCAACCAGCTGGCAGACGATCCCCACGAGCAGAACCACGGAAAGCGCCACAAGCGCATGTACGTGCATCGGACCTCCTTGTGCTTGCACATCGGCATCACCGGGCAAGGCGATTCTATTCTGCCTTACCGATATAGCCGAACCACGTCAAAGGGTTCCGCGAGGTTGCCATTATCCAAGCGCATTTGGCATGCATCTTTACTTGGAGCCTGCCTTTTGGCTATGAAGGATAATGCTCGACTTCCACCACTTCATCATCACCCGGTTCAACGTGAACATCTATCCGATGGACTTTCCGGCCAGACTGGAAGACACGTGGCTCGCGCTTCGGTTCGAGCTGTTTCGCAAATACTGCTTCCCCACCGTGACGGCTCAGACCGAAGACAACTTCACGTGGCTGGTGCTCTTCGACACACGCACGCCCGAACGATATCGGCGGCTCATCAACATATTCGCCCGGCAGAAGAACTTCGTTCCCGTGTACTGCGATTCCTATGAAACGACGGTCCCCACTGTCGTTGAAAAGATGAAGGAGACCGCACCGGCAGCAAAGTGGTACCTCAGCACGCGCCTCGACAATGATGACGCCCTCTCCATCAACTTCGTCAGGACGTTGCAGACCATCTGCAATCAGATAGAGGAAGAAAACCTCGAAAGGCAGGAAACGCTGTATATCAACTTCCCAAACGGGCTCCAGTACAAGGAAGGGAGATTTTTCGACTTTCGGGACATGACGAACGCCTTTGTTTCACTGCTGGAACCATCCGCGTCGCCCAACACCGTCTTCTGGGTGGATCACCCATCCATCTATAATGTCTCGGAAGTCATACAGGCCGAAGGCCCGCCCCTGTGGCTACAGGTGGTGCACGACATGAACGTCTACAACTACCTGCGCGGCGAGGAAACCGGACCAGCCGATGTCACGACCCATTTTCCATGCCTCTTTGATGAGTAGTTTTTATTGGACTACATTGAATAAACGATCATTATAGCTATGGAAAACGATACATCATCATACGAGATCTGATTATCTTGCAATTGTTGAATAAGGCTCAACAAAAAAGAGGTTATCCAGATAACTGAATAACCTCTTGGAAAATTGGTGGAGCTGGACAGAATCGAACTGACGACCTCTTGAATGCCATTCAAGCGCTCTCCCAACTGAGCTACAGCCCCACTGCGTTGGGAGAAATGGATTTATCCAAATCGGGATGGGCTGTCAACAGCAAATTTTGGGTTATCATCGCTGGAAAGCGATGCAAAATGGCCGTTGCTTTTCACTGCGGCCTCGTCCATAGTCCCCGCGCAAGCCACGGGAGGTGCCCCATGATAGAGTTGTTCATCAGTCTGACCATAAAGCTTTTCTTCCTGCTGACGCCGTTCTTCGTGCTCAGCGTCTTTCTCTCCATGACCGAGGAAATGGATGTGCCTGCGCAGCGAAAGCTCGCGCTTCGGGTCGTTCTTTCCGTCATGGTCATCAGCCTCGTGCTCTATTTCGGTGGAAACACCATCTTCTCCACACTCGGCATCACCCTCGACGGATTCAGGATCGGCACGGGAAGTCTGCTCTTTCTTTCTGCGGTTTCGCTCGTGTCCGGCAAGCGGGCGCGCCCCGAACCCGAAGACGACGGCGACATCGCCGTGGTGCCGCTGGCCATGCCCATTACCGTCGGCCCCGCCACCATCGGGACGCTGCTCATCCTCGGCGCGGAACTGGAGAACACCACGGACAAGCTCGTGGGCGCGGTGGCACTGGTGGCGGCTTGCTGCTGTGTGGGCGCACTGCTTTTCTCGGCCTCGGCCATCAAGAAGATCATCGGCCGCACCGGGCTTGCCATGCTCACCAAGATCACCGGGCTCGTGCTCTCCGCTCTGGCCGCCCAGATCGTCTTCACGGGCGTTCGCAACTTCCTGACCTGATCAGGACGGGAGTGCCCCCGCGAACATCGGCAACTTGCCGTCACCCCGGTGCAGCCCGCATCGCTCGTAGAATCCGGCGGCATCGGCATAGGAAATGAGCGCTACGCGCGGAAAATCCACATATTCGGCCAGCAGCCGGGTCACCAGCTCACGCCCTATGCCGCGCCCCTGCCAGTCACGATGCACGAGCACGTACGGCACGTAGGCCGCCATGCAGCCGTCCGAGATGCTGTTGGCCAGTCCGACGGGCTTGCCGTCGATCCATGCACTCACCACCCGATGCGAATTGCGCATGGCGCGAACCAGTTCACCGGGGCGTTTGGCCGATGCCCACCCCACAGACGCAAACAGGGCCGCCAATTCCTCAGCCGTAAATTCGTTTTCCGTGGAATATCGTATCCGCATTGTCTCTACCTCCTGTAAATCATTTCGTATTCCCGGGCGGGTGAAACGGCAAATATCCTTTTGGCAACGCTGCGATACCTTCCGGGACATGATGCGTGCGACCGCAATTGCAACGAGGGCGGGAATGACGTAAGTAAATCGGCAGGTTCAGAAATGGTCGCAACGGAGACACCGATGAACGCCGTACTCAAACGCATACTCGTCAAGCTGGGATGGACCGCTGTGGTCTTTCTGGGCATTACGGTGATCAGTTTCTGGGTGATCCATCTGGCTCCGGGCTCCCCCACCGACCTTCAGACGACGCTCAATCCGCAGGCCGACACCGAAGCCCGTCAGCGGCTTGAGGAACTCTACGGACTCGACAAACCCATACACGTACAATACGCGGACTGGCTCGGCAGGCTCGTTCGGCTCGACTTCGGCAAGTCGCTCTCGGGCGACCATCGGCCCGTCTGGGACAAGATCAAGGAGCGGCTGCCGCTAACGTTCGGCATGAACGTGGCGAGCCTCATGCTGACGCTGATCATCGCAGTCCCAATCGGGGTTGCGGCGGCGTGGCGGCGCGGCGGCTGGTTCGACAGGATATCGACGGTGCTTGTATTCGTGGGCTTTGCCATGCCCGGATTCTGGCTCGCGCTGCTGCTCATGCTCTGGCTGGGCATATACTGGCCGGTGCTGCCCATCTCGGGACTCACCAGCATGGGATTCGATCAGATGGCGTGGCATGAACAGCTCGTGGATCTGGCTCGGCATCTGGCCATGCCCATATTCATTTATACTTTCGGCAGCTGGGCCGGACTGTCCCGCTACATGCGCTCGGGGATGCTCGAAGTGCTGCGGCAGGACTACATCATGACCGCCCGGGCCAAAGGGCTCTCCAGCCGTTCGGTGCTGTACCGCCACGCCCTGAGAAACGCCCTGCTGCCCGTCATCACCATCCTCGGCCTTTCGGTGCCGACGCTCATCGGCGGTTCGGTCATCATCGAATCCATCTTCGCCCTGCCTGGGCTTGGGCAGCTTTTCTATGAAGGCGTCATGGCGCGCGACTACCCGCTCATCATGGGCAGTCTGGTCCTCGGCGCCGTGCTGACACTGGCGGGCAACCTGCTGGCGGACATCGGCTACGGACTGGCTGATCCGCGCATTCGTGTCTCGGGGAGGGACGCATGATCAAGGGACCATTGCGCCGCCCTTCCTTTCTTTCAAGAAACGCCCTGCTGATGATAGGTGCCGCGCTGGTGGCTGTCATGTCCCTCGGCGCGGTTCTGGCTCCATGGATCGCACCGTACAACCCCAACGCCATCAACGTGAACGCCATGCTGCTGCCGCCGAGCGCCGCACACCCCCTCGGCACCGATGCACTGGGACGCGACGTGCTTTCGCGCATCCTGTTCGGCGGGCGCGTATCGCTTTGGGTGGGATTCGTGGCCGTGGGTATTTCAACGGCGATCGGCGTGGCGCTGGGACTCATTTCGGGCTACTTCGGCAAGCTCGTTGACGAAATCATCATGCGCGGCGTGGACGTGATGCTCTGCTTCCCGTCATTTTTCCTTATCCTTGCGGTCATTGCCTTTCTGGAGCCGAGCCTGTTCAACATCATGGCGGTCATTGGCGTGACCTCATGGATGGGTGTGGCTCGGCTGGTGCGGGCCGAAACGCTGGGTCTCAAGCAGCGCGACTTCATCCGCGCCGCACGCGCCGCTGGAGCCGGTCCCGGTCGGATCATTCTCCGGCACATCCTGCCCAACGCGCTTTCCCCCGTCCTCGTCTCCGCCACATTGGGAGTCGCGGGGGCGATTCTCGTCGAATCCTCACTGTCCTTCCTCGGGCTGGGGGTTCAGGCGCCGGAACCCAGCTGGGGCAACATGCTCACCGAAGGCAAAGAGGTACTGGGCGTTGCATGGTGGCTTTCGGTCTTCCCCGGTCTGGCCATTCTTTTCACCGTGCTGGGATACAACCTGCTCGGAGAATCCCTGCGCGACATTCTAGACCCGAGGCTGCGACAATGATGGAAGAATACATTATCCGCCCCGCCTCGTCCGGAGACATTCCGGACATCGAACGCATCCTCAAGGAATCCTTCGAGGCCAGCTACGCCATGTTCATGCCGCCTGAATTCATTGAGAACTGGGAACGAAAGGATCTCGCGGGCGATCTCGCCCGCCGCGCATGGCCGGAATTTGCCGTGGCGGAGATCGGAGGGCGCCCCGGCGGGGTGGTACAGGTTCAGGAGGCTCACCTGGCCGAACTCTGGGTAGCCCCGGAACACATGAGACAGGGCGTCGGCTCCCGCCTGTTGCAACACGCCGAATGGCTTGTGGCGACCCGCGGCTACCAGTCGGCCACACTTTTCGTCTACGACATCAACGTCACGGCCCGCGAATTCTACCGCAAGCACGGCTGGACCGTCTCCAACGCATTTCTCTCCAAAGACGTTCCGGGCAGCACTGTCCTGGAAAAATCGAAAAGGGTCGGCCCGAATGCATAAGCTGCTGGCCTTCCTTCTCCTTGTCTGCACTCTCGCACCGGCTGCGGCGCGTTCGCACACCATCGTCTTTGACCCTCAGGTGCTGCATGAAAACCGGGAGCGCATTCATCAGGGCGACATGCGGCTCATGCAAGCCTACGACAAACTGCTGCGTGAAGCGCGGGAACTGCTGCACGAGGACAGTCCCAGCGTCACGGACAAGGGACACACGCCAGCCGGAATATCGCTGCACGACTATGTAAGCCTCTCCCCGTACTGGTGGCCGAACCCCGACACGCCGGACGGACTGCCCTACGTTCGACGCGACGGCAAAAAGAATCCCGAAGCCGACGGCACCCGCTTTGACTCCCTGCGCATGCAGCGCATGGCCTTTATGGCGGAGACCCTTGCGCTGGCCTACTGGTTCACGCAGGACGAGCGGTTTGCCGAGAAATGCGCCGAGGTCCTCAGGGTGTGGTTTCTCAATCCCGAAACCGCCATGAATCCGAATCTTCACCACGCACAATTCCGACCGGGACACAAAGACTCCGGCGGCGGTATCATCGTGGGCAACGTGCTCGTACGCGTGGTGGACGCGGCGCTTCTGCTCAATGGTTCTCCACACTGGCCGGGATCGCACGACATGAACCTGCGGGACTGGTTCAGCCGCCTTGGTCAATGGCTGCTATACAGTCCCGAGGGCCACCGCGAGATGGCGCGCCAGAACAACCGGGCCTCGTGGCATGCGGCTCAGGTGGCGGTCTACTCCCTGTATGCCGGACATCCGGACATTGCGAGAAACATGGCGCGAAGGGGACACGAACTCATCAGCATCCAGAGCGAACCGGACGGGTCGCAACCGCTGGAGCTCAAGCGGACCAGGCCACTCAAATACTCCTTCTTCAACCTCAAGGCACTTTTCACGCTCGCATCCGCCGTGGAAGGAACCTGCTGCTCGCTCTGGCACCATGAATCGTTTGAGGGAAAATCGCTTCGCAAGATGCTGGACAGGGTGGCGCCCTGTATGGCCGAGCCGAAACAATGCCAGCACATACACTCCCGGGATTTTTCTCCATGGCCCTATGCGGGGGTTTTACGAAAGGCTTCCGTCGTGTATAAGAATCCGGGTTACGAAGAAATCCTTCACCGGCTCCCTCGCGAGAGACTCGCGCGGGACCGCTCAAACCTCGCTTACTGACGAGATCACATGCTCGAACTGCTGCGTATCCGAAACCTCGCGCTCATCGAAGACGCGGAACTGGAATTCGGTCCCGGAATGAACACCCTCACTGGTGAGACCGGGGCTGGCAAATCCTTCATTCTGCGCGCCGTGGACTTCATCACCGGCGAAAAGATGGACCGCAAGCTCGTGCGTCCCGGAGCGGACAAGGCCGAGGTGGAAGCGCTGTTCATACTGCCTCAGGGCGAAACCGTCATCCGGCGCGAACTCAGCGCGGAGACCGGCCGCAGCCGCATCTTCATCAACGACCGTCTCAGCTCGCAGGACGCGGTCCGCGAACTCAAGCCGCAACTGGTCATCCACACCAGCCAGCACGGACAGCAGAAACTGCTCTCCCCCGCTTTCCAGTCGGAGTTGCTCGACTCCTTCCTGCCCGACCCGAGCATTTTAAAAGAGCGTAACAGCCTCTGGACCGAACTCAAATCCGTTCTGGCAGAGATGGAGGAACTTGACCGCAAATGCGAGGAGATCGCCGGTCAGCGGGACTTTCTGGAGTTCCAGAAACGCGAGATCGCCGAGGTCAATCCGCAGCCGGGCGAAGAAGACGCGCTTGAAGAACGCAAGACGGTCCTCAAGGAACGCGAACAGGCTGGCGAATGTTTCCGACACGCCCTTGACGCCATTCACGGCGACAGCAACCTGCTCGACGGCCTGACCCTGCTCTCGCGGGAGATGGGCATCATTTCCCGCCTTTTCCCGGACATGGAGCAGGACCACGACGCGGTTGAAGAGTTCCGGCTCAGGCTGCACGAAATCGACTCCCGTTTGCGCCGCGGCCCGGAACACGTGCACGACGATGACGACGACATGACGCTCGACGACATCGAAAAGCGTCTTTTCAAACTTTCCCAGTTGCGGCGCAAGATGGGCCGCAACATTGCCGATCTGGTGAACCTTGCCGTCGAAGTGGAAGAGAAGCTCTCCTTCCATGATGCCTGCTCACTGGATCGCAAGACGCTGGAACGCCGCGAGGCCGAGATTGTGGAAAAGCTTTCCGACACGCTCGGCAGACTCGGCAAGGCCCGACGCAAGGCCGCCAAGGAACTCGCGCTGCGTATTGAAGGCGAACTTTCCGACCTCGGCTTTTCCGAGCACGTCAAGATTGACTTCGAATTCAGTGATGTGCCGCTGCACGACGGCGTCACCGACCAGAAAGCGCGGCTCATGTGGACGCCCAACCCGGGCCAGCCGCCGCAGCCGCTGGACAAAATCGCCTCGGGCGGTGAGCTCTCCCGCCTGCTGCTGGCGCTGACCAGCCTCAAGCGAAACGCCGGGGGCGACCATCTGCCCACCCTCATCTTCGACGAAGTGGACGCCGGAATCGGCGGCCTGACGCTCGGCAGCGTGGGACGCAAGCTGGCGGAGCTGGCAGACCGGCAGCAGATGATCCTCATCACTCACTGGCCCCAGCTTGCGGGCCGGGCCGAACGGCACTTCTCCATCCTCAAGGAAGTGGTGGACGGCGAGACCTTCACCCGCTGTGACGAACTCAAGGGCGAGGACATTCGTCGCGAACTGATCCGCATGGCCGGCGGCGGCGCGCAGGGCGAAGCCATGGCCGACAAGCTCCTTCACGACAACGACTGATATGGGACTTCCCCCTATTGACATCCTTTCCCTTTTCAGACCAAGTTGCTGATGCAACCAGAATCAAGGATACCCGCATGAATCTCATACACACCAGCACCTACCGTCTCCGCTCCTACGAAGTGGACTTCGAAGACAGAGCCTTTCTGACAGCGCTCTGCAATATGCTTCAGGACGCCGCATCCATGCACGCGGCAGAACTGGGATTCGGCTACGGCGATCTTCACCGCCTCGGACGCGCATGGGTTCTCTCCCGTGCCTTCATCCACATGGACGCGCTGCCGGGCTTCGGAACCGACGTCGAGGTGGAAACCTGGCCCTCCGGCAACCAGAAGACCGTCGCCACACGCGATTTCCTGCTCAAGAACGGTGACGTCATCGGCCGCGGCACCAGCGCATGGGCCGTGATCGACATTGAAGACCGCAAGGCGGTCTCCCCCGAGTCGCTCATCGCGGACCGCGACATCCCTCAGGTTCCGCGCGCCCTAGAATTCGAATCAAGGGCGGTCAAACGGATTCGCGACGGAGAGCACGCCACCACGGTGCGCGCCCGATACGGCGACCATGACATCAACGGCCACGTCAACAGTATGCGCTCCGTGGAATACTGCCTTGAGGCGGTTCCGGAATCGTGGCGGCGCGAGCGGGTCTGCGTGGGCGGCGACGTGCAGTTCCGCGCGGAATGCTTTGCCGGGGACGAGTTGCGCTCCATCGCCTCCCCGCAGGAGGATGGCACCATGCTGCACACCCTCATCAGGCAGTCGGACCAGCGCGAAACGGCCCGCATGAAGACATGGTGGGAACCGCGATGAGCCTGTTGCTGCTCGACTCCTGCCTTGGAGTTGACTGGCATGACGCGGCAGAGCTCATGCGCAGGGCTCCCCTTGCAGACCGCGAACCGGACATGATTCGCCGCTGCTTCGAAAACAGCGACCTCGTCTGCTTCGCCATGCAGGATGGAAAGCTCGTCGGCATGGCCCGGATGCTTTCGGACCACACCTGTCAGGCCGTACTGTACGACCTGTGCGTGCACCCAGACCTTCAGGGCAGCGGCATCGGCGGAAGCATCCTCAAACGGATGCTCGCGCGATGCGACGCGCCCAACGTGGTGCTGTGGGCGGTGCCGGGCAAGGAACCTTTCTACCTCCGCTACGGATTCCGCCCCATGAAAACCGCAATGGCGAACTTTGCCGATCCCGACTCGCAGCGAGAAAAAGGCTATATTTCCTGACCCGAGGGACGCTTTTTCCGTGGGCATGACTTTTGCTTTTTATACCGGCAGGCAAACCTTGCCGGGAGAAAGCAATGAGCACGATCAGCAGTTCATACGGCGCGGGATCCGCGGATGCCTTGGACCTCCTTCGCAACAAGCGCAAGGAGCGGGAAGAGTTTTCGCTGACCAAAACCTTTCTCTCCACCGAAGGCGTGGAGGTGGAGGACAAATCCGCCGACGCGAAAAAAAGCTCTTCAGGGTTCAACGTCCGCTCGCTCACGCCCGAGGAAGAGCGCAGGCTTGAGCAGCTGCGGGACATGCTTGACGGCATCCTGCTGGAGATGGGTGACGAACCCACCGGAGCGCAGAAGCGGCGGATTCGCGAGATCGAAAAGGAGATGTCGGAGATAACCGGCGTCGAGATTCACACCAAGCTCTCTTCAGGACTGAACGCCCTCGACCGCGACACCAGCGACGAGGATGAAGAATTAGGCGATCAGGCCGCCGGACTGCCGGACCGTACCGGCTTCATGCTGGACCAGTCCCTTGCACGCAAAAGCCGTCCGGATGCCGGGAACACCTCGTCCGGCAAAGGCATAATGAACTTCATGCAGGAGATGGCCTCCACCGCTTACAACCGGCAGGCCGCAGCCATGGGCGACGGGGAAGCACTCGGTGCCTACGCGGTCCTCGGCAGCGGCGGGACGCTGAACAGCAAGGTGTGATCCCTTCCCGCAGTCATTACTCAGACCCGTTCCAAGACCGGACCGCTCTGCGGAACATCACACTCCTCGGCAACCCGAACCGCACCCTGCACCGCCGCTTTCGCTGATTCTGCCTGCGCCTTGTCCGCCGCATGAATCAGGCAGAGCGGTTCTCCCGCCTCAACCCTGTCCCCGATACGAACCACGGCAGACAGCCCCACGGCATGGTCCACCTTGTCGCTGGGACGCGTGCGCCCGCCGCCAAGCTCCACGACCGCCAGCCCGAGCGCGCGTGCATCCATCTCGGTCACCACTCCGGCACGTTCAGCGGTCACAGGCATCCGAACAGGAGCCTGCGGCAAATACCTTTCGGGGTTTTCCATCAAATCGGTCGGTCCGCCCAGCAGAGCCACCATACGCCCGAAGCGTTCCGCTGCGCGCCCGGTGTCCAGTGCCTGCCCAAGCATGACCTCAGCGCCGTCATCCGAATCGGCCAACCCGCCTAGCCGAAGCATCCGCACCCCAAGCGCAAGCACCACCGCTTCCAGCCTCGGGTCACGGTTTCCGGTCAGAAAGCGGACCGTCTCGGCCACCTCCACACCATTGCCTGCACACGGAGCGAGCGGCTGGTTCATGTCCGTGATCAGCGCCTCGCACGGCAAGCCCGCGCCACGAGCGACCGCGCGAATGCTTTTCGCAAGCTCCCGCGACTTCTCACGCGTCGGCATGAAGGCGCCCGATCCGGTCTTGACGTCCATCACCAGGCCGCCAAGTCCGGCCGCGAGTTTTTTGGAAAGAATGGAAGCAGTTATGAGAGGAACGGATTCCACCGTGGCCGTCACGTCGCGCACGGCGTAGAACATACGGTCCGCCGGGGCAAGATCACTGGTCTGCCCGATGATGGCGCACCCCGCCTCGGCCACGGTTTTGCGGAACAGAGCTTCGTCCGGGGTCGCGACGTAGCCGGGGATGGATTCGAGCTTGTCCAGCGTGCCTCCCGTATGCCCGAGGCCGCGTCCCGATATCATGGGGACATACCCGCCGCAGGCCGCAACCAGCGGGCCGAGTGCGAGGCTCACGAGATCACCCACGCCACCCGTGGAATGCTTGTCCAGCACGGGGCCGTTCACATCCCACGCGAGCGTCGTGCCGGATTCCGTCATGGCCCGCGTCAGGGCCACGGACTCGTCCATGGTCATCCCCCTGAAGAAAACCGCCATGCCGAACGCGGCCACCTGCCCTTCGCTGACCACGCCATCCACCATGCCGCGAACGAAGTCCCTGATGTCGCTCTCGGCCACGAGCAGCCCGTCGCGTTTTCTGCGGATGATCTCCTGCGGCAGCATCAGCCGCCTTCCTTCATTGCAAACGCATCCGGCAGCAGCTGCTCCACGGTCCACTCCTTCTGATCCGGTCCCTTGCAAAGCGCTCTGACCGGAGCCTGTGCGGGCATGAACTCCGCAAGCACCTGACGGCACGCACCACAAGGGCTGACGGCTTTCTCAGTCGGGGTGTACAGCACCAGCGCCCGAACGGCCCCCGGCCGCACCCCCGAAGCCACCGCTGCAAAGACCGCGTTGCGCTCGGCACAGCTAGTCAAACCGAAGGAAGCATTCTCCACATTACAGCCCCGGTGAACGGTTCCGCTCTCGTCAAGCAGCGCGGCCCCCACGGAAAATCCGCTTGCCGGGACATAGGCGTTGAGCACGGCCTGTTGCGCCGCCTGCTCCAGTTCCTGCCACGGGATGGTCATAATGCCTCCTTCATGCGTTCTTTCAGTTTCATTATACGCTCAAAGGATTGTCTGATGCGTGCTTCCGAAATCTCTCCGGTGCGTACCAGATCCAGAATCGTGTCATAAGCTTTTTTCATGATCTGCGGATCGTGCCGCAGGTTGTTGCCGTAGAGCATGATATCAGCACCGGCGAGGATGGCGAGCTTGAGCGCGGTGCGCATACCGTAGCTGTCGCGAATGGCGCGCATGTCCATGTCATCCGTTATCACCACCCCGTCCCAGCCAAGCCGCTGGCGCAGGATGGAGCCGATGACCTTGTCGGACAGGGTGGCCGGATACTTCGGATCCAGCGTGGCATTGAAGACATGGGCGGTCATGATCATGCCGACGTATCCTTCATCAATCAGGGTTTGATAGGGAATCAGTTCCTGCCTGGACCATGTATCGGTTACGTCCGTCAGGCCCTTGTGGCTGTCGGCCATGGCGCTGCCGTGACCCGGAAAATGTTTGAGGCAAGGGATGACGCCGTGCCCGCGCAAGCCCTTGGCAAAGGCCGCGGCGTTGTCGGCGACGGCCTGCGGATCGGCCGAAAAGCTGCGTCCCAGCGCGCCGATGGCGGGGCTTTTCGGGTTCACGTTCACATCGACCACTGGAGCGAAATCCATGTTGATGCCGTTTTGCGAGAGCATCCGTCCCACGATGCGACCGGCCGTGTCGCTGGCAGCGGGCCCCTTCAGGCCGAGCTTCTGCGCCGAGGGAGTCTCCGGAAATCCCCAGCGTTCCTTGAGACGCTGTACCTTGCCGCCCTCCTGATCCACCGCGATGAAGAGCGGAATATCGGCCCGGGACTGTAGTGAATGCGTGAGCCGCTTGACCTGTTCCGGACTTTCGATGTTGCGGTCAAAGACCTTTCGCTCGACATCGTAGTCGAACAGCACCACGCCACCGAGGTGCCGATTCTCAATGTCGTGAACGATCGGACTTTCGGCGTCAACGGACGTGCCCCGGAATCCGGTCATGAGCATCTGCCCGACCATCACTTCCAGAGATGCACCAAAGGCCGGGACAGGGACAAGCATAAGAAGAATGAGAATAAGTGATCGCATGATCAGGTGATAGGATTAAACCGCATCCAGCGCAAGGCTCACGGTCTTTTCTTGCCGGGATTTTGCGCGTAGTGTCGGGCGCATGGAAGAAGAATCCCACTCCATACCCCTCAAGCCCGGTCCGCACGGCGAGTGGCTGGAGGTCCCGCCGCATCTGCCGCAGGGCCACCGAAGCCTGTCACGGGCCGAGGCGCACCGGTTCGAGCTGGTTCTGCTTTCACGGGAGGTGCCGCATCGCATCAAGCGACTCCGTCCCGATGAAGGCGGCGGCTGGACCATCATGGTCCGCCCCGGCCTGCTGGAGACGGCGGTGGACGAAATCGAAAGCTACATCGAAGAGAATCGCCCGAGACTGTTTCGCTCGCTGGTGGACCCGGACCTGCCGCCGAAGACCGGCGCACAGGCCACACTGGCGGTCATGTTCTGCCTGCTGATGTTCCATGCGCTCACCCTGCGCGCGTTTCCGGATTTCGACCTCTACGCGGGCGACTGGACGCGACTGGGCAGCGCCGACGCGGCCCGGATTCTGGGCGGCCAGTGGTGGCGGACAGTCACTGCACTGACCCTGCACGGTGACTGGGCGCACGTCACCGCCAATGCGCTCATCGGCGGCACCCTGTGCTGGCTCTGCTGCCGCCGCATCGGCACCGGCGCGGCGTGGCTGGGCGTGGTGCTAGGCGGTACGACGGGCAACCTCGTCAACGCTTACGTGCTCGGCGCGCCGCACGACGCGGTGGGGTTCTCCACCGCGGTATTCGCTGCCGCCGGGATGCTCTCCGGCGCGCGCCCCTTCGCGGAACGCGCCGACCCGGACAGTCCGTTTCCCGAGCGCTTCGGTAGGTTGCTGCGCGAAGCCTTCGTTCCCCTCGCGGCCGGACTGGGACTGCTGGCCATGCTCGGCTCAGGCAATGCGGACGGGCGCACCGATCTGGGCGCGCACCTGTTCGGCTTCGCCTGCGGGCTGCCTCTTGGCATTCTGGCCGGATGGCTCAGAAGGCGCGGCATACGCTTCGAAGGGCATGACCTGCTGCCCGGCACGGTGGCCTTCGCGCTTCCGGCGCTCTGCTGGTATCTGGCCTTCACCGCAGGCTGAGAAAGCGCGGCGTTGCATAATCCCAAAATAATGCTATCTTTCCCGAACCATATATTACCGCAACTCGGGAAGCAGCCATGTCCGACATAGAACTGAAAAACGTAAACGTGGTCCTCGGCGGCTCTACCATTCTGGAGAACGTGAGTCTCGAAGTGGAGCACGGGGACTATATTGCGGTCCTCGGCCCCAACGGAGGCGGTAAATCCACTCTGCTCAAGGTCATGCTCGGACTCATCGAGCCGGATTCCGGCACGGTGCGCATTCTGGATCTGCCCCCCGGCGAAGCTGGCGGGCGCATCGGCTATCTGCCGCAATACACACACGTTTCCCCGTCATTTCCCATCACGGTGCTTGAAGCCGTCCGCATGGGACTGGTCTCCCCAGGACGTGGCATGTTCGGCCTGAACAGAAATGGCGACGAGGCCAAGCGCGCCATGCAGGCCCTTGAGCGTGTGGGCATGGAGCAGCACGCGGGCAAACGGGTCAGCGATCTTTCCGGTGGGCAGAAGCAACGCACGTTCATTGCGCGGGCTCTCGTCTCCGATCCCGAGATACTGCTGCTGGACGAACCCACCTCCAGCGTGGATTCCCGAAACCGCGTGCATCTTTTCGACCTGCTGGCCGAACTGAACAAAGAGATGACCGTGGTGATGGTCAGCCATGACATCTCGGCCGTGGCTACCAGCGTCAAATCCATCGCCTGCGTCAACCGGACCCTGCACTTCCACCCCGCCCCGGCCATCACCAGCGACATGGTGAATCTGTCCTACGGCGGCGAAGACAGCTGTTGTCCCGTGGAACTGGTGACGCACGGCGACATCCCCCACCGCGTCCTTCTCAAGCACGATCAGGATTGAACATGGAACTCCTCGACGCCCTGCAATTCGAATTTTTCCGCAACGCCCTGACGGCGGGGTTGCTTGCAAGCGTCCTGTGCGGCGTGATCGGCTCACTGGTGGTGGTGAACAGACTGGTATTTCTGGCGGGAGGCGTAGCCCATGCCGCATACGGCGGTGTGGGACTCGCGGTGCTGCTGGGGCTGCCCGTACTGCCTGTCACGTCCTGCTTCGCGGTGCTGGCGGCCATGATCATGGCCATGGTCACACTCAAGGTGAAGGAACGCTCGGACACGGTCATCGGCGTCATCTGGGCGGCCGGAATGGCCTTTGGGGTTATCCTTCTGGATGTGGCGCCGGGCTACAACGTGGATCTGATGAGCTACCTTTTCGGCAGCATCATGGCCGTGGCACACGCGGATATCTGGCTCATGGGCCTGCTGGCAGCCTTGGTTCCGGTGGTGGTATTCACGTGGTTCCGGGGCTTCGCCACCATGAGCTTCGACGAGGATTTCGCCCGGGCCAGAGGGCTGCCCGTGGACTTCCTGTACTACCTGCTCATCGGCATGGTGGCGCTGTGCGTGGTGACGCTGATTCGCGTGGTGGGGCTTATTCTGGTCATCGCCATGCTGACCATCCCCCCCTTCATCGCGGAACGGCGGGCGCGCTCGCTTGGCAGCATGATGATCACGGCCACCCTGCTGGGGGCCGTATTCTGTCTGGCGGGTCTGGCGCTCGCCTACTGGTTCGACCTGACCTCGGGCGCGGCGATCATTGCCGTTGCGGCCACCGCGTTTTTCCTGTCGCTGGCACTACCCGAAAAGAGGAGTGTCACTCCTCCAGCCAGTTCCTGAGCATGGTCTGCATTTCGGATTCGACCATTCCCTCCACGCGGACAAGGTCGGGCTTGGCCCGCGCGAACCAGACGGTGACCACGCTGCCGGGCCTGAGCTGCTGCCAGTAGGCCTCTTTCATGATCACCTTTTCGGTGCGGGTGTAGCCGTCGTTATCCACGTACTTGAAGGTAATCGTGTGCCACGGCGTTTCGAAGGAGGTGCTGGTGCTGCTTTTTTCCTTGAGCAGCACCTCGCCTGTGGTCTTGGTCTCGCCAAGCAGCCTGACCCGCTCTTCGCGGATCATCTGGTACGGGACCTTGTAAAGCAGCCACAGGAACAAAAGCGTCAGCCCCACTGCCAGAAAGAGCTGGATGCCTTTCTTGAGCCGGATACTGAACGAAAGCGAAGGGTCGAGCATTTGCTTGAACATGGATGTTATCTACCCGAGGTCGTGGCGGACTTGCAAGCAGGATATGCATCAAACGGCTTGCCTTCCGACTGCTTGTGCGTAAGATTGGCGCCCCGGAGAAGCCAATGCCCAATACCATACATCTCATAGAACGAACCATCGGCCGCATGTCCGCCATTGTCCGGCGCGACGAAGCTCATGAAGCCCTGCGCAGTCTCGGAGAGGATCCAAAGGCCGACAGACTTGGCTGGTGGGTGCTGGCCTGCGGCGAAGCGTTCGATCCCGACGACTTCGAACAGCGTGAAGCCGCTCGGGAGCGTCTGCTCGACGAGCTGCAGGACAAGGGCGTGGTTCTGCCCGAATATATCTGGGTCTGGGACGAACAGCCCAGGGCTCAACTGGTCATCACCTCGCTGCCCAGCGAGGAGCGCGCACAGCGGGTTGCCGAACACCTTCGCAAAAAAGGGCTCGAAATCCGGGTGCGCCGCGAGGACTTCTGATCCTTTCCTAACCGGTCAGTCCCAGCGACTGAACCTCTTCTTCCAGACGTTCCATACGCACCGGCTTGGTGATGAAGGAAACGGCCTTTCCGTGAATGAAGGCCCGCGATGCCGTCTCGTCGTCATCCAGTGCGGTGGTAATGATGACATGCACCTGATCCTCTTCGGAAATCTCGGCCTTGCGCTCAACTTCTCGCAGCGTTTCCAGCGTCTGCTGGCCGTTCATGCCCGGGAGCATGATGTCCAGCACCACCAGATCGAACGGCTTTCCGTCATTATGGGCCTGCTCGAAAAGGGTAACCGCTTCCTCTCCGGTTTCCACGCAGGCGCATTCGCCCCACTGCTGCATGACCATACGCAGGAATTCGCGTGTGACCATGGTGTCTTCCACCACCAGTGTTCGAAGTGTATTGCTCATGTCGAGATCAGCCTCCTTGCAGAAACGGTTGCAGTTCGGCCACGGATTCGAAAAGGAAATGATCCACCAGGTGACAGATCACATGCCCCGCGGCAATGTGGATTTCCTGAATGACGGGGGTATCTCCGCAGGGGACCTGAATGAGATAGTCGCTCGCCGCCATCATGTCGCCCCCGTTCTGGCCGGTCATGCCGATGGTGGTGACATCACGGTTTCTGGCTTCCCTCAGCGCGCGCAGAACATTGGCGCTGGTGCCGGAGGTGGACATCCCCACCAGCACGTCGCCCGGACGGGCAAGAGCCTGCACCTGCTTTTCAAAGACCAAGTCAAAGGAATAATCGTTCCCCACGGCAGTGAGGATGGATGTGTCGGTAGTCAGGGCCAATCCGGGAAGCGGTGGCCGCTCCATCTTGAAACGGTTGACGAACTCTGCGGCCAGATGCTGGCTGTCTGCGGCGCTGCCGCCATTACCGCAGAACATGACCTTGCCCCCGCGGGCAAGGCTCACTGCGATTGCGCGGGCCACGTCCACCATCTGCTCGGCCTTGGTCTGGAAGAACTGCTCCCGGACCTCAAGGCCCAACTTTGCGTGATCCATGACCTTTTTTAGCGCGGATTCGGACATATCTATACCTCGTAAGGGTCGGCTTCGGTTTTCAAGAGTTCCAAGAGATAATGCAAAAAACACTGCCACGCAATACCGGTCGGGCAACCTTCCTGAAAAGGACTTCCGAAGCGCAAGGATTTCCGGTATGTGACCCGGACGCAATTTTTCAGGAGTCAATCATGAGCGAAAACAGTACGGCAACCGTAAGACTGACCATATCCTGCGCCGACCGCCCGGGCATCGTGGCCGCCGTGAGCGGCTTCCTCCAGCAGCGCGGCTTCAACATCGTCCATTCGGACCAACACTCCACCGACCCCGAAGGCGGCGCATTTTTCATGCGCAACGAATTCCTGCTGCCGTCGCGGGACGAAAGCCTTTTCGAAAGGGTCAAGGAAGAGTTTCAGGCCGAAGTTGCGGACCCGTTCGGCATGTCCTGGAACATGCATCCGGCATGGAAACGCCGCAAGACGGCGATTCTTGTTTCCAAGCTGGACCATGCCCTCATGGAACTGCTCTGGCGCTTCCGCCGCGGGGAACTGGAGACCGACATAACCATGGTGGTGAGCAACCACGAAGACCTGCGCCAGTCGGTGGAGAGCTTCGGGGTGCCCTTCCATCACGTGCCGGTGGGCAAGCGCCTGCGCGCCAAGGTGGCGGCCGAGGATATCATCCTCGACCACATGAAGGGGCAGGCCGACTTGGTGGTGCTTGCGCGCTACATGCAAATTCTCACGCCAGAATTCGTCAGCCACTATCCGGGCCGGATCATCAACATCCATCACTCGTTCCTGCCCGCGTTCGTGGGGGCCGATCCTTACCGCCGGGCCTTTGAGCGCGGCGTGAAGCTCGTGGGCGCAACCGCACACTATGTTACGGAAGAACTGGATCAGGGCCCGATCATCGAGCAGGACGTAATCCGCGTGAACCACAACCACACCGTGGAAGACCTCAAGCGGCACGGCGCGGACATCGAACGCCACGTCCTCGCAAGGGCCGTGCGCTGGCACCTTGAAGACCGCGTCATCGTGCACGGCAACAAGACCATCGTCTTCAAACGGTAAGGGGAAAGAGTCGAACGACTATTCGGACGGCGCCGGGGCAGCCTCGGCGCCGTTTTCTTCGCTGCCGCCCACACCGTAGAGCGCGAGAATCTCGCCAAGGCGGTTCTTGAGATTGGTGGTGGTACGTGCAACCTGCGGCAGGTTGACCAGCACCATGATGTCGATACGCAGGCCGCCGCCGGTCCAGAGCTCACGGATTTTCTCCAGCAATTCGCCGGAAATCTGCAACTGTTTCACTATCTCCATCAGCTGTGAGGCCGTGCGTGGCTTGAACAGCAGCATCCCCTCACGGGTGGTGTCGCGCCCGAAAAGTTTGGAACGACGCAACTTGCCCAACCCCAACTCCGCGAGCGCGTCCACGTCTTTCTGGGCGACGCGTTTTGCCCGCGCGCTGCGGACCGTGACCTTGCCGCCTTCGCCCGAGGCCCTGTCGCGCAGGATGTACATGAAGTGGTGTTCAAGCACGAAGAACAGCACGTGCTCCAGAGCGGACGAGTTGAAATTTCTGGCAAGCGGCTCGATGCGCTTGGTCTCGCCCGGAATGAACTTCTCCAAAGCCTGAAAGAGGTTCTGCGCCGTGATGCCGATGGCCAGCGCCGCCCCTACGCCGACGGACATGATCTGATCATAAAGGAACCGGAAGTCCTCATCGCGCTGCTTCCGCTCTTCCCGCGTCCCTTTCTCATTACCGGACTTGGACTCCATCACTCGCTTGACGTAGGCGTCGGCAAACTCCTGCGCCACCGGATCCATGCAGACGATCCGGGCGGTATTGACGTAATCCTTCTCGCGCGTCTCGCTCTCGGGCATGTAGTCCTGAAGCCCCTTGGTGAGCGAGTTCTGCACCAGCTTGGCCTTGCGACGCTCCTTGAACCCGGCGTCGGTCAGCTCGTACATCTTCTGGATGCGCGTTTTCTCGATCTTCTTGGTAGTGGGATTCAGCTTGGCGAGCACTTCGTCGAGCATGAAGCGCAGCACGAGAAACTTGCTCTCCTTGGAAAGATCGTAGCGTTTGTTATCGACCATCTCCTTGAAGGCCTCATGCACGCGGCTGGAGACGAACTGCTCCATGAACGCGTTCCAGAAGCGGTGATCCAGCTCGTATTCCTCAATGAGCGAGCTGTATTCCCGGAGCGAGCCTTGCCCGAAATACCGAAGGACCATTTCCTCGAAGTTGTCGGTGATGAGCGCCATGGCGTAGACGATACCCTGCACCGTCTTGACCAGCAGCCCTTCGGTGCGCTGGAGCTCTGCCGCCAGTTTGGGAAGAGAGTCCGTGTCACCGCTGAGTTCCGCCTTTTCATGACGGGAGACGGCGACCATGAAGGCGTTGCTCACTTTCTGGATGTAGTCGTAGCCGGGATGGCGGCCCCGATTGCACATCAGGGCGATGACACTGTTCTGCTGCGCCGCAAGAAGAGGGAATTCGTTGATGTTGCCGTGGTTGACGCGAATGAATTCCATAAGGAATTCGCGTTCGGTGACCTCACGGAGAGAAGACCGCTCCTTGAGATTGCGAAGCTTCTTTCTGTAAGCGGCAAGTCGCTGCGTTTTGTTCAGGCTCTGTCCCGAGTCTTTGGCGTTGTCTTGTGTCATGCGCTGCAGTGTCCGGTCGTAGGGTGGTATATGGCTACCAATACGTCATATTTTCCGCCAATGCAAAGCCCTGCTTGACCAATGTTGCGCGTCGAGGCAAACAAGAAGCGTGATCATCTGCAACAAATGCGGCTCACCCAACGAAGACTCCGCCAGATTCTGTGCGAAGTGCCGCAAGAAAATCCAGTCTTCATGGTCTCCGCCCCCGGAAACCGCAGCCTTCAGGCCTCTGGACTCCTTTCGTCCGTCCAGGCTTTCCGACGCTCAACGCCGGGAGTTTGCCCGGATGGTGGAGGCTTGGGTCTACGCGCTCATCCTGCTGTTTTCCGCGGTTGCCTGCCAGCTGAAAGGTCAGTGGTGGCCCATGTGGGTCGTGCTTGCCGTGGTTGGACTTGCCGCCCTCGTCAGGCTTCGCTGATCACTGCCCCTGCCGCGTGGCGTTGTCCTGTTCCAGTGCCTCGCGAAGATCCTCGTCCAGAAGCTGCGGTATGGGCTTGTCCCAGAACTCGTCGGCCTTGCGCTGATCGGCTTCCTTTTCCGCGCAGCAGGTGACGGGAGCGTATACGGGACATTCCGGCGAACTGAATTCCACCAGACCGCAGTTCTCTTCCGGGTCAAACGAATACGGAATGGAACGCGTGATGCGGCGTTTGCTGACGCCCTGCACCTTCACGAACTTGCTGCCCACTCCGCAATAGAACTTGGTCTCCTTGTTGGCGTAGAAGACGCTGTAGATGTAGAGCCCGTCCTTGATCTTGCCGACGAGATTGAACTCGTTGGGATCCTTGCAAAGCATCCGGGAAAGAACGTTGCGGCAGATGCAGAAATCCATCTCGTCCACGCCCCCGGCGCGGGCCGGAACGGCGAACAGCAGGCAGAAAACGAAGGTCAACGCGGCAGTTCTGATCATGAGTCGTCCATATCGGTAAGAAAGAGCTGGAAACCGTCGGAACTGTCGGTCTCGCACTGCTCCCGGCAGCCTACACACTGGTAGCTGCCGTCCTTGATGTACCAGACCGCCCGATCCGAGCACTCACAGTTGAAATACTCGTAGACCGAGTCGGCCACGGCTCCGCGGTAACGGCGGTAGCCTTCCTTTTTGATGTATTCGACAAATTTCATTGCAGTCGCGCTCCAGCGGCGCACCGTACAGGACTCATCGGACGATGAGCAAGTGAAGATTAGGGGGACGGGGCAAGAAGTCCCTCCATCAGCCTGTCCACGGCGGCCAGACGAACGGAAAGCGGTCGGGATTCGGCCACGTAGTCGCGAAGTTCGGACGGGAAAGGCCGCACGGCGTCCAGCACGTTCCGGAACTGATCAACCGTGTCAAAGACGAGTTCCTGCGGCAAAAGGTCCGTTGCACCGGGGAAATGATGGACGATCGGCCTGACGCCGCGGGCCATGGCCAGATACAAAAGATCGTCCGAGGTGGCGCCGCAGGCGGTGTGCAGGAAGAATTCCTTGTCTTCCAGCCAGTGGAAGAGGCTGCGGACCTTGCCCTCCACATGAATTCTGTTGGAAAGCCCCATGGACGCGATGAGATTGTCGGAATAAAGGGCCAACTCCATCCGCTCTCGCTCGTTGCCTGCATACTCGCCCGCAACGTGCAGGCTCAGGCCCGGATCGAACGATGCCGCGGCAAAGCATTGAAGAGCCAACGGGTAATTGGCGAAATAGCAGAGGTCATTGACGAACCCCATCTTTCCCGTGGGGTCAAACCGTTCGCGCGGCGGCACATGGTCCATGTCGATGCCGGTGGGCAGTATGTGGATGTCCACACGCGAGGCGATGTCGGACACGGTGAAGCGCAGCAGATCCACCAGATAGGAAGAAGTCACGCACAGTGCGTCCACGTTATCCCAGTTGACCACCGTGGCCAGCGTGGTGTGGACCTCGAATCCGCGCAGCAGCGCCACGAGCTTTCCCCGCCGGGGCAGGCAGGAGACGGCTGCGGCCACGTCCTGCACGCAATCGAGAAAAACGACATCGGCCCATTCAAGCGCGCCCACCACCGCATCCATGTCGGTGCCCGGCACGCAACGCAGATCGAAATCCTTTTCAAGGTGATCGTAGATGGAGTCATAGGCCCGGTGCCACTTCTCCTGCATGAGAAAAACAACTTTCGTACTCATACCATGATTCGATACAGGTCCTCCCCATTCAGGTAAAGGGGAACTCATTATAATCTCCTAGGATAGGCCAAGAAAAACGAAGGCAAGAACCGAGGCGAGCACCACCATCTCGGGCACGAAGAACAGGCCGTCTTCAGAGCCGCCCACACGCCTGTTCAAAACACGGTAACGCCACGCGGCAAAACCGATGCACGCCGGCCCTGCCAGCAGGGATACGACCCCCATGACACCGAGCCCCGCCGCAGCCTCGCCCGTCGCACCGAATCCGAGCCGGAGTTTTTCCAGCAACACCCCGACGCCCATGACCGCAAGCCCGGTGCGGCACCAGGCCAGAAAGGTCCGCTTGTTGGCAAGATCAGTGCGGATACGGGCAAATTCATTGCGTTCCCTTGCCAGCTCCAGCTGCTCCTGTGCTCGTTCCATCACCCCTCCCCCGAAACCTGCGCCCCGCGCAGGATGTTCAATCGGTTGTTGACATACGCCGCCGGTCCCGTTCAAATACACTCAAACAATTATTTGAATACGCTATGAAAATTCCGTTTATAAAACAATCCACCATCGACTACTGGCATGAAGCGCGCAAAACCGGGCTTGGGCTGTTTGGATTCATCCACGGCTACATCTACGGTCGCTGGCCCTACCGTTACATCGGTCTTGTTCACAACAAGTATCCTGTCTGGAAATACGTGGTCGCGCCGTTCGTTTTTCTCATCGACCGTCACAGCCCGTTCAGACCCGGCAGCGACAGCCAGCCCGGCGATCCAAAGCAGAAACGCCCAAGCTTTGCGGACACCTATCACGGCAAGCCGCTGCCCCTTGAAGAGGCCGAAAAGCTGGTCAGGCTCGACGTTGCGGTGGATACCACCATGCCCGAGCAGGTCATCCCCTACACCCGGGCCCGCGACATCATACTTGAAGCGGGTGACAAAATCACGGTATTGGATTGTCCGTGCCGCGCTACCGCGCCTGATCCATGCCAGCCGCTGGACGTGTGTCTGATCATCGGCTCGCCCATGGCGGACTTCATTCTGGAGCACCATCCGGAACACGCCAGAAGGATAGACGCGGACGAGGCCGTGCGCATCCTGAGGCAGTGCAATGCACGTGGCAACGTGTCCCACGCTTTTTTCAAGGACGTGATGCTCGGACGCTTCTATGCCATCTGCAACTGCTGCTCCTGCTGCTGCGGAGCCATGAAGGCCCAGCGCAACGGCGTGGAGATGCTCTGTTCGTCGGGCTATCTGGCCGAAGTGGATCCCGACAAATGTTTCGGATGCGGCGAATGCGCACGATACTGCCAGTTCAAGGCCATAGGCTTTCGCGAGCGCAAGGCGTTTATCCGCGAGGACCGTTGCCTTGGCTGCGGCGTGTGCACCAACAAATGCTCCAAAACCGCACTCACTCTGCGCGAGGCGCCCGAAAAAGGCACGCCGCTTCGCATCGACAAACTCCGGGAGGAAGCCGAATGCAACTGAACGAATTTCTCGTGAAAGCCCGCAAGGCCGCAGGGGAAGCGACGCTCTCCGAGCGAACGGAAATACCCTCGGGTGGGAACGAATTCCGCTTCGAAGACGGCGAAATGACGCTCGTGGAGCACCGCTACGGGCACCGCTCGCTTGATGGACGCATGATCATTTACCGCGACGACATCCCGGTGTGGGCCATGTCCTACCACGGCCGGGTGCTGACCAGCATTCCGGAGCCGGATGAAATCCATGCCTTTTTGCAAAAAGCGCTGGCCGCTTTTACCGATTCGCAACCTCTTCGCGGTCCGGACTACATCGCAGACGGCAACTGGTCCTACGAGCAGGATACCGAAGGCGATCTGAACGCCTTTCAGGGAGAGGAAAGCGTCTTCTTCAAGGGCATCCGCTGCTTCAGCCTGCAGTTTCTCGGCGGCGTCATAGACTGACGCACCGGAACACCTATTTGCCGAGCGCCTTGATCACGGCGGCGAAGTCCTCTTCTCCGAAGCCTTCCTTGAGGGCGCGCTCATATTGGAAGCGCACCGTGGTCGAGGCCGGGATGTCCGCGCCCGTGTCGAACGCGGTTTCGAGCACGAATCCCAGATCCTTGTCCATATGCATGAGCGGGAACTGCGCTGGATAGGTGTCTGAAAGATACATGTCGCGCTTGAGCTGATAGAGCATGTTCGACAGCGGTCCGCCGAGCACCACGTCGAGCAGTTGCTGGCGGCTGAGTCCGCCCTTTTCGCCGAAGTGCAGCATCTCGGAAAGACCATGCATCATGACTCCGAGCAGCAGGTTCACGCTCATCTTCATCATGGAGCCGGTCCCTGCTTCGCCACAGTGAACGGTTTTGCCGCCCATGGCGTCGAAGGCGGGCTGCATGAACGAGACATCCCCTGCATCGCCGCCAGCGAGAATGACCAGCGTGCCGTCCTCGGCAGGCTTCTTGGAGCCGGAGACCGGCGCATCCATGAAACGCACCCCCTGTTCCTTCAGCCGCTTCGCCAGCCCGCGCGAATACGCCGGAGAAACCGTGCTCATGTTCACGAACAGCTTGCCTTCAAGCTCCTGTGCGGCGCCGTCCTGACCAAAAAGGACATCATCCACCGCTTCGGGACCGGTCAGCATGGCAACGGCGCAATCCGCATCCTTTACGGCCTCGGCCGGTGACGTGACAGCCTCTGCACCGCGTCCCGCCAAGGCAGCCTCAGGACCTTTCGAGCGATTCCAGACGGTTACTGTGTGTCCGTGTTCAACAAGATTGGCCGCCATGCGGCTACCCATGATGCCGAGTCCGAGAAATCCAATTTTCATGGCAAATGCTCCCTGTTGGGGTTTTTACCTTTTAATATACATACCTCCGCGGGACGCAACAACCCGCTCTTGCCCGCGCCGCAACATTTCGCTACGTTGCCACACCACATTACGCAGGGGGTTACGCATGACGGAAGAGCAGATTCGCAAACATATTTATACAGTGGTCATGAACAAGGTGCAGGAACAGGATGAGTCGCGCCGCAAGGAGGCGCTTCAGGAGTTCATGACTGTCACCGCCACCGCAACGGGCGACGTGACCGCCGAGAAGGTGGCCGAGATGGTGCCGCCGCTCATGGAAAACCTGTACGACAAATGGATCGGCATGTTCATCGACCGGCTTCTGGAAACGGCCCCGCGCGACGCGCTGCAACTGCTCTGCGACGGCACGCAGGACAACGACGCGGCCCTGCTTTTGGCCTACATCATGTTCCTTGAGTCCGAACGCATGGAAGAGCAGACAGACAAGGACCTACGCGAATACGGTCGTGAAATGTCCGGTACCGACGAGATGGGTGACATCGCCGCCGATTACATCCGTTCCCGCATGGCCGCCATGGCCGACAAGGCCCAGAACAAGCAATAGTCTTCACGCAAAAATAAAGAGCCGCTCCCACATACGGGGCGGCTCTTCTCTGTAGATGCCTGTGTTTTCTAAATGACCATGTTGGCGTAAAGTTCGTCCAGAATCACGTCCTTATCGAACGGTTTGACGATGTAGCAGGTTGCATAGGTGTCGAAGAAAGCCTTGCTGACATTCCTGCTGTCCGCAAGCGAGGTGATCATCACCAGATTGAAGCCGTTCGCCCCGCCATTCGCATCTTCCTCCCTGAGTCTCTCAGCCACCTCATGCCCATCCATTCCCGGCATGAGTATGTCCATGAAAACAGCCTCATAAGGTCTGCCTTCCGCAACAGCCTTGCGAAACATGGACAGAGCCTCAGCCCCGGAAAGGGCCGACTCGCAGGAAGCGTAAGGCTTGAGAATGTTTTTGAGATACAGGTGAATCGACTCGTCATCGTCCACAATGAGAAAACGCATTCACTTCCTCCCCGACAGTTAACCGAAAATAGAAACTCACATATCTATCAACTAACACAGCCCGACGTCTGTGACAACGCCGGGCTGAATATTATTCGGTCAATCTGTTTATTATTCGCGATGCTAAACGTCCATTCCCCACTTTTTGAGGGCAGCCATGCCGCCTCTGATGGTCACCGCGTCCTTGACGCCCTTGTGATCCAGCATGATCTGCGCCTCGTAGGCTCGGGCACCGGTGTTGCAGACGAGCACGACGGTCTTGTCCTCGGGGATTTCCGAGAAGCGCTTGTAAATCTCGCCCTGCGGGATGTTGCACCAGTGTTCGGGGTGTTTTTCCATGAGCGGCTCCGCGTCCGGGGCTTCGCGACAATCAAGGAAGCAATAGTCGCCGGAGTCGCGCTGTTCCCAGAGCTTTTCGAACCCTTCCGGTCCCACGCCGCGGTTCAGGCCGCGCTCGGCATTGTCAGCCATGTTCGCCACGGAGTTGAGCACGTCCATGGCCGAGGAGAACGGCGGGGCGTAGGCCAGCTCCATGGTGGAGAGTTCGTCGATGGTCAGGCCGAATTTCATGGCCGCGGCCACGGCGTTGATACGACCGACCATGGCGTCCCCGGCGTTGCCGAAGCCCTGAATGCCAAGCACCTTGCGGGTGCCTTTCTCGTAGACCAGTTCAAGGGTCATGAGGTCCTTGCTGGGGTAGAAATGCGCCCGGTCGAGAGAGACCAGCAGCACGCTGGCGGCGTCGAGTCCGGCAGCCTTGGCGCTTTCGAGGCTCAGGCCGGTTCCGGCCAGCGAGGTCTCGAAGGTCTTGACCACGAAAGAACCGAGCACGCCGTCGAATTTCGAGGAGCCGCCAGCGAGGTTGTCGCCCACGACGCGCCCCTGCCTGTTGGCCATGGAGCCAAGCGGCAGAAAAGCGGGCTGCCCGGTGACGAGGTTCTTCACCACCACGCAGTCGCCGCCGGAGAAAATGGCCGGATCGTTGGTGCGCATGGTCTCGTCCACCACGATGCCGCCGCGCTCGTTGCACTCCAGCCCGGCATCGCGCGCAAGGCCGTCATTGGGAACCACGCCCACGGAAATGATGACGCATTCGGCCTCCACGGTGCGCTTGTCGGTCACCACGCGCTGCACGCGACCGTCACCCTCCAGGGCCTTGACGGTCTCGCCAAGGTGAAACTGCACGCCCTGCTCTTCCATGTGCTCCTGCGTCATGCGAGCCATTTCGGGGCTCACCAGACGCGGCATGATCTGATCGAAGATTTCGAAGACAGTGGTATCCACGCCCCAGAGGTCCGTGAACGCCTCTGCCATTTCGAGGCCGATAAATCCGGCGCCGACCACGACCGCATTGTTGACCTCACCTTTGGCGATGGCCTCCTTGATGGCCACGGCGTCGTGCGGATTGGAAACGTAATGTACGCCCTTGAGGTCCTCGCCCGGCAGGTTCAGCTTGCGCGGGGTGGCTCCGGTGGCGATGACGAGCTGATCGTATTCCAGTTCCCCGGACTCCCCGGTTGCCAGATTCTTGTATTTGACCTTCCTGGCATCGCGATCGATCTCTACGGCGCGGGTGCGGGGCATGACGTCCACCCCTTTCACATCCTTGAAGAATTGCACGTCGCGAACCATATGAAAACTGGTGGTGCGCAGCTCCTGCTCGTCCGCCACTTCGCCGGAGACATAGTAGGGAATGCCACATCCGCCATACGAAATGACGTCACTCTCGTCGAGCATGGTCACTCGGGAGCCGGGTTCAAGCCTCTTGAAGCGGCAGGCGGCCTTGGGACCGAGAGCCACCGCACCGATGACAACTACATGTTGGGACATATCTGCTCCATCCGTTTTAACGGTTTGGTAATCAATCCAGGAACTCCCGGATGCTTTCGCCCAGTCGGGCGATGCCTTCTCCGATGCGTTCGGGGTCGGCGTTGGAGAAATTCAAGCGCAGCGTATTGTCGCCGCCACCGTCCGCGTAGAACGGGGCACCGGGGACAAAGGCCACTTTGCGTCTGATGGCGCTGTCGAACAGCTCCATGGAAGAACATCCCTCGGGCAGCGTCGCCCACAGGAACATCCCTCCCTCCGGCTCGGTGCAGCGCACTTGGGCCGGGAAATATTCGCGAATTTTCTCGACCATGACCTCGCGATGCCTGCCGTAGGTCTCCCGGATGGTCTCCACGTGGTCGTCGATGTCGTTCTCTTCCAGGTAGGCACGCATTATGGACTGCGCAAGCGTACTGGTGTGCAGATCAGTGGCCTGCTTGGCGACAACGAGCTTGTCGCGCACCACCCCGGGCGCCACCACCCAGCCGAGACGGAATCCGGGCGCGGCGATTTTGGAAAAAGACCCGTTGAGCAGCCCGGGCTTCTTCCTGAAGGAATATACCGGCGGCAGGTGCTCGCCCATGAACCGCAACTCGCCGTACGGGTCGTCCTCCACGAATACCACACCGTACCGATCCAGCAGTTCGGCCACCGCAGCGCGTTTCTCCGCGCTGTAGCTCACGCCGGAAGGGTTCTGGAAGTTGGGCACCGCATAGAACATCTTGGCCCCGGCCGCAAAAGCCCGCTCAAGCTCTTCCAGATCCGGCCCGTCGTCCTGAAGGGCCACGGTGACAAAGTTGGGTTCATAGACGGAGAAGGACTGGATCGCGCCAAGATAGCCCGGTCGTTCGATGACCACGGTATCGCCCTTGTCCAGAAAGACCTTGCCGGCCATGTCGAGACACTGCTGGGAGCCTGTGGTGATGACGATGTCGTCCGGGTCAACTTCGACGCCGCGCTTTGCATAACGGTCCGCAATGAACCGACGCAGGACCGGGTCCCCTTCGGTGGTGGAATACTGTAGCGATGCCGCGCCCGTGCTGCCGCCCAGAATCCGCGAAGCGGCTTCCGACATGGCCTGCACCGGGAACATCTCGGGATTGGGAAGCCCCCCGGCAAACGAAATGATGGAGGGATCTGCGGTGACTTTCAGTATTTCCCGGATGAACGAGCGGTGAACCGAGTCCATCCGTGCGGCAAAGCATTCTTCCACGGCTATTCTCCTTTGACACGTAGGGGAATTACGCCCATTTTTCATTGACCGCAAGGGGTATGGGCGCGACCGGCATGAAAGCACGAACTTTCCGGAATTTCCAGTGCAAATCCGGAACAGGGGTGATGGGAATCTATTCTTTTCATATACGCCCGGACGTCTTGCCCGCACGGGGCCGAGGGCGTATGCTCGGACAATGAGCGACAAAACCACCCTCTTCACCCGGCAGGAGATCGAGGATTACGCCGAGGTCCTGCTCTGGGCTGTCAACGAGTCCCGCCACAAGCCGCTGAGAAACGGCGACATGGTGCTGATCCGTTTCGACCACGACGGACTCGCGCTCTGCGAGGCGCTGTATTCCCTGCTGACGGACAAGCACCTGCGCCCGGTTCCGCTGATGAGGCCCACGCCTATCATGGAGGTGGAGAAGTACCTCAATTCAAGCTTCGCCCAACTCACATTCCAGCCACCGGGATTCGATGAGCTGTACGCGCGGGCCGCCGCGGGGATCAACATTCTGGCCCCGGAGTCGCTCAATCACCTTCAGGCCGCCGATCCGCTGGTGATGGCCGAGGCCCGCAAGGCCGAAGCACCGCTCAAGGCGATTCTGGAACGGCGCAAGAACGCGGGAACACTGGGCTGGACCACCTGCGTCTATCCCACCAAGGCACTCGCCAACGCCGCCGGGATCGAACTGGAAGAGTACGCCACGCAGCTCAAGCGGGCCTGCTGGCTGAACATGCCCTCCCCGCTCAAGGAATGGAAACGCATCGCCAAACGGCAGCGGGTGATCATCGAATGGCTCCAATCGCTGGAGATACGTTCCCTTCGCGTGGAATCGGCCAACATCGACCTGAAGGTGAAACTCGGGGACAACAGGCGATTTGTGGGATTCACCGGACACAATGTGCCCGGAAGCGAGATATACGTGGCCCCGGACTGCCGGGGCGTCGAGGGGACGTTCTTCGCCAACCAGCCAAGCGTCCGCTCCGGACATCTGGTGCACGGCGCAACGCTGGAATTCAACGACGGCATCACCACCCGCGTCACCGCGCTGATGGGCGAAACGTTCCTGCAACGGGAGTTGTACGCCGACGCAGGCGCGAGAAAAGTCGGCGAGTTCTCGCTCACCGACAAACGCCTTTCGAGGGTTGACACCTTCATGGCCCACACCCTGCTGGACGAGAATTTCGCGGGGGACTACGGCAATTGCCACATCGCGCTGGGCGGCTCGCTCATCGAATGCTTCGACGGCCCGCCCGAGGCGCTCACGCCCGAACTTGAGACCGCGCTCGGGTTCAATTCATCCAACATCCACTGGGATCTGGTGAACACCGAACCCAAGCGCGTCATCGCCTCGACGAGCACCGGCGAACCGGTGCTCATCTACGAAAACGGCGAATTCAAGATCTAGTCGCTCTTCACCGGGGTTTTCGGCGGCGCCGGGAACCCGGTCAGGATGCCGATGAGCGCCATGCCTGCGAGCGCAAAACAATAGTACATATTGCCCACCACGGCCACGGGGGAGAGCTTGGCAATGGAGCCTGCCAGCAGGATCTGCGCGCCGTAGGGGATCAGCCCCTGCACCACGCAGGAAAAAATATCGGCTATTTGCATTCTAGGGTTGGAATCCAACCGTTCTGACCCTGGATTATTGGTCAGGTCAAATGTAGCCTCTGGTTGGATTTCTCTGTTTTTCGCTGCCTCACCAGAATCTAACATTGGTTG
>Ga0182238_1000025_pt1 | contig 72663 bp, 68 predicted proteins | sample hydfrates6_PW_90_FD_132439 | JGI IMG/M metagenome (GOLD analysis project Ga0182238, IMG submission 132439) | Subsurface microbial communities from deep shales in Texas, USA - hydraulic fracturing test 6_PW_90 | ecosystem: Environmental > Aquatic > Deep subsurface > Shale gas/oil reservoir >... | reverse complement strand
TACACCATAAAAAATTTCTGTAAAAAGGCCTTTATCCCTCTGATCCTCTATTTTTTTTAGTTCAGAATCCAGCAATAAATTTGAATAACTGCCAGCTTCTACTCTAAGCAGAGCTTTTAATATTTTTAATCTTAAATTTGACAATTAATCATCACCCATTCCTGCTAAGAGTAAAATTCTGAGCATATTTGCCAGAGCAACTAAAGTAGTGGCAACATAAGTGAAGGCTGCAGCTTTAAGAACTTTTTTGGCACCCTTTATTTCAGTCTCAGTTAAAAGATCTGTGCTTTTTAAATTACTGATTGCCCTGTTGCTGGCATTAAACTCGACCGGTAGAGTTACCAGGTGAAATAAAAAAGCTGCTGAGAATAAAACAAATCCAGTCATAATCAGAAAATCCGCCCGAATAAAAAACCCAAAGATTGCAAGCGGAAGACCAAAACTGGAACCAATATTAGCAGCTGGAACCAGGGAAGCACGCAAAGAAAGAGGCCTGTAATTTTCCTTATCCTGAATTGCATGTCCCACCTCATGAGCAGCTACTCCTACAGCTGCGATAGAGTTATTGTTATAAACATCTGATGACAGATTAAGGGTTTTATTTTTAGGATCATAATGGTCACTTAATTTGCCATCACTTTTTCTAATCTCAACATTCCCTAAATTATTCCGAGTCAAAATTTTTCTAGCAGCATCTGCACCTGTTAAATTCGAGGTGATCTGTACTTCATTATATTTATTAAAAGTGTTCTTTACTTTATACTGTGCATAAAATGCAATTAAAACAGCCGGTAAAAGCACAATCATTGTTGGATCAAAGAAAAACGGATACATAAAAATCTACCTCCCCTTTTAAAAAAAATCTATATTTTAATTACTCTTTAGTTTTAAATTTAGTTTTTTCTTCAAGCTGGTGCCCATTTAAGAAATCAGCAGCTTTTAACCTTTTAGCTCCCGGCAGCTGAAGTTTTTCTATAGCTAAAATTCCATCTCCAGTCTGAACCAGTATGCCTGCATCCTGATCTGCTTTAATAATAGTTCCAGACTGATAATCACTATTATCCTGCTGGGTTAAACTGCTCTTCCAGATCTTTATTCGCTCATCATTGAGCTCTGTATAGGCTCCAGGCCAGGGATTAACTCCTCTAATCAGATTGTGGATATCCTGCGCACTCTTATTCCAGTCAATCTCCCCCAGTGATTTATCAATTTTATAGGCAAATGTTGCTTCAGAATCATCCTGTGAAATTCTAGGAGCTTCACCCTCTTTAACATCTTTTAAAGTTTTAAGCAGCAGTTCTGCACCCTTTTCAGCAAGCTCATCATGCAGTTCTCCGACAGTCTCATCTTCTGAAATTTCAACCTGCTGCTGATAGATTATATCTCCATCATCCCAGCCTTCAGCCATATACATTGTGGTGTTTCCAGTAACTTTTTTACCATCAATAATTGCTCTGTGAATTGGGCTGGATCCCCGATACTCTGGCAGCAGAGAAGCATGCAGATTAATACAGCCATATTTAGGTACTGCAAGCAGTTCAGGACTTAATTTTTGTCCAAAAGCTACAACAACTATAAAATCAGGTTCTAATTGCTTTAATTTATTTAAAAAATCTTTCTGATTTACATTTTCACTCTGCATAATCTTTAAATCTAAATCTAAAGCCTGTTCTTTAATATCTGAATAATGAACCCGCTGACCTCTTCCACTCTTTCTATCCGGCTGAGTTACAACAGCCTCAACTTCAATCTGCTTATCATTATTTAAGGCCACCAGAGAAGGAACTGCAAATTCTGGTGTCCCCATATAAACAATTTTCATCAAATCACTCCGCAATTTTTACTATTTTATCAACAAATAAAACTCCATCTAAATGATCAATCTCATGCTGAATTGCTCTGGCTTCAAAGCCTTCTGCCTCGAATTCTATTTCTTTACCTTCTTTATTTAAAGTTCTTACTTTAATTTTTTCTGCCCTTATCACATCACCTGTTTCACCAGGAATGCTCAAACAGCCCTCTTCCATTATTGCTTTACCCTCTTCTGCGATAATTTCTGGGTTGATTAATGTAATTTTATTACCTTCGCGGATATCTACTACAGCAATTCTTTTTAAAATTCCTACCTGAGGAGCTGCAAGTCCAACTCCATCTTCCTCATACATTGTATCAAACATATTATCTATCAGAGTAAGCGTTTTTTTATTTACTTCATCTATTTCCTTAGCTTTGCTTCTTAATACGGGATCTCCAATTTCTCTTACATTTAAAAGAGACATAATATCTACCTCCTAAATTATATTATAACATTTGATAGGGATCTACATCAATACGAATTTCTACAGAATCATTAGTATTTTTTTCCATGAAACGTTTTTCAATCAGTTGAATAATATATTCTCTGTTTTTTACCGAGTCAAATTTCAAAATTAGCTGCCACCTGTATTTACTTCTAAGTCTGCTCAGTACAGCAGGTGCTTCTCCAAATTTTTCTAAATAGCGGTCGCTGTAGTTATCCAAAAAAGATGAAAGCAGCCTGCTTAGTTCAGCAGTTTTCTTCTCACTTTTACCACTAATTATAATATTTAAAAGTCTGCAGTAGGGTGGATAATTTCTATTTTTCCTAATCCTGTTTTCTTTTTTATAAAAATCATCATTTTCCTTTTCCAGAATAGCTTTAATGCTGTAGTGGTCAGGCTCATAGCTCTGAATCAAAAATTTACTGCCCTTATTATTTGTAAGTAAATTTTTTAACTGTTTAATTAAAAAATAGTTGTTTTCAGCTGCTCTAAAATCAGCACTATTTAAGGTAATATCAGAAGAAATTACCGCAGCAAGTTTAAGATCCTGATAAAACTGATTTTTTATTAAAATTGAAGTTCCAACTAAAATATCAATTTTTCCATCCTTAAAAAGATTTAAGCGCCTTTTCACTTCTTTTTCACCAAGATCACTGTCAACTCTTAAAATTGCTGCTTCAGGATAGATTCCTTTTAACTCTTCTATTATTTTTTCAGTTCCAACTCCAGCCAGCGAAATAAAACTACTTCCACATTCAGGACACTTCTCAGGCATCTCTTTTTTAAGACCACAGTGGTGACAGATTAATTTTTGTTTTTCCTGATGATAATTTAAAGAAATATCGCAGCTGTCACACTTGATTACATGTCCGCATTTTCTACAGATCACATAATTTGCTGAGCCACGTCTATTTAAAAATAGAATAGTTTTATTACCTGCTGATAATTCAGCTTTAATTTCCTGTTTTAATTTTTGACTTAAATCATCAAGATTACCTTTTTCTACTTCTTTTCTCATATCAATAATCTCTGTTTTAACTTGATCAGCCTCAGCCTCAAATTTTAACTGCTTCAGTTTTCCCTGCTTTACAAGATGTTTGCTCTCCAGTGAGGGAAGAGTTGATTCTAAAACTAAGATCGAGTCTTTATTTTTAAGACGTTTTGCAGCAATCTGCCGAGAATGATAAAGTGGATGTTCCTGAGATTTATAGCTGTCATTATTTTCTTCCATAACAATAACTGCATCCACTTTTTTAAAAGGTGCAAACACAGCTGATCTTGCTCCAACAGCAATCTGAACCTCTCCCTTTTTAATCTGCTGCCACTGATCAAATCTTTCTCCCTGGGTAAGACTGCTGTGTAAAAAAGCAATCTTCTCAGGAAAATATTCTTTTAATTGTTCTAAAAAAATATAATCTTTTTCAATTTCAGGAATCAGCAGTATAATATTTTTGCCAGCTAAAAGCAGTTCTTCTAATAATTTGATTATAAATATATATCTGCGCTCATTATTTTTTGTTTCCAGAAGAAATGAAGTCTCATCTCGATTATTTAAAATTTCAGTCAGCAGCTTTTCTTCCTCTTTTTTTAAAGAAATATCAAGTTCAGATTCAGCTTCTAATTTACTATCAATTTTTATTTCTCTTACTTTATCAGTAGTATATAACTTAATTAAACCTCTGTCTATTAAACGGTAACCAGTTTGCCGGGAAGTGTCAGCAATCTTTAAAACTTTTTTTAATTTATGATCTTCAACCCTGTTTTCCAGTAAATATTCTAAAATCAAAAACTGTTTTGGTGCTCTTTTTTTAAGCTGATCAAGCTCGGCCTCATAGTCAGTGATTTCTGAATTTAATTTAAGCATTTCAATCTGCTTTTTTTGCGGTTTTTGTTCAGTTATTCCCGGCGGCAGAACACTCTTTATAACCTGAGCCAGATAAGCATGATAATAGGCTGCTGTCCAATAGAAAAGATCCAGCAGTTCCTGTCCAAAAAAACTCTCCGGGTAAAGCAGAGATTCTACTTTTTTTAATTTTGATTTATCCACTTCTGATTTAGCCCTGGTTTTAACCACAAATCCGGTCAGTTTACGGCGGCCAAAAGGAACTCGAACAAGCTGCCCGATCTTGATTTCAGAACTTAATTCTTCAGGAAGCAGATAATCAAACTCTTTATTTAATTTTTTTAAAGGTAAATCAACTACAACCTTGATTATTTGATCCATTCTTACTCCCTCTCATTAAAAAATTAATTTGATATTTTAACTGATCTAAAAATAATCTACTAACTAAAGAAAAAACCGAAGGCAAAAACCTTCGGCAGCTAAAAGAAAATCTCTCCTTTATAATTATTCCAAACCAGCTTCTTTTCTCAAGTTATTCACTCTATCCACTTTTTCCCATGGTAGTTTTAGATCATGGCGTCCAAAATGACCATAAGCAGCTACCTGTTTATAAATTGGATTTCTTAAATTTAAATTTTTAATAATCTGAGCCGGTCTTAGATCAAATTCTTTTTTAATTATCTCTTCCAGTTCATTTTCTGGAATTACTGAAGTACCAAAAGTATCAACCATCACCGAAAGTGGTCTGGCTACACCAATTGCATAAGCAATTTGAACTTCACATCTTTCTGCCAGCTCTGCAGCTACTATGTTTTTGGCAATATATCTGGCAGCATAAGAGGCGGAGCGATCAACTTTTGTCGGATCTTTACCAGAAAATGCTCCTCCACCATGGTGAGCGGTTCCACCATATGTATCAACAATAATTTTTCTTCCTGTTAAGCCTGTATCTCCATTTGGACCTCCGATAACAAATCGGCCGGTTGGATTAACTAAAATCTCAGTATCTTCTCTTAATAATTCTGGTTTTATTATTTCCTTTATAACATGTTTTGTTATATCTTCTTTAATTTGTTCCTGGCTTACCTTTGGATGGTGCTGGGTAGAAACCAGTACTTTATCTACATAAACTGGTTTGTCATCTTCATAGGCAACAGTAACCTGAGTTTTCCCATCCGGACGCAGATATTTAAGCGGACCATTTTTTCTAACCTCGGCCAGTCTGCGAGCCAGTTTATGTGACAGCATTACCGGCAGCGGCATTAATTCTTCTGTTTCATTAGAAGCGTAACCAAACATTAAACCCTGATCTCCAGCTCCTAAATCAGAATTAGATTCACCTGACTTTTCTTCCAGTGAATGATCTACTCCCATAGCAATATCTCCTGACTGCTCATCAATAGCTGTTAAAACAGCACAGGTTTCTCCATCAAAACCATATTTGGCTCTGGTATAACCTATTTCCTTAACAGTATCTCTGGCAATCTTTTTTAAATCAACATAGCAGGAAGTCGTAATCTCTCCTGCAATTAAGATTAAACCTGTGGTAACCAAAGTTTCACAGGCTACCCTTGCATCTGGATCTTTTTCTATTATTGCATCCAGAACAGCATCAGAAATCTGATCGGCAACCTTATCCGGATGACCTTCGGTTACAGATTCTGAGCTAAATAAATATTTCCGTGTCATAATATCACCTTTCATCTATACTTATTGCGAACTAAAAGCAAATTTTACTAAGATAATCAATAAATTTAGTTTAGCACATAATATTTAGACTGTCAATTTAGCTGCTTTGATTTGATTTCTTATCTTTTCTAATATAATAAAATAAATAAAGTCCGACAATGATCATTAATATACTGATCAATCTGGCAACCTGAAAATCAAAAATCAAGAGACTATCTGTTCGCAGACCTTCTATAAAAAATCTAAAAATAGAATAAAATATTAAATATAAGGAAAACACTTCTCCATCTTTTTTGAGATCAGAACGAAGATAAAAAATCAAAGAAAGAAAGAGAATAAAATCAGCGGCAGATTCGTAAAAAAAAGCAGCTTCCCGGTATGAACCATTAATATACATCTGTTTTTTGATAAAGTCTGGAAAAATATTATAATAACTTTCGTCTACAATCCGCCCATAAGCTTCCTGATTAATAAAGTTACCCCAGCGACCAACTGATTGTGCTAAAGCAGTTAATGGCGCCAGATAATCAAGGGCCAGAAGAAAGTTTTTCTCTCTTTTTTTAGCAAGCAGGTAAAGAATAAGAATTCCAATTAATATTCCACCATGTATTGCCAGCCCACCTTCATTAACAGCTATAATTTTTATTGGATAATCTAGATAATAATCCAGATTAAAAATTACATAATATAGCCTTGCCCCTAGAACTCCTAGAGGAAAAGCTATAATTATAAAGTCCAGAAAAAATTCGAAATCAAATTCTTTTTCTTTTTTTAACAATAAGTTTAAAATAAAAAGCGAAATAATTAAAGCAGATACAATTAAAAAACCATACCATCTTATCTCTAAAGAAAATATCCTAATCATTACCGGATCAATAATTTTAATCACCTATCTTAAACATTTTTCATTTTTGGATCCAGGGCATCTCTTAAACCATCTCCAAGTAAGTTAAAACCTAAAACTCCGAAAATAATTGCCAGGCCGGGAAAAGTTGCAACCCAGGGTGCTCTCTGCAGAGAACTTCTGGCATCACTGAGCATTGCTCCCCATTCTGGAGAAGGTGGCTGTGCCCCCAGACCCAGAAAACTTAAAGCTGCAGCTTCTAATATTGCTGTAGCAATACTAAGTGTTGTCTGTACAATTAAAGGTGCCATAGCATTTGGCAGCAAGTGTTTAAAAACTATTCTTAAATCTCCAGCCCCCAGTGCTCTGGCAGCACTAATATACTCACTTTCTTTAATGGAAATAACTGATGATCTAACAATTCTTGCAAAACGCGGCACATTAATTATTCCAATTGCCAGCATTGCATTTTTTAACTGCGGGCCTAAAATTGCCACAATTCCTATTGCCAGTAAAATACTCGGGAAAGCCAGCATAATATCCATAAAACGCATAATTAACATATCTAATTTGCCGCCATAATAGCCTGCTATAAGTCCAAAACTTACTCCAAAAACTAATGCCAGAGCTACTGACACTAGACCTACCTGAAGTGAAATTCTGGAACCATAGATAATACGGCTCAGAATATCTCTTCCCATTTCATCTGTCCCCAGCAGATGTTCAGAAGATGGCGCTTTGTATCTGGCTAAAATATTCTGTTTAAAGGGACTATATGGTGCTAATACCGGAGCCATCACAGCAACTAAAATCAATAAGATAATAATAACTAATCCTGCAATTCCAATTTTACTCTGAAGTAATCTCCGCCAGGCCTCAAGCCAGGGGTTTGTATTCTTTTTCATTACTCTATTCTCATTACTACCTGCCATTTCGATAATCTCCTCTCCTACTCATACTGAATCCTTGGATCGACTAAAGCATATGATAAATCAACAATTAAATTTACTATCACAAATACTCCGGCAAAAAATAAGATTCCTCCCTGTACAATTGGAAAATCACGAGCATAAATTGCATCAACTAAATATTTACCCAGTCCAGGCCAGGAAAAAATTGTTTCCGTCATTACAGCTCCTCCAAGTAAAACTCCAAACTGAAGCCCAACAACTGTAATAATTGGTACCATAGCATTTTTTAAAGCATGCTTAAAAATTACAATCTTTCTTTTAAGACCCTTAGCATAAGCAGTTCTAATAAAATCTTTTCTCAATACTTCTAACATTGAAGATCTTGTCATTCTGGCGATTATTGCCATTGGTATAGTTCCTAAAGCAACAGCAGGTAAAACCAGATGACGTAAGATATCTTTTAAAGCAGAAAAATTTAACTGAATTATGCTGTCAATGACATATAAATTTGTAATGGGCGTAAAGTCCATGCCTACTCCAATCCTCGATGAAGGCGGAAACCAGCCCAACTCAACTGCAAAAAGCCAGATGAACATTAAACCGAGCCAGAAAATTGGCATCGAAACACCAATTAATGCGATCAGCATACTTAAATTATCAAACCATGAGTTTTGATTTACCGAAGCAAATATTCCCGCCGGTATACCAACTACAACAGCAAATACCATTGCGAAAAATGATAATTCTAAAGTTGCTGGAAATCTCTGAGATAATTCCAGACTGACCGGGTTATTGCTCATAATTGACCTTCCTAAATCTCCCCGCAGTAAATCTTTAACATAACGCCAGAATTGTACCGGCAGGGGATCATTTAAGCCCATCTGTTCTCTTAATCTCTGCAGTGCTTCATCAGTAGCTCTCTCTCCCAGCATAGTCTGGGCAGGATCACCAGGAATTAAATGAACAATTAAAAAAACTATAACTGCTACCCCAATTAAAATTGGGATTAAAGCGAGTAATCTTTTAATTATATAGTTAATCATTTCCTAATTACACCTTCCTATTCAAAGTTAATCTGCGGCTAAAAAGCCGCAGATTAGTTTTATTATTTAATTATATCTTTTCTTTATTCTGCTAACCAAACTCTGTGCAGCTTTTCTGTTCCAGTTGGGTTAGGTACATAATTTTCTACATTCGATTTTAAGGCAATTGGTGGTGTTGAGTGAACTAAAGGTACCCAGGGAGCATCTTTATGAATAATTTCCTGAGCTTCCATATAGAGTTCAACTCTTGTTTCCTGATCCATTGTCTTCTGTGCCTCAACTAATACCTCATGCAGTTCTTCACTTTCATAAGCATTATTACTGTTAGTTTTATCTAAAAGCACATATAAGAAGTTATCTGGATCACCATTGTCACCAGTCCAGCCTAACATATAAGTTGGAGCTTCCTGATGTTCTGTTTTATCAAGATAGGTACTCCAGTCATAAGTTACTAGATTAGCTGTAACACCAATTTCACTTAAATAACTTTGAATAGCCTGTCCAATAAATTTACCCTGTGGGATATAAGGTCTTGGAACAGGTAAATACCAGAGATCAAATTCAAAACCATCTTCATAGCCAGCTTCTGCTAATAATTCTTCAGCTTTTTCTGGATTATATTCATAAGGTTCAATATTATCATTATAACCCCAGATAGAAGGCGGCATTGGATTCTTAGCTGGTTCTGCTAAACCCGCATAGAAAGCATCAATAATTGCCTGCTTATCAATTGCATGGTTAAAGGCTCTTCTGACTCTTACATCATCAAAAGGCTCAAAATTAAAGTTCATTGCAAAATAACCAACATTCATACTTGGTCTTAAAGAAAGTTTTAATTCATCAGAACTTTCTACAGCCTCTACATCTTCTGGGCTTACTCCGTCCATCATATCAATTGTTCCGGACTGTAATTCCATAAAACGAGCTGAGTTATCAGGAATTGATCGGAAAACAATTTCATCCAGATAAGCTCTTTCTCGCCAGTAATTTTCATTTGCTTTTAAAATAACTCTGTCTCCCTGACGCCACTCTTCTAAAGTATAAGCACCAGTTCCTACAGGATTTTTAAAATAATCTTCTCCATGCTCTTTTACAGCTTCTGGACTTGCAATTCCAAAAGGAACCATAGCCAGGTTGTTTAAGAAAGGAGCCTGTCTTTCAGAAAGAACAAATTCTACTGTTAAATCATCTACTACATTAACTTCCTGAATAATTCCGGGGAAACCCTGGAACATATAACCATAATAAGTGAACTCTCCACCAATGTGATAAGGGTGATCTTCTAAACGCCAGCGGTCAAAGTTCCACTTGACTGCTTCAGCATTAAAAGGATTTCCGTCATGAAACTCTACTCCTTCACGCAAGTTGAAAGTCCATGTTAAACCATCTTCAGATACTTCCCAGTCTGTTGCCAGAGCTGGTTCTACTTCTGTTGTGCCGGGTGTATAATCAACAAGGGTGTCATAAATCTGCTGAGTTACTTTAAATGATTCACCATCAGTAACCTGAATCGGATCTAAACCTACTGTATCTCCTCCACGGCCGAAAACTAAGGTTCCACCCTGTTCCTGCGCCATTACTCCTGTCACAAACACCGACATTACTACTAAAATAATTAAAGTTGTTAAAGTTATTTTTCTCATACTATACTTCTTCCTCCTCATTTTTGTCTGTAATATATTATTTTAAGGGCCTGCTAAACTTCTTTATCACCTCCACCTTTTAATTGAAAGAATATTTCCAAAAATAAATTTATACTTATAATTATTATATTTTATTTCTTAAATTAAGTCAATCATTACTGATAAATTTTTGCAAAATAATATAATAAATGTAAGGTAGACTACAATTATTTTCTTTCTGCATCAGTTATATAATCAAATATTTTATGAGCCAGCTTTTCTTTTTCAAGCAGTGGCAATTTTGTACTTCCTTCTTCACTTAAAATTGTAACCTGATTTTTATCACTGCCAAAAGCTATATTTTTATTACTGATGTCATTTGCAATAATATAATCTGCCCGCTTTTTTCGTAATTTAGCCTGAGCATTTTCCAGTAAATTTTCACTTTCAGCAGCAAAACCAATTAATAACTGGCTTTTATTTTTCTTTTCCCCCAGTTCTGCAAGGATATCTGTTGTTCTTTCCAGCTCCAGTTTTAAATTACCATTTCCTTTTTTAAGTTTCTGTGCACTGTATTCCTGTGGGCAATAATCTGCTACAGCTGCTGCCATAATTATAATATCTGCTGTTTCGGCTTCCTGAAAAACCGCTTTTTTCATTTCAGCAGCAGTTTCTACCCGGCTGAGTTCGACCCCCAGAGGAGCCTCAAGTTCTGTCGGACCAGAAATCAATTTCACTTCAGCACCTCTATAGGCTGCAGCCTGAGCTAAAGCATAACCCATTTTACCGCTTGAATGATTTGTTAAAAAGCGGACCGGGTCTATAGATTCTCGGGTAGGCCCAGCTGTAATAAGAATTTTTTTATTTTTAAGATCCTTTTTAAAAAGTTCTTTTCTCACTTCTTCAACCAGTCTCTCCGGAGCAGGTAAGCGCCCCTTACCTGTATAACCACAGGCCAAATAACCTGCCTCAGGTGTAATAATTTTATAACCTAAGTCCTCTAAAGTCTTCATATTTCTCTGAACTACAGGATTCTCAAACATATGCACATTCATAGAAGGGGCAATCATAATTGGTGCTTCTGTAGCCAGAATCACTGTAGTCAGCAAATCATCTGCAATCCCGGCTGCTGCTTTGGCAATAAAGTTTGCTGTTGCAGGTGCAATTAAAAATAGATCAGCTTTATCAGCAAGTCCAATATGTTTTACCTCACTGGTAGTTGTACTGAAGAGCTCACTTTCTACCGGTAGATGTGTTAAAGAATGAAAAGTAATTGGATTAATAAATTCAGCTGCAGACTCAGTCATGATTGTGTAGACATTGTGATTTAATTTTGTTAAACTGCTTGCAACCTGCAGTGATTTATAGGCTGCTATTCCTCCGGTTACACCTAAAACAATATTTGCAGACATTTTCCTACCCCTTTATATATTAATATTTTCTCGAATTATTCTCAGCTGTAAACTACCTGCTTATAAACTGCCGATTTAATTCTGATGTCTCTTTTCATAAGTTATTTTATCTTTTTCAATTTCTTCTAAACTTCTAGAAACCAACTTATGGCTGCGGTATTCTTCTAATATTTCCTGACCGCTTTCATTAAGATGTCTTGCCCTTTTTGCTGCTAAAATAATAACTGTATATAAACTATCAGCCTTATCTACCAGCTGTTCTGCAGAGGGTTCAGTAATCATTTTGAATCTCTCCTTTTTTGTTCTTTAATAATAATTTTTTTAATTTCTCTAACCGCATCTGATAAACTATCATTAATAACTTCGTAATCATATTTATGTACTTCTTTTAATTCCTGTCTAGCATTTTTCAAGCGTAAATTTTTACTTTTGTCACTCTCTGATCCTCTTTTATCCAGTCTGTTTTCCAATTCTTCCAGAGAAGGTGGGACCAGAAAAATATAAACAGCTTCCGGATATTTTTCCCGAACCTGCTTTGCACCCTGAGTATCAATTTCCAGTATTATGTCTTCTCCCTCATCTAATTTCTGATCAACAAACTTTTTTGGGGTCCCATAATAATGACCGTGAACTACTGCACTTTCAATAAAACCATCTTCTGCCTCAATTTCCTTAAATTCTGCTTCTGAAATAAAGAAATAATCCTCTCCCTCAACTTCACCTTCGCGCCTTTCTCTGGTGGTTGCAGAAACAGAATAGGAAACTCCTTCAAAATTTTTAAATAGCTCATCCAGTACAGTATTTTTCCCCACACCTGATGGCCCGGATAATACAAATAATATACCCTTTGACATGAAATTATACCTCCACTTTATTTTTCGTCTTCTAAACGGTGTGAGACAGTTTCTGGCTGAATTGCAGACAGTACAACATGATCACTATCTGTAATAATAACCGCTCTTGTACGACGTCCATAGGTAGCATCAATTAGCATTCCTCTTTCGCGTGCTTCCTGAATAATTCTTTTTATAGGTGCTGATTCTGGACTGACTACTGCAATCACCCTGTTTGCTGCAATAATATTACCAAAACCAATATTAATCAAATTAACATCCATTATTTCTACCTCCCAAAATCTTATTTATCTAAAATAACTTCGCTCCTTATCTTTATTAATGATACCACAGCATTACTTTTTTGACAAGGGTTGAGCTCAGTCTCGTTAACAAACAGATGTTTATTTGATTGACTCTAAGCTTAGTTTCTTTTATACTTAAAGAAATATATTAAAGAATGGAGTGATCTGAATGGCCTTTGATGGTATTATGTTATCTGCACTTAAAGATAATCTAAAAGAAAAAATTATCGGTGCTCGAATTGAAAAGGCTTATCAAATAGATAAAAAATACTTAATTATTCGCTTAAGAAACAATAATCAGAACCTGGAACTGTTAATTTCTACCGATCCCCAGGGAGCCAGAATTAATTTAACTGAATTAGATTTTGATTTCCCCTCCTATCCGCCTGATTTCTGCATGATGCTCCGAAAATATTTAAAAAATTCCTATATTCAGGATATAGTCCAGCCCGAATTTGAAAGAATGGTTCGAATAGACATTGAAAAAAGAGGAAAAAAGTTTTCGCTAATTGCTGAATTAATGGGTAAATACAGCAATGTAATTCTCTTAGATGATAATGAGATGGTTTTAGATGCTATGAAGAGAATTACCGAAAAACAGAATTCAGAGCGTCAGCTCTATCCGGGAATTAAGTATCAAAAGCCACCGGCACAGGACAAATTAAACCCGCTTAAGCTTGAAAACAGAGAAGAATTTAGACAGGTAATTGAAGAAGACTTTTCTCAGGCTGCTTTCCGAGCAGTAATGTATAATTTTAGAGGGATCGGCCCCTATTCGGCCCGCGAAATTGTCTTTAGAGCCGGTATAGACCCAGCCGAAAATTATAATAATTTAACTGATTCTGAAAAAAATAAAATTGCTGAGTCAATGATAAAACTTTTTTCTCAATTTAAAAAAGGGAAGTATAAACCGATAATTGCAACCGAAGCGGGAGAAGTTGATTATATTTCTGCTTTTATTCTACAGCACAGAAATCCCGAAAAAATAGAAGAATTTGATGACCTTGACCGGATGATGGATTATTATTTTAAAGAATTTTTAAAAGACAGGGAACTAAATCGAAACATTAGAGAATTAAACAAAGTAGTTAATACCTATTTAAATAAAAATCTAAAAAAACAAAAAAAATTAAGAAAACAGCTTGAAGAAAGTAAAGACGCAGAAAAATATAAAAAAATGGGAGAACTTATTACGGCAAATATTTATCAGATAGAGCGTGGTGATAAAAAAGCTGTAGTTAAAGACTATTACAGTGAAAAGCAGGAGGAAATTGAAATCAAGCTCGACCCTTCTAAATCTCCTTCTGATAATGCCCAAAAATATTTTAAAAAATATAATAAATTGAAAAAAAGTGTAAAACATTTAAAAAGAGAAATTGCAAAACTCAGACATGAGGAAAAATATTTAAAACAGGTCAGTATGAATATTGAGCAGGCTGAAACTTTAGATGATTTAGAAGAAATCAAGGAAGAATTAAAAGAAGAAAATTATATAAAAAAACAGCAGCATAACAGAAAAAATAAAGGCAGCAAAAAACTGCCGCCCCGCAAATTCATCTCCAGTGACGGCTATCAGATTCTGGTGGGGAGAAATAACAAACAGAATGACAGGTTAACCAAAAAGATTGCCAATGATGGTGATATCTGGCTGCACACCAAAGTTATTGCAGGTTCGCATGTGATAATCAAGAGAGACACCGAAAAAGATATTCCTGATAATACTCTTAGTGAAGCAGCAGCAATTGCAGCTTATTTCAGTAAGGCAAGGGAATCAACAAATGTTCCTATAGATTATACACCCGTAGAAAATGTTAACAAACCAAAAGGAGCAAAACCGGGACTTGTCTATTATGAAAAATACCAGACTATCTATATCGATCCAGCTGACAGAGAATTATTAAAAAAATTAGCAGCAGATTAATTTCTGCTGCTCCATTTATTCTTAATTAAAATAATCAGCTTAATGATAACAACTAAGCTAAAGATGGCTGTCAATATTATAATTATCCGCAGTGGATATTTTTGATAATAAGCCTGTCCTTTATTTAAAGTTAAATTTACTGTCTGACTTGAATTAACCAGCCTGCTTTTAAAAGCAGTTTTTCCTTTTTCGGTTATATAACCACTAAAGCCACCTCTGACCACTCTAATTAAGTCAGTGCTGCTTTCTGAAGCTCTAAAAACTGCAGCAGCAAAGCTCAGATTATTATAAACCCTGGATTTAAAGTCTCCCTCTGCAGCTGAATGGACAATCAAATTTCTATCCTCAGCCCTATTCTGCTTTCTGTCTACCAGCGGTATAAAAATTTCTTCTGCAAAAAGATTAAGATAGGCCAGATCATTTATATTTACTTCAGCAGTTGAAGCTGTTTTTTTGGCTGAGCCTGGATTAAAATTTAAGTAATCAGACATCAATCCAGTTACTTCTTCCAAAAAAGGAAAGTTCATTTCTGTCATGATATTCCCCTGTTTATTACTCCTTTGAATAACTTCCATTTCTTTTGATAAGAGAAACAGAGAATTATATACCTCAGATTTATAATTTTTATTTTCAGCAGCTGCTGCACCAAGCTGAAGATATGAAGCTGCTAAATTATTCTCTAATTTTGCAAAGAGCTGATCTCTGTAATAATTGTTTCTGATCAAATCAAAGCTGAGGCTCTTCTCCGGTGTAAAAATTATTTCATTTTCATTATTTTTAATCAGATTCGTTAAATTGGCAATTTCCTTTTCGATTTTTTCGAAATTATTATCAGCTGCAGCGGGCTCAGCTACCAGTAGATCAACTGACTCACTAACCACTTCTTCCTTAAAATTTATCTTTGCAAAAAAAGGAATTAATGCTAACAAAAGAAATATAAAGAGCAGCGGTATCAGCTTTTTCCAGTCCGGATCCAGATAAATTTTAACCAGATAAGAAGCGATTAAAACTGCAATAAATGAAACAAGGAAAATTCCGCCATAACCTGCGTACTGAACAATTAAAGAAAAATCACTCTGAGTATAGGCGAAATAATTAAAGGGATTAAAATTAAAAAATTCAAAACGCAGATACTCTAAAACACTCCAGCTTAAAGCAGCAATGATTGGGCTGTAAGAATATTTGGGCTGCAAAAATTTATTAATAATAACCCAAAAAACAAGCGGAAGTGCTGATATTAAAAAATAAATAAATAAAATAAATAAGTTAAAAGAAAATGGCATTTTTAAAGCAAAATTTAGCGGCTGATAAAGCCAGTGAAGTGTAAACACAGAATTCAAAAAACCAACGAGCAGGGCAATTATCAAAGAATGACTGTAATCATGTTCTCTGACAAGATAAATCAGGGGAATAAAAGCAAACCAGCTTAAAAAAAACAAAGCCGGAAAATAATAGGGTGCTGTAAATAATAAAGATGATAAAATAATTAAAATAAATTCCATATTTCTGCCTCCAGAAATTATTATATACTATAAACTGGAAAAAGGCCAGCTGTAATAGCTGGCCTCATTAATTTCTTAAAAATTTAGGACTTTTCTCTATTAACCTGCTCAATTATCTTATCACTGATATCTCCAGGAACTTTATCATAGTGAGAGAATTCCATATCAAAAGAACCATAACCACCAGTAATTGACTTTAACTCTACAGCATAGTTAAACATTTCTGCCTGAGGTACCTTTGCTTTAATAATCTGAACTCCATCCTGAGGATCCATTCCTTCAATTCTACCTCGCCTTGAATTAAAATCTCCCATGATGTCTCCCATAAAATCCTGAGGCACTGTAACTTTTACAGTCATTATTGGCTCCAAAAGAACAGATCTCGCCTGAGCTAAAGCCTTTCGAAAGGCTTTAGAAGCTGCAATTTTAAAAGCCATTTCTGAAGAGTCAACATCATGATAGGAGCCATCATATAAAACAACTTTAAAATCAACTACTGGATAACCTGCGAGAGCTCCATCGTCTTTAGCTTCTACAATTCCTTTTTCAACGGCAGGTATATACTGGCCAGGAATTGCTCCACCAAAGATTTCTTCTTCAAATTCAAAACCTCTGCCTCGAGGTAGTGGCTCAACCCGCATTAGAACATGTCCGTACTGGCCGCGGCCACCGGACTGCTTTTTGTATTTTTCTTCAACATCAGCTTTTTTCTGAATGGTTTCCTGATAAGCCACCTTAGGCTCCTGAGTTGTAAAATCAACATCATATTTGCGCTGGCACTCTTCCTTGATCATAATAAAGTGAATGGTACCCATTCCATCACAAATTAATTCTTTTGTTACTTTATTATAATTAACTTTAAAAGTAGGATCTGAATCACTGTAGCGCTGTAAAGCAGAAGCCATTTTTTCTTCATCAATACCATCTACTGGATAAGCGGCCCGGCTGTACATTGGTTTTGGAAACTCCAGCTCATGATAATAAACATCTGTTTCAGGATCTCGCATAGTGTAAGAGGTTACCAGTTCATCTAATTTGGCAACAGCTCCAATCTCACCTGCAGTCAGATCATCTACATTATCCTGATCTTTACCATCAAGCTTATAAAGTTTGGTTACTTTAATTTCCTGATCAATATTTGGAATATAAATAATGTCGTCACGTTCTAATTTACCGGAAAAAATTCTAAAGATCGATAATTTACCGATATAGGGATCAACCATTGTTTTACAGACCTGAGCACTAAATTTGCTCTCTGGCTCAGGAGCTAGAGCCTCTCCTGATTTAACCAGATGATCAGAATGAACCTCTGCTGCTGAAGGAAAGATTTTTGTTAAATCATCCAGGAATTTTGCCACCCCACAGTTTTCTATGGCTGAACCTGCAAACACCGGAACTAACTCCTCACTGGCAACTTCTTCTTCAAATGCTTTTGTTAATTCCTTGATAGTAATTTTTTCCCCATCGAGATATTTAATCATCAGATCTTCTTTTAATTCAACTATCTCTTCAGTGAGCTTTAGTTCATAGTCTTCAACTCTTTCCCGTTCTGACTCGGGAACTGGAAAAGCTTTTGGCTTCCCATCAACATTTTTATAAAGTTTTTCATCTAATAAATCAATTATCCCTTCAAACTTACCATCTTCATAATAAGGAATAGTAACAATCGCAAAACTATCATCATATGTAGAGCGAAGTTCTTCTACAACTCGATCAAATTCAGCATCTTCCTTATCTACTTTATTAATAAATACAGCCTTTGCCAGGTCGTTTTTTTCAGCTAGTTCCCAGACATAACCTGTATTAACCTCAATACCGGCCGCAGCATCTACCAAAAGAACTGCACTTTCTACCATTCTCAGGGCACTGATAACCTCACTGCGGAAGTCTGCATATCCGGGTGTATCAATAAAATGAAATAATTTATTATGCCATTCAAAATTAAAATAACTGTTGTGAACCGAATGTTTGTGTTCTTTTTCAACTGCACTAAAGTCGGAATGAGAATTTCCTTTATCAACACTGCCGGGTTCATCAATTACACCTGCATTGTAGAGCAGCATTTCAGACAGTGTTGATTTACCCGCACCTCCATGTGATATAAAGCAAAAGTTTCTAATGTCTTTACTAGTAATTTTACTCAACTTTTCCACCAACCTTTCATTTTATTAATGTTTATTGAATTTGATGTCAGGATAATTGATTTAAATATTCTGACATTATACTTTAAAATTTTTTCTGTATTTTATTACTTCTACAATAGTTATTTAAATTCCTTTAATTTTTTGAATATTATTTTAAAAAAATTAATCTACTCTTGCTTAATCGAACTTAATCGAATCTGCAGGCAAAATCATACAGAAATTAAGAGTAGATTAATTTTTAATTTAACAATTCAAATCGATAATTAACATTTATCTTTAACTGTCTCCGCTACATTTTTACCTAAGAGATAACATTTTTCTAAAATATCTCCACCTGGTGCAAATTGTGATTCAATCACCGGCTCTACCAGATCACAGTGAACTGTTTCTTTAAATTCTTCCAGACGATCTAGGGCACCACCACTCCAGCTGTAGGAACCAAAAATCCCAAGCACACGATCCCTTAAATTCCTGCTTTCTAAGCTTTTCAGCAGATATTCCATCGGTGGAAAAATTTCTGTGTTATAAGTACAGCTGCCCAAAACAATCCCTTTATATTTCCAGATATCATTAATTATAAATGATATATCCTTGCGTGAAACATCAAATAATTTAATCTGTTCTATTCCATTTTCAGATAAAGAACGGGCTACTGCTTCAGCCATAATTTTTGTGTTGCCGTACATTGAACCATAAACGACAACTACCCCTTCTTCTGTCTGCTGCTGGCTCCACTTATCATACTCTTCGATAATATGAGCAGGATCCTCTCTCCAGACAAGTCCATGTGTAGAAGCAACCATTCCAATTTCCTCGATTTCATTTCTCAGTCTGGAAATAGTTTTATGCACCACCGGGCCATATTTCCCAATAATATTGGAAAAATATCTTCTAATCTCATCTTTAAAGTGCTCAACATTAACTTCATCATCAAATAAGTAGCCGTTTAAAGAACCAAAACCACCAAAAGCATCTCCTGCAAATAAGATTTTATCTTTCTGATCAAAAGTCATCATTGTCTCCGGCCAGTGAACCATTGGAGTTAAATAAAATTTAAGTGTTCTGGAACCCAAATCAAGTTCATCACCATCTTCAATGACCATTGTACCATCAGTAATACCATAAAAACCCTCTAAAAAATTCATCGTTTTAGCATTACCTACAATTTTCATTTCCGGATAAGCCTCACGCATTGACTTAATAGAACCTGAATGGTCAGGCTCCATATGATTAATAATTAAATAATCAACTTTTTTATCACCAATTACATCCTTTACCTTTTCTAAATATGTATCTGTATAATTGATTTTTACTGTATCTATTAAAGCCACCTTATCATCATTGATCACATAAGAGTTATAAGATATCCCTTCTGGCAGAGGCCATAAAGACTCAAATAAATCAGTCTCTTTATCATTTACTCCGACCCAGTGCACCTTTTCGCTAAGTTTAATTGAATTATACAAAATAATCGCCTCCTAATTTATTTTTCTCTTAAAATTATAATTTTCCTGCAGTAATCTACTTTTCTTTTCTTAATTGACTAAGAACTGATTTGAAATCTGCTTTTAATTCAGCCTCAAACTTCATTTTTTCACCAGTAATCGGGTGAGTAATAATTAATCTTTTAGCATGTAAAAGCTGCCTTTCCGCTCCCAGCTTATTCTGAGAACCGTATTTTTTATCCCCAACAACCGGGTGGCCTAAATAAGAAAAATGAACTCTAATCTGATGAGTTCGTCCTGTTTCAATTTTAACTTCCACCAGAGTATAATTTTTAAATTCTTCAATGATTTTAAAGCGGCTGACAGCATTTTTGCTGTGGCGCTTACGAACTGCCATTTTTTTGCGGTTATTTGGATCTCTGCCGATGGGGGCATCAATCTTCCCCTTTTTATAAGCAAGATTTCCTTCAATCAAGGCGTAATAATATTTTTCGACACTTCGATTTTTAAACTGCTGGGCCAGTCCTTTATGGCTTTTATCATTTTTAGCTACTATTAAAAGACCTGAAGTATCTTTATCAAGTCTGTGGACAATTCCCGGCCTCTTAACTCCATTGATTGCCGATAAATTATCAACATGAGCCAGCATTGCATTCACAACTGTGTCATTGTAGTGGCCTGGAGCCGGATGGACAACTCGATCAGCATTTTTGTTAATTACAATTATATCCTGATCTTCATAAACAATATCAAGCTCCATCTCAACTGCTTTAATCTCACTTTCTTTAGCCTCAACCTGAATTTTTAAAAAATCACCACTACTAATTTTATAACTTTTATCAATTTCATTATTATTTACTTTAATTTTAGCTTCTCTGATCAGTTTTTGAATAAATGAGCGAGATAAATCCTCAAATTTTTCTGCCAGATATTTGTCAATTCTCTTACCCTGATCCTCTTTTTCTACTGTAATACTGTATTCGTCCATTTAAACACCTCTATCTGCGGAAAAAATTAATTGATAAATTAAGATTAAAACTCCAAAAAATATAAATATATCTGCGATATTGATAACCGGAAGCTGGTAAAAATCAAATAAATCAAAAGCAATAAAATCAGTAACATAGTGCAGCATTATCCGGTCAATCAAATTTGCTGTACTCCCTCCCAGTAAAAAAATAAGGGCAATTCTGGCAGAAAGAGTATCTGATAATTCTTTTCTGTAAAGATAAACTATAAATATCAAAAATAATATTGTAACCAAAATAAAAAAGCTCCGCTGACCGCTTAAAATTCCGAAGGCAGCTCCCCTATTTTTAACAAAAGTTAAGTATAAATAATCTTTGATAATAAATACTTTTTTAAATTGCACAAAATTACTCCGAATTAGAAATTTACTCAGCTGGTCAATCAAAATTATTAATGCAGAAAAAATAACAATATACATAGGCTCAACTCCAAATATAATTTTAACATATAGAAATAATTTAGACAATTAATAATTACTCTTTTATATTTTTAAATTATATGCTAAGATAAGAGATGGATGGTAACTTTATGTCCTCTCACATCCAAAAAATATATAAATATAAATAAAGGATGAAAGATTATGAAACTAGAATTAACTAAAAACAGCAGTAGACGAGCGAAAACGATTTTTATGCTTGCTTTACCGGCCATGCTTGAGATGTCTTTAAATACTCTTGTTGGAATGGCTGATACTATTATGATCAGCCGCTTTGTAGGTAAAGAGGCTCTAGCAGCAGTTGGCTTTGCCAACCAGATTATTTTTACTTTAATTTTTGTTTTCTCTGCTTTTAATGCAGGTGCAACAGCAATGGTTTCCCGCAGTTATGGAGAAGGCAATAAAAAAAGAATGAATAAGATTATGAATGAAAACCTGACTCTGAATCTTATTCTGGGAATCATTGTAACTTTATTTACTTTCTTTTTTGCGGATTTAATACTGAATGTTTATGATATCACAGCAGTAGTTAAAGCATTTGGAACAACTTATTTAAAATATATTGCAGTCGGGCAGGTATTTATGTTCATTTCTTTTGCTTCAGCTGCTTCCTTACGCGGTGCTGGAGATACCAAAACTCCTATGTATATTACAGGAATTGCCAACATCTTAAATATAATAGGAAATTATATTTTAATTACAGGATTCTGGATCTTTCCTGAATTAGGCATTGCTGGAGCTGCAATTTCTACAGCCTTTGCCCGCTTTATCTCAGCAGCACTTTATTTGAGCTTATTTGTCAGCAGCAGAGGTATTTTGAAACTGCATCCCACCTGGATGAAAATCAGCACCAAAATCTTCAAACCGCTTATTAACTTAAGTTATGCTGCCGGTATTGAGCAGCTCTTTATGCAGGTAGCCTTTTTTGTTAATGGAATTTTTATTTCTAAACTGGACACTACAGCAGAGGCATCATTTAGAATCTTACTAAACATTGAATCACTTTCATTTATGCCGGCCATAGGGATTGCGATTGCCGCAACTACAATAGTTGGCAAACACCTGGGTGAAGATAATGCAGATGAGTCTCTAAAAAGCGGTTTAACAGCAGCAGTAATGGGTGCTCTGCTGGGAACAGGTCTTGCTTTAATTTATTTGATCTTCCCAGTATTTGCTCTTAAAATTTTTACAACAGAAGCTCAGGTAATTAATTACTCTGCCCCAATATTAAAAATAGTTGCTTTAAACCAGGCCTTTTTAGCTTTTGTAATAATTATGGTTGGAGCTTTAAGAGGTGCGGGAGATACAAAAGGAGCTATGTACATCACAATAATTAGACTCTGGCTGATCTTTATCCCCCTCTCCTACTATTTAATTGTTCTATCAAATTATGGAGTGGCAGGAGTCTGGATTGCCGAAATTATCTCATTTATAATTGTTGCTCTGATAGTAATTAGAAGATTCCTCAAAATGGAATGGGCTGAAATTGAGTTTTTTGCAGAAGCTGAAGAAGCTTAAATAAAACCTCTCTCTAAAATAAAATAGAGAGAGGTTTTTTTATAGTTTTTCTTTGAGTAATTTCATCCTGAAAAATTCTTCTCTTTCTTTTTCTTCTAAGCGATCTTCGATAAATTTAACTGTATTTTTATAACGAGGAATAGAAATATTTTCTAAAGCATTGGCCCTTTTTTGAGTCTTTTTGATTGAAGTAGCAAGCCTGTAGACAGAAGTTTCTATTTCAGCAAGTCTGCTGATCAAATAAACTACTTTTTGGAAATTCTTATAGGCTCTATCTAATGCCAGATTAGTTTTATAAAAACTGTAGTGAGGAGAAATTTCCTGTGATAATTCTTCCACTTCTGGTATTTCAACCCCCATTACGCTGTAAGTTCGTATTTTTAGATTATCTATTAAATCAATTCCAGCAGCGATTTCTTCTACTGTTTTTATTCCCTGAGTAATATCAACAATCTGCAGAGCTTCATAGGCATTATAGAAATACTGGTTAATCTGAGACTGTATTTCTTTTGCTTCATCAATTCTTTCCATCATTTCCTTAATTAATACATTTCTTTTCTTATCAAGCAGCTCATAACCTTCTTCTGCCAGCTCCAGAGAACTCTTTGTAGACAAAAGATTGCTTTTAGTTGGAGATATATTAAGTTTCTCCATTTTCATCTTTCCCCCTGTAATATTTATCAAGCATTTCTTCTGATAATCTGTCCAGTTCATGTTTTGGAAGCTCAGAAACCAAATCCCAGGCTAAAGAGAGTGTCTCTTCAATATTGCGGCTGCTGTACTTGTCCTGTTTCAGAAATTCATTTTCAAACTTATCTCCAAATTCAAGATATTTTTGATCTATTTCTGAAAGCTCATCTTCTCCGATTACTGAGGCCAGGGACTTAACCTCATTAACATGTGAATAAGCAGCATATAGCTGACTTGAAATATCTGAATGATCTTCTCTTGTATATTCAGCTCCAATGCCGTCTTTCATCAAACGAGAAAGTGAGGGCAAAATATTAATTGGAGGATAAATATCCCGCTGAAATAAGTCTCTTTTTAAAACTATCTGTCCTTCCGTTATATATCCTGTTAGATCCGGAATAGGATGTGTTATATCATCATTAGGCATTGTTAAGATTGGAATCTGAGTTATCGAACCTTCTCTTCCTTTGATCATCCCTGCTCTTTCGTAAAGGCTGGCCAGGTCACTATAAAGATAACCAGGATAGCCTTTTCGACCCGGAACCTCTCCCCTTCTGGATGATAGTTCTCTTAAAGCTTCAGAATAACTTGTCATATCTGTCATCACAACTAAAATATGCATATTTTCTTCAAAGGCAAGATATTCGGCTGCAGTAAGCGCAACCCGGGGTGCAATTATTCTTTCAACTGAAGGGTCATCAGCCAGGTTGAGATACATAACTACATTTTGGAGGACCCCACTTTCTTCAAAACTATTAATAAAATATCTTGCTTCATCATGCTTGATACCCATTGCCACAAAAACTACTGCAAATTTTTCATCATCTTTACCCAGTTTTGCCTGTCTTGTGATTTGGGCTGCAAGCTGATTGTGTGGGAGACCATTCCCTGAAAAAATAGGTAATTTCTGGCCTCTAATTAAAGTCATTAAACCATCTACTGCAGAAACTCCAGTCTGAATATAATTTCTTGGATACTGTCTGGAATAGGGATTCATGGGCTTAGAATTAATATCATATTTATTTTCAGAGTAAATCTGACCACCACCATCAGTTGCTTCAGCAACTCCATTAAAAACTCTACCCAGAATATCCTTACTCAGAGCAACCTTCATTGGTTCTTTAAGAAATTTAACTCTGCTTTCATTGATATTTAGGCCGGTACTGCCTTCAAAAACCTGAACTACAGCTTTATTTGAACTAACCTGGAGTACTCGCCCCTTTCTTACCTCTCCATCTGGAGCAGTAATCTCTACCATTTCATCATAAGCTACATCTTCAACATTTTCTATCACAATTAATGGACCATTAATATTAGCAAGTCCAGTATACTCTTTTTTTAACATTATATACTCCCCCACTATTTTTGATAACTATCAGCAAGCTGCTGATAAAAATCATCGATTTCCTGCCGGAATTCCTTTATTTTATCTATTTCGTCATTGGCGGCTGTACTTTTTAATCTTAATAATTTGTTAAATAACTCATCATTTTTAAGCTGACTGATCGGTACATTTTCCTTTACCAGTAGCTCTGCCTGATCATAAAGATATAGTATTATCTTTAAAAGCCAGTACTGTTTATTTATATCCGAATATCTATCAATATCATCGAAAGCGTTCTGCTGTAAAAAACCAATTTTAATCAACTTGGCTACCTCTAAAATCAGACGCTGGTTATCAGGTAAAACATCTTCTCCAACCAGCTGAACTATGTCCTGCAGTCTTGACTCTTCTTTTAAGAGAGACATTGCTCTGCTTCTCAGCTTTAGCCATTCTTCATTTACATTATCTTTAAACCAGGGCTCAAGCTCATTTAAATACTCACTATAGCTGTCAAGCCAGCTTACTGCTGGAAAATGTCTGGAAGCAGCAAGTGATTTATCCAGAGCCCAAAAACAGCGGACAAATCTCTTGGTGTTTTGAGTAACCGGTTCCGAAAAATCTGCACCAGGAGGAGATACTGCCCCAATTAGTGAGATTGAGCCTTCATTTTCACCGGCAAGAGTTTTAATATAACCTGCTCTTTCATAAAACTCAGCCAGTCTGGTAGGTAAATAAGCTGGAAAACCTTCTTCTGCAGGCATTTCTTCCAGACGACCTGAAATTTCTCTTAAAGCTTCTGCCCAGCGGGATGTAGAATCTGCCATAATTGCCACATTATAACCCATATCACGATAATATTCTCCCAGAGTAATACCGGTATAAATACTGGCCTCTCTAGCTGAAACCGGCATATTTGATGTATTGGCAATTAATACTGTTCGCTCCATCATTGATTTACCAGTCTTAGGATCTGTTAACTCTGGAAACTCCTCCAGAACATCTGTCATTTCATTTCCCCGTTCACCACAGCCAATATAGATTATTATATCTGCATCTGACCATTTAGCAAGCTGGTGCTGGGTCATCGTTTTACCGGCCCCAAATCCTCCTGGGATTGCAGCTGTACCTCCTTTGGCAATTGGAAAAAAGGTATCAAGTACCCGCTGACCCGTCAGCAGCGGCTCTCCTAATTCCAATCTATCTTTATATGGTCTTGGTTTTCTAATCGGCCATTCCTGATAAAGCTTTATCTCAGTTATATTGTCTTCACTATCTTTTATTTTTGCAATTACATGGTCAATCGAGTATCTTCCATCAGGCACCAGCTCGATCACTTCACCTTCTTTTCCAGGAGGAACCATTACTTTGTGAGTAATAACTGAAGTCTCATCCAACTCCGCCACAATCTGACCTGAGTTAAGATAATCACCTTTTTCAACCCGCACTTTTAATTCCCATTCCTTTTCCGGATCTAAAGCACTTACCTTGGCACCTCTTTCGATAAAAGGTCCACTTTTCTTTTCTAAAAATGGGAGGGGCCGCTGAATACCGTCAAAAATATTGCCGATAATACCTGGCCCAAGCTGGACAGAAAGTGGACGCCCGGTTGAATAAACTGGCTCTCCGGGTTTCATTCCACTTGTTTCCTCATAAACCTGAATTGTAGCTGTTCCACCATCAAGTTCTATTATTTCTCCAACTAACTTAAGTTTTCCAACATAAACCAGCTCTCTCATAATATAGCCTGTCATATTTTCCGCTTCAACAACCGGTCCATTGATAAAGGTTATTTTCCCCTGTTTTTCCACACTTACCAACTCCTAATCCATTTATCTGCTTTCATCAAAGAATTTTATTCTTTAATTCTATTGCAATTTCTTCCCTGAATGAATCAATTAAAGCATTGAAAGTATTTTCAATTAACTGCTGTTTATTTTTTGCTTTTATTATGAAGCCTCCAAATTTAATTTTATCTGTCAGCTCAAATTCAAATTTATAATTCTCCATCTCTTTCTCCAGGAACTCTTCTAAATCAGCTATCAAATTTTGATCCTGATTTCTCAATAAAATTATAAATTCACTATCATCCAATTCAACCGCTGCTTCTTTTATTGAATTAAAAATAAACAAACAATAATCCTTCTGATCGGAAAAATTATTTAGTTTGCTGTGCAGCTCAGCGATAAAATCATTGATTAAATCATTCAATTTTTTTCGCCTTGAATTTTTCTTTTCCAGAATAGCTCTGGATATTATTTGTTCTCTTTTCTGTTCAGCTCTGCTTTTATATTTTTCCAATGTATTTGACTGTCTTTTTTCCAGTTCTTTTTGAAATTTATCATATCTTGCTTTTAGTTCTTTTTTCTTCTTCTCAATTTGACTATCATTTTTTTCTTTAACTTCATCAATTATTTCAGTCTCAATGGCCATTATTTTTTCTGCAATATCCACTCATATCTCACCTCTTTTACTGAGTTTTCTTTTATAAGCGCAAAGATAACTCTGCATTTATGCATCGAATATGGCACGCTTAGTTTTCTTAAATTTTTATTCCTATTGATTCTTGAACATATTTTGTAATATATTCAGGCTCTTCCTCAGGATCAACATGTCGATCTGGAATCTCAAGGATCAGAGGAAGATCTGCAGAAAGTTTTAACTCATCAATTATATCAGGTACCATTTCTGCTAATTTTCTTGTAATTAAAAGAACTCCTATATCTTCCTCTTTCCTGACTCTATTAATCTCTTCTATAACTTTTTCCTTTTCATGAATCACCTTACCATCAATTCCAACCAGCCTTAGACCAATATTGGTATCAATATTATCACTGATGCAGTATATTTTCATAATCTAAGCCCTATAATCTTCCCAGGATCATAATAGAAATTATCAATCCATATATAGCTATACCTTCACCTAATCCAATGATAATTAAAGCCCTACCTAAAATTTCTGGTTTTTCACTGATGGCACCGATAGCTGCTGAGCCAGCAATTCCTACAGCAATACCAGCTCCTATAGAAGCTATACCTACTGCCAGTCCGGCCGCTAGATAACCAAGGCCTAAATTATTAGAAGTAGAATTAACAGCTGCCTCAGCAGCATATACTTTTTGAGGCAGAGCAATATTGGAACCTAAAATTACAAAGGTCAGCAGCAGGACCAGACTTACACTTAAAACCGAGTATTTAACCCATCTTTTTTCAGTCTTTTTGAACATAATTACTCCCCCAATAAATACTGTAATAAATAAACTTAATAAAGATAATCTTAAAATCATTTTTATTTCCTCCTATTATAATATTTTAAAAATTATTCAATATTCAGCGGTTTGAATTCCCTTCCACTTCCGCTGTAGAATTTTGAAAAAATCTCAAAAAACTCCAGTCTTAAGATCTGAATTCCAATAACAACACCTTCTAAAACCATAATTACTATATTACCTGCAATCAAAATTAAAAGGCTGCCGGCACTATTACTCACCATTTCAGATAAGATAATAACTGCCATTGACAAACCAACATGGTTTAAGGTAAAAGCACCAACTCTTAAAAAAGAAAGCGTATTACTTAAATATCCTAAGGCAGAGTCAAAAAGTTCAAAAATAGACTCCAGCAGATATTCGGATATCTTTTTATCAACACTGAATTTTTTTCCAACCAGTAAATTACCAAGCGGCTCTTTAAAAAATATAAGCAGTAATAAAATTATTACTACAGCTAAAGTTAATGGCAGCGGTATTAAAAGACTATTCTGCAGACCGTAAGCAGCCAAATTTGAAAGCAGAAAGAGGTATAAAATTAAACCACTTAAACCGCTGTCAGAAAAAAATGCCTCCTTGTAATCTTTATTTTTAAACGAATTAAACAGGTTAAAAATCATTGATATGATCAAAAGAAAGATTCCGATCATAACTGTAAATCCGAGCCAGACCATAATATTCTCCATCGGCCTGATTAAAAGTGCTGGTATCAGATCTTCCATTCCAAATATACTTCCATAAAATGTACCAAAAAGCATCGAAGAAGATCCCAGTGAAATTAATATATAGCCTATACCCTGATCAGTGATAAACTTAATTTTATTTTTATAAACAGCCAGACCAAGCAGAACAAAAATTAAACCCTGTCCTAAATCACCAAACATTATTCCAAATAATAATATATAACTTAAAGCAAAAAATAATGATGGATCAATTTCTCCGTATTTGGGCAGCCCATATAACTTAACCAGAGAAGAAAAAGATTTAATCCAGTCTGGATTTTCAATAATTGTTGGCGGCTCTTCTTCAGCAAACTCAACTTCCTGACTGCTGTATAATACTTCTGGATATTTATTTGAAATTAACTTTTCAAATTCTGTTTCATTTTCTTCACTTATCCAGCCAGTTGTAATAAAGAAATAATCACTTTTACCATAAAAACTGTTATTTACATCTGTAATTCTATTAAATATTAATGCCTGCCGGTAATATTCGAATAAATGCTGCTGATAGCGGTGTTTTAATTTCTTAAATTCAAGCTTTATTTGATCTCTGATAATCTCAATCTTATCAAGACGATGTCTCGATTGATTTAGAATATCTTTAGGCTGTTCTTTAACTCTGTCCGGAAGTTCAATCCGGTTGAAGTTGACTGAATTTAATATATCAAGTGCTTTTTGCTGATAATTCTTTTTAGCAAAGGTAAAAAACCATACTCTTTCCTGATCTTCATTTACTTTTAAGACAAGAATCGGAATTTCGGTAACATTTTCAATCAACCGCTTATATCTTTCTTGACTTAAACTGCCAAAAATCAGGGTGACATAAGATAAATTTTTTAAACTCTGAAGTTCTATATCTATATTCCGCATTACATAGACGTGTCTAATTAGATTGTTTAATCTCTTCTCTTCATCATCCAGTTTTTTAGTAATTCTTTCTAATTTATTAATCTTTTTCTCAATCGGATTAATAAAATCTTCAAGTTCTTCCAAACTAAATTTATTCAGCTGCTCAAAATTAATATTTTTTATTTCTTGATCTAAATTAAGGCTGTCCATAATTTTATTCAGCCTGTTGAAATAAGGTTTATAGAAATTTTCAACCTGGTCATATTTGAAATCCTTATTAATTTTCTCTTTTTTCAGAAGTTCTATCTGACTATTTTTTACTATTTCTTCAGTTATTAAATCGATTTTATTTTTCAAGCCTAAAATCTGAAACTTTTTCATTTTCTTTATTCCCAAAATTACACCTCCTTTCTAATCAAAAAGTTTTTAATTCGATCATCTGGTAGTGAGTATCTAATCCCTTCAATAATTGTAATTATATCTCTCAGTTCATATTCTCTCAGATATAAATAAGCAAGTATATTTGAAATCGTAAAAAAACTTTCAGATTTAATCTGCTGCAGCTGCATAAATATATAATTCAAAAAAAATCGCTCAAAAATATTATTTACATCTTCAACTGCCTTTTCGAGCAGCCTTTGATAGGGAGCATAAGAGATTTGTTTAACTAAATTATTTGGATTATCTACCTGGCTCATCTTTCTGAGTTCTTCTCTTGTAATTTTAAAGTGAAATGGAATAATATAATTTAATATTTCACCAGATGATAAGTTATAATATTTTTTTATCCTGTAAATCCACTGAATATTTAAGAGGTCAATCTGGGTTCCTATAATCTTATTAAAATATTTTTGATCTTTATTTGAAAACTCTGCCGCTAAGTCATTAAGCCGTGAAAAATAATGAAAGTCCAGGGTCATTTCTATTTGAAATAAATTTTTATTCTGCTGGTACTGTTCGGAAAATTCGTCTAAAATTTCAGCATAATGAAGTTCTTTCAGCACTTCCTGTATTTCTTCATAGGAAGAAGCCTGAATAAGATTATTAAAATTAATTTTTTGATTACGATCTATATAAATCAAATTGTCACTGAGATAATCTTCTTCGTTTTCCATTAAAATAGTCCTCAAAATTATTTTTAGATCTTCAATTTCAAATTTCTTAAAATAATGTTCAACAAAGTTTTTTAAATCTGAACTCAAATATTTATTTAAAAAATCTTCTGAGAAAACAAGACTTTTTTTGAGATTTAGCTCAAGCTGACGTCGATGAATCTCCTGGCCTGAAATATCTTCTAAATCTTTGTGATAATAGGTGTTATCATAAAGATAGTTAAATGCTTCCTGAACAGAATTTAACTCTATTAAATTTTGGAAATCTTCTTCTTTCAGCATTTTACTGCTTAAAGCTTTTAACTTGGCATTTATAGCTGGATATTGAAAAAGAGCTGCCATGATTCTCACCTTCCTGAACTTATTATTTTATCAAAATAATTTTTTAATAAATCGTTTTTTGCTTGCTGATAATTATTTTCTAACTCTTTTATTTCACTTTTACTCTCTTTTTCCAAATTGACAGCAAACTTTTCTGCATTTTCTTTACTTTCTGCAAGAATTTCTTCTCCCTTTTCTTTACTTTCCTCAATTTTAACTTTTTCTTCCCGAGCCATTCTTTTTTCATATTTTTTCTGTAATTCTGCAATCTCCTGGGAAAGATTTTTTTTTAAGTTCTGTGCCTGTTTTTCAATATTTATTACTTTTTCAATCAACTCTTCCTGCATCTTTATCACCTCCCATTATTCTTTTGGCAGCAGTATGCTGAAATTGCTCCCATTTTCTAGAGAGCTTTCTACATTAATTTCTCCTCCATGAATTTCGACAATCCAGCTGCAGATAGATAGCCCAAGGCCTGTACCTCCATATTCTCTTGATCTTGATTTATCAACTCTATAAAAACGTTTAAATATGTTATTTAGATCTTCTTCTGCAATACCAACCCCATTATCAATAACATTTATTCTATAAAAATCATCAAGGTTAGTTAAGATTATTTTGATTTTCCCCTTAGAGTTAGTATATTTAATGGCATTATCAACTAGATTTAATAAAAGCTGTGTAATTAAACTTAAATCTGCTTTTATCTTAAAATTATCATTTCCAGCAGTTTCTTTTATGATTGAAATATTCTTTTCAGAAGCTAAATTATTCATCTCTTCTATCACTGTGTCAACCACAATATTTAAGTCAAAAACTTCTTTATCAAGTTTAACATTTTCTTCATCTGCTTTTGCCAAAAGCAGCATTTGCGAAACCAGGCTATTCATCTGGTCAATCTGCTTTTTTATTGTCAGTAAAATATTTTTTTGTTCTTTAGTTAACTTCCTTTCTGAATCAAGTGCTTCTTCAACCTGAGCTCGAATAACAGAAATAGGGGTTTTGAGCTCATGTGAAACATCAGCATTAAACTGTTTTTGTCGATAAAATGAATTCTCCAGTCTATTCAAAAGATTATTTAATGTTTTAACTAATCTTCCTATTTCATCTTCTCTATTTTCAGAAATCTTTATTCTCTGAGAAAGATTACTTTGACTTATCTTTTCTGCAGTAGCTGAAATTGTATCAATCGCTTTTAAGGCCCGATTGGATAAAAAATATCCACCCCAACTTGCAAAAATTAAAGTTATTGGAATCATAATTATTAATATCAGCAGTAATTTTTCCAGCATTCTCTCTTCTTTGGCAAAGGAATAAATCAGGGTGACAAAACCTGACCGCTCTGCATCTTCAGCATTAGTAAAATTATAAGCAGAGACTAAAACAGCCCATCTTTGATTATTATATTTTACTATTTTAAATTCATTTTTTTTATTTATAACTGCTGGAATCAAATTTTTTGTTAAAGCAGAATTTAAATCTTCACCTATTAATTTACCTTTATTATTATAAAAATAGGTTCTTATATTTTGGTTATTTACACTTGTATTTAAAAGTTCTTTATTATTTTGGACAGAATTTTTAGCTTCTGATTTAATATTCTGCATCTCTAATTCTAATATACTATGCACTTCGTCTTTTAATTGTCTTTCCAAATAAATATAAAGAGTTGAGCTAAAGAAAATTAAAACAAGGAAAAGTATTATCATATACCAGATTGTCAAATTGACTTTTAAAGGAAGTTTTTTATAATTAAATTTTTTAGTCATCCTTAATAACCTTCATTCGATATCCCCGTCCCCTTACGGTCTCTATAAGCTTTACCTGATGCTGATCATCAATTTTCTTTCTTAAAAACCTAATATAAACATCAACAATATTGGTATTATTTCCACTCATATATCCCCATACATGTTCTTCAATTTGAGATCTACTTAAAATATTACCTCTGTTTCTCATCAAATATTCTAAAAGAGCATATTCTTTACTGGTAAGTTCAACTTCTTTATTTGCTCTTTCAGCAGTATAGTTAACAGTATTTAAAACTAAATCTCCATTTTCTAATATATTGCTGTGTTCTTTAACTCCTCTCCTAAAAATTGTTTTTATTCTTGCAATTAGTTCTTCAAATGCAAATGGTTTGGTTAAGTAATCATCAGCTCCCATATTTAATCCTTTAACTTTATCCTCTAAATTATCTCTTGCCGTTAAAATAAGTACAGGTGTGGTGTCTTTCCATTCTCTTAATTCAGATAATACTTCCAGTCCACTTTTTTTAGGTATCATTATATCTAAAATTATTAAATCATATTGATTAACAATTGTTTTGTCAATTGCTTTTTCTCCATCATAGGCAGTGTCCGCTGTAAAGTTTTCTCTTTCCAGTCTTTTCTTTATTATTGCTGCTAAATCCTTTTCATCTTCAACAATAAGAATATTCATCTATAGCACTTCCTCTATGTTAATGATTTTCTATTCAATGAGTATAGCAGTGGATTATTAAAAAATGATTAAAAAAAGCAGCCCCGGTTATTTGGGGCTGCTTTTAAATGAATATACACTAATTATTTAATTCTAATTCTTAGCTAATTACATCTGCACATCTTTGACATATGTCTTCGTGATCTTCAATTTCGCCAACTGTCTCATCATACTTCCAGCAGCGGTCACACTTTTCTCCTCTTGCTTCACTCACTTTTACTAGAACTGAACTCTCTTCACCCTGATGTGCATCTTCTGCAGTCAGCTGCTCGTTTAGTTCAGCCTGAGAAACTATAAATAAATCAGCAAGCTGATCTATTTCAGCCTCTAATAACTGCTGCTGTTCCTCATTTACTCCGTTTAATTCAACCATTGCTTCTAAAGAATTCCCTATTTTCTTTTCAGATCTGGCAATTTCAAGAGCTTTAGAAACATCTTTTCTTAAAGCCAGCAGTTTATCCCATTTATCAATTAATTCCTGGTCATAATAACTTTCCTTTACTTCCGGCCAGTCAGTTAAAAATACACTTTCCTCAGATCTCATCTCTTCTGGTAAGAACTGCCAGACTTCTTCTGAGGTATGAGGAAGTACCGGTGCTAAAATAACAACCAGACCCATCATTATATCATAAAGGGTGCTCTGAGCAGAGCGTCTGCTTAAGGAATCAGTGCCATCTGTGTAAAGACGATCTTTAGTAATATCCATATAAAGAGAACTCATCTCAACAGTACAGAAATTATGAACATCGTGATAAACACGGTGATATTCGTATTTTTCAAAAGCAGATGTCACTTTTTCGATTAAATCCTGCAGGCGGATCATAATCCAGCGGTCTAATTCTCTGCGCTCTTCATATTCTACATAATTCTGATCACTATCAAAATCACTGATATTACCCAGAATAAAGCGGTAGGTATTTCTAATTCTTCTGTAAGCTTCAGAATTCTGCTTTAAGATATTATCTGATACTTTAATATCATTTTTAAAGTCAGAAGAAGCAACCCACAATCTTAAAATATCAGCACCATACTGATCTATAACTTTATGAGGGGAAACTACATTTCCCTGAGATTTAGACATCTTATTTCCTTTTTTATCTACTGTAAAACCATTGGTAATCACTTCATTATATGGAGCTCTACCTTCGGTTGCCACAGCAGTAAGTAAGGAAGAGTTAAACCAGCCGCGATACTGATCTGTACCCTCAAGATATACCTGAGCCGGCCAGGATAAATTATCTCTTGTTTCTAAAACAGCTTTATGACTGGAACCTGAATCAAACCAGACATCCATGATATCTTCTTCTTTGGAAAAGTTCTGGCTGTCACAGTGAGGACAGCTGTATCCTTCTGGTAATAATTCTTTAGCCTCACGCTCATACCAGGCTGCAGAACCTTCTTCTGCAAAAATTGCTTTAACAGAATCTAAAGTGTCATCATTAATTACAGATTCTCCACAGTCATCACAGTAGAAAATGGGAATAGGCACACCCCATTTTTTCTGACGGGAAATACACCAGTCAGAGCGTTCAGAAATCATATTACTCATTCTTTCTTCACCCCAGGCCGGATACCAATCTACATCGGCAATAGCCTGCAGAGCTTCCTCTTTAATTGCATCAATAGATGCAAACCACTGATCAGTTGCTCTAAAGATTAGATTGCCCTTACAGCGCCAGCAGTGAGGATACTGGTGATCTATAAAATCAAGATTCATCAGTAAATTCTTTTCTTTTAATTTATCAGTTACCATAATATTTGCTTCATCATAATGCTTGCCGGCAAAATCACCAGCTTCTTCTGTAAAGTAACCTTTGTTATCCATTGGTGCATAAACATCAAGGTCATATTCCTGGCCCACTACAAAGTCATCATGACCGTGACCGGGTGCGGTATGCACACAGCCTGAACCCTGTTCTAAAGTAACATGGTCTCCCAGAATCAACAGTGATTCACGATCAACTATTGGATGTTGAGCTCTTTTATTTTCCAGCTCTTTACCGCTGAATTCCTCACTAATAATTTGATATTCATCAATTCCAGATTGAGACATTACTGAATCTACAAGCTCTTTAGCCATTACCAGCTTTTCTCCCTCAGCTTCCACAACAACATACGGATAATCTGGATGGAAGGCAATAGCCATATTAGATGGAATAGTCCAGGGAGTAGTAGTCCAGATAACTATATAGCTGTCTTCACTACTCAGCTTAACACCACCAACTTCTACTTCATCAATCATTGGAAATTTAACAAAAATAGAAGGTGCTCTATCTTCACCATATTCAACCTCAGCTTCAGCCAGAGCTGTCTCACAGTGTGGACACCAGTGAACTGGTTTTTTACCGCGGTAGAAAAGATCTTTTTTTGCCATTTCACCAAAGACTTCTATCTGTTTTACCTCATAGTCTTTATTCAGGGTTAGATATGGATTATCCCATTCCCCCCAGACACCAAGACGCTTAAACTGTTCCCGCTGGCGGTCAACATATTTTAGTGCATAATTGGTGCATTTTTCTCTTAACTCTGAAATAGAAAGTTCTGCCCGCTCTTCATCACTCATCTCACTTGTAACCTGATGCTCAATCGGCAGGCCATGGGTATCCCAACCGGGTACATAGGGAGAATAATAACCTCTTAAAGTTGCAAATCTGGTTACAAAATCCTTTAAAATTTTATTTAAGGCATGACCAATATGGATATCTCCATTTGCATATGGAGGGCCATCATGCAGAATAAAAGATTCGTTACCCTCTCTGTTTTCTACTGCTTTCTCGTAAACTTTATTTTCACGCCACAATTCCTGAAAATCAACTTCTCTTTCACTCAGATTAGCCCGCATTGGGAAATCTGTATTTGGTAAATTAATAGTTTCTTTATAACCCATCTACTTATATAACCTCCTGTAAAAATATATTAAAAATAAAAAAAGCCTCCTGTCCTGTAAGGGACGAGAGACCGCGGTACCACCCTAATTAAAATTAGTAAGTTAATTAAAACAGCTTTAAATAACTAATTTTATCTCAGTAATCCTTAACGCAGAAATACGGGTATACTACTCCATTCATATACCGATTCCAGGGTGATTTTCTCAATTTTTTTGTTTCCCGGCTTCCACCATTTCCGGTTCGCTGTAAACTATTAAAAATTGATACTGTCCCTTTCACAATCATTTTATTCATATGACATTTTTCTCAATTATAAACTATCAATTATAATAAGTCAAGTTCAAATTGGGTGCTTCTTAAGTTAAAATTAAATTCAATTTAGTAAAAATCTAACGATTTTCTTCAAAATCAGTATTATTTTCTTCCAGTCCTTCTACTTCAAAATCAGAATCATCAAAATCTCCTCTTAAAGATTCTTCAGCTTCCTCATTCAGCATCTCCAGATGACTTTCAAGCAGGGTTTGGAAGCGAATTTTAAAGAAATTCCGCTGTTCTCTGAGCTGTTCAAGCTTTCTTTTTTCAGAAGCCACCTGATCACGCGCATTTTCTTTAATCTTTTCTGCCTTCATTCGCGCTTCTTTAATAATCATTCGGGCTTCATTATCAGCCTGCTCAACTCTTTCAGAAATTGTACCCTGCATTGAATCAAGTGTATTCTGAAGTTTATCTTCCATATCTTCATAATTCTCTATTTTTTCTCTGAGATCCCTATTTTCTTCCTGAAGATTATTCAGATCTTTAAGCAGCCTTTCATAGGCAACCCCCACGTCATCCAAAAATTCATCGACTTGGGTAGTGTTGTAACCAAATGTCGATTTTTTAAATTCTTTATTATATATATCGAGTGGATTTAATTTCAAAATATCCCTCCTTATTTAAATCAAGTTAATCTTTTTAAAGTTAATTTAATTCTTCCTTTATTTGAAATACCTCTATTTTCCTCAACTTTTACTCTACCCCTGCCCCGAACAGAAATTAAATCTCCAATCTCAACTTCTGCTGCCGGATCTGTTTCTATTTTCCAGTTCAATTTAACTTTTTGGCTTTCTATATCCCTTGACATTTTACTGCGAGAATCTCCAAAACCAGAACTGGCTACTGAATCCAGCCGCATCGAAGCAACCGTAGTTAAAATTTCCTTTTCATGCTGTACAGGTTGAACAATTTCTGATTCATCAATTTCTTTAACTTCTACAGGTACCTGGTGCACCTTATCAAGCTTCAGCTCAATAATATCTTCAATTTCAGCTGCAGTGATAATCTGGGCAAAATCTGAATGAACTAGAATATCACCGATCATTTTTCGTTTGAGACCTAAACCCATTAAAGCTCCCAGAAAATCTCTGTGAGTCAATTTTTGAAAAGCAAAATTACCATCAAGCTGATAGATTTTTATCTGCTTTTCTACTAAATCTGGAAAAAGATACTCGGGAAAAATAACCAGCCTTTTTCTTTCAGCTCCAGGATAGCCTCCCTCTTTTTTAAAATTAATTTCAGCAATTTGTTCAATCAAAGGTACTGCAATTTCAATCTGATAGGGATTGAGAAAATCTGTTGCCTGAGTTTTATGATATTTTAAAACCTGTTCACACTTATCTAAAATATGTGATCCCAGCATTCTATCTTCTTCTCTATATAAATGATTTAATAACTTTTCTTCGTCAAACATAAGCCCCCACCTTAAATTACAATATTAATTAAAAAGTTTCTAATTATTGAAAGCGCAAACAGAGCAATTAACGGCGAAATATCGATACCTAAAATTCCACCTCTGGGCAGAAGTTCTCTAATTGGTCCCAAAATTGGTTCAGTCACATCATAAATAAACTTAATTATTTTTCTCCAGCGCATATCACTGGGATTTGGCCTGACCCAGGAAATAATAACCCGGCCTATGATCAATAAATTTAAAATTTCAAAAATAGCACTAATTGTTCTTGCTAAAATAAACATTATTCTTCCTCCAGATTCTAATATTCTCTTTCTCCAAAAATTGCTGTTCCGACACGAACAATAGTTGCTCCCTCTTCCACAGCAATCTGATAATCATTAGTCATCCCCATTGATAGTTCACTTAAAGGAATTACTTCTTTTGAAAGTTGATCAAATAATTTCTTCATTCCCTTAAAATATGAACGCAGTTCTTCTGAATCATCTAAATAAGGCAGAACAGTCATTAATCCTTCAACCTTAAGATAATCAAAATTATTTATTTCCTGCAAAAATTCCTTAGCTTTATCAGGGGTTATTCCAAATTTGTTTTCATCACCTGCAATATTAATTTCAATTAAAACAGGAATTTTTCTTCCATTTTTTTTAGCCCTTTTGTTAACTTCTTTGGCCAGCCGGAAACTATCAATAGATTCAATCATCCGGCAATTTTCCATTCTCATTAGATATTTTACTTTATTTCTCTGTAAATGTCCAATGAAATGCCAGTCCAGCTCAATATTTTCTGCTAATAACTTCTCATTTTTTTCTTCAAGCTCCTGAACCCGATTCTCACCAAAAAATTTTACACCGGCTTCAGCTAAAATTTTAATAGCATCAATATCCTGATTTTTACTTACAGCAAGCAGCTTTATTTCTCTAAAATCTCTCCCAGCTTTAGCTGCTGCTTTTTTTATATTTTTTTTGACCTGGTTTAAATTATTAGTTAATTTTTCTTTCTGCATTAATCTAAGCCTCCCTGCCGTAATCGAAGTCTTCAGGATTTGTAATAACTTCTTCTCCAATTTCTAAACCGCTGACAATCACATATTCGTCATTTCCATTAATAATTACTACTTCCTGAAACTCATATTTATTATAGCCGCTCACTTTGAGTACACCTCTTCCAGAAGGTTGATTAAAAACAGCCCTGCGGGGTATCTTTATTCCACGATAAATATTTTTTATAATATTTAAATCAATTCTTCTCCTATTTATCCAGCGGGGAATAAATTGTTCCACTTCTATAAAAAAGAAGGTACTGTCAAGGTTTTGACGAATATCAACAATTTCAGCTTCAATAAGTTTATCCGAATTTTTCTGCTCTAAAAATATTAATTCATTAATTCTAAATCTATCAGTCTGTGATTCTGGAATCTCTGCTATTAAATAAAGTTTAAAATTATTAATAATTCTGTATAAATTTTCATCTTTTTTGACCCGATCTCCTGATAAAAGATGTTTATAATTTCCATTTAAATCCTCAAAATTTGACAGATCAATTTGATTTAACTTATCAAGATTCACTTCATTTTCCAGTCCGTCAACAGCAAAACTAACCAGACCTGCTTTTTTATTAAATATCTTCTGCTGCTGATTAGATGCTTTGATTTCTGCCAGTTTTATTCCTGAGGCGAGTCGGTCACCCTCTCCAGCGAACAGTTCAACTTTACCTGCTACCGGTGCTTTAACGACTTCCTCATCTCTTACTATTAACACATCTGACCAGAAACCATCAATAACTTCTCCCTGAGCAGCCAGTATTGTTTCAAATCTTGCTGCACCAAAGAGTTGGACCCCAATAATTAACGCAATTATTAAAATAAATAGTATTACAAAGGGTTTAAAATTAGTAGAATTGTTTTTTGTCATCAGCATCACCTTAAAAGAAAAAGATAATTTAAATCCTGATGCTTTTACATCAGGATTTAATTATTATTATCCTTTTTTATTTCTTAAAAAAGCCGGGATATCAAGATCATCGCCAGAAAAACTCTCCATCTCAAATTCCTCTTCCGGCATTTCTTCTCCAGTAGAACTGGAACTATTCTCAATTCGTTTTTTAGGAGAACCAGAATCAAAACCAGTTGCTATAACTGTAACTTTGACTTCACTATCTAATTCTTCGTCAATTACAGCTCCCAGAATAATATTTGCATCTGGATCTGCCACTTCCTGAATTACTCTAGCTGCTTCATTAGCTTCATGAATACCTAAATCCATTCCACCGGTAATATTCAGTAATACACCACGAGCTCCATCAATAGAAGCTTCAAGTAATGGAGAAGCAATAGCAAGTTTTGCAGCTTCAGTAGCCCGATTATCTCCATCAGCCTTACCAATTCCCATTAAAGCAGAACCAGCATCAGTCATTATAGTTTTTACATCTGCAAAGTCAAGATTAATAATACCTGTAATAGTAATTAAGTCAGAAATACCCTGCACACCCTGTCTTAAGACATTGTCAGCAATTTTAAAGGCATCCATTAAACTAGTCTGCTTTTCAGCAACTTCCAGCAAACGATCATTTGGAATTACAATTAAGGTATCAACCTTATTTTTTAATTCTTCAATACCTGAAATAGCATTGTTCATTCTTTTTTTACCTTCAACAGTCAGTGGCTTAGTTACAACTCCAACTGTAAGGGCACCCTGTTTTTTTGCTGCTTCTGCAACTACAGGAGCTGCTCCAGTACCGGTTCCACCACCCATACCAGCAGTTATAAATACCATATCAGCACCATCAATAGCCTGAGCAATTTCTTCCACATTTTCTTCTGCAGCTTCAAAACCTATCTGAGGATCAGAACCTGCTCCCAGACCTCTAGTTATCTTTTCGCCAATTCTAATTGTGACACCAGCATTAGAAGCCATCAAAGCCTGAGCATCAGTATTGACTGCTACAAACTCGACACCATCTAATCCTTCTTCAATCATTCTATTAACGGCATTATTGCCGCCACCACCTACACCAACTACTTTTATATTTGCAAACTGTTCAATTTCTGTTCCAATATCAAACACTAATTTTCCCTCCCCGTTAAGGATAATATGTAAGCTTTAATTTTTTGGCTGACCTGCTTTTAGAAAAATTCACTAAACCAGCTCTTTAATTTACTGAAAAATCCACTTACAATTTCTTTACTATTATTACTACTATTACTTCTAAGGTTATTATTCTTTGCATCACCATTTTCTAGAGCAAATTCTATCAAACCAACAGCTGTAGAGAATATTGCTCGTGGTATGGTATCACCCTTTTTTATATATACGGGATTATCAATAACATTTGAAAGTCCACTAACATAATCCGGTTCTCCAATCCTTACCGGTAGTTCAGTAATATCAGAGGCCAATTTTTCAGAACCCTCCAATAGTGATGCTCCACCAGTTAGAATCATTCCTGCTGGCGTAAGATCAGCAGAACCTGCACTATTCAATTCTTTTTTGATCATTGAAAAGACTTCGGTCATTCTTGGCTCAATCACCTGGCATAACATTTTACGTGATAATTTTTTTCTTTCTTTACCACTGGCTGCCAGAACCTCAATTTTCTCCTGCTCATCAATTTCTCTTGGTAAGACTGAACCGTGCATAATCTTAATTTTTTCAGCTTCTGAAACAGGAGTCCTTAAACCTACGGCAATATCATTACTTACATGATTACCACCAACAGGTAAAACTGAAGTATGAGCTATACTGCCTTCATGAAAGACTATAACATCAGTTGTTCCACCACCAATATCAACTAAAACTGCTCCAAGGTCTTTTTCATCATCAGATAATACTGCCTGACTTGAAGCTAGAGGTTCTAAAACCACTTCATCTACACTTAATCCAGCTCTTAAAACACTTTTAACCAGATTTTGAATTGAAGTGGAAGCACCTTTAATAATATGAGTTTCCACTTCCAAACGCACCCCAGACATACCAAGGGGATCCTGAATACCTGGACTTCCATCCACTATAAATTCTCTGGGAAGAACATGTAAAATATCTTCCTCAGCTGATACAGGAACTATCCTAGCTGCATCAATAACTCTTTTTATATCACTTTCTTTTATTTCTTTTTCATCTCCAGTTACTGCAACTACTCCATGACTGTTGATAGACTTGATATGTGAACCAGCAATACCAACATAAGCGGAATCAACCTTCTGACCGGCCATTCTTTCAGCTTTCTGAACAGCACTTTTTATTGCATGGCTGGTTTTATCTATATCTACTACAATTCCCTTGCGGAGGCCGTTAGATGGAGCTAAACCAATCCCGATAATCTCTATATTATTTTCTCCACTTACTTCTGCTATTAGTGCACAAATCTTGGTAGTACCGATATCAAGTCCGGTAACTATTTTTCTTCTCTTCACAACAGTCTACCTCCTTTCTTGTCCAAACATATATTATAGTTATTTATTAATTAGGCTCAATTTAAATAATTCAATATAAATTATATTATTCCTTTATTCTAAGCAAAATAATCTTTATTTTAATTTAATAACCGGGTGTTTAGTAACCTGTAAATTAATATAATCAATTTCATTGTCCTGATTATTCTTCAAAATTGAATTTAAAATAGCGAACTTTTCTTCAAGTTCATTATTTCTACCCAGATTAACTCCTCCACCCCGCTTCAGATAAAGTTTATAGATATCATCTTGATAATTAACTTTTTTTATCTTTGCTAAAAAATCAAAACCAAGGTCATTTAAAACTTTTATTATGTCATCTGTATAATGAGGGAACTCCAGTTTGTTATTGCTGAAATAATAAGGAGAATTTTCAAATTGAGGCACAGCCAGTTCTTCATTTAAATCTACTTCTCCTAAAATAATCCCATCAGCGGAAAAGATTAATTTCTGGTCATTATTTTTCAGCCAGGCTACAGCCTTTCTTTCCTCAATTACAACATGGATGGTTGATGGAAATGATTTTTCTACCTGAACTGAAGAAATCAAGTCATGTTTTAATAAGCTGTTTTTTAATTCATCTTCATTTAAAAATAATAAATTCTTACCATAAAATTTATTGATGCTGCTTCTTAACTCATTTTTATTAAATTCAGTTCTTGAATGAAAAACAAAATCCCTGACATCAAAAAAAGGAGAAAAAAGAAAGGAAATAAAAGTTAAAAGTATAAAAAGCAGAATTAATAACACTACCTGATATTTTTTCTCCATTAGTATCCCTCACCTAATTAAAATCAAAATAAACTAATCTTTTTTTAAAAGCAGATCTGAAAGCTCAGTAATATCTCCTGCTCCAACACAAAGAATAATATCTCCCGCTTCAGATTCAGCTAATAATTTATCTGCTATTTCATCAAAATCAGCAAGGTGCTGACATTCAACATTAGAGTTTTCAGCAATCTCGGCTGCAAAGTCAGTTAGAGATATTTGATGGTTATTTTTTTCAGATGCAGAAAAAATGTCTGTTAAATATACCTGATCAGCATCACTAAAGGAAGCAGAAAACTCATCCATGAATTTCCAGGTTCTGCTGTACCTGTGCGGCTGAAAAACCACTCTAATTTTTTTATAATCCATATTTTTTACTGTTTTTAAAAGTTCTTTAATTTCAGTAGGATGATGAGCATAATCATCTACCAGATCAACCTGAGAGTTCTTAATTCTTCCCTTTAATTCAAATCTGCGGCCTACACCACTAAAATCTTTTAGAGCGGATTTGATTGCTTCAATTTCTATATTTAAGCTGTAAGCAGCTGCAGCTGCTCCAAGTGCATTATAGAGATTATATTCGCCTGGAACTGAAAGTTCCATTTGAGCCAGCAAACTATTTTGATGATAAAAAGCAAAACTGCTTTTAAAGTTATCATATTCAATATCTCTAGCAGTAAATTCTCCTTTTTGTAGAGAAAAACTAAGACTCTTTTTGCGGTTTTCAAAGAGAGAATTCAAATTTTTGTCGTCTCTATTATATAATAGAATTGACTGCTTGTCATTCTTATCAGCAAATCTTTTAAAAATATTCATAAATTGATCCAGATCCTGATAAAAATCAGGGTGATCAAGTTCCAGATTATTTAATAAAAGTAAATAGGGATCAAAATAAAGAAAAGAACCATCACTTTCATCGGCTTCAGTGATAAAATAATCTCCTTTACCGTCAGCAATATTACCGTTAAGTTCCTTTAGAAAACCTCCCACCATCACTGCAGGATCTTTTTTTGCTTTCTTAAAAATTGCAGCCAGCATAGCAGTGACTGTAGTTTTTCCATGAGTACCAGCAACAGCAATAGTTTTTTTATCTTTCATTAAGTAAGCAAGCATCTCTGCTCTTTTAACTATTTTGAGCCCCTTTATTTTTGCTGCTTTAATTTCGGGATTATCAGCAGGAATTGCACTTGTTTTTACTATTAGGTCTGCTCCTTCAATATTAGGTGCAGCATGACCTATAAAAAGATCAACATCATATTTCTCCAATAGTTCAAGATATTTGCTCTCTTTTAAATCAGATCCACTTACTTTATATCCCCTCTCAGCAAGGATCTCTGCAATACCGCTCATCGAAACCCCACCAACACCAATTAAATGAACATGTGAATTTTTATTTAACAAAATAATCACCCTAAATCATGTTTTATAAGCCAAATTACTTTACTCTCTACTTAACTCTTCAATTACTTCAATCAATTTCCCGAGAGAATCTTTTTGTGAAAACTCAGCAGCTGCTTTTGACATTGACTGCAGCAGATTGTCATTTTCAATAATTTCTTTAACTTTCTCTAGTAACAGCTCCTCATTAAGTTCAGATTCCCTAATCATCACTGCTGCTCCACCCTTCTCCAGCGCCTGTGCATTAATCAGTTGATGGTTTTCGGCAGCTTTGGCAAAGGGAATTAAAATTGATGCTTTGGCGGAACTTGTAATCTCAGCCAGACCTGTTGCCCCTGCTCTAGAAATAATTAAGTCAGCAGTCTTGAGTGCATATTCCATTTCATCCAAATAATCAATAATCCTGAGCAGAGAATTTTCTGGGGCAATATTATTTTTTCTAAGCTGATTTGTAAGCAGATTGTAATTTTTTTTGCCAGTTAAATGAACTATCTGGATTCTATTTTGAATTGCATATTTATAAACTTCTACTACATTCTGATTTATAACTTCAGCACCAAGGCTGCCGCCGGTAATTAAAATTGTTTTTAAGTCAGGATTTAAATCTAATTCATGATAAGCCAGATTGCGGTCTACATTCAATATTTTTGGTCGAACTGGATTACCTGTAATTTTTATTTTTTTTCGACTAACTTTTAAATACTCTGCTGCTTCCGAAAAATTTAAGCAAACTCGGTCAACTACTCTGGCCAGTAATTTATTTGTGATTCCAGGATAAGCATTTTGCTCGTGAATAATTGTTTTTTTGCCGAGCAGAGCTCCAGCCAGAACAACAGGTCCTGCTACAAAACCTCCAGTCCCAATAATCAAATCAGCTTTAAATTTATTTATTATAATAAGAGCTTTAATAAATGCCTGAAAATTAAAGAATATCGAGCTGGCAATTTTAGTTGAAACTTTTCGAGGTAGTGGTCTTACACTAAGACCTCTAAAATCAAAACCTGCAGCTGGTACAATATCTGCTTCCATCCTATAATCAGACCCGATATATAGAATGTCCCAGCCCTTTTCTTTTAATTTTTCAGCAACAGCAAGAGCCGGGTAAATATGTCCACCTGTGCCTCCACCTGTAATAACTGCTTTCATAATTTATTCATCCCTCAACATAACGTGATATATTTAATAATAAACTAAGTGCCACCAGATTTATAACAAGTGATGAACCACCATAACTAATTAGAGGCAGAGTAATACCGGTAACCGGCATTAATGAAGTTACAACTGCCATATTAATCAGAGCCTGAATAACTATCATTGAAGTTATCCCAACCGCAAGCATTGAAGCAAAAGCATCATCCACTTTTGCTGCAATCTTTAACCCCCTCCAGGCAAGCAAGAAATATAAACTTATAATAAATAAAGTACCCAAAAGGCCAAATTCTTCTCCCAGAACTGCAAAAATAAAATCAGTTCCCGGCTCAGGTAAATATAAAAACTTTTGGTGGCTGTTGCCTGCACCTACACCGAAAAGCCCCCCGGATCCCAGGGCAAGCAGTGACTGAATAATATGGTAGCCGCTATCTAAGGGATCACTCCAGGGATCTAAAAATGTAAGCAATCTTTCCCGCCGATAAGGTTCAATTAATATTGCTCCCAGAGCCAGCAGAACGGAGATTATCCCCAGTGCGATAAATGTTAAAATTTTAATTCCACCAACTAAAATCATAACTGCAGCAACCATCGCCAGGGTAACAGCTGTACCCAGATCAGGCTCCATTAAAATTAGAAAAGAAATTGAAGCAATTACTAAAAGCGGTGGCAGAATTCCCTTTTTAAAATTTTTCATTTTGCCCTTGTTTTTATCTATATAAGCAGCCAGATAAAGAATAATAGTCAATTTTGCCAGCTCAGAAGGCTGAAAACTAATCGGACCCAAAGGAAGCCAGCGTCTGGATCCACCAGCCATTCTTCCCACTCCTGGAATTAAAACCAGAATTAATGTCCCCAGTGAGATTAAAAGCAGATAAGGAGCAAGTTCCTTTAATTTTTTATACTTCAATTTATAAATAACTGCTGATAAAACCAGAGCAACAGCCAGATATTTTAACTGATTTATAAAAAAATAATAACTATTAGAAAAAAGTTGCTCTGCTTTAACAGAGCTGGCCGAAAGGATCATTATCAGACCGCTCAGCACCAGAGCTAAAATTGTAAATGATAAAATTAAATCAGGCAGCTTTTTTCTCATATTTTCTCCTTAATCAACATTTTTTAAAACAGTCTCCTTGAAAATTTTACCGCGCTCTTTATAACTTGCAAACATATCCCAGCTTGGACAGGCAGGAGATAAAAGTAGAGTATTATTCTGATTTAATCTTTCAACTCCAAATTCTGCCGCTTCTATCATATTTTCTGCCCTAATTAACTCCAGCTCATCATTTTTAAATAACAGGGCCAGTTTTTCAGCAGTTTCTCCAACCAGAATTAATGTTTTAACCTTCTTTCTGATTAGCGAAGCCAGATCACTGAAATCAGCATTTCTATCCTGACCCCCGGCAATTAAAATTATATCCTGATCCAAACTCTTTAAAGCCTTAACAGCAGCATCAGGATTAGTGGCCTTAGAATCATCAATAATTTTGTATCCCCTCTTATTGTTAATATATTCCATCCGATGTGACTGCAGTTTATATTCTGCAGCTGCCATTTGAATTTTTTCCAGGCTCTGACCGGCCAGATAAGCAGCCAGAGCTGCAAAAGCAGCATTTTTACGGTTATGCTCTCCAGGTAAATCAATTTTTCTGAAATCAAGTAAATTAACATTATCTTTTTGATAATATGCTCTTTTATGATCGATTATTAAATCTGCATCCTGCATTTTAGAGCTCAATCCGATAACATCTGCCTCTAATTCCTCTTTGAGCTGATAGAGATAGGGGTCATCAAGATCAATAATTGCATAATCATTTTCTTTTTGATTTAAAAAGATATTTTTCTTTGCCTTTTTATAATTGAATTCATTATGATGTCGATCCAGGTGGTCTGGACTGTAATTTAAATAAAGAGCAGTCCGAGCCCTAAATTTCTTAACTGCCTCCAGCTGAAAAGAACTCAATTCTAAAATAACCTTTTCTCCAGCCTGAAGTTGATCGATAATTGAAATAAAAGGGATTCCAATATTCCCGGCAATTTCAACTTTTTTGCCATCCAAATCACTCATCATAGCACCCAGCATTTCTGTGGTAGTAGTTTTACCGTTTGTCCCAGTAATCCCAATAATTTCGGCATCAGACTGTCTGAAGGCAAATTCGACCTCACTGATCGTTTCAATTCCCTTTTCCCTTGCAGCTTTTAAAACAGCAAGATCATATGGAACACCGGGGCTTAGAATTATTAGATCACTTTTTAAAATTTTATCTCCACTACCCCCAAGATCGAAGGTGATATTTTTACTGTCAACCTGAGCTATCAAAGTTTCCAGTTCTTCTCTAGCTTTTGAATCCACAACAATAATTTCCAGATTAAATTTTGAAAGATATTTGACAAGTGCCAGTCCAGTTCTTCTGCTAAAACCAAAAACTGCTACTTTTTGATAATCTAAACTCAATAACATCTAGCTCCTTTAAAATTTATAGTAATTAAAACAGAGAACTCACAGCAAACAGTGATAATAATATCGTAATAATTACAAAGCGAAATACAATTTTATTTTCTGCCAGTCCACTTAATTCAAAATGATGATGAATTGGTGTCATCTTAAATACTCTTTTTCCTCCAGTAATTTTAAAATACGGTACCTGAATCATCACTGAAAGAGTTTCTATCACATAAATACCACCGATAATCAGTAAATATATTTCGGAAGCTGTTAAAACGGCTGTCGCCCCTAAAAAACCTCCAATTGCCAGAGAACCAACATCTCCCATAAAGACTGAGGCAGGATTAGCATTAAACCAGAGAAAGGCAGTTGTAGAGCCAGCCATTATTAACATTAAAAGACTGTAATTATTAAGTCCCTGCAAATAGAAGATAGCCGCAAAAGCAGCTGAAACAACGGCAGTCACACCTGCTGCCAGACCGTCCAGTCCATCTGTTAAATTAACAGCATTGGAACTTCCTATAACAACGATAAAAGCCAGGATGAATTTAAAAATTTCTCCTGTTTGGAGATCACCCCAAAAAGGGATTATTAAACTGTGCTGTTTAACAACAAAAACTGCAGTTACTGCAGTTACTAAAGCTGCAGCTGTCTGTAAAATAATTTTCTGCCAGGCCTTCAACCCTAAAGAGCGCTCAAACTTAATTTTTAAAAAATCATCTAAAAACCCTGTTAAGGCCATGATAAAAGTTGTCAGCAGCAGGGCAGTATATTCGATATTGAGCGGTACAAAAAATAATGAGAAAATCAAAAAAACTGAGATAATTAAAAGCCCACCCATAGTTGGTATTCCAGCCTTTTTAAGATGGCTTTCCGGTCCATAATCTCGTACCTGCTGACCAAAATTTATTTTTTTTATATAATTGATAAAATAATTTCCACTAAATACAATTATTAATAGTGGCAAAATATATGCTAAAATATATTGCATTTTAAAGCTCCTCAGTTTTCAATGCAGCAGCTATTTCTTCTAAATGATTGGCGCGTGAGCCTTTTATTAAAATTAAATCTCCCTCATTAATTTTAGCTGCAAGTAATTCAATACATTCCTGATTATTTTTTAAAGTAATAATTCTATCTGACGGCATCTTCCCAGCTGCACCAGCTGCAATTTCTCTAGCTTCTGAACCTATTGTTACCAGCAGATCAACATCTTTTTCAGCTGCATAAAGCCCAACCTCACGATGTTTAGCCTGACTCTGCTCTCCCAACTCCAGCATTGAAGCTAAAACAGCTATTGTTCTCTGAGACTGATGTTCTATTAAAACATCAAGAGCTGCCTTAACTGCCAGGGGATTGGCATTATAGCTATCATTAATTATTCTGACCCCTGATTTTAATTCAATAAAATCCATTCGGTTTGAAGAAAATTCAGCCTGATCCAATCCCTGCTGAACTTCAGCAGAACTGAGTCCATACTCTAAACCAGTTATAATAGCAACCACTGCATTATAAATATTGTGTTTTCCAGCTTTATAAAATTTGAAAGAATAATTTTCATTTTTATACCTGATCTTAAAATTTAAAATCTCATTTTTGGTGTCAAAATTATACTCTAGAGTCTGCAGATCAGCACCCTTTTCAAAACCAAAATATATCACTTCTGCAGTAGTTTCTTTTCCCATTTTTCTGGTATAAAAATTATCATAATTTAAAATCGCTTTATTTGAAGGTTTCAACTGGTCGATCAGCTCTTTTTTTGCGCGGGCAATATTTTCTAAACTTCCCAGCTGCTTTAAATGTGCTTCTGCGACATTTGTAACAATACCGATATCTGGTTCTGCAATTTCTGCCAGCAGTTTAATTTCTCCCAGAGCACTCATCCCCATTTCAAGAACAGCAAAATCTTCTGCAGCTGTTAATCTCAATAGAGTTAGAGGTAGTCCGATATGATTATTATAATTACCTTCTGTTTTTAAACAGCTATATTTTTGCTTCAAGACTGAATAAATTAAGTCTTTAGTAGTTGTTTTACCGGCACTACCTGTAACAGCAATCACTTTTAAGTCAACAAAAGACTTTCTATAATTATGAGCAATATCCTGCAGAGCTCTAGTAGTATCATCAACTTTTAAAATGGCTGTATCAGAAGCTTTAATAAAATTGTCCTCTATTTCCCGATCAACAATCACTGCTCCAGCTCCATTTTTTACTGCCTCAGATAGATAAAGATGTCCATCCTGATTTTCACCAATAATTGCTATAAACAAATAATTATCTTTAACTTCTCTGCTGTCAATAACAATTTCTTCAATTACCTTATCTGCATCTCCCTGCAGCAATTCTGCGCCAGAAAAATCAATTATCTCAGCTAAATTTAAATTCTGCATTTAAATCCCTTTCAATGCTGAAGCCGCCTGATAAGCTACCTGACGGTCATCCAACTCTATTTTTTTATTATTTAAAATTTGATACTGCTCATGACCTCTACCCAGCAGCATGACAAGATCATCTTCTTCAGCAATTTCAACTGCTCTTTGTATTGCCAGTTTTCGATCAGCAATAATTTCGTAATCAGCAAAACTTTCACTAAAACCTGATTTGATTTCAGTAAATATTTTTTCCGGATCCTCACTGCGGGGATTATCATTGCTTACAATTGTATAGTCTGCATATTTTTCTGCCAGTTTAGCCATAGCAGGTCTTTTACTCCGGTCTCTATCACCACCACAACCAAATAGCACAATTAATCTATTTTTATCCATTGCTGCAGCAGTTTCTAAAACATTCTTCATTCCATCCGGGGTGTGGGCATAATCAACAACAATTTGAAAGTTTTGGCCGGCATTGATAATTTCAAAACGACCCGGAACAGAATCAACCTCAGCCAGAGCCTTTTCTATACTCTCCGCTTCAACCCCCAGCAGATTAGCTGTCAGTATTGAAGCAAGAGAATTATAAATATTAAATATCCCGCCCAGTCTTAACTTGAAAAGAGATTCTATTCTGCCACCACTTTTATATTCCATACCTCTTTGATGGAGTTTGAAATTTTTTGTATATAAATCAGCAGCTTCAGAATCCAAACTATAAAAATACTTCTTGCCGCCAGATTTTTCTTTAATATAATCAGCATTTGGATCATCAAGATTGATTACCGCAAATTTATCCTGAGCAAGCTGAGAAAATAACCTTGACTTAACTTCACGATAATTTTCCAGTGTTTTATGATAATCTAAATGTTCAGGACTTATATTGGTAAAAACTGCAGCCTCAAATTTCATTCCTGCAACCCGATATAAATCTAGAGCATGAGAAGAAACCTCCATAACTCCATATTTTACCTCTTCTTCTCTCATTTGAGCAAAATATCTGTATAAATCAATTGATTCTGGAGTTGTTCTACTTGAAGCGAGTTCCTGATTTCCAATTATATTTTTAATTGTTCCAAATAAAGCAGCTTTTCCAGCCGCCTCTTTTAAAATATTATATAATAAATAAGCAGTAGTTGTTTTACCATTGGTTCCAGTAATTCCAATCAGTTTTATTTCGCTAAGTGGATCTTCAAAAAAATTCTTCCCCAGTTCAGCCATGGTCTTTCTGCTGTTATTCACTTTAATATAAGTAATACCACTCTCATATTGAGGAATATCTTTTTCAATTATAATAGCTGTGGCCCCATTTTTAATGGCCTGAGAAATAAATTGATGACCATCCACTTCAAAACCACTGACGGCGATAAACATATTATCTTTTTCTACTTCTCTTGAATCATATTTTAGTTCAGTAATCGTTTTGTTTAAACTGCCTTTTTTTAATTCAAAATCTATATTTTTTAATAATTTTTTTAACTCCATATTTATTAACCTCCAAAATCCAGATCTCAATTTTAAACTAACGGAGTTTTAAATTTATTTGATTTGTACTTTTAATTCTCCTGCCCGGATAAACTGATTGTCCAATCACTTTACCTGAACCAGACAGTGTAACTTTTAAACCTTTTTGTTCTGCCAGTTTTACTGCAGCATTTCCCTGCAGACCCCTAAAATCTGGTACTGCAATTAAGATTTCCTCTTTAGCTTCTTTTTCACTAAATAGCCAGACAGTAGAATTATAATTACTTTCTATACCGGCAGCTGGAAGTTGATCTTTTACTATCTTTCCATCTCCAATTAGTTTAACATTAAATCCTTTTTCTCTCAAACTAGTTTCAGCACTCAAAAAACTTTCGCCTATTAAATTAGGTATCTCAATTTCCTGTTCATTGTTTTGATAAGAAAATTCATCTTTAGTATCCGGTTTAATATTTAAGTAATTTAAAATATTAGCTGTTAAATTTTTAAAAACAGGGGCAGCTGTCTGACTGCCGTAGTATGTTTCACCTTTGATGTCATATAAAATCGTTAGGACAACCAAATCCCTATCACCTGCAGGTACTATCCCAATAAAAGAAGAATCATAAATGTCCTCATTATAGTGTTTGGCTGTACCGGTCTTTCCGCCAATTTCGTAACCCTCAATTGCTGCTTGAGTCCCGGTGCCGCTCTCTACCACCTGTTTTAATAATTCCTTTGTTTTATCTGCAGTACTCTTTGAAATAACCTGTCTCACTATCTGAGGTTCGTTGATTATATTTTCAGACCTGCTTCCTGTATCTACTTCTTTAACAAGTCGGGGCTGCATTAGTTTTCCTCCGTTAGCAACTGAAGAAATAGCTGCTGCAAGCTGAATCGGTGTTACAGAAATCCCATGACCAAAAGAAAATGTTGCCAGCTCCACCGGACCAATTCTGTCATATTCTGGAATAATCCCCCTGGCTTCAGCCGGAAGTCGAATTCCACTCTGTTCTCCAAAACCAAAGGCTTTGATGTAGGAATAAAAAGTTTCTTTATCCATTTTCAGTCCAACTTCTACAAAACCGGGATTACAGGAGTTTTTAACAACTTCAGCAAAGGTCTGACTTCTATGACCTCTATTGCTCCAGCAGTTAATCTCCTCATTTTCTACATAGATATGCCCGGGATCTGTTAAAATATCATTTTCAGTTATTACGCCTTCTTCTAAAGCAGCTGCTGCTGTTATGATCTTAAAAGTCGAGCCCGGTTCAAAAACATCATTGATCGCTCGATTGCGCCAACTTTCTTCTGAATAATCCCCAAATTGGTTGGGGTTATAAAGAGGTGTGTTGGCCATAGCAAGCAGATCACCATTGGATGAGTCCATGACGATTACTGAGCCACCAGAAAAATCAAACTTCTCAGCAGCATTTTTTAGTTCTTTTTCTGCCATATATTGAATTACTTCGTCTATTGTTAGATGAACATTATATCCGTCTCTCCCAGGTACAGCTTCTCGAATCCCATTAGGAATAGTTTTACCCTGGGCATCTCTTTCAATAATCATTTTCCCTGCTTTACCGCTTAAATAATTATTATAAGATAGCTCCAGACCACTTAAACCATTATTATCTACACCTGTAAAACCAATTATATGAGAAGCAAGTTCTCCCTCTGGATAATATCGTTTGCTTTCTTCAGTAAATGTAATTCCCTTTAAGTTTCTTGCTTCAATCTGCTCATACAACTCATTACTAACTTTTCTCTGCAAAAAAATTGCAGCAGCATCTGAAGTGATTCTTCTATAAATTGTATTATAACTAATATCAAGCAGCTCAGTCAGTTCTGCAGCCGTTTTTTCGGGATTAATAATATTATCCGGCAGAGCAACTACAGTCTTAGCTGGTAGGCTGACTGCAAGTTTCCTGCCGGTATTATCATAGATTATTCCTCTTTCTGAGTTAACCACAAACTCCTTTATTCTCTGATTTAAGGCTTTATGCTCATATTCAGCACTATTAATTACCTGAATCCAGACAAGCCTAAGTGCCAGAATAATAAAAAGTATAAATATTATTGCGAAATAGAATATTATTCTATTTTTTTTACTTTCTTCAAATTGCTGCAAATTTAATCCTCCTACTCAAGTGATTCAGCCTGAACAGTAGTAACTTCTTTTACTATTTTATCATAAATTTGCGCTAAGAAAAACTTTTCTTTTGGAATATCTGCCATAAATTTTTCTTCTCTTTTAATTTGATTATTATAGACAAGTGTTTCTTTTTCACTGGCATCTACCATATTCAATTCATTCTTTGCAATTCTTTCCACCTGCGCCAGAGAAGTTTTACTGGCAAGTTTAACTTCCAACCTTTCATTTTTTGATCTAACTGCTTCCAATCTGTCTTCCAGTTCAAGCAGTTTAGAACTACTCTGATTGATATTTAATACTTGAGAAACATATAACAAAATTGAAATACTTACAAAAACCAGCATGAATATGTATAATATTGTGAAGGCCTGTTTTTTAACATTAGTAAAATTATAGGATGATTCATTTAGATAATTGCTTTCTGAAGCCAAATTTATATAATCCTGACCCTGATACATTTTACTACCCCCTTTTATTAGTTAAATCTTCTCAGCTACTCTCATTTTTGCACTACGTGAACGTGGATTTGCTTCTTTTTCGGTTTTAGAAGCCTGAACCGGACTTCTGGTTATAACTTTTACTTCCGCTTCTTTGTCACAAACACAGATTGGAAAATCTGGTGGACAGGTACAGTCATTTGCCAGATCTCTAAATTTGTGTTTTACTATTCGGTCTTCCAGTGAATGAAAAGTAATTATTACCAGTCTTCCACCTGGATTTAAATAAGAAACTGCCTTATCAATTAAATTTTTTAACTGTTCTAACTCATTATTAGTTTCAATTCTTAAAGCCTGAAAAGTTCTGCGAGCAGGGTGTCCACCACTTCTCCTAACAGCCTTTGGAATAGCAGCTTTAATAACTTCTACCAGATCAGCGGTAGTATTAATTTCATTTTCTTTCCTCATTTTTACAATAAATTCTGCTATTCTGGCAGCCCAGTTTTCCTCTCCGTATTCTGTAATTATTTTTTCTAACTGCTCCTGAGAATAATTGTTTACTATATCTTTTGCCGTTAATTTCTGCTCCGGGTTCATTCTCATATCAAGTGGACCATCCTTTTGATAGCTAAACCCGCGCTCCGGATTATCCAACTGAGGAGAAGAAACTCCTAAATCAAATAGCATCCCGTCAACAGCTTCAATCCCCAGTTTGCCAAAAACCCGATCAAAATCCTGAAAATTAGAATGTTCTAAAACAAGTCTCTTTTCATTTGGAAATTTTTCTCTGACCGCTTTAATAGCAGCGGTATCTCGATCAACTGCTATTAATTTTCCCTGTTCAGAAAGATTTTTCAAAATTTCTGAACTGTGGCCGGCTCTACCCAGAGTCCCATCCAGGTAAATCCCGTCTTCTTTTATATTTAAATATTCAACTGCTTCGTTTAACAATACTGCCTGATGTTCAAAATCCATATTTATCCTTTCTAGATTCCAAGTTCTTCCATTGCATCTGCAATGTCTTCATAAGAATCTTCTACATCATCCATGTAGCTGTCCCATTTTTCTTTGGCCCAGAGTTCGATTCGATTTGCCAGACCAATTATCACAATTTCATGTTCAAAATCTGCATAGTCTCTTAAATTTATTGGAAGGGAAACTCTTCCCTGTTTATCTAATTCACATTCGTTGGCTCCTGAAAAGAAAAAGCGGACAAAATTACGGGCGTTTTTACTGGTCATCGGTAAGGAAGTTAACTTTTTTTCTAATTCTTTCCACTCATCCATTGGATATAAAAATAAACAGTTGTCCAGTCCTCTGGTAATGACAAACTGCTCACTCAAGTCATCTCTGAGCTTAGAAGGAATAATTAAACGTCCTTTTTTATCCATATTATGAGTGTATTCTCCCATAAACATAATATCACTTCCCACTTTCCACCCTTTTGCTCCACTTTCCACCACTTAATAATTTTATTCTACATCGAAGAGAAAAGTCCTTTATATTTTCCAAAAAAATTATAAATTTTTACCATTTGAAAATAATTACTGATAAAATAGAAAAAACCCACCAAATGGTGGGTGATTAATCATCATTATTTAAATAAAGTTTTCGAGCTCGCGAAATTTTATCAAACCCATATTTTCTCTTTAGCTGATCAATAGTTTGGTCAAGCTGATCCTCATTTTCACCTGCAAATAAATTTAACTGCTCCTGTCCCTCCTGGCATAAATTTGAAACTCCCAAACCGAGTAAGCGAAGAGGCTTAGTTAATAAATTATTTTGAATTAATAATTCTTTTGCTCGCTGATAAATTTCTTCACTGCTGTTTACAGCAACTTTAAGAGATTTCTGCCTGCTGTAGGTGCTGAAGTCTGAATATCTTACCTTGATAAAAACGGTTGAACCCTTAAGAGAATTACTGTGGAGGCGAAAAGATACTTTTTCGCTCATTTTAAATAAATATGCAAAAAGCTTATCCTGATCACTTATATTATCAGCAAAAGTTTCTTCGTGACTGACTGATTTAATTTCACTCCTGCTTTTTACATCTCTGTTGTCTATACCCCGTGATAGAAAAAACAGCTTTACACCTGCTTTGCCATAGTTCTTTTTTAATTCTTCTAGAGAATATGGCCAGATATCACCTGCTTTGTAAATGTTTTTCTCGGCAAGTTTAGCAGCAAAAACATCACCCACTCCCCAGATTTTATCAATATCCAGGTTGCGCATAAAACTTTTAATATCTTTTTTTCTAATAACAGTCAGTCCATCAGGCTTATCAAAGTCAGAAGCTAGCTTAGCTAAAAACTTATTAACAGATACACCAACAGAAATTGTTAGGTCAGTTTTCTTTTTTACTTCTATTTTAATTTTTTTAGCTATTTCTACAGGATTACCATATAATCTTTCACAGCCTCTAACATCCAGAAAAGCCTCATCAATAGAAAGTTTTTCAACTAGCGGAGTATATCTCTTTAAAATTGAAAAAACTTCTCTTGAAGCAGCTTTATAAAGCCCGTGTCTGGCTGGCAGATAAATTCCATCAGGACAGAGTTTTTTTGCCTGAGCAATTGGCATTGCCGAATGCACTCCAAATTTCCTGGCTTCATAGGAAGCAGTAGACACAACTCCGCGGTTACTTAAGTTTACACCACCAACGATTACAGCCTTACCCTGAAGTTCAGGGTTTTCTCGCTGTTCAACAGCTGAAAAGAAAGCATCCATATCTGCATGTAATATCTGAAGTTTATCCATTTAGTTATCCTTTTTTAAAGCAAGCTCTACCAGTTTATCTAAAAGTTCAGAATAACTAATTCCACTTTCTTTAAACAGCAGTGGGTACATGCTGAACTTTGTGAATCCAGGCATTGTATTGATTTCATTAACCAAAATTTCTTCATTTTTCTCATTAACAAAAAAATCAAGCCGTGAAATCCCTTCTGCATCAACAGCACGAAAAGCCCGGGCTGATAAATCTTTAATTTTTTCTCTGCTGGCTGCTGAAATATCAGCTGGAATAATCAGCTCTGTACTCTGATCTTCATATTTAGCCTGATAATCATAAAAATCATGGGTAGAGATAATTTCACCAGCAGCTGATACTTTAAGCTCAGCACCAGTCCCCAGTACAGCAGATTCGATTTCCCTGCCCTCAACACTGCTTTCTAAAATCAATTTTTTATCATATTTAAAAGCTTCAGCAATCCCCTTTTTAAAAGAAGCTAAATCATTAACTCTGCTGATTCCTATACTTGATCCCATATTAGCCGGTTTAATAAAAAACGGCAGCCCCAAATTTTCAGCCAGATTCCCAAAAAATTGAGACTCATCTTTAATTATATATTCAGCTTTTTTCAAAATTTCAAATTTACTCTGAGGAATATTATTATAAGCAAAAATTTGTTTCATAACTGCTTTATCCATTCCTACTGCCGAAGCTTTTAAATCACAACCAATATATTTTATATTTAAAACATCTAAAAAACCCTGAATTTTACCATCTTCACCAAAAGGTCCATGCAGTACTGGAAAAGCCAGATCAATTTCTTTTTCTAAAAGTTTTAATATTTCTTGAGGTAAAATGTTTTTTCTATTTACTTCGGGAACTGATTTTAAATCACTAAATAAAATCTTTTTTGAAATATCTAGTGATCTAAAAAATCCATTTTTGCTAATGGCAACCGGAAAAATATTATATTTCTCCTGGTCAAAGGCCTGAAAAATAGAGCGGGCAGAAAGCAGTGAAACTTCATGCTCCGCTGATCTCCCGCCAAAAAACAGGGCAATATTTATCTTTGATTCCAACAATAAAATCCCCCTCCAAATTTACTTTTTAAAGTAATCGATTTTCATAACTTCTCTAACTTTTTCCATTGTTTTTTGAGCTTCTTCTCTTGCTTTTTCAGTACCTTCCATTAATATCTTGTCAACAAGTTCTGGGTTTTCAAGATACTTTTTTCTTCTTTCCCGCATTGGATCCAGAAAAGCATTTAATTTTTCAGCCAGGCGTTTTTTACAGGCCACACAGCCAATTGTTCCTGCTCTGCATTTTTCCGCAATCTCGTCAGATTCCTCACTGTTAAAAGCTTCATGATAATGGTAAACAGTACAAACTTCTGGATGACCGGGATCATCTTTATGAATTCTGGCAGGGTCAGTTTTCGCCTGCATTATTTTTTGCTGTACTTCATCCTTGCTGTCACTTAAATAAATTGCGTTATTTAAACTCTTACTCATTTTATTTTTGCCGTCAAGTCCCATTAATCTTGGGAAATCACTAATTAATGCCTCCGGTTCTGGGAAAACTTCTCCATACATATTGTTAAATTTGCGCACAATTTTTCTAGTCTGTTCGATATGAGGAATTTGATCCTCACCAACTGGAACCAGATTAGCCTGACAGAAAGTAATGTCTGCAGCCTGGCTGACCGGGTAACCTAAAAATCCATATGACATTTCCTTATAACCATACTGTTCAGCCTCAGATTTAATTGTTGGATTATGACGCAGCTGATTTACTGTAACTATCATTGAATAAAAAACAGTTAGTTCGGCAATCTCTGGCACGAGTGACTGCACAAAAATAGTTGTTTTTTCTGGATCAATACCAGCAGCTAAATAATCCCTTGCAACCTGTCTTACATCCTCACTCAACTTCTCAGGTTTATCAAAATTTGTAGTTAAAGCCTGAACATCAGCAATTATCAAAAATGTGTCATATTTATCCTGCAGTTCAACTCGATTCTGCAAACTACCAACATAGTGGCCCAAATGCAATTTACCAGTAGGCCTGTCTCCTGTTAATATCCTTTTTTCTTTTTTCTTTGTCAATATTATCACCCTTTTTATATATAATAAATTTTACTTGAATATCCAAATAATATCTGCTAAAATTAAACTATAGATAATAATGATTATTAATTAAGTTTAGGAGGAATAAGATGAGCAAGAAAACTAGAATGACTAAACAGCGTAAGGCAATATTGAGAGTTTTAAAGAGTACGAAATCTCATCCTACTGCTGATTGGATATATGAAAAAGTAAGAGAGGAAATACCCAATATCAGTCTGGGAACTGTTTATCGTAATTTAAATGTTTTAGCAGAACACGGTAAAATCAATGTTTTAGACTACGGAAGCAACCACAGCCGCTATGATGGTAATCCTGATCATCATTATCATTTCCGCTGTCAAAAATGTGGTGGAGTCTATGATTTAGATCTTGATTTAAGTTCAGATTTAAATAATAAAATAAATACGGAAACAGAATTTATCGCTCATTCTCATCGTTTAGAGTTCAGCGGTATCTGTCCAAAATGTCAGCAGAAAAATTAAATTTTTTCTGCTTCTTTTTTTGCCAGACTATCAACTTCCTCATTATATTGATCACCACTGTGGCCTTTAACTTTCTGATAACTCAATTCAAATTTTGAACTAAGCTCATCCAGTTCCTGCCATAAATCTTGATTGGCAACTGCATTTTTGCTTGAAGTTTTCCAGCCATTTTTCTTCCAGGCTTCAACCCAGCTTGATAAACCATTTAATACATAACTGGAATCACTGTGAAGCTCAATTTTTTTATTTTCCGGAATAATTTTTAAAGCTTCTATTACTGCCTTTAATTCCATCCGATTATTTGTAGAATCTTTTTCTGCTCCGGAGATAGTTTTTAATTTTTTTAAATCTGAATTTAAAATAACTGCTGCATATCCCCCTGGGCCTGGGTTACCAAGACAGGCTCCATCTGTATAGATTTTAAGTTCTTGATAATTATCTAAACTTATCTCTTCCCCACTCTCAGAAACATCATCATCATCTTTTTGAGGCTGGTTATTTTTTTCTTGAATGGCTTCAGTTTCCAGCTCTTCTAAAAGTTCAGCTGCCCTTCTCATATGGGGAATTACAATTGAACCACCAACTATCAGGGCAACATTCATTGCTTCATAAATTTCTGCCTTTGTCCAGCCAGCCTGATAGGATTCTATAATATGGTATGTTATACAGTCATCACACCTTAATACCATTGAAGAAACAAGTCCAAGTAATTCTTTAGTTTTAGCAGGTAGTTTTCCATCCTGATATACTTTATGGTCGAGATTAAAAAATCTTTTTGTATCTAAATTACCTTCATCCAAAATTATATCATTCATTTTTTGACGAAATTGATTAAATTCTTCTGTTTTTTTGCTCATCAAAACACCTCTAACTATATCATTTAAAATCAGTAAAAGTTTAAAAGAAACCGGACAGCAAGAGCCGTCCGGGTTATTTAAATATTAATATTCAATTTACCAGCATTTGATTATTTTTTTATCTTATTTAAATAATCTTTTACTTCAGAAACTGTTCCCAGATTAAGTACTTCTCTGCTTACTTCCTCTGCCTCTGCAAGAGTCCACTTAGTTAGGATCTCTTTTATTTTCAGAATTGAAACAGCACTCATACTGAACTCATCAAGTCCAGCTCCAAGTAAAAACGGAAGTAATAATTCTTCTCCAGCTGCTTCTCCACACATACCAACCCAGATATCTTCTGCATGAGCTGCTTCAATAGTCTTTTTTATCAACCTCAGTACTGCAGGGTGATATGGAGTATGCATTTCAGCAATCTGCTCATTCATCCTATCTACAGCAACAGTATACTGAATTAAATCATTAGTTCCGATACTGAAGAAATCAACCTCACTGGCTAATTTATCAGCAATCATAACAGCTGCTGGAATCTCAATCATCATTCCCAGATCAATGTCTGCATTATATTCTAATCCCTCTGCTTCAAGTTCTGCTTTCGCTTCTTCAACTTTTTCCTTAGCAAGCATTAGTTCATTTAAAGAAGATATCATAGGGAACATAATTTTTAAATTACCAAAAACACCAGCTCTTAATAGAGCTCTCAGCTGGGGTTTGAAAATGTCATCTCTTTCCAGACAGACCCTGATGGCTCTATATCCTAAAAATGGATTCATTTCTTCGGGAAAGTCTAAATAAGGCAGCTCTTTATCTCCACCTACATCAAGAGTTCTAATAACTACCGGTCTATCTCCCATTTTTTCTGCAACATCTTTATATACCTTAAACTGTTCTTCTTCAGTTGGAAGTTCATCACGATCCATATATAAGAATTCACTGCGGAAAAGACCAACACCTTCTCCACCGTTGGCAAGAATAGGATCAACATCTTTTAGATTACCCATGTTACCGACAACTTCTACCCGGTGACCGTCCTCTGTTTCAGCTTTTTTATCTTTAAAAGCCTTAAGTCTTTCCTGCTCAGCTTCATATTCTTCTAATTTAACTTCATATTCGTCCAGTGTAGATTGATCAGGGTTAAAGTAAATATTACCGCTGTTTCCATCTACAATAATTTCCATTCCATTCTCAGCCTTTTCAATTAACTCACTGCCAACTCCTACAACTGAAGGGATCCCCAGCGAGCGGGCCATAATAGCTGAGTGAGATGTTCTAGATCCTTCCTTAGTTACAAAAGCTAAAACCTTATCTGTATCCAGCTGAGCTGTATCAGAAGGTGTCAGATCCTCAGCAATTATAATAACTTCTTCGTCCATTTTATCAGCTATATCTTCAATACCAAGTAAATTTTTAATAACTCTCATACCAACATCTTTGATATCAGAACCACGTTCTCTCAAATATTCGTCATCCATTGCCGCAAACATTGCCGCAAATTCGTCAATAACTTCTTTTACCGCTGCAGCCGCATTCAGCTTATTATCTTTGATCTTATTTTCGAATGCAGGAATTACCTCGGGGTCATCTAAAATCATCAGATGAGCAGCAAAGATTTCTGCCTTTTCCTCACCGAGTTTTTCAGCAGTTTCTTCTTTCAGCTGTTCTAATTGTTTTTTTGATTCAGTTAGAGCATTATGTAACTTCTCAATTTCCTGCTCTACCTGATCATCAGCAATATTCTCTTTATCAATTTCAATTTCTTTCTCTAGTTTGAGTAATGATTTTCCAATAGCAATACCAGGGGAAGCAGCAATTCCTTCCAATAAAATCACTATTCGTCCTCCTTTGCCATTTCAACCTCAATGAAATCAACAAGTTCTTTTACTGCCTGATCGGCATCAGCACCATCTGCTCTAACAGTAATTTCGTTTCCTTTTCCTACTCCCAGGCTCATTACACCCATAATACTCTTTGCATTAACCTCTTTTTCTTCAAAAACTATTTCAATTTTTGAATCAAATTTACCTGCTTTCTGCACAAATTGAGCTGCAGGCCGGGCGTGCAGACCGGTCTTATTAGTGATTATAACCTTCTTTTCTTCTACCAATCTGATCATCCTTTCAAAATTTTTTATTAATACTACTCATTTATATATTTTAACACAAATCTTACCTAAATTTCATCCTTTTTTAGAAATTATTTTTATTTATGATCGATTTTTTTTCGATTGCCGCCAGTACTTCATCCAGTGTTTTGCCCAAACTTGCTTCAACAGCACCTAAAACTGCACCTTCTACAAGCGGAGCATCAGCCAATTTGATCTTCTTTTGTTTTGCTTCTGGCAGCCATTCTTTTACCATATTAAAACTCATTACCGCACTTCCAAGGTCAGCCAGAACTACAATACCATCCTCTGAATCCATATTTTCTAATTTTTGCCGGATCAAATCAGCATCAGTTCCAAGCTTTCCACCACTTGTTCCTCCAGCTATCTGAATATCAATATCAGCCTGTTTCATCTCTTCAGCCAGTTCTTTAGTACCTTCAGCTATTTTAAAGCTGTGGGATATTATTAGAATATTAACCATCTCTACACCTCAAATTATTATTTTAAAGAATTTTCTATAAAAGTTTTAATCATTAAATAAGCGGAAGTAGCTCCAGGATCCTGGTGACCAATACTTCTTTCTCCAAGATAACTTGCTCTACCCTTTGTAGCCTGCATTTCAATCGTATTTTCCATTCCTTCTGCTGCTGCCTGCAGACAATTATTTAAAGCTGTATTTAAATCAAGATTATTTGCACGACTATTTTTTAGAGATTCTGCTGCGGGAATAATGGTATCCAACATCGTTTTTTCTCCTGCTTCTGCCTTGCCTCTTTTTTGAATCCCGGCAATAGCCTCTTCAGAAATATCTATTAAGTCATCCAGGCTGAGTTCATTTTCTGAAATAACCTTAGAAATATTTAAGAAAGCTGTGCCATAAAGTGGACCTGAAGCCCCACCTACATTAGATATGAGAGTCATTGCAGTTAATTTAAATAATTCACTTCTACTTTCGAAACTCTCAGCTTTAAGTTTTTCTTTCAGTTTATTAAATCCTCTAGCAAGATTAACTCCGTGGTCGCCATCACCAATAGCTGCATCCAGTTCTGTTAAGTAATTTTTGTTTTCGATTATTATATCTGCTGTTTTTATAAATAATTCCTTTGCTTTTCTAGCCATATTTTTACCCCAATTCTATTTTAATAAGTTAATTTCAGTTTCTGCTGTTAATAAATCAATTAAATCCTCGTCTAATTTTAAAATTGTTAATGAAAGACCTTCCATCTCAAGAGAAGTCATAAATTCCCCCACATAATTTTTAGAAATCTCTATTCCTTTATTTTCTAAAATTTGATTTGCCCTTCTATTTGCTATATAAAGCTCCATTAGTGGAGTTCCCCCCATACCATTTACCATTAGGGCAACTCTGTCATCTGATTTCACTTTTAAATCTGTTAGAATATCTTCCAGTAGAGAGTCAACAATCTGATCCACTTTTTTTATTTTCATTTTCTCAGTCCCGGATTCACCATGAATCCCAATACCCATTTCCATTTCATCTTCAGCCAGACTAAAAGTACTTTTTTCTGCCGCTGGAAGTTGACAGGGATTGATAGCAACCCCCTTTGTTCTAACATTTTTAATGACCTTTTCTGCAGTTCTCTTAACCTCTTTAAGTGCAGCTCCCTGAGCTGATTTTGCACCGGCAATTTTATGAACAAAGACAGTTCCGGCTACCCCACGCCTTCCAGTTGTATAAAGACTGTCTTCTACTGCTACATCATCGTTAACAACAACCTGATCGACTTCTATTCCCTCTGCCTCAGCCATTTCAGCAGCCATTTCAAAATTCATTAAGTCTCCAGTGTAATTTTTAATAATTAGAAGAACTCCATTACCGCTGTCAACTGCCTTCACTGCCTCAAAAATTGCATCGGGAGTAGGAGATGTAAAAACATCTCCAGCAACAGCAGCATCGAGCATTCCTTCTCCAACATAGGCTGCATGAGCTGGTTCATGACCACTGCCACCTCCACTGATCAGAGCAACTTTTTCTATGGGGGCATCTTTTCTAACAATAATATTATATCCATCCAGTTTTTCCAGGCGCTGATTACTGGCCATTACTATCCCTTCAATCATCTCCTGCACAACTTTTTCGGGATCATTAATTAACTTTTTACCCATCTGCACCACCCTTTCTAATTAAAATTCCATAACTGATAATCACTTGTCGAGACGGCAAAAACACCTTTTTCTTTTAATTCAATAACTTCTTTTTTGCTTTTGATCAAACCTCCTGCAATTACAGGATATTCATATTTACTATTTTTTTGTCGTTCGATAAAATAAGGAGCTGCAATTCCCGGCAAAATTTCAACTGCATCAACAGCTCTAGTGTTAAGCGATTTTTCCGCACTAATTAGAGAGGCTGAATCCAGTAAAAAAACTCTTTGGATTGTCATTAAACCCTGTTTGGAAGCCTCTTTAATTAAATACCCTTTTGTAGAAATTATTCCATCACACAAATCATTATCTGCCAGATATTTAATTCCCTCTTTATCATGAGCTATCCCAGCAACAAGGTCAATATTTACCATTAATATTTTATCTTTAGAATGTGCCATTTTCATTGATTTTTTAAGATCAAAAATTGAACCTGTTAGTAAAAAAATTAAAACTGATTCCCTAATATCCATTGCCCGCTGCAGATCTTTAATTTCACGCACAGCCGGAATGATTGGATAGTCTTTAAAATAACCTGCTAAATGTTTCAATATTTTCCTCCCTTAAGAAAGCTCCCAGTCAGCTGACCGGGAGCATTTACTAATAAATTTATGAACTTAAATCAAATCGATTTACCAATTGATTCAAATTTGATGCCATATCAGCTAAAGAGTCCGCGAGTGAAGTGATTTCTTCTGCTGTTGTAACATAGGAAAATTGAGTTTCTTCAAACATCCTATTATTATCCCTCAGCAGATTAGCTCTATTTGTAAAGGTGCTCAGCCAGCCACCCCCAGCCAGATCAATTAATTCTCCGTCCTCAACATAATAATTGCTCATATTAACCAGATTGTAGATATCCTCAAAACTGGCAAAGTAACCAGTTCGCTCTTCAAGACGGTTTAATTCTCCCAGTATTTCTTCCCTCTGATTCTGCCTGATTAAATCAATTCTCTGGTCAATCTGATTTGACATTATAGTCTGAGTATAACTATAAGTAAAAAATGAAACTGCAGACATAACTGCAATTACAATTATTGTTAAAATAATACTTATCTTCCATTTTAAATCCATGTTTTTGAGCACAAGCAACATCCCCTATTATTTATATTTGTTTATAAGTTTGAACCCTCTATAATATAATTTGATTTAGAAAGCTAAAATCCTGCTTATTTATAGAGATTAATTATTAAAATAATAGGAAAATACCAGAAGATTAAATGAAAACCCTCTGGTATCAATAAAAATACTCTTATTTAATTTCTGCTGGCATATCTCTAGTTGCTACAATATCTGCTCCAGTATCTAAAATATTTTCTATTAAAACATCCCCCATACTTATTGGGGCTTCAATTACCTTATTACCTATAATCTCCATTGCCTCAAACATATTTTCTAGTGGTATCTGTTTTGTAGTTTTTACCGGGCAGAGAGCCAAGGCTCCATTTTTAACTTTAATTGTGGTTGGTAAAATCCTGGTTGGAGCTACTATTTCTTCTTCAGCATAACTCTGTCCCTGAGGACAGGCATTTCCTTTAATTTCAATTATCTCATCACCTTCGTACTCAACTGTTACTTCACAGCCTTTAGGACAGGCTACACAGGTAAGGGTTTTTGTTTCAATCATTTAATTTCCCTCCTTTTCGATAATATCAACTTTTATTTCATCTACATTACCTAAATCATCAAGTGTTTTTTGTGCAAGTGGTACACTGATCATTTCTCCGGGCTTTGCAAAGGGTTCAGAGAAAGAATATAACTTCTCACCGTCTGCATAAAGATTGATATCAACAGCTGTTAAAGGAGTGGACACTCTCATATATAAAGGAATGCGTTTGCGATCTCCAGCCTCAAGCTCAATTTTTTGTGGAATAACATAACTTACATTTTCGCCTGCTTTTAATTCTGCACAGCTACCGGTTTTTTCATAATTATCTTTGATATATTTAGCTGCATGTTTACCTGCAATCTGAGACTCTTCGGTAACCCAGTCAACTAAATCATGAACATGAAGTACATTACCACAGGCAAAAATTCCCTCAATGTTTGTTTCCCGACCTTCGTTTACAATTGGGCCACCTGTCCGCTCATCAAGAACTACATCAGCCTTTTTGGAAAGTTCATTTTCAGGAATCAAGCCAACAGATAAAAGTAGAGTATCTGCTTTAATTGTTTTAGCAGTTTCCGGTATGGGTTTAAGATTTTCATCAACCTCAGAAATTTCAACAGCTTCTAATCTTCCTTCACCTTTGATTGCAGTTACTGTATGATTAAGCATCAGTGGTATATCATAGTCTTCCAGACACTGAACAACGTTTCTGGTCAATCCACCAGTATAAGGAAGTAGTTCACAGACTGCTTTAACATCAGCGCCCTCTAATTTCATCCTCCGGGCCATAATTAATCCAATATCACCCGAGCCAAGAATTACTACCTCTTTTCCCGGAACAAATCCTTCAATATTTGTATAACGCTGAGCTGTTCCAGCAGTTAATACTCCAGCCGGTCTTGTTCCTGGAATTCCAATAGCACCAGAAGTTCTTTCCCGACAGCCCATTGCTAAGACAACTGCTTTAGCCTCTATTTCCAGAAAACCTTCTTTTTTATTCATTGCATAAACTTTTCTCTCTTTTGTAACATCTAAAACCATGGTGTCCAATTTTACTTCAATATCTCTTTCTTCAACATCATTGATAAAACGCTGAGCATATTCGGGGCCGGTAAGCTCTTCTTTAAAATGATGCAGACCAAATCCATTATGAATACACTGTGGTAAAATTCCACCAAGTTCAAAGTCTCTTTCGAGAATCATTACATCTTTAATTCCATCATCATAAGCAGTTTTAGCTGCTGCCAGTCCAGCTGGACCGCCACCAATAACTACTAAATCTTTTTTCACTTTACGCATTATCCATCACCTTACTTCCCAGTAATTCTTTAATTTTATATTCTAAAATTTGAGAATTCCCTTCCTCCTGTTTAACTTCAGTCGGATCAATTCCAAGCTCCTGAGCGATAATATCTACTACCCTTGGTCCACAGAATCCTCCCTGACATCTTCCAGCTCCAGCTCTGGTTCTGCGTTTTACTGCATTTACTGTTCTGGCACCAACTGGACTGTTAATTGCATCTACAATTTCTTTATAGGAAACAGTTTCACAGCGGCAGATAATCTGTCCGTAATCTTTATTCTGATCAACCATTTTTGCTCTTTCTTTATTTGTCATTTCGTAAAATCTAACTGGTTCTTCCCTGGTTTCAATATAATCCTTTTTCTCAGAGAGTTTTAATCCTTCATCAGCAAGAATTTCTGCTGTATAATCAGCAATAGCTGTTGATGAGGCCAAACCAGGAGATTGGATACCAGCAACATTGACAAAACCTTTAACATTTTCTGCAGCTTCGATCACAAAGTCTTCACTATCATCTGCTGCTCTTAGCCCGGCAAAAACTCGGATTGTATCTCTTAAATCCAGACTGGGATAAAGCTTTTTGGCGCCTTCATAAACTTCTTTTAAACCTTCTCTGGTTGTTGCAAGATCAGTTTTACTTTTTACATTATGAGAAGTAGGCCCAATCAAGAGATTGTTTTCAACTGTTGGAGTTACTACAATCCCTTTACTAATCGGGGTTGGAACAGGAAAAACAACATGATTTACTGCAAAGTCTTTGGCGTGATCATAAATATAATATTCACCTTTGCGGGGAGTAATATTAATCTTCTCAATTCCTACCATTTTTGCAATTTCATCTGCATATAAACCTGCTGCATTTACTACATAATCCGCCTCAAAATCACCCTGATTAGTTTTAACACCAACTACTTTTCCATCCTCAGTCATTACATCTTCAACTGCAGTTTCAAGTTTAACTTCCGCTCCATTAGCTACAGCGTTCTGCGCCATTGCCAGAGCAGCTTCCCAGGGAGTAATCACTCCTGCTGTTGGTGCCCAGAGTGCTTTCACAGCTTTAGGAGAAATGTTTGGTTCATGTTCTCTTAACCATTCTTTCCCCACAATCTCCATATTCGGCACATTATTTTTTAATCCCTTTTCATATAATTCATCAATTACACTTAAATTGTCATCTTCCAAACCTACCACAAGTGATCCTATTTCTTCATATGGTATATTTAGCTTTTTTGCTACTTCTCTAATACCCTGGTTACCTTTTACGTTTAGATGACCCTTTAATTTATCAGGATCTGCATTATAACCTGCATGGATAATTGCTGTATTAGCTTTGGTAGTACCTGTTGCCACATCTGCTTCCTTCTCCAATAATAAAATATCAAGATTATATCTGGCTAATTTCCAGGCAACCGCACAGCCAGAAATTCCAGCTCCAATAATAATCACATCATATTTTTTATTCAATGAATTTCCCCCCTAAAATAATATAAAAATTTGATAATTTTCACAGCTGGATCTCTTCAACCCAGCTGTGATTAAGTTTTTAGCTTAAATATTAATTATTCCTCTGACCAATTTTTAGAACGCTCAACTGCTTTTTTCCAGCCCCTGTATAATTTCTCTCGTTTAGCCTCCGACATTTCCGATTTAAAATCTTTATCTTTTTTCCACTTCTCAATAAGTTCTTCTTTATTTTCCCAGAAACCTACTGCTAAACCGGCTAAATAAGCTGCGCCAAGAGCTGTTGTCTCATTAATTTCTGGTCTTTCTACCTCTGAGCCCAGGATATCTGCCTGAAACTGCATTAAAAAGTCATTCATTGCTGCTCCACCATCTACTCTCATTTTTTTCAGCTCAATACCCGAATCAGCTTCCATGGCTTCGAGTACATCTCTACTTTGATACGCAATTGACTCTAAAGTAGCTCTAATTATATGATCCCTGGAAGAACCTCTGGTTAGACCGACAATTGTTCCTCTGGCATACATATCCCAGTAAGGAGCCCCAAGTCCTGCAAAGGCTGGTACTACATAAACCCCACCTGTGTCATCAACCTTACGAGCATGCTCTTCTGATTCTGGGGCAGAATCGATCAGCTTCATTTCATCTCTGAGCCACTGAATAGCCGCTCCTGCAATAAAAATTGACCCTTCTAAAGCATAATTAACTTTACCGTCTACACCATATGCTATAGTTGTTAAAAGACCATTTTCAGATCTAACTGCTTTTTCTCCAGTATTCATTAACATGAAACAGCCAGTCCCATATGTATTTTTAGCCATTCCCTGCTCGTAGCAGACCTGACCAAAGGTAGCTGCCTGCTGGTCACCAGCAATCCCAGCAATCGGAACATTCTGACCGAAGAAATGATAATCTGCTGTTTTACCGTAAACTTCACTGGACTGTTTTACTTCGGGAAGCATTGACTCCGGAATTTCTAAAATATCCAGCATTTCCTGATCCCATTCTAAATCAAATATGTTATAAACCATTGTTCTGGAGGCATTTGTATAATCTGTTACATGGGTTTCTCCACCTGTTAACTTCCAAATCAACCAGCTGTCAATGGTTCCAAATCTTAATTCTCCTTTTTCTGCTCTTTCTCTGGCACCATCAACATTATCCAGCAGCCATTTTATTTTTGTACCAGAAAAGTAAGCATCTACAACCAGACCGGTTTTATTTTTAATTTTTTCTTCTAATCCCTGGTCTTTTAAGTCATCACAGATAGAAGCTGTTCTTCTGTCCTGCCAGACAATAGCATTATGAATAGGTTTACCAGTTTCTGCATCCCAGACAACTGTTGTTTCTCTCTGATTTGTAATACCTATAGCAGCGATTTGAGAAGGTTTAATATCTTTTCTTCCCATAGCATCAGCCATCACAGCCAGGGTAGTTCCCCAAATTTCATCTGGATCGTGTTCAACCCAGCCCGGCTTTGGAAAATGCTGAGTAAATTCTCGCTGAGGAGAACTAACAATTTCTCCATCATGATTAAAAACTATTGCCCTTGAGCTTGTGGTTCCTTGATCAATTGCTAAAATATAATCTTCCATTTTCATATTCCCCCATTTAATAATATTTTATATTTGAAAAAATAAACAAAAATTTAACTCCCTTAAAGTTAATTTCTTGCTAAAATTAAACTATCCTTTTTATTTGCATTTATTATCTGCCATTTCTGCAAGCTCTTGTATCTCTTTTTCATTCAGGATATCCAAAAGATCTCCTGTTAACATATCTTCTTTAACTTCTCCTCTCTGCAATACCTCAGGCAGATAAGATCTAATAAATTTTTTATAAATAAATGCTCCTACAACTCCTCCAATTAATGGACCAGCAATTGGAACCCAAAAGTAATAATTATGAGCAGTAAAAGGTGTTGAACCCCAACCTGCTAAAGCGGTAAATAATTTCGGTCCGAAATCACGGGCAGGATTAATCGCGAAGCCAGTTAGTTGTCCACCAATTCCACCAATTGCTGCAACTAATAAACCAACAGAAATTGCTGCTCCTAATCCTTTAGGTGCAGTTGAATTAAGAGACTCTGTCATTGCCATAACTCCCATTAATAAAACTGCTGTCAGGATCAACTCGATCATCATCGCTTTAGGATTTGTAATGTTATCCATGGCAATTGTATGAAAAACTGTCATATTAGCAGCTGTTTTTACTGCAAATTGTTCAGCATAGATATAATATGCACCAGCTGCTCCAATAAAAGCTCCAATTATCTGAGAAAGAATAAATGGAATTACTTTTTTCCAGGGAAAATCTCCTACAGAAGCCAACCCAACTGTAACAGCAGGATTAATATGAGCCCCGCTGACTCCACCAGTAATATAAATAGCCATTGTCACTCCCAAACCCCAGAGTACACTTAATTCCCACCAGCTAATATCTGCTCCCACCTGAACTAGATTAGCAACAACACCAGCACCAAAAAACAGCAGAATTGCTGTCCCTATAACTTCTGCAATACATTCCCCCAGCAAACTTTCTTTTTCTAAATATTCCTTCTGAAATTCTTCCCTATTCATTTAATTTTACCTCCAATTTTTAATCTACTAATTAACTACTGTTCATAACAACCCAACTCCTTTATATATAAAATCTGCAGATTTAAAAAGGCTTTTTAAAATACAAAAAAACCTTATTGAAATTTAGATAAAATTGGGTAAACTACCCCCTCTAAATCTCAATAAGGTTTTCTCTTCGGCTCAACCTCATACTTTTTATTTAACTGTGAATAAAGTATAGCATTAAAAATAATAATTGTCAAACACTTTACAAAATTAAATTAACCATTTTGCAATTCTTAATTAATTATCATTATTTTCTGTCATTTTAAATAAAAAAAGGACCGGCAGCGACCTACTCTCCCACATCGTTACCAATGCAGTACCATAGGCGCTGGAGGACTTAACTTTTGTGTTCGAGATGGGAACAAGTGTTGCCCCTCCGCTATTA